>Ga0326597_10013515_pt1 | contig 10730 bp, 9 predicted proteins | sample RVTome_12_FD_203789 | JGI IMG/M metagenome (GOLD analysis project Ga0326597, IMG submission 203789) | Soil microbial communities from uranium-contaminated site in the Upper Colorado River Basin, Wyoming, United States - RVT100D185 | ecosystem: Environmental > Terrestrial > Soil > Contaminated >... | reverse complement strand
GGTGGATATCGGCTCCGGGGCAGGCTTTCCCGGGATTCCGCTGAGACTCGCGCGCCCCGACCTGAGTCTGACCCTGATCGAGGCGAACAGGCGACGCCACTCCTTCCTGGCGCACGTCTGCCGCGCCTTGGGCCTCGCCGACGTGCGCTGTCTCCATGGCCGCGCCGAGGCGTACGCCGCAACTGAAGGCCTGCGAGGGGCCTTCGACGCAGCGTTTGCCCGAGCTGTCCGGCAGGTCGAAGAGGCAGCGGCGCTCGCGGCGGGCTTCCTCCGGCCGGCCGGACTTTTCCTCTCACAGCAGGGAGGGTCTGGGGGCGCCAGGCCGTCATCTTTGACAGGCTTCGGAACAGGCAGGGCCATCCCCTTCACCGTTTTCGGGCGGCGCGGGGTCGTCGTGGCCTATGCGAAGGGGCCCTGAGGCCCGTTTCACGTGAAACGCCCCGGGCTTGGTTTGCCAGCAGGAAGTGTGATATCGTCCGCCCGGAACTCAGAGGGGGCCAGGTGGGGCGGGTCATAGCGATTGCGAATCAGAAGGGTGGGGTTGGGAAGACGACGACGGCGGTGAACCTCGCCGCCTGTCTGGCGGCTGCGGAGCGCCGCACCCTCCTGGTTGACCTGGACCCCCAAGGAAACGCCACCAGCGGCCTCGGGATAGAAAGGCAGGGCCTCGGCCCACACATCGCGGACATTCTCTTCAGCGGGAGCAAGGCCGCGGAGGTCGTGCTCCCGACGCTGATTGCGCCTCTCTTTCTCATCCCGGCAAAGGGCGATCTCGTCGGGGCGGAACTGAGCCTGATTGATATGCCGGATCGGGAGGGGAGACTTCGAGCCGGCCTCGCGGATTGCCGGGGAGACTTCGAATTTGTCATCATTGATTGTCCACCATCGTTGGGCCTGCTCACCGTGAACGCCCTAGTGGCTGCAGATACGGTTCTTGTGCCGCTTCAATGTGAGTATTTCGCCCTGGAGGGGCTGGCGCAGATCCTTGAAGCCCTCAGACTAACCAGAAAAAGACTGAATCCCAGTCTTTTGCTCGAAGGAATTCTACTAACAATGTATGACAGTCGAATACGACTTTCAGAGCAAGTAGCCCATGACGTGCGCGAACACCTCCCCGGGAGGGTGTTCCAGACGGTTGTTCCGAGGAACGTTCGCTTGAGCGAGGCGCCGAGCTTTGGCAAGCCGGTGATCCTCTACGACATCCGCTGCGCCGGGGCGGAAGCCTATCTTCGCCTGGCGCGGGAGGTGATCGATGGCGGAACGCAGGGTTCTTGGTAGAGGCCTGGGGGCCCTCCTCTCGGAGCCGGAGGCTCCCGGCGTCCACGAGGTCCCCGTCGACACGATAGCCAGCAGCCCCGTCCAGCCCCGGAAACGGTTCAAAGAGGACGAGCTCGACGCGCTGGCGGCATCGATCCGGGAGCAGGGCGTGATCTCGCCCCTGATCCTGCGGCGCGGCCGGACCGGTTACGAGCTCGTCGCCGGCGAGCGGCGCCTCCGGGCCGCCCGGGCGGCGGGACTGAAGACGGTGCCGGCCATCATCCGCGAGGTGGCGGACGCCCAGGCGCTGGAGCTCGCCCTGGTGGAAAACATCCAGCGGGCGGACCTGAACGCCGTCGAAGAGGCCGAGGCCTACCGCCGCCTGACCGAAGACTTCGGCCTGAGCCAGGAAGCGGTGGCGAAACGCGTCGGGCGGGACCGATCCACCGTCAGCAACGCCCTGCGCCTGCTGCGCCTCCCGCGAAAGGTGCTCGACGACGTGGTGGAGGGGAGGCTCTCCGAAGGCCACGCGCGGCCCCTCCTGGCCCTGGAGCGCGAGGCGGACCAGCTCCGCCTGCGGGACCTCATCGTCAACGGCGGCCTGTCCGTCCGGGCGGCCGAGGCGCTGGCTCGCCGCCATGCGGGCGCCGCGCCGCGGCCGCGCCGGCGCCCGACGCCCGACCACAACGCCGAGGCGCTGGAGGCGCGCTTGCGCGAGAGCCTGGGAACGAAGGTCCGGATCGTCCGGAAGGGCCGGGGGGGGACCGTGGAGATCGAGTTCTACTCGGAAGAGGACCTGGAGCGCGTCCTCGGCGTGCTGGGCGCCGGGCGGTAGGGGGCCGGCGGGCCTCGGCGCATGCGGGCGCGGGTTCAGGAGGCGCTGGCGCTGCCTTTCGCAGGCAAGGGCTGGCCGCAGAGGTTCCTCATCGGCGCCGGAACGACGCTGGCGATCGAAGCGATGTTCGCAGGCCTCGGCTATCTCGCGTCGGGCGAGGCCGGCATCGGGATCGCCCCCGTGGCCATCGCCGTCAACTTCCCGCTCCTCGGCTACGCACTGAAGGTCTTCCGCGCCGCCCTTGCCGGAGAACCCCGGGGCGAACTGCCGGCGTGGGAGGGATGGCCCGAGCTGACCATCCGAGGGCTTGCCGTCGCCCTGATCGGGCTGGGCTACAGCCTGGTCCCGCTGGTGATGGTGCTGGCCGGCCTGAACTTCCTGGTGCGGGGCGGCCTCCTGTTCTCCATGGCGGCGGCGCTCATCGTCCTGGGGCTGGTGGCCGCCATCTCGGTGCTCTTCTTCCTGCCCATGGGCATCGCCCGCTACCTGGCGGAGCAGCGGATCGAGGCCGCCTTCCGCCCGGCGGCATTGTGGGCCGCCATCGCCGCGGCGCCCGGCGAGTACGTGGCCGTGTACGCGGGCGCCGTCGCCGCCTTCGTGGTATCGGGGGTGGTCGCCTCGGTGCCGTTCGCGGGGCCGCTGTTGACCCCCTTCTTGGCCTTCTTCTTCTTCGCGGTGCAAGCCCGCCTGTTCGGCGAGGTCTGCGGCCGTGCCCTCCACGCGCCCGCGCGCCGGGATGTCCCGGGGGCGGGCGGCCCCTCCGCCTGACCCGCCTCCCCGCCCCCGTTGTGCCCGGGCGTCCGCGCCGGAGGCGGGAGCGTCTCGGGGCGGAGCACGGCGCAGGGGGCGGCGTACGACCGTCCCGGCGGACGCTTCCGGAGGGCGACGGGCGGGGAGGGCGGCTACGCGGCGGGCCCGGCGGCGCGGACGTGCGCGGGGACGTCGCTGAACTGGGCGAAGTTCTTGGCGAAGAGAGCCGCCAGGTCGTTGGCCCGCGCGTCGTAGGCGGAGGGATCCTTCCACGTGGCCCGCGGGTCCAAGATCTCCGACGGGATCCCCGGGCAGGCGGTGGGCACCTGGAAGCCGAACACGGGGTCCTTCCGCATGGGGACTCCGTCGAGGTGCCCGTCCAGGGCGGCGCGTATGATGGCCCGGGTCACGGGGAGGGCGATGCGCTTGCCGGCGCCGTAGGGGCCGCCCGTCCAGCCGGTGTTGACCAGCCACACCACCGACCGGTGCGTGGCGATCTTCTCGGCCAGGAGGGTGGCGTAGGTGGTGGGCGGAAGGACGAGGAAGGGATGACCGAAGCACGTGCTGAAGGTGGCCTGCGGGTCCGCGCCCAGGCCCCGCTCGGTGCCCGCCACCTTGGAGGTGTAGCCCGAGAGGAAGTGGTACTGGGTCTGGGCCGCGTCCAGCCGGGCGATGGGGGGCAGGACGCCGAACACGTCGCAGGTGAGGAACACCACGTTGCGGGGGTGCCCGCCCACGCCGGGGATCACCGCGTTCTCGATGAAGGCCACCGGATAGGCGGCGCGGGTGTTCTCGGTGAGCGAGCCGTCGTCGTAGTCGAGGCGCCGGGTGGCGGGGTCCACCACCACGTTCTCCAGCACGGCGCCGAAGCGGATGGCGTCCCAGATGTGCGGCTCCAGCTCCCTGCGGAGGTTGATGCACTTGGCGTAGCAGCCTCCCTCGAAGTTGAAGATGCCGTCCTCGTCCCAGCCATGCTCGTCGTCCCCGATGAGGCCGCGCGCGGGGTCGGCCGAGAGGGTCGTCTTGCCCGTGCCCGAGAGGCCGAAGAAGAGGGCCGCGTCCCCCCGGGGGCCGACGTTGGCGGAGCCGTGCATGGGGACCACGCCCTTCAGCGGCAGCAGGTAGTTCAGCACGGTGAAGACGGATTTCTTCATCTCCCCGGCATAGCTGGTGTTGCCGACGAGGACGAGGCGCCTGGCCAGGTGGAGGAGGATGAAGGTGTCGGACCGCGTGCCATCCACCTCTGGATTGGCCTGGAAGCTGGGCAGGTCGATGATGGTGAGCTGCGGGGCCTCCACGTGGGGCCGGTTGTCCTCGGGAACGATGAAGAGCTGGCGGCAGAAGACGTTGTGCCACGCCAGCTCGGTGACGATCCGGACGGGGAAGCGATGCTTCGGCGAGGCCCCGGCGAAGCAGTCCACGACGTACAGCTCGCGCGCCGCCATGTGGGCCCGCATGCGGGCGAAGACCGCGTCGAACCTCGTCGAGTCCATCGGCTGATTCACCGGGCCCCACCACACCCGGTCCTGGCTGGAGGGCTCGCGGACCACGAACTTGTCCCGGGGCGACCGGCCGGTGAACTGCCCCGTGGTCGCCGCCAGGGCGCCGTTCTCTGCCAGCAGGGCCTCGCCGCGGCGGACGGCGTGCTCGATCAGCGCGGCGGCCGGCAGGTTCCAGTGGGCCGCGGCGACGCGGACCGGTTCGCCCTCCAGGCCACAGGGAATCACGGGCGACTGCGGGCTCGGCATGGGATGTCTCCGGCGCAAGGCGCGGTTCGGGTGACGGGACGACGGCGGGGCGGTCAACGCGACGCCCGCGAAAATAGCAAACCCCCCCCGGTCAAGTCAAGGGCGCGCCCGCGCCGGCGCCGCGCGGCGGGCGCCGGCGGGCACGCCCCGGCGCGGACATTGGCGTTGACAGCCCTACGCCCATTTGCTAGCGTGAACGCACCGTGACGCCACCCACCACGCCCGCCCGGCCTCCCGCGCGCGGCACGAGTCGGAGATGACCTTGCTCAAGCGGGACCGGGACCGCCCGGGGGCCGACTTCGGGGACGTGAAGGCGTTCCTGGGCGAGGGGACCGAGTTCAAGGGGATCCTCAACTTCGAGGGGACGGTACGCATCGACGGCACCCTCGAGGGGGAGATCCTCGGCGAGGACCTGCTCATCGTCGGCGAGCCGGCCGTGGTGAAGGCGGAGATCGACGTCGGCACCGCGGTGGTGAGCGGCCACGTCACGGGAAACATCCGCGCCAGGCAGCGCGTAGAGCTGCTCGCGCCCAGCAGCGTGACGGGGACCATCCGCACGCCCTCCCTGGTGGTGGCCGCCGGGGCGACGTTCAACGGCAGTTGCGAGATGGCGCCCCGCGACGACGCGAAGGTCGTCCGGCTCGAGAAGCGGAAGGACGGAGAGCCCCAGGCCGCCGAGGGCGCCTGACGCACTCGACGCACCAGGTCTTCCTCCCTCTCTCCCCGCCCTCCTCTTCCCCCGGCGCCGGGGGTGACCCCATCGTGATGCGCGCATACCTCGATCATTGTGCCACCACGCCGCTGGCCCCCGCGGCCCTGGCCGCCATGCGGCCCTACCTGGAGGGGTGCCTCGGCAACGCCTCGAGCCCGCACGCCTGGGGCCGCGCGGCGCGCGCGGCGCTGGAGGGCGCCCGCGCCGCCGTGGCCCGGGCCCTGGGGGCACGCGACCCGCAGACCGTGGTCTTCGTCAGCGGCGGCACCGAGGCCGACAATCTGGCCGTGAAGGGCGCGGCGCGGGCCGGCGCCGGCCGGGGGCGCCACCTCGTGGTTTCGGCCATCGAACACCATGCGGTGCTGGAGGCGGCCGCAGCCCTGGAGGCGGAGGGCTTCGCCGTCAGCCGCGTGCCCCCGTCGGGTGACGGCCGCGTGGACCCCGGCGCCGTGGAGGGCGCGCTTCGTCCGGACACGGTCCTGGCTGCCGTGATGCTGGTGAACAACGAGACGGGCGCCATCCAGCCGGTGGCCGAGATCGCCGCGCGCTGCCGCGCCCGCGGCGTGCTCGTCCACGCCGACTGCGTGCAGGCCCTGGGCTCGCTGCCGCTGGACGTGGAGGCGCTGGGCGTGGACCTGGCGGCCTTCTCCGCCCACAAGGCCTACGGCCCCCAGGGGATCGGGGCCCTCTACGTGCGGCCCGGAACGCCCATGCGGGCGCTCCTGCACGGGGGGTTCCAGGAGCGGTCGCGCCGGGCGGGGACCGAGAGCGTGGCGGCGGCCGTGGGTTTCGCGCGCGCGGCGCAGCTCGCCGCGGGCTCCCTGGCCGAAGATGGGGCGCGCATGGCGGCGCTCCGCGACCGGCTGGAACGGGGCCTGGTGGCCGCCGCGCCCGGCGCGCGGGTGAACGCCGCCGGTGCCCCCCGCGCGCCCCACGTCACCAGCCTGGCCTTCGAGGGCGTCGCGGCCGAATCGTTGCTGATCGCGCTGGACCTGGAGGGCGTCGCCGCCTCCGCGGGCGCGGCCTGCAGCTCGGGCTCGCTGGAGCCGTCCCACGTGCTCCAGGCCATGGGGCTCCCGCCGGACCGATGCGCCGCGTCCATCCGCTTCTCCCTGGGCCGCGGGACAACGGCAGAGGAGATCGACTACGCCATCGCCGTCGTGGTCCAAGCGGTGGAACGGCTGCGCGCCGCCCTGCCGGCCGGCGCGCCCGCCTGAGACCCGCGCCGAGGGCGCGAACGGGGAACCATGGACCGGGAACCGGGAACCGTCCCGAAGGGGCAGCGCATCGTGGTCGCCATGAGCGGCGGCGTGGACAGCGCCGTGGCCGCCGCCCTGCTCTGCCGGGCCGGATACGACGTCGTCGGCGTGCTCCTGCGGATCTGGCCCAGCCGCCGCCCGGCCGCCCCCAACGACCGGTTCGATTCGTGCTGCTCCCCGCGCGCGGCGGACGACGCGCGGGGCGTGGCCGCCGCCCTGGACATCCCCTTCTACGTCTTGAACTACGAGGACGAGTTCGAGCGCGAGGTGATCCAGCCCTTCTGCGATGCGTATGCGGCGGGCCGCACCCCGATCCCCTGCCTGGCCTGCAACGCCCGCCTCAAGTTCGGCTCGCTGGTGGCGCGGGCCCGGAGCTGGCGGGCGGACCGGGTGGGAACGGGGCACTACGCCCGCGTCGCCCGCGATCCGCGCACGGGGCGCCACCTGCTGCGCCGGGGCGCGGACCGCCGGAAGGACCAGAGCTATTTTCTCTACGGCCTCACCCAGGACCAGCTGGCCCGCGCCCTGTTCCCCGTGGGCGGGCAGACCAAGGCCGAGACGCGGCGGCTGGCGGCGGCCTTCGGCCTCCCCGTGGCCGAGAAGCCCGAAAGCCAGGAGATCTGCTTCGTGCCCGGCGACTACCGCGCGGTGGTGCGGGAACGGGCCGGGGCCGTGCTCCGGCCGGGGCCCATCCGCCACGCGGACGGACGGGCGATGGGCGCGCACGCCGGCCTGGCCGATTTCACCGTGGGCCAGCGCAAGGGCCTCGGCGTGAGCGCGGGCCGGCCGCTCTACGTGGTGGAGCTGGACGCGGCCGCCAACACGGTGATCGTGGGCGAGGATGGGGACCTCTGGGCGCGTGAGGCGGTCTTGGAGGGCTGCAACTACATGCCCTGGGAGGCGCCGCCCGGCCCCCGCCGGGTCCTGGCCAAGGTGCGCTCCGCCCAGCCCGAGGCGGCCGCGACGCTGACCCCCATGGAGGGGGGCCGGGCCGCGCTGCGCTTCGACGCCCCTCAGCGGGCCATCGCGCCGGGACAGGCGGCGGTGTGCTATGATATGGACGATCCCGACCTGGTGGTGGGCGGCGGCACGATCGTCGCGGCGCGCCGGTAGGCGCCCGCCCGCAGGAGAGACACAGTCATGGACGAGCGAGCGACCATCGGCGTCCTGATCGGCAGGTTGACGTGGCGCGCGCGGCGGGTCCGCGCCGCGTCGCGGGCCGCCACGGCGCTCCCGTGGGGTCTCGGTGCGGCCGCCGTGGTCCTGCTGGTGCGGGACGTATTGCCGCCCCACGCGCCCTGGGTGGCCCTCGCCCTCGCCCTCGCCCCCTCCGCCGTTGCCTTCCTCATCGGCCTGGCGGCGCCGCTGCCGCCGCGGGCCGCCGCGCTCCTGGCCGACGGCCGCCTGGGCCTCCGGGAGCGCCTCACCACGGCGCTGGACCTGGCGGCGGACGATTGCCCGCTGGCCGAGGCCCAGCGCCGCGACGCGGCGCGGGTCGCGGCGGAGGTGAGACTTGCCGCCGCGCTGCCGCTCGCGCTCCCTCGCCGGGCGCGCTGGGCCGCGCCCCTGGGCGCCATGGCGCTCGCCCTCGTCCTCCTGCCCCCGGTCCCCATCCCGCGGACCGCGCTCTCCCGGGAGGACGCGGCGGACCAGAAGAAGGAGGAGAAGGCGGGGGAGGAGAAACGGCCCCTCCTGGCCAAGGACCAGGCCGCCATCCCCAAGGAGGCCGCCCCCCCGGCCAAGACGCCCGAGAAACGGGAGCCCCGTCGCGCCCTGGGCGCCCGCGACCCGCAGGGAGACTTGACCGCCGCCTTCCGCGACACGCAGATCGCCGCCCGCCGGCCCGACTTCAACAGCTTCCTCAAGGAAGGCGACGAGCGCCTCAAGCTCCTGGGACAGACGGACGCCCTGCCGGACCTGAGCAGCGACTTCACCCAGAGCCCCTACCAGGTCATGATCCGCAAGCTCCAGCAGCAGCTCAAGGGCGCCCAGATGCGCGGGCTCTCGTGGGAGGACATCCAGCGACTGCTCCAGGAGCTGGGCGAGGCGGGGCGCCGGGCCGGCGACTCCGGCCTGGGCGACGAGATGGGCGACGAGATGGCGCGGGCCGAGGGCGAGGGCACGCCGGCCGATCGGGCCATGAGCGCCTTGGCCCGCGCCCTCGGCCGCCTGCGCGATCGGCAGGAGCGGGCCCAGGGCGGGAAGAACCTGCGCCCCGCCGCGCCCGGCCGGGGCGGGGCGCCGGAGGACGCCGGCGATGAGGGCCAGGGCGAGGAGGGCGCCGGCGAGGGCGCGGAGGACGGCGCGCGGCAGGGCTCGCTCCCCGGCAAGGGGCGCTCGCCCCAGACGCGCGGGCCCATGACGCCGCGGCTCCCCGGCGGCAGGCCGGACTCCATGCTCCCGGGCCAGGCCCGCGAGGGCAAGAAGGACGCCTACGACACCAATCTCTCGGGCCCCGGCGCGCCCAACCGGTCCCAGCTCCCCTACCTGGACGTGTTCTCGCAGTACCGCAAGCAGATGGAAGAGGCCCTCAACAAGGAACCCATCCCCTTCGACTACCGGGAGCAGGTGAAGGAGTACTTCCAGGCCCTGGAGAAGGGATGGGGCGCTCCCGCGGCGCCGGCCCCCGGGGCCGACGAGACCATGATGCCGTAGGGGCCGGAGATCGCATGGCGCGCCTCCTCTTCGACGAGATCTTCCTCCAGCGGCTGGAGAAGCTGAGCGTCGTCTCCCGCCGATTGGCCGTGGGCCTGGGCAAGGGCGAACGCCGCAGCCCCCGCAAGGGCAGCGGCGTGGAGTTCCGGGACTACCGGCCCTACGCCGTCGGGGACGACCTGCGCTATGTGGACTGGAACATCTATAGCCGCCTGGAGCGCATGGTGCTGAAGCTCTTCGTCGAGGAGGAGGATCTCTGCATCCACCTCCTGGTGGACGCCAGCGCCTCCATGGCCTTCGGGAGCCCCGCCAAGCTCGACTACGCGCTGCGGGCCGCGGGGGCCCTGGGCTACATCGGCCTGGCGAACCTGGAGCGGGTGGCAGTGGGGCTTATCGGCGCCGGCGTGGCCACCGCCCTGCGCCCCCGGCGCGGGCGCGGCCAGTTCCTGCCCCTCCTGGGCTTCCTCTCGGACGTCCGGCCCATGGGGCGGACGGACCTGAAGGCCGCGCTGGAGGAGTACGCCCTCAAGGCCACGGCGCCCGGCGTGGCCGTGGTGATCAGCGACCTGCTGGACCCCGAGGGCTACCAGGCGGGCCTCACGGCCCTGCTCCGGCGCCGGTTCGAGGTCCTGCTGCTCCATCTGGTGGCCGAGGAGGAGCTGCACCCCGACCTGAACGGGGACCTGCGCCTGCTGGACGCCGAGGGCGGCCCCCCCCGCGAGATGACCGTGGACGGCCCGGCCCTGGCGGCGTACCGTGAGCGGCTCCACGGATTCTTCGGCGAGGTGGAGGGGTTCTGCCTCCGGAGTCGCATCGACTACGTGCGCTGCAGCACCGCCGTCCCCTTCGAGGACCTGGTGCTGCGCCATTTCCGCCGGGGCGGGTTCGTGCGATGAGCTTCCTGAGCCCCCTGGCCTTCCTCTTCCTCTTCAGTCTCCCCCTGATCCTCCTGTTCCACCTGCTTCGCATCCGGCGGCAGGAGGCCACCGTCTCCAGCACCGCCTTCTGGGCCGAGGCCCAGCGGGACCAGCGGGCCAGCGCGCCCTTCCGCCGGTTCCGCATGAACCTGCTGTTCCTCCTGCAGGTGCTGGCGGTGCTGGCCCTCACGCTGGCCCTGGCGCGCCCCTACCGCACCGTGGAGGTGCAGGGCCACCAGCGCACGGTCCTGATCCTGGACCAGTCGGCCAGCATGAAGGCCGCCGACGTGGCGGGCGGCCGGTTCGCCGCGGCCCGGGCGGAGGCCCAGCGGCTGGTGGACGGCCTGGCCCCCGGCCAGAGCGCCATGGTCATCGCCGCGGGGCGGGAGGGTCGCATCGCCGCCCCCTTCGCGGAGGACCGCGCAGCCCTGCGCCGCGCCCTGGACGGGATCGAGCCGCAGGACGTGGCCGGCAACATGCCGGCGGCCCTGCGCCTGGCCCGGGCCCAGATCGCGGCCTCGGCCGATTCGGCCGCCGTGCACGTCTTCACCGACGGGGCCTTCGATCTGGGCGGCCCGCCCGACGTGGGTCGGGCCA
>Ga0326597_10013514_pt1 | contig 10730 bp, 8 predicted proteins | sample RVTome_12_FD_203789 | JGI IMG/M metagenome (GOLD analysis project Ga0326597, IMG submission 203789) | Soil microbial communities from uranium-contaminated site in the Upper Colorado River Basin, Wyoming, United States - RVT100D185 | ecosystem: Environmental > Terrestrial > Soil > Contaminated >... | reverse complement strand
ACCGTCTGGTCACTTCCGTCGTGCGGTTCCAGACTGCGACAGGAAAGCCTTTTTCGGCGATGTTTTCGGCCAGCGCCGCACCCATGGTTCCCAGGCCGATCAGGCCGATTCTTGCTTCGGTCATGACGGCCTCATGCTGTTGCGGTTGCAGGTTTGGGGCGTCATGCCGGGGTTCACCAGCCGGGTGTCGAGAAAGCCGCGCTGGCGACCGCAACAACCTGTGGAAAAGCAAGACATGGCCATTTCATTCGTGCCCCGCGTCTAATGATAACGATATCACCCGTCAAGAAGAAACCGCTGAACCCCTATTGTGCCTCAGGAAAAGGCGATTTGCACCTTCATCGCCTGGGTGCGGTTTGATGCCAGGTTGAAGGCTTCCACCGCCTGATCCAGTGAAACGGTTTGGGTGATCAGCGGCGTGACATCGACAAGCCCCTTTTGCATGAGTTGCACCCCGACCGCGAATTCCGCGTGAAACCGGAAAGAGCCGCGAAGTTCCAGCTCTTTCGCCGTTATCGCCATCATCGGCAAGGTCATGTCGCCGCCAAGCCCCAGTTGCAGCATGACGCCGCGCGGACGCATCGCGGCGATGCCCGCCGCCAGCGCTGCGGCGGCGCCTGAACATTCGTAAAGCACATCGAAATAGCCCTTGTCTGCGCCATATGCGGCCAGACCATCCGGTGCGTGGGCCATGTTGATCGTGTGGTCGGCGCCCATCCGCCTGGCCATGTTCAAGGTGAAATCCGAAAGATCGGTTGCGATGATCTCGGCTGCACCGGCGCGCCGCGCGGCAAGGATAGCCAGCGCCCCGATCGGGCCGCAGCCGGTGACAAGAACCCGCTTGCCCAGCATGCCGCCGGCGCGCGTGGTGGCATGCAGCGCCACCGCGAGCGGTTCGGCCATCGCCGCCTCGCCGGCACTCAGACCGGTGGCATCGACGCATTGGCTGGCAGCGGCGACCAGGATCTCGCGAAAGGCGCCCTGAACATGCGGGAATGGCATGGCCGAGCCGTAAAACCGCATGTTCAGGCACTGGTTCGGTAGCCCTTCAAGACAGAAGCGGCAATGACCGCAGGGGCGCGAAGGCGACACCGCCACCAGTTGCCCGAGATCAAATTCGGTCACACCCGGTCCGATTGCATCGACATGCGCTGACACTTCATGGCCCAGGATCATCGGTTGTTTCAGGCGCACCGCACCGAAGCCACCGTGATTGTAGTAATGCAGATCCGACCCGCAGATCCCGCCCGTTGCCAGGCGCAGGCGCAACTGTCCTTCGCCGGGGGCTTCATCGGAGTGTTCTTCGATGCGCAGGTCACGCGCGGCGTGGATGACGATTGCCCGCATCACTGCACCGGGGTCAGCAGGGGCTTGCCTGCGAAATGTGCCATCAGGTTGTCGCGCACCAATTGCCCCATGGCCATTCGCGTTTCCACCGTGCCCGAGGCGTGGTGCGGTTGCAGCAGCACATTGGGCAGGGCCAGAAATCTCGGGTTCAGCTTTGGCTCGCCCTCGAACACATCCAGCGCGGCAGAGCCCAGCCTGCCGCCTTCCAGAGCAGCCAACAGCGCGTTTTCATCAACGTTCGACGCGCGGCTGATGTTGATCAGCATGCCGTCCGGGCCAAGCGCTTCGATCACCTTGGCGCCGACGATATGCCGCGTTGCCGCCGAGGCGGCCAAAGTGACGAACAGGAAGTCTGACCGTTCGGCAAGCGCAACGGGATCGGCCACGAATTCCCACTGCGCCGCGTAATCCTTGGGCCCGACATCCGAATAGGCAATGTCCATATCGAACCCCGCCAGCCGCTTGGCGACCTCGAATCCAATGCGCCCCAGCCCCAGCACGCCGGCACGCCGCCCCCAGACGCGACGCTTGAGCGGGTAGAGCCCTTTTGCCGCCCAAGACCCGTCCCGCACCCAGGATTCCGCGCCGATCATGCCGCGCGACTGCACCAGCATCATCGCCACGCCTAGGTCTGCCACATCGTTGGTCAGCACGTCGGGCGTGTTGGTCACGCGGATGCCGCGTTCCCGGCAGGCGGCCAGATCAACCGCGTCAAAACCCACGCCGTAAACGCTGATCAGTTCAAGCCCGGGACAGGCCGCGATCATCGCAGTATTTGCCCCAAGTTCGCCGCGCGTCGCGATGGCGCGCACCTTGGGGCCGACTTCGGCAAGAAACGCGCCCGTGTCGGCGGCCTCGAAATACCGGTGCACGCTGAAGGCTGCATCCAGCGGCACCTGATCCCATTCGGGGTAGGGGCCGACCTGCAGGATATGGGGTTTTGTCATGGTCTCTCCGATGCGGCGCTTGACAGCAGATGTTATCGATAACATATACGATCTGGCGATAGCTTGTCGAGCGAAATTCGAAAGGAGACGCGGGTGGGATACCAGCTTTTCAATCTGACTGGGCGGCGCGCGCTGATCACTGGGTCGTCGCAGGGCATCGGCTTTGCTCTGGCGCAGGGCCTGGCGGCTGCGGGCGCGCAGGTCGTGCTGAATGGTCGCAATAGCGCGAAACTGGCCGAAGCCGCCGCGCACATTCCCGGCGCACTTGCGCTGGCTTTCGACGCGACCGACCACGAGGCAGTTCGCTTGGCGGTCGATAGGTTCGAGGCTGAAAACGGCGCAATCGACATTCTGGTGAACAACGCCGGCATGCAGCACCGGGCGCCTTTGGAGGATTTTCCGGCGGAGGCATTTGAACGTCTGCTGCAAACCAACATCGCCAGCGTTTTCCATGTAGGCCAAGCGGTCGCCCGCCACATGATCAGGCGCGGGCGCGGCAAGATCATCAACATCGCTTCGGTGCAAACCGCACTCGCCCGGCCCTCGATCGCGCCCTACACGGCAACCAAGGGCGCAGTCGGCAACCTGACCAAGGGCATGGCAACCGACTGGGCAAAATACGGGTTGAACTGCAACGCCATCGCGCCGGGCTATTTCGACACGCCGCTGAACGCAGCACTTGTCGCAGACCCCGCCTTCTCGGCCTGGTTGGAAAAACGCACCCCGGCGGGCCGCTGGGGAAAGGTTGATGAATTGCAGGGTGCCTGCATCTTTCTTGCCTCGGAGGCGGCGAGTTTCGTCAACGGCCACATCCTTTATGTCGATGGCGGCATCACGGCATCGCTATGAAACTGCGCATCGTCATCATGGGGGTCGCGGGGTGCGGCAAATCGAGCGTCGGCGAGACATTGTCGCGCCGCCTTGGCATTCGCTATCGCGACGGCGACGATCTGCACCCGGCGGCGAATGTTGAAAAGATGCGTGCGGGCGTCGCGCTTGATGACGATGACCGCTGGCCCTGGCTCGACCGGGTGGCTGCTGAACTGAACCAAAACGCGTCCCTCATCATCGGCTGTTCGGCGTTGAAGCGGGCCTACCGCGACCGCATCCGGGCCGGCGCAGGCGCGCCTGTGCAGTTCGTTCACCTTGCGGGGGACCACGACCTTATCGCCGCGCGCATGGCGCAGCGTGCCGGGCATTACATGCCGCCGTCGCTGCTCGCCAGCCAGTTCGCCGCGCTTGAGCCACCGGGGCCGGATGAGGCGCTGCGCGTGCAGATAGATCAACCGCCGGACGCGATTGTCGCGCAGATCATGGATGCGCTGTCGCGCATCGCCCGTAAGAAACTCAGCAGGGGCACGATGACTTGAAATAGACCTGCTGCCGTGTTCAGTGCAGAGGGGTAAACAGGCGGATGGCCCAAATGCCGCGGTCGCGCAAGGCTCCTACCATGGTCGACATTGCCCGCGCCGCGGGCGTATCGCCGATGACCGTCAGCCGGGCGTTCAAAAGCGACGGGGCAGTGACCGACGCCACCCGTAAGGCGATTTTGGCCGCAGCCGAGGATCTGGGCTACGTCTTTGACAGTGTTGCATCAAACCTGCGATCGCAGCGCACCGGTTTCGTGGCCGTTACCATCCCGTCAATCAACAACGCGAACTTCGCCGATACGGTCGATGCGCTGTCCGAAGGGCTGAGCCAACGCCAATTGCAGATCCTGCTGGGCTACACAAACTACGACATCATCGAGGAAGAGCGGCTGATCGACCAGTTGCTGCGCCGCCGTCCCGAGGCGCTCGTGGTCACCGGCGGCAATCACACAGCGCGCGCCAGACGGTTGCTTTCGAACGCCGGCATCCCGGTGGTCGAGATCTGGGATCTGCCCGAAGATCCCATCGGCCATGTCGTCGGGTTTTCCAATGCGGGCGCGGTGCGCGCCATGGTGGCGCATTTCGTGGCGCGGGGCAAAACGCGCATCGCCTTCATCGGCGGCGATGCCGAACGCGACAAGCGCGGCAGCGACCGCCGCGCCGGGTTCATTGCGGCGATGCAATCGCATGGGCTGGACAGCACGCGGCTGATCGCTGCTGGCCCGCCGCCGATTTCGATGCGCGAGGGCGCCAATTCGATGCGCCAGTTGATCAATAGCTTGCCCGACACCGAAGCCGTGATCTGCGTTTCCGACCTTTCGGCATTTGGCGCGCTTAGCGAGTGCCAAAGGCAAGGCATTCCGGTGCCCGGGCGTTTTTCTGTCGCGGGCTTCGGCGATTACGAGATCGGCGCCGTGTCAGTGCCCTCGCTGACCACCATCAACCCGTTTCCGCGCGAAATCGGCACAAGAGCAGCGGCGCTGATACGCGATGTGCTCGACAGCCGCGAACAGGGCCACATCGTTGTGCCGATCACCCCGGAATTGTTGCTGCGCGAAAGTTCCTGCTGAATCGACGCGCCGAGTGAGGTTCTGGCTGATGGGCCAGCGACATTCCGGCGGCCCGCTCAGCCCAACACGATCGCTTCGGGATTCCAGCCTTGCGGCAGCGGGTCGGGGCGGGTGATCCTGACCTGGTCAAGCGTGATGTCTGCCACGTTGCGGGCAAACACCGCGGGCATGCCGCCCGGGTAGTCGGTCAGGCCGACGATCCGCCCTGCGCCGTCCTTGCGCCAGGCGTTTATCCGCCCGCCGGCCTCGGGCGAGGGCTGCAGATCGGCGGGGGTGGGGCGCGTGTCGTAGGCCCGCGCCGTTCCCAGCGGCCCGGGCCTTTGGGTCAGGCTAATCCGGTCCAGCCTGACGCCCGAAATGCCGCCCGGGCGCTCGCTCACTAGGTTGACCGCGCCCTGCATTGTGCCGCTGATATCTTCGACGATCACATCCCGCACCAGCCCTGCCGGGGCCAGTTGCGGGCGGCGGTCGAGAACCGAGACGGTCAGCGCCTCGCCCGAGCCCCAAAAACCGTGCGGCGTCTCATAGCAACTGAGCGCGATCCGTGAGAATCTGACGCCCGCGATTTCGCCGCCATCGCGGCTGAAAATGCCCAAGGCGCGGTTGGAAGCCTCGATCCGGCAATCCTCAAACACCAGATTGCGGAACGGCGCGAAGGATTCCGTTCCCACCTTCAGCGCGCAGGACCGGCTTTCTATCACGCATCCGGCCACCCGGATATCGGCGCATTCCCCCGCCACGCCGCCGCCACGCCGCGCAGAGGTTTTCAGCACGATGCCGTCGTCGGCGGTGCGAATCTTACAGCCGGTGACCAGGACGCGCTGACAGCCGTCGATGACGATGCCATCGGTGTTTGGCATGCGGCGGTCGTTTTCGACCCTGACGTTTTGCACCCGCACATCCTGACAGCCGACCAGATGCAGGGTCCACATCGGCGAATCGAGCACCGAGACATCGCGCAACAGAACATCCCGGCAGCTATCGAACACCAGGACGCGCGGGCGCAGGGCAAGGGGGATGCGCGTTCCCATCTCGGCGTCGTCGCCACGACTGAATCGGCTGCTGCCGTCGCAGCATATCTGCCCGCTGCCGATGATGGCGATCCGCTCGGCGCCAAAAGCGGTGATCATGGCGCGGTTGCTTTGTTCGGCCTCGACTGCAACCTCAGTATGGGCATAGGCGTCATAGTCGGGGATGAACCGCAGCACCGCCCCATCGGACAGTTTCAGGGTCACGTCTGAACGCAGCACAAGCCCGCCGCACAGATGTTCTCCCGCTTCCAGCGTCACGGTGCGGGGCATGGGCGCGGTGCGCTGGATGGCCGACTGGATCGCTGCCGTCTGGGCGGTGCCGGAAGGCGGTATCCGGATTTCCTGTTCGTGGGACATGGCTTCCTATGAAAATATTTGCGTGTATCCCGCCCGGGCTTTCGCAGGTGTTTCATGATTAGGTGACCGAAAAGTTCCATGCAATAGCTTGTTGTCCACGAAATCCTGGCCTAGCATGAAATTCATGTCCGGCACATGGTTTGAAGTTTTTGCACTTTGGCGGGCTGAACTTTCTGGGGGCGCCATGCGCGAGATTGCCAAGCTGGATCACCTGTTGGCCGTGCTTCGGGACCGCGCCTTTGCCCAAGTGCCGCAGGAAATTCCGCTGCTTTGGGCCGAGGCCGACCCGTCACGCCGGGCGGAAATGGTTGCGGGCCCGCATGCGGACTGGCGCCCCGTAACATCGCAAACCATCTGGGGCGCGCCGCAAGGCTATTTCTGGTTCGCCGGCCGCGTCGAGACCCCTGCGCATCTGGCCGGTCGCCGGCTCTACCTCTGGGTCGAGGCGCAGTTTGGCCGCGTCATGGGCCGGTCCGACCCGCAATGCCTGATCCGAGTGAACGGGGAAATCGTGCAGGGAGCAGATTTCAACCACCGCGAAATCTTGCTGACCGCCGTCGCCGAACCCGGCGAAAGCTTCGCCATCATGATCGAGGCTGGCACCATCGAAGACCGCCGTCAGCTGGGCTTTGCGCTGCGGCTGATGGTGCATGACGCCGCGGCAGAGGCGCTTTACTTCGACCTCAAGACGCCGCTTGACGTGGCCCGCCACCTGCCCGAGACCGACCATCGCCGCGACCTGATCCTGACCACGGTCCAAAAGGCGCTGAACACGGTCGATCTGCGCCGCGGCAACCCGGCGCGCTTTGCCGACAGCCTGGCGGCGGCCCGCGCCATCGCCGCGCGCATATACGACACCGCCGATACTGCCGCCGCGCCCGAGATCACCGTCATCGGCTATACCCATATCGATGTTGCCTGGCTGTGGCGGGTGCGCGAGACACGGCAGAAGATGGCCCGGTCGATGGCCACGGCGCTGGCACTGATGGCGCAGTATCCCGAATACCGGTTCATGTATAATCAGGGCTATCTGCTCGACACCCTGTCGCAGGACTACCCGGCGCTGTTCGCGCGCCTCAGGGCCGCCCACGAGCGTGGCCAGTTCGAGGTCGAAGGCGCGCTGTGGCTGGAACCCGATGCCAACATGACGGGCGGCGAAAGCCTGATCCGGCATATCCTGCGCGGCGCCCGCTATCACCGGCAAAGCTTTGGTGTAACCCCGAAAATCGTCTGGCTGCCCGATACTTTCGGCTACTCCGCCGCGCTGCCGCAGATCATGCGGCTTGCCGGGCTAGAGGTCTTTGTCACCCACAAGCTCAGCTGGAACGACACCAACCGCATGCCCAATGAAACCTTCTGGTGGCAGGGGCTCGACGGCAGCCGGGTGGCGACCTATTTCCTGACGACGCAGCCGATGGAAAGCACTTCGATCGGCACCACCTATTGCCCCGATCTGCGTGCCAGTCACGTCATGGGCAGCTGGCGGCGCTACGCGCAAAAATCCACCAACGCCGAACTGATGCTGGTCTATGGCCATGGCGATGGCGGCGGCGGGCCGACGCGCGAGATGCTCGAACACATCCGCCGGCTGCAACGCGGCATCCCTGGCGCGCCACGCGTGCGACAGGGGCAGATGGGGCCGTTCCTTGACCGACTCGTGGCGAAAATGAACGCCGCGCCAGAGGCTTATCCCACCTGGGTCGGCGAGCTTTACCTGGAGTTCCATCGCGGCACGTTCACCTCGGTTGCCGCGGCCAAGCGCAACAACCGCCGGGCCGAGGCAGCGTTGCGGCAGATCGAGGCGCTGGCGGCGCTGGCGCTGCTGCGCGGTCGCGCCGCCTATCCCGCCGCGCGGATCGCGGCACTGTGGGACATCGCGCTGCTGAACCAGTTCCACGACATCCTGCCCGGTTGCTCGGTCGGTGCTGTCTATGAAGACAGCACCGCCGATTACGCCTCCTTCTTCGCGCAGGCCAGGGCGCTGAAGGCCGACCTGGCACGTGCGCTGGTGGGGCAGGGGGGGCTGGTGGCCAATCCCTTCGGCCAGCCGCGCAGCGGCCTTTTGCAGATCGACGGCGCGCCTGTTGCACTGAATGGCCAGCCCAGCCAGACCCTGGCCCGCGCCGACGGGCGCCGGGTGCAGGCTGCCCCGGTGACCGACATTCCCCCCGCCGGCGCGCTTGCCGTCAGTCTTGCCCTTGGCCCCGGGGCCACCGGCACAGGCGGCCTTTCGGTCGGCCCGACGCATCTGGAAAACCAGCATCTGCGGGCCGAATTCGACGTGCGGGGCCGGCTGTGCGGCCTGTGGGACAAGGCCACCGGGCGGCAGGCGCTTGCTGGCCCGGGCAACCGCCTGCAAGCCTTCCGCGACCTTCCGGCGCAGTTCGACGCCTGGGATATCGATACAACCTATCGCGATCAGCTTTGGGAAATCGACGATCTGATCAGCGCAGAGGTTGTCGAGACCGGCCCCTACCGCGCCGCGATCCGCCTTGAATGGCGCTACGAATCCTCATCCCTGGTGCAGGTGGTCTCGCTGGAGGCCGAGGCGCGGGTGATCGAGTTCGATACGCATATCGACTGGCACGAGCCGCATACGCTGCTCAAGGCTGCCTTCCCGCTGGACATCCGCGCCAGTGCCGCCACCGCCGAAGTGCAGTTCGGCCATGTCGCCCGCCCGACGCATGCCAATACCTCATGGGATCAGGCGCGGTTCGAATGCCCGATGCACCGCTGGGTCGATCTGTCGGAACCCGATTTCGGCGTCGCGATCCTGAACGATTGCAAATACGGCTACGACGCGTCGGGCAGCACCCTGCGGCTGACCATCCTGCGCGCGCCAACCTGGCCCTGGGACGGCGCCGACATAGGCCAGCACCAACTGCGCTACGGATTGTTTGTGCACCACGGGCAGCAGGCGGTGCCCCCTGTCGCCGAGGCCTTCAACCAGCCGCTGGAACTGCTGGCGGGGCAGGGCGCCGGGGCGCCTGCCGATCTGACGTCGCTGGTTTGCCCCGACACGCCCGCCATCGCGGTCGAGGCGATCAAACGCGCCGAAGATAGCGAAGCGCTGATCGTCCGTCTGTGGGAACGCGAGGGGCGCCGCCGAACTGCCCGTATCGCTTTGGCGGCCGAGGTGACGGCCGCCAGCCTGGCCGATCTGCTGGAACAGCCGCTGGAAGGTCTGGCCATCACCGACGGCGGCGTCTCGCTTGACTTCAAACCCTTCGAGATCAAGACCCTGTGCCTGAAATGGACGCGCTGAGCATGCAAATATTCACCCACCGCATCACCGACTTTCCCGGCGGCGACAAAAGCTTTGTCGAACTGCCGTTCACCGCCGGGCCCGAGGTCGAACGGATCGAGGTAAGCTATGCCTTTCCCACCGGGGCGGCGGGCAGCGTCATCGACATCGGTCTGGCGCATCGGGGCCGAAGCCGCGGCTGGACCGGGTCTGAATACGGCCACATCTGGGTGGCCGAAGATCGCGCCAGCGCGGGCTATCATCCCGGCCCCCTGCAGGGCGACTGGCATGTGGTGCTGGGCATCGTCCGGCTGGGCCCGGCGCCATTCGTCGATCTGACCATCCGGCTGATCCCGCGCCGGGACGCCTGGCTGGCGGGCGAGTTGCACAGCCATACCGAACATTCCGACGGCGGCGTTCTGGTGGCCGAGGCGATCGCCCGCGCCCGCAACTCGGGCTGCGAATTCGTGGCGCTGACCGATCACAACGCCACCGCGCAGAACCGCATCCGCCCCGATGATCCGGCCATTCTGGTGCTGCCGGGGATGGAGCTGACCTCTTATTGGGGGCACAGCAATTTCCACGGGCTCGACGATCCGGTTGTCGACTGGCGCTGCTACACGCCCGAAGATGTGCCGCGCAAGATGGCCGAGGCGCGCGAGCGGGGGGCGACGGTGGGCATCAACCACCCGTTCCAGAATTCGGCCGGCGGGCGCTGGCAGGTGGGATTTGGCGTGCCCTTCGATTTTTATGAGATATGGAACGGCAGTTGGGCCGTGCACAACGAACAGGCGCTGGCGCATTGGCAGGCGTTGCTGTGCGAAGGCCGCCGCATTGCGGTGTCGGGCGGCAGCGATTTCCATCTCAAGAACCGCCGCCGCCATGGCCGCCCCGCCAACCGGCTGCATGTGCAGACAAGGTCGGTCGCGGGCATCCTTGCCGCGGTAAGGGCGGGTGCCAACGTGGTCTGCGCCGCCCCGGACGAGGCCATGGTCACGCCGCTGCCCGGGACGCCGATGTTTGGCGGCACGCTGGCGGCGGGCGCGGGCGTGGGCCTGCGCTTCACCGGCCTCGCCGCCGGCGACGAAATCAGGCTGATCACCGAGTCAGGCGTGGTCCGCCGAAGCGCCGCCCAGGGGCCGGTGGCCGAAATCGAGGCCGCCGCAGGCCGGATGTTCCTGCGCGCCGAGCTTTGGCAGGCGGATCAGCCGCGCCTGTTCAGCAACCCTTTCTACGTCGGCTGAATCGCCCTAAAGCAGGAACCGGAGGATCCCATGAGCACGAAGAAAGCCGGCATCCGCGAGATCTCCGAACAGGCGGGGGTGGCGATGTCAACCGTCAGTCATGCGCTGAACGGCACCGCA
>Ga0326597_10013513_pt1 | contig 10730 bp, 15 predicted proteins | sample RVTome_12_FD_203789 | JGI IMG/M metagenome (GOLD analysis project Ga0326597, IMG submission 203789) | Soil microbial communities from uranium-contaminated site in the Upper Colorado River Basin, Wyoming, United States - RVT100D185 | ecosystem: Environmental > Terrestrial > Soil > Contaminated >... | reverse complement strand
CTGTCGGAGCTCATGCGCCGCGGTCACGTCGTTCAGTTGAACAATCGCTTCGCGGGGGTTCCCGTCTGAGTCACGTGTGAGGGCGGCGCTGACCCGTCCCCACATCATCGAGCCGTCATGACGGAGGCAACGCTTCTCGATGTCGATACTGTCGCTCTGACGGGCGAGAACAGTCTCGACGAGGATCCGACTCCAATCTCGATCTTCAGGAAAGGTGAGGTCCTCCCAGGTCATCGTCGACAACTCGTCGTTCGAATATCCGACCAGCTTCTGAAACGTCCGGTTGGCTTCGAGAAAGTTGCCTCCCGGAATCGCTAGAGCCATGCCCGTGGCCGAACAAGCGAAGGCGCGCCGGAAGCGTTGCTCCGCAGCCTTGTGGGAATCCACGTCCTCGATCACCCCATCGAGATATTGCGGTAGTCCCTCTGGATCGCGTACCACCGTTGCATTGATCCTCCCCCAGAAGGTGGTTCCGTCGAGACGTCGTAACCGCGTTTCGAAGCCGAGCACCCGATCCCGCTGCAGCCAGTCCCGCACATGAACCGCTCGCTCGTCTGGATCGGCGTACAGGTCCGCGGCGTTCCGAGCCAAGAGAGCATCGCGATCCGGATACCCGAGCATCTCCATCATTGCTCGATTGGCATGGAAGATGGCACCCTGAGGTGTGGTGCGATACACCCCGACGGGGAGCCTGTCGATGACCGACTCCGCGTAGCCATCCGAAGCGAGCTTCCGATTCTTCGGGTCGCCAACGAGGCCATCGACAAGGTGATAGCGGTTCAAGGAGTCCGAGAGCTAAGAACCAAGTCTGATTAGCTCATCAGTTCCGCAGAGGCCCTCGGCACCCAGACCTATCCGAGCGGCGCCGGCGCTGGAAGATTCTCCATGTAACATTTCTGGACGCTGGCCGACGACAAATGTCTCCGCCCCGACGGCGGCAGCCGTACTGCGGGAGAGGACGACGACCCGTTGGGCGGTGTCGTCGTGCCACTGCTGCCAGCCGGGTCCCTGGATGCGGGCCTCGAGGGCGGCGAACCCGCCGGAGCTGAGCCCATAGATTTGGGCCCGGGTCGCGATTGCGGTGGGGTCGTCGCCCCGGTTGATGGCGACCCTCTGATCCTCGAAGGACTCACGGATCACAGCGACCCCGACGACGCCGCTGAGCCTCCCCACCCGCTCCACCGCCTCGGGGGGAGGCGGGAACTCGATGTCTCACCTCGAGCAGGATTCCCCTACCGAGTCGACGATCCGGAGCCGCGATCGGCGGCGGCGCGGGGCCGCGGTCAATCGGACTGATTCGGTGTGCCAACGCATGCCAATCGGGCGCCCATCGCACATCCATCGCACAAGGGAGTGCGATGGGACGGTAGAGAATGCGAAATATCGCGAGGGAAAAGTGGCCTTCTACCTGGGGTTTCGCAGATTCGCCCTGATCAGCGCTACACCCTAAATCGGGCTCAAAGCCCGAAGGGACGCGGGATACAATCCTGCCCCCGCCGCGAGCGATATGCAGTTGATGACATTCCGTCTAGCACTCTTGCCGCCGGGTCAGGTCAGTGTGGACTGGTGGCAAGCTGACCGGGGGTGAGGCCGGTGTGCTGTTTGAACAGTCGGGTCATGTGGGCCTGGTCGGCGAATCCCGTCTCGTGGGCGATGCTGGCGAGTGGTTGACCGGAGAGTACGCGGGTCCGGGCAGCGTCGAGGCGCCGCGCCAGTGTGTACTGATGTGGCGTGATGCCGAAGGTCTTGGCGAAGGAGCGTGCGAGGTGGGTTGGGTTTGCGTCGAGAACCTCGGCGGCTGCGGCGAGTGTGAATCGGTCGAAGAGATGTTCGTCGAGGAGGCATCGAAACGACGCTGCCAGGTGGCTCGCTGGTGGCTGGTGGTTTCTTGGATGTCCCGACAGATGCGCGGTGATTCGGGAGGTGATGAGAGTTGCCAGCGTTTCGGCTTTGAGCTCTTCGTGGCCGGCGATCAGTGTGCGGTGCAGGGTCGCGACTGCGGATCGAAGGATTGGGTCGGCGATGGCTGGTGCGTCTACGGCGTGACCGGCCAGGCTCTCGGGCAGCAGTGTCTGTTCGACGTAGAGCACGCGTTTGTTGAAACCGGATTCGCCGCTAGGCCGGCCGTCGTGGGGCACGCCCGGTGGAAGAACGCTGACTGTTGAGATTGCGGCTGAGCGTTGTTGGCGGTCGAGGCGATAGTGGATAGCGCCGTCGTCGACGACGAACACTGTCCAGGTGTCGTGCACGTGTATCGGATAGGTATGAGCGAGGTTCCGGGCGTGGAACACCTCACGTATCCCATCGACCGGTGGCTTCCAGGCCACCACGTAAGGCTTCGGCGACAACACGCGAAGATTCTACAAGACGCCCCCGCACTGGTCCCTTACCGTCAATCGCGCTACACGGTGACTGTGAGGAGGACCGGATGTCAACAGCCAACGGGGTGACACGCTTTGTACGTGTTCGGCATGAGGGATCCGTCTTCTACGCCGTCTGGGAGGGTGATGTCCTTTTGGAACTCGATGGCGAACTATTCGACGGTCCTGAACTGACGGGTCGGCAGATCCCCACCGATGAGGCGGAGTTCCTGGTTCCATGTGAGCCCTCGAAGGTCATCGCCGTCGGCTTGAACTACGCCAGCCATCGCGAACGTGTCGAGAGCTCCGAGGGCGTGATCCTCAATGCCGCCGGACGGCCTGTGCCATCGGACTATCCGGGTGTGTTCGCCAAGTTCCCGACCTGTTTGATTCCACACGGACACGACATTGTGTTCTCTCGAGACGCCACCGACGTCCATTTCGAGGGTGAGCTAGCGGTGGTAATCGGCCAGCCCGCGAAGGACATCTCCGTCGCCGATGCCTCCGCCCATGTGTTCGGTGTGTCGATTTGTAACGATCTGGTCGATCGCGGCTGGCTACTGGAAGACCTCCAATGGTTCCGAGCCAAAGGATCGGACGGCTTCGGGCCCATGGGGCCGGCGATCGTGACCGGCCTCGATTACAACAATCTCAACCTCGAAACACGAGTCAACGGTGAGGTTCGGCAATCGTCGAACACCAGTCAGCTTGTATTCTCGCCCGACGAGATCATCAGCTACTGCAGTAGGTACGTGACTCTTCTCCCCGGGGATGTGATCTTCACGGGCACACCAGGGCAAACCCAGGCGGTCACCGAAGGGGATGTCATCGACATTGAGATCGAAGGCATCGGAGTGCTCTCCAACAAGGTGACGTCATGACCCAGCTCACACCGCAAGACCCTCGTTTTCTCACCTGCGACCAGGGACGCCAACGATGAGCGCGGAGTCAGTCCGCCGGTTCCTGGCAGAGCACGCACCCGACATCGAGATCGTCGAACTAGACGAGGACAGTTCAACCTTCACCCTGTCTGCGAAGTGGGGTATCAAACCTGCCCAGATCGCTAAGACGCTGGTACTCAGAGTCGGCGATCGAAACGTCGTGGTGGTGACTTGCGGCGATTCGAGGCTTGACAACAAAAAGACCAAGGACCTCTTCGGCAGCAAGGTCAAGATAGTGCGACCCGAGGAAGCGACCGAGCTCACCGGACACACAGTCGGTGGCGTATGTCCCTTCGCTCTGGCTACACCACTTCCGATCTACTTCGATAGCCAGCTCAGACAGTACGACGAAGTCGTTCCCGGCGCTGGATCACCATGCCGCGCCCTTCGCATCAGCCCCACCCGGATGGCTGAGCTCGTCGAAGCCGAATGGGCAGACTTCTGCCAGGACAACTGACGGCCCGGCGGGCCACCCAAGTCGATGCAAAACCTCCGAGCCCTGCCGGTGCCCCCACCACCCAACAGCAGATCAGCTCTTGGCCTCAACGAGGCCGAACCCGGGAGCCTGTTCACCGTCCGGTCTGCGTGGTGGGTCTCCCGCCGATACCAGAAACTGCGGGCGGCTTGGGTCAATGAGTGACAACCCCACTGCTGCCCCGTTCGGTTCCGTGTTCGCCGATTACATGGCGTTGGCAACCATGGCCGACGGAACCTACGCCTATGCCGGGCACGCTCAGCCGCTCGAGAACTTGTCGCTTCACCCCGCGACCCACGTGTTCCACTACGGGAGCGGATGTTTCGACGGTCTGAAGGCTCACCGACAAGGTAGCGGCCGGCTGGCCATCTTCCGGCTGGACGATCACGTCGAGCGACTACGCCGAACCGTGGCCCGGCTCTATATGCCCGTTCCGGACGCCGACATGGTCCGATCCATGATTATCGACGCAGTTGAGGCCAACGCGTCGGTCACCCCTGCTAGCCCTGGGTCGCTCTATATCCGACCGACACTGATCGGCACTGTTCCCAATATTGGCGCGGCCGCGGTGCCGAGTGAGACTGGACTGCTCTTTGTCATCTGTTCACCAGTTGGCGACTACTTCGCCGGTGGGGTCCGGCCGCTGACTCTCTATGTCGAGACTGAGATCCCCCGAAGCACCCCCCAGTTCGGAGCGGTCAAGAGCGGCGCAAACTACGTGATGGCCCTTGGCCCCACCCTTGCAGCAAGAAACGAGCACGGGGCCGACCAGGTCCTGTTCGCCGCTGGAGACGACATCACCGAGACCGGCGCAGCGAACTTCTTCCTCTGCGATGACAATCGTGTGCTTACACGGGCCCTCGACGAGTCTCTACTTCATGGGATGACTCGCGATTCCATCATCTCCCTTGCCAGTGACCTCGGTTATGGCGTAGAGGAACGGCGACTCTCGGTAGCAGAGCTCAAGGAATGGGCCGGCGGTGGCGGAGAGGCCTTCCTGACCGGGACAGCCGCGGTGGTTGCCCCCGTCGGCACACTCGTGATTGGCGAGCCTCTGCCAGTAGGCGACGGCCTCCCAGGCCCGAATACCCTGCGACTCCGCGACGCCCTTACGGCGCTGCAGGCTGGCGATTCGCCCGACCAGCACGGCTGGCTAACAGAGGTAGGAGGGTGACCACTGTTGACTGAGCCATCTGCAGTCACTGTCGAAGAGGTGAACGATTTCTTGGCGGCTGAGCTGCCCTTCTTCTCCAGATTGGGAATCTCATGCGTGAACGTCGCAGGAAGGCATCGGTGCTCAGAGCCGTTGCCAAAGGTGGGTGTAGCATGCCCGGTCGTCGGTTTGCTGTGAACCGCCGACGTCGTGGTAATCGCTGACTACCTCTCAGATTCAAATGGCTCACCTACTCGAGCGTTTCTGCCCACTGGTTGGCCCAGCTGTCGAGTGGTTTGAGCGCTGAGCGGAGCGAGGCACCGAGGTCGGTCAACCCATAGGCCCCGGACTCTTCCTGGACGATGAGCCCTGCCATCCGCAGCTCCCGCAGGCGGTCATAGAGCACGCTCGATGACAGTCCGTCGCAGCGTCCGAGGAGCGAACGAGCTCCAAGGGGGCCGTCCCGAAGCTCCCACAGGATCCGCAGCGCCCATCGTCGACCCAGGAGGTCGAAGGCTGCCATCAGGGGACGACCGGTGGTGGATCCCCGTACCGCCCGACCGGGTCGTGGTACCGACTTGGCTGCCATCAGATCACCTCCGCTTCCCTGCACTTGCGTTTTCGGATTCCGAAACGGTACGCTGGTGGCGTTGCGAAATCAGAAACAGACTACGTCGGCGCACCATAGGCAGCGGATCGTCCCGGTCCAACCGCCCTACGACACCGCAACCAAGGGGCTGCTTGAATCGATGATGCCGCCGGGGGTGCCACCGATCCGGCTGTTTCGCACCTTCGTCCACAACCCGTCGATGACCGAAGCCATGCGCGGCTGGGGTTCCTATGAGCTGAGCAGGCACCTGTCACTGACCATGCGCCAACGCGAGATTGTGATCGACCGGACCTGTGCGCGCTGCGGCTGCGAGTACGAGTGGGGCGTCCACATCGTCTTCTTCGCAGACCGAGTCGGGCTCTCTTCGGAACAGATCCACTCGCTCACCCACGGCGGCTCGGCCGATCCGTGCTGGGTCGACCCGGCGGAACAGGCTCTCATCGACGCCGTGGATGCCCTCCACGACCATGCCAGCATCGACGACGAACTCTGGCAGCGCCTTGCCGCCCTGTTCGACGACAGCCAGCTGCTCGACCTGTTTCTGCTTTGTGGCTGGTACCACGCCATCAGCTTCGTCGCCAACGCCAGCCATGTCGCCCTCGAGGAGGAAGCGCCACGCTTCGCCGACTATCCCACTCCTTCACAGGCGCCATGACCGACATCCGATGCGGCCCAGAGTGACTGCAAATGACACGAGACAGGAGACCGGTCGAGCAATAGTGAATGAACACAGTAGAAGAAAGACGCTGGAGACCCCCACCGTCACTTTCCGTAAGCATCTGGCCAAGATGGGCGGCGGGTCCTACCACACCAGGGTCGTCCTGTTGGGATCCTCCTCCGCAGATGGTGCGGCCGTCGGGTTCGACCACCCTGAATACCAGGCGTCAGCCCAATTCCGTCGAACAGCCACACCGGGTCGCTTCCTACTGATCGGCGGTGTCGGGCACGATCCAGCCCAGGAAGTCGAACCGTGAGCAGCCCGGTCCTGTACACGAGGAGCGACGGCGTGGCGTGGATAACACTCAACCGTCCCGAGAACAAGAATGCGATCGACCGGGAGATGCACGACGCACTGTGCGACATATGGGCCGACTACCAGAACGACGACTCGGTTGAAGTGGCGATCCTCACCGGTGCGGGCGACTCCTTTAGCAGTGGCATGGACCTCAAGACGCACGTGACCGAGTTCGTCGGTGGAACCCCGAAACAGATAGCCGAATGGGCTGAGGTAGGTCTGGGAGGCCTGCCGAGAGGCTTCCACTGGCTCGACAAGCCCGTCATTGCGGCCGTCAACGGTTGGGCCCTCGGCGGAGGTTTCGAATTGGCCCTGGCAGCCGACATTCGCATCGCCTCCGACCAAGCCCGCTTCGGCTCGTTCGAGGCCAGGTGGGGATTGCATCCCGGTGAAGGCGGCATCGCTCGACTGGTCAACCACTGCGGTGTCGCTGCTGCAATGGAACTAGTCCTCACGGCCGACCCGATCGACGCCGAGAGAGCCCTCCACCTGGGCCTCGTGTCCAAGGTGGTCCCAGAAAGCGAGCTTCTCTCCACTGCGGAGGCACTGGCTGTCACCATCCGCGGCAACGACCAGGCAGCAGTCCGATCAGCGAAGAGGACGATCCTGGAGATGGTGGGACGTCAGCTCGATGACCAACTGTATCGGGAGGTGATCGCCGCCTACACGCTGGTGACCACCAATCCAACCGTCCCAGCCTTATTGGACCAGCTCCACCAGCGGACCGATCAGGGCCAAGCGGGTGGAAATGCCAGGGCAAACCAGGAACACAGTTGAGGCGGGCACGGACCCGCCAATGGGACGGTTGCAAATGAGACCGGGGTTCACTCCACAGGATCCAGACTTCGAGAGCCGCGTCCGTGACACCCTCGACGCTCAAACGATGATGGCGACAGCCGGAGTCGAGATCGCCGGCCTGGGCCCGGGCTGGATCGAACTCGAAGTCCCCCACCGGGCCGAGTTCACTCAGCAACATGGCTACATGCACGCCGGCCTGATAGCAGCCGTCATGGACTCGGCCTGCGGCGGTGCGGCCTTCACCTTGATGCCAGCGAACTCACAGGTCCTCACGGTCGAGTACAAGATCAACCTTCTCCGGCCAGCCAAAGCCGAGCGGTATTTCATATCTGGCCACGTGGTCAAAGCGGGCCGGACCCTCACCGTCTGTCAGGCGACGACCCGCGACGACGAGCGCCGGGAGATAGCTGTCATGACCGGAACACTGATCGCCGTCTCGAGTCCAACCCCCGCCCGCGAAGACGGTATCCCCGAAAGGGGCCTCTTTCGGCCGGACGAGGGCCGATGACCTCCCGCATCGGCCAACCCCGGATCCACCACCGCTCGGCCTGCCAACACATCGCGGTCTCCGAGCCCAAGGACCGCTCCGGGTTCCAGCACCGGAACGTCGCGCCGGAGTACACCAGCATCACGGACGACCGGCGGGCCGCTACCACAGCCTCAGTGACTATCGTCGATGGATTGGATCAGACGCCAAGACCGAAACGCCGGGAGCGGGCCGATGGCAGCTGAGTCCCCTAGCACACCCCCGAATGGGCGAGGGTTCGATCAGTGCCAGTTCGTCAGAGAGTTCATTGAGAACATGCCCGTCACGGCGGAGCTGGGGATAGCCCTGGCCGAACTGACACCAGGACACGCCAAGGTGTCATTGACTGTGGAGCGGCGACACACCATCGACGGTTCTCTCGTTCAGGCCGGAATCACCGCGACCCTCGCCGACTTCGCAGCGGTCGCGGCGGCCGCAACCGGTCTACCGGACGGCTGGCTGGTGGCAACAACCGGTTTCAGCGTCTCGCATCTCGCCTCGGCGAAAGGCGACCGGCTCATAGCCGAGGGGCGGAGTGTGCGAAGCGGGAAGCGGAACCTCGTGGCCGCCGCCGATGTCTACGTCGAGGGCGCCGGGGAGAGGCACCATTGCCTGACCGGCATCTTCGCAGCGACCGGCCTACCCCCACCCGAGTAGGACACGGGTCTGGATGAGCGGAGGCGACCCGAATCCCCCGGGGACGGAGTCGTAGCTGATGCTCAGACGCGTGGTGGACACACTTCTCGTTGTTCCACCATTCGCTACTCGTCTTCGAGGACGACAAACCGCCTTCCCGATCCTCGTCCGGGTCGGGTTGCCCGGGTAAAAAACTTCTTGCTTCTTTGAGGAGCTGTCTCAAACGTTTTGGCGGTGCTCAAGTCCTCGTACTTCGTTTTGCACATCTGCTGCGGCACTTCTTTGCTCGAGGACTAGTGAGAAGGGGCGAGTCCAATCGGGCGCACCCATCAAACGGGTGATCTTCGATGTAGCAAACTTGCCGTATTTCAGTGGGGCTGCCATAACGAACCCAGACCGGGACCGTCTGCAAAGCAAGACGTTCTCGCCATGTTCTCGTGCGCAGAGAGGTTGTCGCTGTTGCTAGGCGAACAATGAACGAGATGCCGAAGGGAGAAGCGCACGATGAGACCTGGCTCTCCAACTCGGCGAGAAGACAAGAGCTTCGATTGCGGCGGCCCTGAAACGCGCGATTACCGCTCACGTTCCTGATCCCGGTGAGCGCGATCCTTCTCGGTATCGTCTTCCTTCGAGAGGTCCTGTACACCAGAGACCGTGGCTGGCACTGGAGCCCTTCCACGCAATGATCTATTTCAACAAAGAGGCGGTGGAGCACTTCCGAGGATTGGGACTCAAGGACTATTGGACTGGATATGTCGCCTCCCGTGTCGCGCCCCTCGGAGCAGTCTCACCACCAGTCGCAACAGCCTCGTCCTTCACGTTCCATCCTCGCATGCTGGAACGTGCCCTCCCGACGGCATGGAGAGTGGCGCATCCCACAGATGTAACGAAGGCGCGCCTGGCGGCGGCAGATGAAGCCCTCCGCCGCCTCCTGGGTACCGCGATCCTCGGATCGGAGGAAATGGCAGAAGCGGCGTCGATAATCCGCCCAGTGCAGCTCGTCGACGAGACCAGTGACTGGGCAGGAGTTTCCGGCAACCTCTTCCGATACGAGTGGACCTAGCAGAGCGCCCGGCATCGCCCGCCTCAAAGGACGATGCCATCCGGGCCGGGGGCGGCGCCGTGTATCTCGGTGTGGTCAGAAAATCGACTTCACCAGGCGATCGACCGCATCGGGAGGAGCTGGCGTGTACTCATCAGGTGCTTGGTGCTCCGCCAACCAGCGCTCCACCGCCTTACGAGCGTCGGCCTCGCTCAATCTCGGTCGTCCATAGAACCGAGAACTCAGTCGCCGCTGGTCGTAGCACGCTGCGGCGACAATCGACGATGTTTCACCGGGTACGCCAGCGAGAACGAGTCTCTTGGCGATCTCCATCTGCGACTTCTTGACGCGTGGGGGCAACACGTCCTCCCTGAGTTGACTGCCGCACACTGTGCCATGGAGCCGCCCTATGTCCACCCCCATGGATCGATGAGTTGGCGTGCCGCGGCGGTTCACCGGCGTTCTCGTACCGAGCGATCAGCGAGGGTGGGTTTCCTCGAAACCGCTCAACACCTGACACGAACCTGCCGACAAAGACGTCATGCCCTCGATGTCAGAGAAGGCCGCCCAGGATCTCACCAACCAGATCATCCTCAAGTCGATGACCGCTGACATTCAACCGGACAAGGCGGCCCGTCTCGCCGTGATTTACACACAGTTGGCGGTCATGTGGATGGCGCTGCACGAGCGTGACGTGTCGTCATGGAAGGTCGGACTGCTCGGCAGCAAGTCCGACGCACTCGCGATGCGAGCGATCGCATCCATTGTCAGTTACGCGATCAACCACGGCGAACCGCTTCCCCATGTGAGCGTTCTCCGTGATACGTACGAGCTCTACGCGGCTAGGACACCCAAGGCTTGCGACTACATCGACCCCATTCGTTGGGATGACGTGGCCTAGGGCAAGGGCCAGTCCCAGCGGGAGCGGTTGAAGCGCCTGGAGCGGGAGAACTAGGAGTTGCGTCGTGCCAATTGAACAGCACCCGGTTGGTTGGACAGCGGTCGTGTCTGTTTCATGTTGCCACCTCGTTGGTGGCTGAGCCGATACCGAACGATCTCAGATATGGGGGCGCTTCGGAAGATGAGGGGGGTGTGAGGGTTCACGGCGGGTAATGGGGGTCCTGCCAATCTGGCGGTTGTGACGCCAACCAGCCTGGAGGACCCCCGTGATCAC
>Ga0326597_10013512_pt1 | contig 10730 bp, 9 predicted proteins | sample RVTome_12_FD_203789 | JGI IMG/M metagenome (GOLD analysis project Ga0326597, IMG submission 203789) | Soil microbial communities from uranium-contaminated site in the Upper Colorado River Basin, Wyoming, United States - RVT100D185 | ecosystem: Environmental > Terrestrial > Soil > Contaminated >... | reverse complement strand
GACCGTCGTCCACACGTTGCGCAAGCAAGGCCGTCATGTGCTCTCGTTTCTGGAACTCGCTTGTGCCAACTCTCTACGAGCTGAGCCGATTCTGGCCGTCACACGCCTCGCCCCGTGAACGCGTACGCAGCAACAACGAGTGAGAATGCCATTGCGCTTGCGAGGATTGCAGCCACCCGCCACCAGCTTCCCCGCGTTCCGTGCGGGTTCATGATTCCGATATTATCCATCGGCTGAGCCCGCGTCTACGGATGGCCAACAGAATGCACGGAAAATCGTGCACCTTGTCCTATCGTTGGCGGCGCGTCCGGGTTGTGTGTGGGTGACCCGCGTCTCCGGCATCTCCGCAGCCCACTGACCCGTCGCCGTAAGCATCGACCTCACAGTAGCTTGGGCGCAGGCCGACGCTGACGGCGACGGGCTACAGGGATGCGGCGCACCCAGCTGATGGGCTTCCAACGGCCTTCCAGCGGCGTCCGCGCGGTTCCGCGGCGGGCTGCGGACAGGCCGGAAACGCGGGTCGAATCGATCCAGCGGATCGATGCGGATGGGATCCAGGCGCGTGAGCCGTGCCTGCTCCGACCCGGAAGGGCCGGCAGCGGCCGAAAGGCCGTCGAAGCCGGCCGGTCCTGGTGCTCGGTCCGCCTGGTCAGGGACGATCGGGGCTTCTAGCCGTCCTCGCCGCTGCCGCGGCCGGCGGCCTGCGCGCGCAGGCGCGCGACGACATCGGGGTGCTGGGCGGACACCTCGCTCTCCATGGCCGGGTCGCGCTCGACGTCGTACAGCGCGCCCTCGGGCTCGAAGAGGCGCCAGCGCGCGCTGCGCACGGTCCAGCGCTCCCCGGCGACGGCGAGCGCCGGACGGTGCTCGAGCTCCCGCTCGACGTGGGAGTCGAACAGCGCCAAGAGCGAGCGCCCGCGCAGCCCGGGCGGCAGCGCGATCTCGAGCCACTCGCACAGGGTCGGCCCGACGTCGGCCAGCTCGACCACCTCCTCCAGCACCCGGCTCCCGGTCAGGCTCTGGGGGTGGCGGAAGACCAGGGGCACGTGCAGCAGAGCGTCCGAGAGCTCGTCCTCGGCCGGATCGAGGGCCGCGCCCTGGGTGCCCGCGACCACCAGCAGGGTGCGCCCGAAGGCGGCGGGGTCGAGCACCTCGAGCACCCCCACGAAGCTGCGCACGAGGGCGTTCGTGGCGCGCAGGTCGGCGTCGTAGTGGTCGGCGCTCACGACCCGCTCGGGGTCGAGGTAAGGGTCGGCCAGCACCTCGTCGCCGAGGGGCGGCGCCGGGCGCGCGAGGTGCACCCACAAGAGGAACGGGGGCCGGCCGGCGGGGCGCTGCCTGCGCTCGCGGACCCAGAGGTGGGCGGCGCCGAGGGTCGCGCGGTCCTCGGCCTCGACCTGCGACGCGCTGAACCCGGCGGCGAGCCCGGCCGCCTCCTCGCCCGTGCAGAAGGCGGCCGTCTCGAAGCCCGCGGCGGCGAAGGCGCTCGCCAGGGCCGGGGCGCCGCCGCCGGCTGCGCCGAGGAGGATCGACAGGGACTCGCGCGCGCGCGGGGAGGGAGCGAAGGCCCCGGCGAGCAGCACGCCGGCCTGCGCCACGCGGTCGAGGTCGTGCCGGATCCCCTCCTCGGGGCGGCGCTCGAACGTGGTCTCGCGCGGGTACCCGAACATCCCGCAGTGGTCGGCGCGCAGGCCCTCGATCGTGAGCAGGACGACGTCGCGCGGCGGCGTGCCGGGCCGCGGCGCAGCGCCGCAGCCCCACGCGAGGAGCGCGGCGAGCGGGACGACGAGACCGGCGGGGCGGGACTCCGTCGAGCGCGCGGCCGGCTCGCTCACGGACCGTCCCCGGGAGGAGTCTCGCAGGACTCGAACAGCCAGGCGAGGTAGCGCTCCTCGACGCGCCGCGGGTCGAGGGCGATGCACTCCGGCACGTCGTAGGGGTGCCGGTCGGCCAGGTCGCGCTCGAGGGCCTCGAGCCGCCCGCGCACGGTCTTGATCACCAGCAGGACCTCGCGCTGCTCCTCGATGGCGGCGCGCCAGCGGTAGACGCTGGTGACGCCGTCCACGACGTTCACGCAAGCCGCGAGCCGGCGCTCGACCAGCCCGCGCGCCAGCTCGAGCGCGGTCTCGCGATCCGGCGCGGTGGTGAGCACCACGCGCGCGTCCGCGGCCTCCCGGGATCCTTTCGCGCCCATGGCGCGCATGGTAGAGCCTGCGATGGGCCCGTGGGTAGCCGCCGTTCGACGACCCCGCCCCGGCCGTCTCGCGTCCACTGCCGCATCCGGCCGCGCCCCTCCGTCTCGGCGCCCCGAGCGATGCTGCGCCGGCGGCGCGCCTCGCCGGCAGGCGCCGGGGACCCGATCCGGGCCGTGCGGAGGGGCCGCAGCGCGCCTAGTGGTCTGATGCAGCCATTCGGGGCATTTGGCCGGCGCGTCTGCGCCCGCCGCTGCGTTGCGCCTCCTCCGAGGGTTGTCGTGCTAACCCGCGTCGTCGGCGCGCCTTGCGGCGAACACAGCCGCACTCGGCGAAATGCCCCAACTGGCTGCATCAGACCACTAGAATCCGCGCATGCTGCACGGCCTCTTGATGCGTGGGATGTCGCTCGTTCCGCGCCCGATCATGCGCCGGATGGCCGGCCGTTACATCGCCGGCGAGACCCTGCAGGAGGCCGTGGCGCGGCTGGAGCTGCTCGGCACCCAGGGCTACCCGGGCGTCCTGGACATCCTGGGCGAGCACGTGCGCGACGCGGCCGAGGCCCGCGCCGCGGCGGAGCAGTACAAGCGCGGCGCCGACGCGATCGCGGCGCGAGCGCTGGACGCCTACGTCTCGATCAAGCCGACGCACCTGGGTCTGCTCCTGGGAGAGGAGCTGGCGCTGGAGCTCTACGCCGACGTCGCGGCGCACTGCCGCGAGCTGGGAGTCCTCGTGCGCGTCGAAATGGAGGACCACCTGACGACCGACGCGACGCTGCGGGTGTTCGAGCGGCTGCGCGCGCGCTTTGCGAACGTCGGCATCGTGCTGCAGTCGCGGCTCTTGCGCACGCCGGACGACGTCGATGCGCTGTGCGGTGCGACCGCGAACGGCGTGTTGGACGTGCGCATGGTCAAGGGCGTCTACCTCGAGCCGGAGTCGATCGCCCACACGGAGCCGGAGCCGATCCGCGCGGCCTTCGTCGATTGCTGCGCGAGGCTGTGGCGCCGGGGTGCGCGGGTCTGCCCGGCGACGCACGACCCCGAGCTCGCCGAGCGCCTGGCGCTCTTGTTGCGCGAGCTGGGGAAGGGTCCGGCCGACTACGAGTTCCAGGTGTTGATGGGCGTGCGCGAGGACCTCTGGCCGTCGTGGCGCGCGGCCGGCCACCCCGTGCGCGTCTACGTACCCTACGGACCCGAGTGGCGCGCCTACAGCCAGCGCCGGATGCAGCGCAACCCCGAGCTGTTCCGTGCGGTCCTGCGCAACGCCTGGCGCTGACGCTCGGCCGCTGGCGCCTCGCTCCAGGGAACCGATCAGAGAACCAGGAGAGCGGGAAGAAGCACCGCCGGCGGGCCTCACTTGCCGATCGTGAGGCGGCGCGCGAGCAGGTCGGAGAGCTCGCCGGTGTCGAGGATCCTCTGCATCGTCGCACGGTAGTCGTAGGCGACGCGGTGCCAGGTGACGCGCTCGTCCTCCAGCACCGCGTAGCAGGCGCGGTTGTCCCCGTCGCGCGGCTGGCCCGTGCTGCCGACGTTGATGAAGAGCTTGCCATGGGCGGGGATCTCCAACGTGCACGACTCGTGGCCGTCCAGGCCGCTGAAACGCAGGGACTCGTCGTGCATGCCGGGGTGGTGCGTGTGGCCGCCGACGGCGATGCCCTCGAACGAGTCGAACACGGCGCGCAGCTTCTCGGGGTTGAGGAAGCCGTCGGTCGATAGCACGTATTCCCTCACGGGGTCGCGCGGCGAGCCGTGCACGAACAGGAAGCGCCCCTCGCGCTGGGTCAGGGGCAGGTCCTGGAGGTACTTCCAGCGCGCCTTCTTCTCGCTGTTGCTGTACCACTTCGGCTTCATGATGCGGCGCGTGTACTCGATCGCGCCGCGCGCGTGCGGGTTGAAGTCCGAGGCGTCGCGGAACAGCGCCTCGTCGTGGTTGCCCATCAGGCACATCTCGCAGTGCCCGCGCACCAGATCGACGCAGAACTCGGGGTCCGGACCGTAGCCGACCACGTCGCCCAGGCAGTAGAGCTTCGAGATCTCCTGCCGGCGGATGTGCTCGAAGACCGCCTCGAGCGCCTCGCGGTTCGAGTGCAGGTCGGAGATGATCGCGACCTTCACGGCTCCGCTCCCCCGCCGAAGCGACCCATGGCGGCGGCGACGAGGCGCTCGCGAACCTCGTCCAGCGCGCCCGCGATGGTCGCCCCGGCGGCGCGCAGGTGGCCGCCGCCTCCGAACTCGCTGGCGAGGTCCTCTACGTCGTACGCGGTCTTGCTGCGGGCCGACAGCTTGCAGCGGCCGTCCTTGAGCTCGCGCAGGTAGAGCACGACCTCGACGCGATCGACGGAGCGCAGCACGTCGAGCGCGTCGTCGCCGTCCGGGGCGACGCCGTCGACGTCCGCGCGCGGCAGACAGAGGAGCGCCAGCCGGCCGCCGGCGAAGTACTCGACGCGCGCCAGCAGCTCCCCCAGGGCGCGCGGGTGCGCCCGGCTGCGGCGCTGGTAGAGCGAGCGGTACAGGCCCGCGACGTCGACCCCGAACGAGACCATCTCGCTCGCCACGCGCAGGGTCTCGGCGTCGGTGTTGGCGTACTTGAACCAGCCGGTGTCGCTGACGATCGAGGTGAAGACGCCCTCGGCCGCGGCCTGATCGAGCGCGACCTCCAGCTCGCGGGCGATGCGCGCCACGAGCATCCCGGTCGCCGCGGCGGTCACGTCGACGTAGGCCGCGTCCCACCAGCGCTGGCCGCGGTGGATGTGGTGGTCGACCACGAGCTTGCTCGAGCTCGACGCGGCCAGGGCGTCTCCGAGCGGGCCGCAACGCGAGAGCTCGGCGCAATCGAGCAGCACCACCACGTCGTGGGCGGGCAGCTCGCCGCCGGCCCAGGTCTCGAAACCGCAGGCGGGCCGCAGGCGGTCGAACTGCCGCTCGAGCGGGTCCGGATTCAGGATGCGCGTGCGCCGGCCCAGGAGATCCAGCACGCGCGACAGCGCCACCTGGGAGCCGATGCAATCGCCGTCAGGGCGCTGGTGGCCGACCAGCAGGAAGCTCGCGCCCGCGCGCAGGAGCTCGAGCGCGGCGCCGCGCTCGGCGCTGCCGCAGGGCGACGGGCTGGAGAAGGTCATGCGCCTCTCATTGCGCGCTCGGACGTCATCATTGCGGGATTGCGGGATTGCGGGATTGCGGGATCGCGGGATTCGGGCCGGCCCGCCGGACGGCGCGAGCGGAGCGGACGGGGACTGTACACGACGGTGCGCGCGCCTGCACGGCGCCCCTAATCCGACCGGCGGGTCCGCTGGGGCCGCCGCGCGCGCCTTCCGCCGACCCACGCCGCCGCCAGGCGCGGCTCGCCCGACGTGAGCCGGTCGCAGGCCGCCTCGGCGCTGGCGGGCGCCGCGACCCAGGCGCACACGTCGGCCAGCGCTCCGGGCGCGAGCACGCCGATCTGACCTTCGAGCCCCAGCGCACGCGCACCTCCGCGGGTGGCGATGCCCCACACCGTCGCGGGTCTCAGCCCGGGCGCGGAGCGGCGCAGCAGGCTCGTCTCGCGCCGCATGTCGAGCTCCTCGTTGCTCGCCAGCGAGTCCGTGCCGAGCGCCAGCGACACGCCGGCGCGAAGGGCGCGTCCGACGTCGAAGGGCTCGCGCCCGAAGAACGTGTGCGTGCCGGGACAGTGCACGAGCGTGGAGCCCGCGCGCGCGATGCGTTCGTAGTCGCCGCGCTCCGGGTGGTTGCCGTGCACGAGCGCCAGGCCCGGCCCGAGGAGGCCCGCTACCTCGATCGCGTCGAGGCCGCTCTGTCGCGGCGGGTCGCGCAGGATGCGCGCGAAAGGACCATCGCCCGCCAGCAGCCAGCGCCGCTCCTCCTCGGTCTCGGCCCAGTGCACCGCGCACGGCAGACCGCGCCTGCGGGCGAGCTCGGCGGCGCGGCGGAAGAGCTCCGGGCTGACGCTGTACGGCGCGTGCGGCGAGAGGCCCTCGAGCCTGCCGCGCCGCGGCGGCAGGCCGCGCCGCACGCGCCTCAGGGCCGCGGCGCTGCGCGCCGGGTCGCGCGCGTCGAGCACCTCGCGGTAGACGCGCGCCCGGATCGGGTGCGCCCCCAGGCGCAGGCCGGCGGCGCCGGTGGAGTCGACGTCTCCGACCGCCGTCGTTCCCGTGGCGAGCAGCCGGTCGGCCCCGCGCACGACCGCCCGTTCGAAGTCGGCGCGCCCCAGCGCCGCGCGCTCAGCGAGCAGCTCCCCGATCCAGGCCGCGAAGGCCTCGTCGCGCGGGAGCCTGCCGTGCAACCCGCCGAGCTCGAGGTGCGCGTGGGCGTTCACCGTGCCAGGCGTCAGCAGCACCTCTCCGAGCTCGCGCGCGCGCGCGCCGCCGGCGAGCGCGCGCCGCACCGCAGCGCGCGAGGCGAGCACCGCCCGCACGCGTGCCCCCTCCACCAGCAGTCCCCCTCCTTCCACGAGCCTCTCCGGCGACGGCAGCATCCAGCGCGCAACGAGGACGAAGGCCCCCATCGCCAGACCTCAGGCGCGCCGGCGCGCGCGCTCCGTTCCCTGAGGCCCCCTGGCAGGCTGTCGGAGACTGTTCCGGGTGTTGGCTCGGACGCCGCCAGAGCCTCGAGCAGCGAAGGAACCGCGTCGTCGGTGGGCGCCCGCAAGGAACGCTCGGCTGGCTTCGTGGTCATCGCAGCAGGATGACCCCGGCGGCACCGAGCTACGAGATGGGGTCACCGGACGCGTGATGTTGGCTTCGCCAAAGGCCCCACTGCGGCTGCGCGCGCATCCCCGGTGCCGCGTCGCACCAGGAGAGCCGTGCTCAATGACCGAGGAAGCCATCTGCGCCGTCTTTCCGTCGCGCTCCTTGTCCGCCATCGCGCGCTGTGCCTCGCGACGGCCTTCGGCGAAGCCGACCTCGGGAACCGTCTCCGACAGCCCCCTGGCCGACCGTGCGTGCCGACTCCCCGCGCACGGCGGACCGATGGTCTTCTCACGTCCCATGCACGCCTCCGGGGCAGCGAATCGTACCGAGCAGCTCGCGCAGGCCGAAGTCAATCGGGGACCAGCGCTGGACGCGCGCCACGAGATCCGTGCTCGATGGCCCAGGCGGCCCTCTCCGCCGCCTTCCGTCACGCTCCACGTCCCGCCATCGCTCGCCGGGGCTCGCTACGGGCCGTCCGGAACGGGCTCACGGTCCCTCAGCGCGGGCTGAACGCCCGCAACCCAAGGGAAGGACTCGGCCCGCGCTGATCCTGTTGGCGGGGGAGGCGGACCCTCCCCCGCATCGGCCGCGACACGCGGCCTCCCCCTCCTCGCCGCCTGACCGGCGGCGCGGCGCCATTGGCGCCGGATCTACTACTTCGGAATCTGCGCGCTGCGCGCGCAAATCCCGGAGTAGTAGATCAGCCCGCCCCGCTCCGTCGCCCCGCGTGCCCGCCGCCCCTCCCCGCAGGTGCCGGAGTCGCCGTCGCGGTCCTCGAGGCACCGTGCATGTGCCGAGTCGAGACGGCAATCCAGACCTGACCCACCCGTTACGCGGAACCCGCCCGGTGTGCATCGGGTCTCCCATGCCGCCCGGGTCAGGTTCGATGTACCGCCCCCATCGTGGTCGCCGCGCTGCCGTCATGGTCACTTCGCGGCAATCGAGGTCGCCGCCCTGCCGTCGAGGTCGCCGCGCTGCCGTCGAGGTCGCCGCGCTGCCGTCGAGGTCGCCGCGTAGCCGTCTGGGGAAGTGGCTCGCGGCCCGAGCCTCTGTGGGGTGCGGAGCACATCCAGTTGGCTGGGGCGGGCTAGGCCTTAATCCAGCGTCCGGCGAGGGGTTTGGGGCGTGGCGACTGGCCGCGGCAGTTAGCCAGTGGATTTGAAGGCGCAGAAGACGTCCGATGGCGCGTCCGGGCTCCGTTCGGGCGCCGACGAGCTCAGCGGGAGGGTGCAGATCGTCCTCGAGCCGCCGGTCGACGCCGTGCGGGCAGACTCCGAGCCGGGCGCGTCTCACTTGGCCGTGCGCCAGAGTGGTCTTATGCGAAGACCAAGCGCTTGAAGCGGATGTGCGCACGGAAGATCGCCTCGAGCCAGCTCGAGTAGGCCAGGAAGCGATGCACGATCTGGCGTCCAGTGGGGACGATCTGGCACGGAATGGCGATGATGCTCGCGACGAAGCGTCGGAACTCCATGCGCTTCAGATCCTCACCCTGTGCTCGGTCCGGCCAGAGCTGGGCGATCCACGCCTTGAGGTTCCACGCCAGACACGCGATCACCATGTACGCGTCGTTGGCGAGCAGCGTGTCGCACGGCATCCGCATCGCGTGCACGCCGTTCTTCGTCTGCTCGATCAGGTTCTCCTGGTTGCAGCGGTCGTTGGAATCGCGGATCACCTGGCGCGCGGTCAGCTCGGACTTCGGCACGTTGGTGATGTAGAAGTGGTAGCGGATCTCGGGGATCAGGAGAGTCTGCCCCTGCGTCACGTTGATCGTCTTCCGCAGCACCACGACACGGTAGTCCTGCGAGCACTTGATGGGTCGGTAGGCAAACTCCGTGTATTCCTCCTGCTCGAGTTCGAGGTTCTTGTAGCCACGCTCTTCGATGATGGCTTGCTTGATGCGCGGCTTCCTGGCCCCTCGTCGACTCTTGGAGGCATGGCCATCTCGGCGCAAACGCCTCCAAGTAACCTCATCCAGCTCTTCCGCGATACCTACGAGCTTGGGGTGCGCCGGCAGACCGAAGACGAATTCAACGCCTCGCTCCGTCCAGTGGTCGAAATCGTCCGTCAGAGAGAAATGGCTGTCACCGCGCAGCCTCACGCTCCGGAAGCCTGCGTCGCGCACGACATCGACCGCCGGGTCCAGGTATTCGAAGCAACCCTCGTGCGAAGGGCGGTTCCCGGGACGATTGCGCGTGTAGAGGATCTCAGTCGTGTTCGCCAAGGTCACGAGCAACGGGGCGTAACCCCAGATCCCCTTGTAGCTCATGTCCATGCCTTCCTTGCACTCGCCCTGCGTGCCCGCGATCGTGCCGTCGACGTCGATGAGCGCGCGCTCGAAGAAGGCCCGCTTGTTCTTCTTCCATACCCGTGTGCGCGCGTCGTTGATCGCCTCCGAGAGATCGTCGATGTGCCCGCGGTCGAGACGGCGCAGAAAGTCACCCGCCGTCGTGGGATCGGGGATGCGAACCGCGCCTAGCGCGTCCATGTACGCCTCGTCCTGTCGTAGCAGCTCGATGTCGTCCAGCGTTTTCCCACCGCACATGATGTTGTAGGCGATGTTCAGAACGTGGTCCGACTCGTGGTAGGGGCAGTGCACCTTGAAGACCCGAAACGCCTCGTCGATCAGCTTCGGCAGCCCGATCTGCCGCACGAGCCTGTGCACCAGCCCTATCCCGCCGACACCCGTTGCCCGCACCCGCTGAGCAACAGCGAGCTGCTCGTTGCCTCCGGCGAACACCGGGCCGCCCGTCTCGGGCCACGAATCCCGCGCCAGCCGCTCGCCAAGACGGTTCTTCCGACGGCCGATCTCTTCGCTATGCTGATGCTTCACCTGGAAGGCTCCTCTGGCTGTTGTTCGCAGTGTTTGCAGTTCCGCGTTTAACAGCTCGGAACGGGCCTTTCCAGGTGATTACGCCCTATCTCCCATCTCGACGGACGCTGGATCTGGGGCTAGGTAGCAACCTCCTCCTCGAACAGCCCGTTGATCCTCGCAGCGGCGTCACGGAATTCGAAGCTGACCATTCCCGGCGGGACCACATGCTGAAAGTCGGGATGAGACGATGCGTTCCGTAGGTACCGGATCGCCTCCCATTCCGACCTGTCGCCCAGTCGGCCGTGTTTGTACAACCAGTCGAGCTTGCCCTTCAGGCTCCTCGTCTCAATTGACCCGCCATCCATGCGGAACCGGTGCGTGATTGCTGCTTCTAGGGCGCGGTAGAGGTGTTGAGTACCGAGTGAGTACAGCGGGTAGAAGAAGTGTCCATAGGCCATGGCCCCTCGAGCAACCTCGAAGATTGATTGGATGTCCTTCGGGACTGAGTCCGACAACTGTGTGGACAGCAAGGATCGGAGACGATCCTCACCGGACGCCTTCACGATTCCACCGGTCCGGCTTACACCGACGAACATGGCCATCACCGGGTCTTCCTCCAGCCAGTTATCGGGGGTGAGTTGCTTGAATCCCTCGTAAGTCAGTACGCGTTCACGGGGCGAGGCGTGTGACGGCCAGAATCGGCTCAGCTCGTAGAGAGTTGGCACAAGCGAGTTCCAGAAACGAGAGCACATGACGGCCTTGCTTGCGCAACGTGTGGACGACGGTCATGACGCGCTCGGCGTAGCGGTCTCCGCGTTCGCTGCGCGTGCCGGCGGTCTGCTTGCGCCACAAGACAAAGCTGCGGAGCTCTCGCTCGGCGTGGTTGTTCGTTGTCGGCACGCCGTCGACGAAGGCGTTGTTCCGCAGCCCTTTGATCCGGGGCGCGGGGCCACGCTCCGGTCATGCTCCCCGAGGTTCTCGGGGGCGGCGATGGTGTGAACGGCCGGCGAGAGCGCGACTCGGAGCGCTGGCCAGAGCGTGG
>Ga0326597_10013511_pt1 | contig 10731 bp, 9 predicted proteins | sample RVTome_12_FD_203789 | JGI IMG/M metagenome (GOLD analysis project Ga0326597, IMG submission 203789) | Soil microbial communities from uranium-contaminated site in the Upper Colorado River Basin, Wyoming, United States - RVT100D185 | ecosystem: Environmental > Terrestrial > Soil > Contaminated >... | reverse complement strand
GCAACGCTTCAATTGAAATGAAAGCATTGCATTCATTTCAATTGAAGCAAAGTTGCCCTAGATTCAATAGTTTAGTGGCCTGCTTATCCCAACCAAACCGGTCGGTTTGGTTGGGGCAGGACACTAGTGCGAATGTCAACCAAGGGAGGACTAATCATGCAAAAGCTATGGACGTTGATCGGCGCCGCGCTGCTCGTGGCCGGGTCGGTCACTCTGTCGAGTGCTGCTGAGCCGGTAAAGGTCGGAGTCATCCTGCCGTTGAGCGGCGGCAGCAGTATCGCAGGCAGCGAGGTCATCCAGGGGGTGAAGCTCGCCATTGAAGAGGTCAACGCTCAAGGCGGTGTCCTGAGCGGGCGGCAGATCGAACTCGTCATCGAGGACGATGAGAGTTCGCCGACGAAGGGTACGATGGCAGCCCGCAAGCTCATCGAAAGCGACGGCGTCGTCGCCATCATCGGAACCTACAATAGCGCGGTTTCGGCGACGGCGATGAAAGTGGCGGCCGAGCACAAAGTGCCGATGTCCTCGGGCGGGTCGACATCGGTATCTGTTACCAACCAGAATGAGCCCGGAAATCCGTGGTTCTTCCGCGCCTTCCCGGGCAGTGACGAGCAAGGCACGCAATCGGCCGTCGATGTCATCGAGGTGCTCGGCAAGAAGCGGCTGGCGATCCTCCACGACAACTCTGCCTACGGGAAGTCGCTGGCCGACACCTTCGAGAAGGTTACGGTGGAAGCCGGAGCCGAGATTCTGGCTAAGGAGTCATACAACGCCGGCGAGCAGGACTTCTATTCGGTTCTATCCAAGCTGCGCGCGCTGGAACCCGAGGCGGTCTACATGGGTGGCCTCGTGGGCGACGGAGCTAATATAGTGCGCCAGGCGGCCGAGATAGGGCTGAAGGCCCTGTTCGTCGGCTCGGGGAGCATGATGACGGACAAATTCATCGAGTTGGCCGGCCCAGCGTCCGAGGGCTTTGCTGTTTCCAGCATGTTCGAACCGAACACGACCAACGACTATGGTCGCGCCTTTGCCGAGCGCTACAAGACGCGCTGGGGTGTGTCGGCCAACGTGCATGCTGCGCTCGGGTACGATTCGATGACCCTGGTCGCCAAGGCCATCGATCGCGCCGGGTCGACCGATGGTGTTGCGATCCGCGATGCCTTGATGAAGAGCGACGACGTTCCTTTGGTACAGGGCCCTCCGGGCACCATGGCCAAATATGACGAGATAGGCGGCGTAAGCTTCAAGATCGGTATGGCGGTAGTGAAAGACGGCAAGCGCGAGATGCTTCCGTTCAACCGCTGATCGTTGTGCCGGGGCCAGCCTGTCCGTTTGGCGGGCAGGCCCCGGCGCCGTCAGTCCCAATCGGCCGGACCTTGAAATCTCCTTCGGATCGAAGATGTATACCTTCGAGTTTGCGCTGCAGATTCTCGTTAACGGCCTAATCACGGGCAGCATCTATGTCCTGGTCGCGATGGGGCTCACGCTGATCTTCGGCATCCTGGGCGTCATCAACTTCAGCCACGGCGAGTTCTACATGCTTGGCGGGTATCTTGGCGTGGTGGCATCGTCTGCCTACGGCGTGCCGCTGCTCGCCGCTCTGCCGCTCGGGATGGCTGGGGTGGCCCTGCTCGGAATCGCAGCTGAACGACTCGTATTCCGGCCGATCCGTGACCGCGACGTCACCAATTCGATCATCAGCTCTTTCGGACTGGCCGTCGTGCTGCAGAACGCCGCGCTGCTCGCTTTCGGTCCCCAGCCCCAACTGATCAAGACGAGCCTCTCGTCGATCTCACTTTCGGCTTTCGGTGTTTTCGTGACCTTTCAGAGAGCCGCAATTCCGATCATCACCGCCATTCTGGTGATCCTCTTCCATGTCGTGCTGCGCTACACTTGGACTGGGCGCTGTCTGCGGGCCGTGGCCCAACACCCGACGATCGCGCAGCTTTCCGGTGTCGACGTCAATCGGGTCGCGGTGGCGACCTTTGCGATGGGCGCGGCGCTGGCCGGGGGAGCCGGACTGATGATGGCCTCGGTTTTCATGGTCCAGCCCGGAGTGGGCAATATGATCACCCTGAAAGCCTTCACAGTCGTCATCATGGGCGGCATGGGGAACGTCCACGGAGCCGTTGTCGCGGGACTGCTTCTCGGCGTCGCCGAGAGCTTCACCTCCGGATACCTCACGAATGATTTCCGCGACATTATTGGGTTCATGATGGTGATTATGGTGCTGCTGTTTCGCCCGTCCGGACTGTTCGGGCGTGCAGTAGACAGGGCCTGACCACGATGGGACGACTAGCAACGCTCGTCGCAGTCCTGGGGTCGGTCGCGATCCCGTTCGTCGTGGAAAACAGCTATATCGTGAATGTCTGTATCGTTATTTTCATTTTCGTCATCCTGTCCGTCGGGCTCGATCTTGTGCTTGGCTATTGCGGGCAATATTCCTTTGCTCAAGGCGCCTTTTACGGGATTGGCGCCTACACCGCCGCCATTCTTTACAACAACTTCGACTTGAGCTTTTGGGTGACCATGCCGGCGGGCATTCTCTCCGCCGGGCTGTTCGGCCTGCTGCTGGCGATTCCCTCGTTGCGCCTGGCCGGGCACTTCCTGGCAATCACCACCATTGCCTTCCAGACGATCGTGTACCTGCTGCTGACCCAATGGACCGAGCTGACCGGTGGGCAGTATGGCTTGCCAATGCGCCCGATCGAGCCGCTTTCGCTGTTCGGCTTCGAAGTGCTTCGGGTCGAGGGGACGACCAGCTTCTACTTCCTAGCCTTTGCCGCAATGGCCGTGGCCGTCCTGATCGCGCAGCGCCTGGCGGGCTCGCGCCTTGGAGCGGAGTGGAAAGCGATCCACGACGACGAGTTGTTGGCGCGCGCTATCGGGCTCAATGCGACGCGCAACAAGATCGTCGCGTTCGTGGCGAGCGCGGCGCTGGCCGGCGCGGGCGGCGTGCTTATCGCCTACTACCTGGGCAGCGTCTATCCGACCGACTTTTCGATCTGGACGTCGGCGACCGTGGTGGCCATGGTCGTGGTCGGCGGGCGTGCCACAATCATTGGACCGATCATTGGCGCGGTCATCTTCACGGCTATGCCGGAGGTCCTGCGCGCCACACAGGACTACAAGCTGATCATCTACGGCTTACTCATGATCCTGGCCATCACCTTTCTGCCGGACGGCGCGGTGGGCGGCGTACGCCGGCTGATCCGGGCGAGGAGCTGAGCCATGCCGTTGCTCGAGTGCGCGAGTGTTCGCAAGCAGTTCGGCGGCCTCGTTGCCATCGACAAACTGGATCTCAAGATCGAACCGGGCGAGATCGTGGGGCTCATCGGTCCCAATGGCTCGGGCAAGTCCACGCTTGCCAACCTGATCACCGGGATTTTGCCTTTGTCCGCAGGTCGAATCACCTTCGACGGCCAGGACATCTCGCCACTCGAATCGTGGAAAATCTCTCGGCTGGGCGTTGCACGCACCTTCCAGTTGCTGCGAATGTTCAAATCCCTGACAGTGCTGGAGAATGTGGCGTTGCCCCTTAATCCGCGACTGGGCAGTGGGCAGATCGGTTCGATTCTAGGCTGGCGCCGCGCGCGCGAGGAGGATCGGCAAGCCGCGGAACGGGCCGAGGAACTCCTCGCTTTCTTCGGTCTCGCCGAGTTCAGGGACCGTCCTGCAATGGAGCTCTCGATAGGCCAGCAGCGCATGATGGAACTCGCGCGCGGGATGATCGTGGATCCGAAACTCTTCGTCCTGGACGAGCCAGCCGCCGGGCTGGCCCCGCCGAACGTGGACAAGGTGATCGGCCTTGTCCGGCGCATGCGCGACGACCACGGCATAACGATCCTGCTGATCGAACACGTGATGAGAGTGGTGCAGGAGCTTTGCGACCGGGTCGTCGTCCTCGATTGCGGCATGAAGATAGCTGACGACAAACCTGCAAGCGTCGCGGAGGACCCAAAGGTCATCGAGGCCTACATCGGCGGTGGAAGGATTCGGACCCGTGCTCGCGCTTAGGGATGTCTACGCCGGCTATGGTCACACACAAATCCTGAACGGCATTACCTTGACGGTGCCGAAGGGCAAGGTCATTGCGCTACTGGGCGGAAACGGCACCGGCAAATCGACCGTCCTCAAGACGATTTGCGGGCTTCTGCGGCCGACGGCGGGCGAGATCGAGTTCGACGGCGAGAGCATCGGCGGCGTCCCGGCCAACCGGCTGATCTCGAAGGGCCTTTGCCTCGTGCCGCAAGGCAAGGAGATCTTTGCCCAAATGTCGGTCGAGGAGAACCTGCTCATGGGCGCGTATCACCGCCGCGCCGACCGAGCCGGAATCGCCGCGGACCTGGAGCGCGGCTTCCGGCAGTTCCCGTGCCTGCGTGAGCGGCGTGGTCGACCGGCCGGCAATCTATCGGGGGGCGAACGCCAGATGCTCTCGATCGGGCGGGCCCTCATGGCACGGCCAAGGCTCCTGATGTTGGACGAACCCTCAGCGGCTCTCGCACCCCGGATAATCGAAGAGATCGCCGAAAGCATTCTCCGGCTCAATGACGACGGTATGACGATCCTCCTGGTCGAGCAGAACGTCGCCATGGCGCTTGCGGTGAGCGAGTACCTTTACATTGTCCGCGACGGCGCCATCGCGTTCGAGCGGCCGGTCGGCGATGATCGGGAGATCGACGATCTCAAGGCGTTTTATATGGGGCAGGAACATGGCTGACTTTGTCGATCGCGTCTGCGTCGTGACCGGGGCGGCATCCGGGCTTGGCCTGGAGGTGGTGCGTGCGTTGCGTACGGCTGGCGCCTGCATGATGCTGATCGATCGCGACGCCGATCGTCTGCAGGCAGTTGCGCGTGAGCATCAAGACGTCGGCGCGGGCCGGATCCGGTACCGGGCCGGCGACGTGTCGGACGGGGGCGCTGTCACTGCCGCCGCGCGCGCAACCGAAGACGCGTTTGGAAAGGTTCACGTCCTGATCAACGCCGCTGGGGTATTGGGGCCCGCTGTCGCGGTCGTCGACTGTGAAGAAGCGGACTGGGACCGCGTTTTCGACGTCAACGTAAAGGGAACTTACCTGATGGCGCGGTACTTTGTGCCCCTGATCCGCAAGGCGGGTGGCGGTGCCATCGTCAATTTTGCTTCAACAGCCGGAATCGTCGGCTCGGCGACGCTCGGGCCCTACAGTGCCAGTAAGGGAGCTGTCGTCCTCTTGACCCGCAGTATGGCGCTCCAGCACGCGACCGAAAACATCCGGGTCAACTGCGTCTGCCCCGGATCGATTGAGACCCCGATGCTGCGCGCGACCTTCGAAAGCGCCGGCGATGCGGCGATACAACGCGCGCGTGAAGAGACATTTCGACAGCGTCATCCCATGCTCAGATTCGGCCGGCCGGACGAGGTGGCCCACGCGGTTCTGTTCCTGGCTAGCGACGAAGCCTCCTATATCACCGGGGCAGCGCTGCCGGTCGATGGTGGCCGCTTGGCGTGAGCTGGCTTATCGGTCGATTGATTTCTGTTGCCGGTATAAATGTACTGTTTTCGGGTCGCCGAAAACTTACGGACTGGGACGTTGGTCAAACGCGCTTGCCCCTCAGCTTGTTGATCCGGTACAGAAAACCCTCAAGCACTTCGCGGTTTTTGGCTTGCTCGGATGGGGCATCTCGGGAGGATCGCCTGATGAGTAACGATACCTCAGCCGCCGCGACCTCCGTTCAGCGCTTCCGCTCGCTCTGCACCAGCTGGGCTATCTCCGAACCCAGGGCGCTGGCCAATCGCGCGAGGATCACGACGGTGGGATTACGCTTGCCGCACTCGATGCCGCTGACATAGGTGCGGTGAGGCGCTCAAGGTTGCCCAGTTCCTCTTCGATGGTAAACCCTCGCCGAGGTGCAGAGGTATACCAAGGTCGCCAATCGGCTCCACCTCGCCAAGGCCGCCGTCGCCCGCCTTTCGGAACCAAAGACCGACAAGAATTCCCAACCCTGATCTGGCGGGTTGGGAAAACAGGCAAAAAGCCCAATGATATCAATGCCCATACTTATAGGTGGCATACCAGTAAGTGAGATCACGCCACGTCGCGAAGGGGCGCCCCGATACCCGGAAGCGCCCCTTTGCTATAGGAAGGAGCGGTTGCAACCGATGGGAGATGACGGTGACGGGCTTTGCCATCAACGATGGGCTGTGCGGAAAGATCGCTGAGCGGCTCGGCGGGTTCGCGCGGCGCGCCATTGTGGCGCCCGGCCTCAAGGCGGCAGCAGTGGTCATCGTCGTTACCAGCCGGCCGGGCGATGACACGGCGGCGATCCTGGTCACCCTGCGCTCGAGGCGTCTGGGGCGGCATGGCGGCCAGTTCGCCCTGCCGGGCGGGCGCGTCGATGCCGGCGAGACCGACATTGCCGCGGCCCTGCGCGAACTGGACGAAGAACTGGGCGTGAAGCTCGACACTCATCAGGTGCTGGGCCGGCTCGACGACTATGGCACCCGCTCGGGCTATCGCATCACACCGGTGGTGGCGTGGGCCGGCCCGGGCCTTCACCTCAAGCCCGGTCCGGGCGAGGTGGAAGAGAGCTATCACATACCGCTTGCCGAACTGGACAGCCCCGCCATTCCGTTTTTCGAGGCGGGGCCGGAACCGGGCCGGCCGGTGCTCTATTCGCGGCTGCCGAGCCTCGGCCACGCCATGTATGCGCCGACGGCGGCCATTCTCTACCAGTTCCGCGAAGTGGCGCTCCGGGGGCTCGACACCCGGGTCGCCCATTACGACCAGCCCGCCTTTGCCTGGAGGTAACAAGCTCAGTCCGGATCACTCGGGCGCCGGTCGGTGGACAGGAGATAGATCAACCCGGTCAACGCCAGGGCGGTGCCGAAGGCGACATGCAGCCCGCCATAGATCAGGGTGGGCGCCAGGCCCTTGGCCGTCATCGACGCCACCCAGTTCCCGCTCAGGGGCTGGATGAGGCCGGCGCCACCGATGAACAGAAGATTCATGAAGGTGATGCCGCGGCCAAGCAGGCGGTCGGGAAAGAAAGCGCGGGCATGGGCCATGAGGACGCCATAGGTCATGCCGAAGCCGCCGATGGCGGTCAGCAGCGCACTTGCGGCAAGAACGCCCGTGCCGGCATGAAGCCCGAGGGTCAGATAGGCGGCGGCGGTCACGACCGTCCCGGTCACCACAACCCATTTGCGGCTGTCGACGAGGCGGTCGAGCGGGCCATATAGCAGCGCCCCCAGCGACATGGCGGCGGCCATGGCCAGGGCGGCATTGCCGCGGGCGATGGCATCGAGCCCGTGCACCTCTCTGAGATAGGGCCCGATCCACAGCCCGCGTTCGGCCACGACCACGGCGTAGCTGACCAGGGTGAGTGGTAGCAGCGGCCATAGCGGGCGCATGGCGGCGATGCCGGCCAGTTCGGCGAATGCCGTGCCTGTCGGCCCCGTCGCAGCGGCTGGCGGCGGGTCGCGCACTACGGCCCACAGCAAGCAGGCGGCAAGCACGGTTGCCAGCGCGATGATCAGGAAGGCCAGACGCCAGCCGGCCAAGGTGGTCAGCCAGGCAAGCGGCGTGGCGGCGAGCAGATTGCCGGCCGAGCCAAGGCCCAGAAGCCACGATGAAAGAAAGGCAAAGCGCGCCGGATGGTGGGTGCGTCCAAAGCCATAAAGGGCGCCCATATAGACGGGCGCGCAGCCCAGGCCGATCAGCGCCATGGCGATAGCACATTGCCAGGGGCCGGCGGCAGTCGCAAAAACCAATGATCCCAGCGCCGCCAGCACCATGGCCGGTGGCACGCTGCGGCGCGGGCCAAAGCGGTCGAGGATCCAGCCGACCAGCGGCTGGGCAAGCGCAAAGGCTGCGAACCAGGCCGCCGACATGCGCCCGAGATCGTCGCCGCCAAGATCGAGTTCGACGGACAACTCCGGGGCAATAACAGCGAGAAACGAACGGAAGAACTGGCTCAGCACATAGGCGACGAGAAAGACCGAAAAGCTGGCCATCGGTGAATTTCAGCACGCGGCCGCGGGTGCGCCGGGCCACTTGCGGGAAGGTTGGCTCAATCGCCGGCGCGCGCCACGCGCGTCGTGGTTGGGGCCTGGTCCATCAGGGCCACGATTTGCTGCTGGTGCTTCTTGAACAGCTTGAGCATTTCGCCGGAAAGCTCACGGCCGCCGGCGACGCGGACCTTCCGGGGATTGAGGGGCTTATCTCTCAGGCGGACTTCGTAATGCAGGTGCGGGCCGGTGGCGCGGCCGGTCGAGCCGACATAGCCGATGATCTGGCCCTGGTTGACCTTGATATTGTCGTTGATACCGGCGGCGATGCGGCTCATGTGGGCATAGAGCGTGGCATAGCCGGTGGCATGCTTGATGCGCACCATCTTGCCGTAGGCACCGGCATTGCCGGCAAACTCGATGACGCCGTTGCCGGCGGCGCGAACCGGCGTGCCGTAGGGCAGGCCGAAATCAACCCCGGTGTGCATCTTGCTGTATCCGAGCAACGGATGCTTGCGCATGCCGTAGCCCGAGGTGATGCGAGCGCCGTTGACAGGCGTGCGCATCAAGAATTTGGTGGCGCTGCGACCCTTGTCGTCATAATAGGCGGTGATACCGTCATCGGGGGTGGTGAAGCGATAATAGGTCTTTTGCTGGCCGCCGCTGAAGGTGAGGGTCGTGTAGTGGATGACCTTGCGGTTCTTGGAAGAGCCGGTCAGCGGTGTGCCGTAGAAGACTTCAAAGCGGTCGCCGGGATGGATCTGGCGCTGGAAATCGACGTCATAGGCGAACACCCGCAACATCTGACTGATAATGTAGTCGGGCACGCCGGCATCCTGGGCCGCAGCATAGACACTGGAACTGATCTTGGTGGAAACCCGATAAAAGGGCGCGTCGGCAAATTGCAGGCGCTTGGCATTGCCGTCACCACCGACGCGGGCAACGAACTGACCGTCTTCGTCGGCCTCGACCGTGATTTCCTCGTTGGGCCCCGGCGAGAAGGCCATGCGCACCGGATAGATCACATCGTTGCCGTAGAAATCCTGCTGGCGATCAAGCGTGACGGTGAACCTCTGGCCGGTTTTGAACAGGCGGCTGGGGAAAACCGGTTCGATGGCCGCTGTCAGCGAACTGGCCGCATCGCGCGTAACGCCGAGATTGACGAGCTGATCGATCAAGGTGTCACCCTTTTCCAGGGTGATGACCTCGTCGGTAGGCTCGGGCGGCGGGGTCTTGGTGATGGTGGTGATGTTGTTGCTGCCAAGCGAAGCTGTCTGCAGGCTGGCTTCCACCACATTGGGCTGCTCGCCCTTCACATAGGGCAGCAGATCGTTGCTGATGGCGGGATAGTGGGCGCCGATCGACCCGGTGACACTGGGCTCGGATCCCGTGACGCCGGTTCCCTGCAGGCCCGATTTTTCTTTCTGGTAAACCACCGAGATTTCGTTTGCCGAACGGGTGTCGACGGCGGCCGCCAGCGTATCGTAGTAGGGGCCCTTCACGGTAATCGCCGGGCGCTGCCACAGCTCGGTCGGCTGGACCGAGGCCATGGCGACCGTGCTGACCCGAGGGCTGCCGAAAAGGCCCATCAAGGTGCCGCCGATGATCAGACTGCCGGCGATGCCAGCAACGCAGGCCGACAGCAGCCAGCGGCTCTGGCCACCAGACACCGCCGCGAACAGGTCATCGTGTACTTCGGCAAGATCCTCGATATGAATCGGATCGGACCGCTCTTGCAGTCGTCGCCTGCTTGCGCGGCCGCCCCGTTTCCCTACGCGGTCGATCAACAGCCTGTTCCCCTCACCCCTTGGCCCCAGCGGCCCCCCGCGACCGATTCGCGACACGAAAAGCGATGCCTGTGCCGCTTCAAGGCCCGATGGACAAAATCAACAAGGCCATCGGACAACCGATTCCAGCGATGTCGATGCAATCTGCATGGGGTTTGTGGCGCTGTCAACCACCCCGATCCCCGAAATTGACGGAATCCAGCCCCGAAACAAGAGCTTAGACTTGACTTGCAGGAAGCCGCGAAGGTCCGCCGAAAGGCCCCGGCCAAGCCCGGAGGATCGGCGTCAGGATGCTCCCTTCGGGACGATATACAGGCGTAACTGACGTTCAATTTCTCGTACCCCGGCCCAGTCGTGGGAATGCCTAAATTAGCCAGTGCCCGGTTTCAGAAACGTTAACCATTGCACCCCGGAAAAGGGGCCGAACAGGGCCCACGAGAGACGACGACAATTCTTTTCGGAAATGCTTTTCGGAAATGCTTGACAGTTCACCGAGTGTCCCCCTATAAACGAGCCACTGAGGGGCCAACGCTGGCTGACGGCGTAGTTGCCCCTGCACGTTTCCGATCTAGTTGAAGCGCGCACAACCGGACCCCATATTGGAGCCGGACCGTGCGGTCGGCGCATTAGATCAAAAGGATGAGAGATCATTCTTTATCGGCTCTTTGACATCGTTGATGAAAGAAAGAGAAACGCAGGCGGCGCGTGTCCTGGCGGTTCGTGGCAACACGGACGAATGGAACGCTAGTCCTGCGTTTTGAGAAAGCCAAGCTTCGGTGGAAACATCGAATGCTCATGGCTTCTCGTCAATGTACGCAGCGACCAGATCCGGCGGGCAACCGCTGGATCAAAGCACAGTGTTTCAAACTTGAGAGTTTGATCCTGGCTCAGAACGAACGCTGGCGGCAGGCTTAACACATGCAAGTCGAACGCCCTCTTCGGAGGGAGTGGCAGACG
>Ga0326597_10013510_pt1 | contig 10731 bp, 11 predicted proteins | sample RVTome_12_FD_203789 | JGI IMG/M metagenome (GOLD analysis project Ga0326597, IMG submission 203789) | Soil microbial communities from uranium-contaminated site in the Upper Colorado River Basin, Wyoming, United States - RVT100D185 | ecosystem: Environmental > Terrestrial > Soil > Contaminated >... | reverse complement strand
CGTTCGGGGTCACCTCGCGCCAGTTCCTGACCGGCCGGTCCTCCGACGAATCCTCGCATAAGAGCGAACTGCGGGTTTGGGACCCGACCCTCCCATTTCTGGGAGAGATAGGACACTCCCATGATCCGCCGACGTGCCACCGACGGGACGACAAACCCGGACCCGGACAATGGGGGTATGTCCCTTGTCCGGAATCCCAGTGTCACAGTCGAGGTCGATATCTGATGTATGCCGGCCAGAGCTCTGCCGGCTTCCGGGGCTATGTCCGCCAGGAGCCCTGCGGTCACACGAGCGGGGGTGGCCAGCACCACACCCTGAGCCAACACTTCGGTCCCGTCGCTCAAGCTGAGCCGGTAACCGCCGCCAGCAACGTCGGTGAGCCGGGTCACGGCGACCCCTGTCCTGAGATCGGCGTCGACGAGCTTCTCGACCAGCGCAGCCGCCAGCTCGCCCATCCCATTCTCAAAGCTGGCGAAATAGCTCAACCCGTTCCCCGCCGCCGGCATGGATGCGGCCGACCTGGCGGCGAGGATCAGGCTGCGATGCCGGCCCTCCATCTCCAAGAAGCGAGGGAAGCTTGCCCTGAGACTCATCGTGGCCGGCTCGGCGGCATGGATGCCCGCAATGAGCGGCTCGGCGATCCGCTCGAGAACCTCACGCCCCAGGCGGCGAACCACAAACGACTCGAGGCTCTGGTCTCCATCATGTCGAGCGCTGGGAAGCACCAGGTCGGCCAGAACCCGGAGTTTCCCTTTCCAGGACAGCAGCGACGACCTGAACAGCGGTCCCAGCCGCGACGGCGCCATGAGCAACAGACCGTCTGGTAGGGGGTGGAGCCTGCCTTGCCACCAGACGAACGAACCCCGGGCTTGGGATCGGCTCGAAATCACGCGAGTAGTCAGGCCCAGCTCGTCGGCGAGGCTCAGCACGGCGCCTTTGGCGGCAACGAAACTGTCGGGTCCGGCCTCGACCAGGAACCCGTCGACATGCTCGGTCAGGATCTTGCCTCCTAAACGGGGCGACTCCTCGACAACGAGCACCTTCGCTCCGGCTTTCTGGAGACGGTGGGCGGCCGCCAGACCGGAGATCCCTCCTCCGACTACGACAACTTGGGCGGTCATCGGCTTGTTCAACCGAGGTTGGCCGTGGCGAGGGCCAGATCAGCGAGAGCCGTGATCAGCCGGGGGTGCTCGTTCAGACAACGGCAGCGGTGGAACTCGAGACCCAACTCCCGGGCATGGGCCCTATGTTCGATGTCGTTGTCGTACAAGGTCTCGACGTGGTCGGAGATGAACCCGATGGGATCGACCATCACCGAGGTGGCGCCTTCGGTAGCGAGCCGATCCATCACCTGTTCCACGGACGGCCCGAGCCAGGGTTCCCGGGCGGCCGCACTCACACTCTGATACGCCAGATACCACTCATCGAGCCCGAGACGGCGGGCCACCTCAGCGCAAGTCTCGCTCAGCTGTTCTGCGTATGGATCCCCTTGGTCGATCATCCGCTCGGGCAGGCTGTGGGCGCTGAAGATCACGGGAATACCGGCGGGCGCATGGTCGAGAGCGTCTTTCAGCATGTCGGCCAGCGCGTCCACGTAACCTGGAGCCAGATTCCAGTCGGGTCCGGCATGCATCCTTGGGCCACGGTGATTCAATGCGCGTTCCACTGCCGATTCGTAGGCATCGGTCGACACCTCGCACCGATAGGGGGCGAGGCTGAGCACGACGACGTCTTCGACGCCGTCAGCGACGATCCGAGCCGCCGCCTCCTCGATGGTGGGTCGGGCATGCAACATGCCGACGTGCACCGTAGCCTCGTACCCTCGCCGCCTGAGCTCGTCGCCGACGAGTGTGGCTTGACGCCGGGTGGTGGCGGGAAGCGGGGAGCCGCCACCGATGGCCTCATAGCGGGTCACGGCCGCCGGTATGACATGATCGGGTGGCGTCCGGCCCAGGACGCTCGTCACGAATGCAGCGACCTCGTCGACGTCCTCCGGGCCACCGAAACCGACCAGAAGGACTGTTAAACGACCCTGCTCACTCACCGAGCCACCTCGAGAGATCCTGAGTGAGCAGGCGCTGACCAACGTAGAACGAGCCGAAGTCGGCATAGCGGGCGCTCACCTCGTCGAACCGCATCTCGTAGATCAGCTTCTTGAACACGAGTGGGTCGTCAGAGAACAGGGTTACCCCCCATTCCCAGTCATCGAGCCCGATCGAACCACTGACTATCTGGGTAACTCTGCCCGCGTAGTGGCGACCGGTTCGCCCGTGCGCCCGCATCAGCTCACCGCGCTCCGCGGCCGTCAAGGAGTACCAGTTGTTGATCCCCTCCCGCTTCTTGCTCATCGGGTAGAAGCAGAGAAAACTGCTGTGGTCCGGGATCTCGGGGTAGAGGCGAGCTTGCATGTAGGGGCTGTCTTGCACGTTCTCCGCGGTCCCCTCGGGAGAGCCGTGGCGGCTGATCTCGATCACAGACAGGTAGGAGGTGGGACGGGTGGTGCACGACGCCAGGATCGTCTGGTCAAAAGCTCGTTCCAGATGGTGGAGCTCGCTGACCCCGGGTCGAAGATGGAGCATGAGCAGGTCGGCCTTGTGCCCGATCATGCTGTACGTGATGCTACGCCCGGCGGGGGCGTCCTCCACGGCCTCGAAAGAAGCGAGGAGGTCAGTAGCCTCGGCGAGTGCCTTCTCCTTTTCTGCCGCGGGAAGCCGATTCCATGCGATGCGGTCGATCCGCCGTAGGTCGTGAAGAGCGAACCAGCCTTCGAGGGTCTCAGGAGCCGTCATCTGACAGTCAGCCCTTCACTCGAAGTGGTGGCGACCACCCGGTCCTTCCAGCCGACAACGGTCTCGACCATCGTCTCGACGTTCTCAAGCGGGCTATCGGGGAGGACACCATGGCCGAGGTTGAAGATGTGGCCCGAACCGCCGGCCGCCTCTTCCAGAACACGGATGGTCCCGCTCCGCACCGTTTCGGGATCGGTGAGAAGCAGCGCCGGGTCGAGGTTGCCCTGTAGGGGGTGGCTCGCCCCGACTCGCCGCCAGGACTCTCCAAGAGGAAGCCGCCAGTCGACGCCATAAGCGGTGGCCCCGACAAGGTGGAACTTCTCGAGAAGATGAGCCGCCCCCGGGACGAAATAGATCGTGGGAACGCCGAGACCGGCCAGTGCGTGGCGGGCAGCCGGCGCAGCCCAACGCTCAAACTGGTCTGTCGAAAGGAGACCGGCCCAGCTGTCGAATAGCTGCACGACCTGGGCCCCGGCATCGATCTGTGCGGCCAGGTAGGTCCGCATGGCGGTGGCGAGAACAGCCAGCCCTTCTGTCGGGTCTTCTCCGTGGAGGGCCCGCCGCAGGTTGGTGAACTGTTTGGAGCCTCCCCCTTGGAGCAGATACGCGAGGAGGGTGACGGGACCGCCGGCAAAACCAATCGTGGTCACCTCGGGATCGACCGATGCCCGCACCGTGGCGACGGTTTCGGCGACGAAATCGACCCTGACCGGATCGAGGTCCCTCAGCCCAGCTACCTCCTCCAGGCTGATCCGAGCCAGTTTGGGCCCAGGATCGAAGTCGACCTCAACCCCCATTGCGGTGAGCGGGGTCATGATGTCGGAGAAGACGATGGCGGCGTCGAGTGGAAAACGGCGGATCGGTTGAAGCGTGATCTCGGCTGCCACCCTCGGGCTGCGCATCGCCTCGTCGAAGGTATAGCGACGACGCAGCTCTTGGTATTCGGGCAGGTAACGACCCGCCTGACGCATGAACCAGATGGGAGGCCGGTCGAGTGGCTCCCGTTGGAGTGCTCGGATAAGCCTCATCGGGCCGATTCCTCGATTGCCTCAGCCAACGAATCCAAGGCCATATCGAGGGTCTCATCGAGGTGTGCCTCCATGAGGAACCATGTCTCATAAGGGGAAGGTGGGAGCAAGACACCCCGCGCCAACGCGGCATGGAAGAAACGCCTAAACAACGTCTGATCGAGATTGGCGACGTCATCCCAGTTCGATGCTTTGTCGACGCCGAGGAAGATGCCCACCATCCCACCCACGTGGTTGACCACCCCGGGCATCCCCGTCCGTCGGAGGGCGGCTCCCAGCCGGTTGCTCATCTCTTCTCCAGCCGCGTCGAAACGCGGGTACAGGTCGGGATGAGCAACCAAGTACCGCAGAGTGGCAATCCCTGCCGAGGTGACGATCGGATTACCGGCCAGGGTGCCCGCCTGGTACACCGGCCCGTCGGGAGAGATCATGCGCATCAGCTCAGCTCGCCCCCCGTAGGCGGCGGCCGGTGTCCCTCCCGCCACCACCTTTCCCAAAGCCGTCAGATCGGGCGTGACACCATACCGATCCTGCGCGCCACCCAGAGCAACACGAAACCCGGTCATGACCTCGTCGAAGATCAACAGGGCACCATTGGTGTCACAGAGCCTCCGGAGCCCCTGGAGGAACCCGGCGCCTGGGGGAATGCAACCCATGTTGCCGGCAACCGGCTCCACGATGACCGCTGCCACCTGACCATCCTCCATGAGCGCGGAAACAGAGTCGAGATCGTTGTAACGCGCTACGCGGGTGTCAGAGACGGTGCCGGGAGTCACCCCGGGGCTGGAGGGCTCGCCGAAGGTGGCGAGACCCGACCCGGCCCTGACCAAGAAGGCGTCGCTGTGCCCGTGATAACAGCCTTCGAACATGACTACGCCAGGGCGACCGGTGGCGGCCCGAGCCAATCTCAACGCTGACGCGGTTGCCTCTGTCCCGGAGTTCACCATCCGCACCACATCCATGGACCCGACGAGCGAGCAAATCAGCTCCGCCAGCTCGACTTCGGAGGTGGTTGGCACTCCGAATGATGTGCCCCGGCGAACGGCCTCCCCGATCGACTCCACCACCTCGGGATGAGCATGGCCGAGGATCAAAGCGCCCCAAGAAGCTATGAAGTCAATGAGCTCGTCGCCCTCGACCGTGCGGAGCCGGGCACCGAGGCCGGACTCGATGAAAGGAGGGGTGCCACCCACGGCCCGGAAAGCCCGTGCAGGCGAGTTGACCCCACCCGGCATCACCTCAGTCGCCCGGCGATACCACTCCTCGGAATCAAGTCGGACGTCGACGGTCGTTGAGAAGTCGGAAGAAGGAGTGTTGGCGATCACTTGACCTCCTCGAGGAGCCGGGCGGCGTCCATGGCGAAATAGGTGAGGACGATCCCGGCCCCGGCGCGGACGATGCCGGTGAGCGATTCCAGCATAAGTCGTTCTCTGTCGATCCATCCCTGAGCTGCCGCAGCCTCGATCATGGAAAACTCGCCTGACACCTGATACGCGACCACTGGCACGTCAACCCGCTCCCGCACCGCATGGACGATATCGAGGTAGGGGCCGGCTGGTTTCACCATCACCATGTCGGCGCCTTCGGCTACGTCGAGGAGAGCCTCCCGGATCGCCTCGCGGGCGTTGGGAGGGTCCATCTGATGGGTACGACGGTCGCCGAACGACGGTGCCGATTCGGCAGCCTCACGGAAGGGTCCGTAGAAGCCCGAAGCGTATTTGACCGCGTAGGAGCAGATCACCGTGTCGGTGTGCCCATCCCCGTCGAGGACGGCGCGGATGGCTCCCACCCGACCGTCCATCATGTCCGAGGGCGCAACAATGTCTGCGCCGGAGTCGGCGTAGACAACCGCCGCTCGGGCCAGAAGGGGCAGGGCGGAATCGTTGTCAACGATGTCGCCCCGGAGTGGCCCACAGTGCCCGTGGCTTGTGTATTCGCACAAGCACACATCTGCCCACCGAACCAGCTCAGGAGCGGTAGAGGCTACCGCCCGGATCGCCTGTGGGACCGGCCCTTTCGGATCCCAAGCCGAAGAACCGACCTCGTCCTTATGATCAGGGATGCCAAAGAAGATCATGCCACCGATCCCGGCCGCCTCTGCCTCCTTGGCGAGGAGGGCCACCTGATCGACCGAGAGCTGAGCATGCCCAGGCATCGATCCGATCGGCTTCCTCAACCCCTCCCCCGGCACGACGAAGACAGGAAGCACGAACTGGCCGGGGTGAAGGCGGGTCTCCGCCACCGCCCGTCGCAACGCTCCCCGCATACGCAGACGGCGAGGACGAACGATCGGAAAGCTGCTCATACTGTCACCTCCAAGTAGGACGCCATGGCCTGCGCCAAGGATCGATGAGAAGGCCGCGCGGCGACGACATCCGGCGGTCGGTACCGGGCCAATGCCGTCAATGTCGTCGGACCGATCACCCCGGACACAATGTCGACGAAGCCACGCGAGAGATGCCAGCCCTCGACCGCTGAGGGGGAGGCGAATGCTGCAGCTTCGACAGGTGCGGATCCGGGAGCTACCGGAACGGAGCGGTACACCTCAAATTCGTGGAGGTCGGCGGCTCGCTCTCTGAGCACTCCCAGAGACACCTCATCCGCCCCGGCTCCATGAGGAAAAACGACCCGCGAAGAAACCAGCTGGTCAGGCGTGTGCTCCGCTAGATCTGCAAGCCCTGATCGACCCAGGACCACAACTCGTCCGCCCCGCGCCGCGACGGCGGCGGCCGTTCTCGCGCCCACCGCGCCCACCCCAACCGTAGGCATCGAACCATCAGGCCAGAGGAGATCGAGGGTGCGGACCGAGGTAATGACAAGAAGGTCGGCCACGGACGCCATCTCACGAGCCTGGGCCAACACGTCTGTTTCGGACGGCTCGACCCGGATGCAAGGCAGCCTCACAGGCTCGAGTCCAAGGCGTCGAAAGTCGGGCGCCGCGCTTTGAAAGCGATCGGTGGTGATGGCGACGCGGATCACAGCCCAAGCTCCTTCCGCGCATCGGCCACCACGGCTTCGGGGGTTTCAGCCGAGACCACGGCGCGGCGGCGGCCTCGCTCATCGGCGATGAAAGCCTCGAGCCTGATGTTCTCGAACTGGCGGGTGGCGTAGGCCCCCAGTGCGGACCGACATCCAGCACCGGTCTCTGCCAGCAACAGGCGCTCCGCGGAAAGGCAAATCCGGAGCCAATGGTCATCGATGACGCTGACCAGTTCTGTGAAATGGCTCCCGGCACGTGTTTCAACAGCCAACGCCCCCTGGCCTGGCGCTGGAACCATCTGCGCCACGTCGAACCGTTGCGCAATCAGCCCAGAACGACCCAAACGATCCAATGCAGCCTCGGCCAGGACCGCGGCATCCACCTCGCCAGCGGCCACCTTGCTGAGCCGAGTATCGACATTGCCTCGCAGTTCTAAGGTCCGCAGACCCGGCCTCAGCTCCATGAGCTGCTCCATCCGACGCGGGCTTCCGGTGCCGACCACAGCTCCCGCAGACAGCCCGTCGAGGGTCGACCCCACCAACACGTCAAATGGTGACCCGCGCTCGGGAAAGGCAGCCAGTATCAACTCTTCCGGCCCCCAGACAGGAAGATCCTTCAGAGAATGGACCGCCAGATCGGCCCTCCCCTCCACGACCTCCTGCTGCACCGAGCGGACAAAGGCTCCAACCTCGCTCAGCTCGGCGATCGCGCCTTCCTGGTCGCGGTCGCCGGTGGTGACCACCTCAACCAGACTCACTCCCAGCCCCGGGTAGGCGGCCCGCAGCCGGTCAGCCACCAGATGAGCCTGGGCGAGCGCCAATGGCGATCGTCGGGTGGCGATCCTCACCTCACTCATCGTCGATCCCAAACGCTTCGGCCAACACGTCCAAGGATCCAGCGCCTCGTTCGTTCGAGCTGAGGAATGAGATCGGAGAATGAAGAATCCGGCGGGCAACAGTGTGGGCGAGCTGTCGCAGGACTTGATCGGGGTCTTCGGCGTTCTTCAAACGGCTGGCGAAACGCCCCACCTCCTCGCTTACCGCCTTGTCTGCCTGCTCGACCATCAGCGCGATCACTTTGCCCACCCGATCCGGGGCTGCGAGCCGGCGCCAAGCTGCGGCCGCTCCGTCGAGAACACTTGCCTCGGACTGCCCCGATGGTCGGGCATCGACAGAGGATGCCACCTCGTCCACCCCCAAGTAATGAATCGAACCATCTGACTCGGGCCGAATGAACCCCGGCGGCATAGCCAAGTCGATAAGCATCAGGGGCTCGGTGCGGGAAGCAAAAGCACCAGCGAGTGCCTCGTCGCTGAGAAGAGGTACCTTGCCCGGCACCGTCGAGATCACAACTGGGTAGGTAGCCAATGCCCCGGCAACCCCCTCCCAGGCAAGGCTCTGCCGACCTGCAACATTGCTCGGCCGACGGGCGAATATCGTCACCTCGGCGTGGTCCAGCCGCTCTGCTGCGGCACGAGCCATCACACCCGCCCCAAGAATCGCCACCCGATCGAACGGCGCCGCCTTCCTTGCGGCCACCGCCGCCAACGAGCCGCGAGGCGCGTCCCCCAAGAGCCGCCGTGTGGCCCGTCCAATCCCGATCGCGGCTTCCAACGCTCTTCCCAAGCTTCCCTCATCATGGGAAAGCTCCCGCCAGACCGAAACCGCATGTCGGAACTGGCTGAGCACCTCCGGTTCTCCGATCAAAGGCGAGTCCAGTCCGGCGGCTACGCGGCAGAGATGCAGAAAGGCCTCCTCGTCCGATCGAAGCGTTCCAAGCTCTGCGAGAGATCCATCCCCATACAGACACGCCATCAGGTCGGATGCAGTCTCCGGATCGCCGGCCCAGGCGACCTCCACACGCAAACACGTCGATAACAAGAAGACCCGTTCGCCTTTGGAAAGGAGGCGTCCATGAGCTTGATTGAGGACTGGTCCAGGCAGACTCAGCTGGGCACGGCGATCCGATAGAACCGTCGGATGAGCAAACGATAGGCTGGTGAGGCGAAGCACGAGGTTTCGATCATCCCAATCGTCGACAGGTCGGCCTACAACATAAGGCTCGTCATCGTCCGACAGCGAGTCGAAAACGCCGACGGTCCGTCGTGATCCTGACACCCGAGTCCAACACCTCCCTCACCGCCAGGTACCGCTGCTCTACCACAGACACCTCCGCCAACACTTGGAATCCTCCTCCAGCCCAGAGACGCCCAAGTCGAGATCAGCGTGGAATCAGAGAGACACACGTCTCGAAGCCAGTGTCGCCCAGCAGCCGAAACCGGGTCGGAAACCGAGACACACGTCTCGAAGCCAAAGTGGGACAGACCTACCGGACTTTCACATTCGTATTACGGTTCAGGAAGTGGAGCTGAGGGGATTTGAACCCCTAGACCCTTGACTACCAGTCCAAACGACCTTGTGACCAGCCGGTCACGGTCGGTCACCCCCAGTCACCAGATGGGGCCTCTACCAGGCAGTTTGCCCTCACGTGGTCCCAGCCCGTCCCAACAGATCACGTCCAGTTTCGAGCGTGATAGTGGACAAATAGTGGACACGAACCTCCCGTCCTGGTGACACCGGCAACTAAGCGTCACCAAACAAGAACACGACATCCGTCGAGCTATCACCAGATCGTCGAGGGCGTCGGTGGCGGAGTAGGCATGGATGGTGCCGGCCATCCCGCATGCGGTGTTGACGAGCCTGGTCAGCTCGAAGGACTCGAGGATAGTGCCTACCTTAAAGGGGCCATGGGTGGCACATGACAAAACCCGGATTCCACGCACCAGAGTCAGCTCCGATGGAACCCGCCACCCGAATTCGTCTCGAGTGGCGATCCCCGTGCTCGCAGCACGTCCGGTCCGCCTCCAAGTCGAAATGAGCCGACCCGAAGTAGGCATCGAGCCACCGGTCCGCCTCCACTGGGGCTACGCCGATCCGAGTGGCAGGGGATGGTGGCCAGAACCATGGATGTCGAGCGCCAGCTTCTGATTCCGAGTCAGACGCTGTATCCACTCGCCTGGTGAGACTGTTTCGACTCGGTGGTGCTGACGACCGCCTACCTGCTCGAGGGTTTCGCCCGTTAGGAGCGCTTCGGCCTCCGCGAGCAGCGTCTGAGCCGCGTTTCGCAGACCGCGAATGCCACCTTTGGGAGACGTCTCTCGGTTAGAGGGAGACAGGTAAGCCGACCGGCCCCTCGAGATGGCCGTCGATGGCGAGCAGCCCGCGTCTTCTCATCTCGAGCACCGCGCGCAAGGCGAAACAGGTGGCAACCAGATTGAGCAGGAAGTGGGCCCAGACCCGCAGCCCTGAGCCGAAGGCGCCGTCTACGAGTCCGAACAGGGCGGTGAACCCGATGGCTTCTCCGATTGCCAGGTAGGTCCCGGTCAACAGGACGTGTTCGATTACATGGGCGCCCTGTAACAAGAAGGCTGGCTTGAGAAAAGGAATTTCGCTGGTCGATTGACGCTCCCTAAACACCAGGCCCACCAAGGCGAGCACCCCAGCGAGGAAAATGAGATTTCCCACCAGATGGAGCAGCTCGTTACCACTAGCAGGCGTGCCATCGACAACCAGCAGCTCGCGACCGGCTATCGCCCACGGGGTGAGCCATGGCGCCGAGCTGGTGTGCATCGCCCAGTAGCCGAGTTGGGCGACGTGCTCAATGAGATGGACCAACTGGAACACCAGCGCGGCGATGGCGACGTCACGAACTACTCGCCAGGCTCCCGGTCCCATGTTCAGGGCGATGGGCCCATTTCCTTCTGCTCGGCGTCCATGTGGGGAGGGGGCGGCTGTCACCGCCCCCTCCAGTCTTCTTGCCGTCTATTTCCCAACTATTTGTATTGGGCGACCCACCACGAGTCGGCAAAGCCCGCCGGCGTGCTGAACTGGTCCGGCAGCAGCTCAGGATCCAGTTTCCCATGCGGCGCGACCGC
>Ga0326597_10013509_pt1 | contig 10732 bp, 10 predicted proteins | sample RVTome_12_FD_203789 | JGI IMG/M metagenome (GOLD analysis project Ga0326597, IMG submission 203789) | Soil microbial communities from uranium-contaminated site in the Upper Colorado River Basin, Wyoming, United States - RVT100D185 | ecosystem: Environmental > Terrestrial > Soil > Contaminated >... | reverse complement strand
GAAGGCGTTCCCTTCCGCGATGCGCACGAGCAGGTTGCCTCGAGCGTGCGGGAGGGGACGTTCAAGCGTCCGCGCAAGGGATCAAAGCGTCCCGCGCCCGGTCCCGACGGGATCCGCACCGCGCTCGACGAGGCGCGTCACCGCTTCGTCGACAATCTCTAGATCGGTTCCCTGAGGAGAGCGTCCCTGACGCGGCGCTGGAAGTCGGCGATGAGCTGCTCGCTCTCCTCCATCAGTCGCCCTTGCGGGACCGCGCCCGAAACCAGGCCGCGCTGCACGGACTCGACGAGGGAGACGTCTTCCTCGCCGACCTGGTTGTCCCAGGCCATCAGCTCCTCGATCTCCTTCTCCGAGGCCTCCGGGCCGAAGAAGTAGTCCGTCACCTCGACGGTCCGCTTCGTGCCCTCGGGATGCCGGGGATCGAGCAAGCGGCGACGCGTCCCGCGAGCGACCGCGTCGACGAGATACTGCGCGCTGCCTGCCGCGTGATCGTGTCCGAAGGTGCGCACGCGCTTCGGATCGGGAGCGTCGCCGTCGAGGCCGGCGTCTCCCGGACGCTCGTCCACTACTACTTCTCCACGAGGCAGGAGCTCCTGAGAGCGGCGTTCGCTTTCGCGGAGGACCGCCGTGCCGAGGCCCTCGAGGCCGAGCTCGTGCAGTTGACCACCGGCGCCGAGAAAGCGGAGCGCGCGCTCCTGCGCACGATCGAGCCCTCGCTCGACGCGTCGCCTGCCCTCTGGAACGAGGTGTGGAGCAGCCTCCGCGACGACCTCGAGCTCGGTCCGCTCGTACGTGAGCGCTATCGCGGCTGGGTGGAGCGGGTTGTTCGACTGCTCGAAGCAGGGCGCCAAGACGGATCGGTCGCGGATTCGATCGTTGCCGAAGCGGCCGGCTGGCGGCTCGCTGCGACAGCGGACGGCCTCGAGTCGATTCTCTACCTCGGGCTCCTCGACTCGGCGCAGGCGCGTGCTCTTCTCGTTTCGAGCGTCGAGCGGGAGCTCGCCTCGTGATGCAGTCGCAAGCCGTCACGCTCTCGGGCATCAGCAAGCGCTTCGAGACCGTGATCGCCGTCGACGACGTCTCGCTCGAGGTGCGCAGTGTGGGAAGACGACGAGCCTGCGCATGATCGCGGGGTTCGAGCGGCCGGACGCGGGGCGGATCCTCATCGGCGACGTCGACATCACGGAGACACCTCCGCACCGCCGGCCTGTGAACACGGTGTTCCAGAGCTACGCGCTCTTTCCGCACCTCAGCGTGGAGCAGAACGTTGCCTTCGGGCTCCGCTTCAAGAGCCTGTCGAAGGACGAGGGCCGCGCGCGGGTTCGCGAGGTGCTCGAGCTCGTACGGCTCGGCGGATATGAGCAGCGCCGGCCACATCAGCTCTCGGGCGGGCAGCAGCAACGGGTCGCGTTGGCGCGCGCTCTCGTGCTCTCGCCGTCCGTGCTCCTACTCGACGAGCCGCTCGGCGCACTCGATGCAAAGCTCCGCCGCGACCTCCAGATCGAGCTGAAGAGCCTTCAGCGGGAGATCGGGATCACGTTCCTCTACGTGACACACGACCAGGAAGAGGCGTTGACCATGTCCGACCGACTCGCCGTCATGTCGCGCGGGAAGGTCGAACAGCTCGGCACGCCGCGCGAGGTGTACGAGCACCCGGAGACGACCTTCGTGGCCGACTTCCTCGGGGTGTCGAACCTCATGCGTGCTCGCGTCGTCGATGCGGAGTACGTCGACGTCAGCGGCGTCACATTGGCTGCGACGAGTGGAGATGCTCCTGCGTCGGGCGTCGTTCGCGTCACGATTCGGCCTGAACGCGTGCGCATCGAGCCGCCCGGGACGGTCGGCACGAACCGGGCGCCGGCGACGATCGAGCGTTTCGTCTACCTCGGCTCGACGACGCAGGTGTTCGTCGTCCGTCCCGGTGGGGACCGTGTGCAGGCGCTGGTCGCGAACTCCGGAGAGGTCGAGGAGTACGACGTCGGCGCGGCCGTCACCGCCTACCTTCCCGCCGACGCGCTGCGGATCCTCGCCGACGACGAGCCGGTTGTCGGATGAACGACGTCGTCGTCCTCGGCGCGGGGCTTGCGGGGCTCTCCGCGGCGCGGGATCTCGCGCACGCCGGGGCGGATGTGCTCGTACTGGAGGCGAGAGAACGGGTCGGCGGGCGCGTCGAGCAGATTTCTGTCGACGACGATCGCCCGATACAGCTCGGCGGTGAGATGATCGGGGAGGCGCACGCCGCGTATCTCGGCCTCGTCGAGGAGCTCGGCCTGACATTGACGTCGACATACACGTCGGTCGAGGGTGCGACGACGTACGACCTCGCCGAAGGTGTGTTCCGATCGGAGGACGGGTTTCCGTTCGCGACTGCTGCCGAACGGGCCGACTACGCGCGCGTCGAGCGGCTCTTCGGCGAGCTCGTGGCAACGGTGGATCCCGACGACCCCTGGTCCCACCCCGACGCGGCACGGCTCGACGACGTTTCCTGGGCTGGGTGGTTGCGGTTGGTTGGCGCGCTACCCTCGACGACGCGTGCGGTCGAGGCGGGCGCGCTCGGGCTCGCCGCCGGCTCCAGTGAGCGCACGTCACTTCTGGCGGAGCTGCGCAAGGCCGCGGCCGTGGGTGACACCGGCTTCTACTCGTACGACCTCTGGGAATCGATGCAGGTCGCAGAAGGAAGCGCCGAGGTCGCGCTGCGCATGGGTTCAGAGCTCGAGAGCAGCATTCGTCTTGGCTCGGAGGTCACACGGGTCGACGTCGCCTCGGGTGGATGCCGGGTCACGCTCTCTTCGGGGGAGGAGCTTCGTGCCGGCGCCGTCGTCTGTGCGCTCCCCGTGAGCGTTCTGCACGGCGTGCGCATCGAAGGCGTGCGCCCGGATCGTCTCGCCTCGCTTCGCGCCCAGCGTCAGGCGCAAGCGGCCAAGGTCGTGACGCTCTACGACCGGGCAGTGTGGGCCGACTCGGGCGCCAACGGTCTCTCCGAGGGGGAGCAGCTGCTCGGGTCGACGTGGCCACAGCGCCCTGGGGTGCTCTCCGGGCTCGTTCCGCCCGAGCGCGTGGCGTGGCTCATCGCGACGGCGCCGGAGGATCGCGAGCGCGTTCTGCACGAGGAGCTTGCGCGCATGTACGGGGCCGAGGCAGCCGCGCCGCGTCAGACCTTCATCCGGATGTGGGCGACGGATCCGTACACGCTCGGCTACACGACGCACTGGTGGCCAGGAGACGTGCTTCGCGTCGGCCCGCTGCACGGGACGCACGATCCGCCCTTCTACGTGTGCGGATCCGACCAATGGGTGGCGGGCTACCTGGAAGGTGCGGTGCGAACGGGTCGGGCTGCAGCCGCCGCTGCACTCGGGAGGGAAGCATGGACGCACGCCTGATCGAAGCCGATGTCGTCGTGGTCGGAGCGGGGATCTCGGGCCTCGCGGCCGCATCGCGCGTCGCGGCGGAGGGCCGGAGCGTCGTCGTCCTCGAAGCTCGCGACCGCGTCGGCGGGCGGCTCTGGAACACGGAGATCGGCGGCGAGGCGAACGAGCTCGGCGGCGAGTGGGTCGCGCCGTACCACTCGAGAGTGCAGGCGCTCCTTCCCGAGCTCGGCATCGAGCTCTTCCCCGCACATCGGGACGGCGAGCACGTCTACGTCGACGAGTCGGGGCGCGCACACCGACATCGAGGACAGGAGACTGGTCTCTCCCCGAGCTCCGAGCGGGCGCTGAAGGAGGCCGAAGCGAAGCTCGACGCGCTCGCGAAGGAGCTCGATCCGGAGGCGCCGTGGGAGCATCCTGACGCGAGGGCCTACGACACGATCACGTTCGACGAGTGGCTCCGACGGGAGGTCGGCGACGAGACTGCTCGCGAGAATCTCCGCTCCTACCTCGCAGACGGCTTCCTCACGAAGCCCGCGCACTCCTTCTCGCTGCTCCAGGGTCTATGGCCCATCGCGGGCGCCGGCGGGACGTACGAGCTGTTCGCGCCCGAGCAGTGCCTTGCCTACCGCGTCGTCGGCGGGTCGCAGCTCATTCCGATTCGCCTGGCCGAGCAGCTGGGCGAGCGTGTCGTTCTCGGGGCGCCCGTGCGGGCCTTGCGCTGGGCTGATACCGGAGTCGAGGTGGATGCAGGGAGCGTGCGTGTGCAAGCGCGCTCGGCCATCGTCGCCATCCCCCCGAACCTGACCGGCTCCATCCGCTTCGAGCCGGCGCTTCCCGGCTGGCGTATGCGACTCCAGCAGGCGACCTCACAAGGTTTCGTCACGAAGTTCCTCGCTGTGTACGAGGAGCCGTTCTGGCGCGCCGAAGGCCTGTCTGGAGAGGGGTTCGCCCCGCACCAGTTCGTTCGCGAGCTCTACGACAACTCGCCGCCCTCGGCGTCGGTTGGCGTTCTCTGCACGTTCCTCCCCGGCGAGAACGCCGAGGCGGCGGCGCGCATGCCCCCCGACGCGGCGGCGCGCATGCCCCCCGACGCGCGCAAGCGTGCCGTTCTCGAGGGACTCGCAAAGTACGTCGGTCCACGCGCGCTCCGGGCTTTCGACTACATCGAGACCGACTGGTCGGCGGAGGAGTGGACGCGCGGCGCCTATGCGGCCACGTTCGGCGTCGGCGGTCTCACGCGGTTCGGTGAGGACCTGCGCCGGCCCGTTGGCCCGATCGAGTGGGCGTGCGCGGACCACGCCGGCGTCGGGCACATGCACATGGAGGGCGGCATCCGCTCGGGCGAAGCCGCCGCCGACGCGGTGCTGGCGAGCTCTTAACATTCTTTACAGTGCCTGGCACTGTAAAGACGCCGATTCTGCGCTTTTTCGTCCACAGCCGCTAGCGAATCGTGTCGGCGTCGAGGGCGGCGAACTCCTGCACCGCCGATCCCGTCTGACCTCGCGCCGCGCGAACGGCTTTCCAGAGCAGGAACGCAAGAGCCGCGATCACGATCGTGATCGCGAGGGTCAGCGCGGCGAGGGCATTGAGCGCCGGCGTCGGCGCAGTACGGCCCTGTGAGTAGATCCTGACGGGGACGGTGTCTGTGTTCGTGCCCGACGAGAGGAACTGCGTGATGACGAAGTCGTCCATCGAGATGGCGAAAACGACGATTCCGCTCGCCACGATCGCCGGTACCAGCATCGGCAGCAGCGCGAGCCGCACCGCCTGTAGCGCCGAGGCACCGAGATCACGAGCGGCTTCCTCGTAGTGGGGCCCGATCGCGAGCAGCCGCCCTCGGACGATGATGAGAACGAAGACGAGGGAGAACGTTATGTGGCCGATCGCCTGGGCCATGGTGCCGAGCTGGATGAATGTGAGCAGGTGGATGAACACGAGAAGGAGTGCCGTCCCCATGACGATCTCAGGCGTGACGAGCGTCGCCAGCGAGACCGCGCGCGAGGTGCCCGCGCCGCGCCCGCGCCAGCGGGTCAGTCCGATGGCCAGCGCGACGCCGAGCGGGACTGTGACGAGCACCGCGATCGCTGCGAGTCGCAGGCTCTGAAACAGAGCCGACCTCAGATCCGGGTCGTGACGCACCGAGAGATCCGGGTCGTCGAGGTACCAGCGAAGCGACCAGCCCTGGGCAGTCGATCGCGACCGGCCTTCGTTGAAGGAGAAGCGGATTGCAATCAGGATCGGGACGATCGACCAGATGAGGTAGAGCACGGTGAAGAGGACGAGAAATCGTGGCTTCCCCCACGGGTTCGCCCACCAGTCGCGGGCGCGACCGAGCGTCCTCCGCCGGGTACCGGTCACCGGGGCTTCGACGATCGTCACGCTCCGAGCCTCCGCTGCGCTCGCGCGGTCGAGACGATGTAATAGCCCATCAGGACAGCGAGGAACATCATCAGCACGACCACGAGCGCGGCTCCAACGGGAATCTGCTGGCCTCCGCGGATGTAGAGGTTGATCTGGTTGCCGACCATGCTCGTGCTGGGCGATTGAGAGAGAAGATCAGGCGTGTAGTAGTCCCCGAACATCGGCAGCGCGATGATCACGACGCCGGCGAGGATCGCGGGCATCGAGAGTGGGAGCGTGACGAGCCGAAACGCCTGGAAGGGGCTCGCACCGAGGTCTCGCGCGGCCTCGAGCAGGCTCCGGTCGATCCGGTCGAGGAAGGCGTAGAGCGCGAGGATCATGAACGGGATGTACCCGTAGACGAGACCGAGGATCACGGACGACGCGCGCCCGTCGAGCCAGTTGCGCGGCGCGTCGAGTATCCCGACCCAGATGAGCACGTCGTTCACCCAGCCGTCGTCCTGCAGCAGGTTGATCCAGGCGAGCATTCGCATCAGGTAGCTGATGAAGAACGGCGCGATCAGTCCGAGGAGGAGGAGCGTCTTCCAGCGCCCTCCGTATCGCGCGACGTAGTACGCCACCGGGTACGCGATGAGAAGAGACAACGCCGTCGCGACCACGACGTACACGAGGGTTCGCAGGAACACGGTCTGGAAGGCCGCTCCACTCGAGAACAACCCTTCGAAGACGAACTCGAACGCGGACGTGTTCCACTGGAGCGGGTTCCACTCGGGCGCCGGCGTCTGGAAGATCGGATCGACGGTCCCGAACGCGACGCAGAGGATGACGTAGAACGGGAGCAGGAAGAACAGGTAAAGCCAGGCGACTCCGGGCAGCGCCAGTCCCGCCCAGAATGCGTTCCCGCTCTGCTTGCCGCCTACGCGGCGGTCTCTATCGGACACCCGCCTTGAACTCGGCCCAGGCGTTCTGCCACTCCGTCTGGCCGGTGGGCGACAGCTCCGTCGGGAAGTAGCCCTTGTCGAAGTCGCTCTCGCGGACGATCGCCGTCTTCAGGTTGGCAGGCACGACACCGTCGGCAATCAACTTGCTGGGGTCGAGCTTCGTGAGCGGTGGCTGGTACCCGACGTAGTTGGCGAAGTTGTCGTACCCATGCTTCACGTCGAGCAGGTAGTTGAGGAAGTGGTGTGCAAGGACGGGGCTCCTCGCCGCTCGCGGGATCGCGATCAAGTCGTTTCCGATGGTGCCGCCGCCGTCGGCTGGGAACCAGAAGCCGAGCGCCTTCGGCCCGGCCCCTTCCGGCAGGTACCACTGCGCCGAGATCGCGCTCCCCGACCACATCTGGTGGACTCACGCACGCCCCTCGGGGAGGTTCGTGTAGTCGTCCGTCGAAAGCTTGACGTTCACTGCGTCGATCAGCGACTTCAGCTCGCTCTTCGCGAGCGCGATGTGCTCGGGGTTCTCGGTGTTGATGTCGGTGATCCCGTTCTTCAGCAGCATGTGCGCCATTGCGTCGCGGCTGTCGTCGAGCAGGTACATCTTCCCCTTGCTCGCCTCGTCCCAGTACATGTCGTACGGGTTCGGGTAGTCGAGCGGCGTCGTCGAGACCTTGTCCGTGCGGTAACCGATTCCTGTCGTGTAGATGGTGTACGGGACGGTGTACTGGGAACTCTTGTCGTACCAGGGGTCCTGGATCGAGGTCCTTGTACCGATCCGAGCTAGCTCACTCAAGCACAGAGCGACTCGATGTTCAATCCTTAACCCGGCCGCCGACGACGACGAGAGCGTCCACGGCGACCGCGCGGTCAACGCCCACGATCAGCGGATTGACGTCGATCGACTCGATCTCGGGGTACGAGGTCGCGATCTTTCCGAGTGCGACGACGGTGCGCGCGACACCGTCGGCGGAGTCGTTCACGCCTGCTTCGGCGACCAGCTCACGCGCCGCGTCGAGGTCGACCGGCGGAACGGTGGCAGTGACCTGGGCGAGCTCCTCGACGGCGCCCCCGCCCGCTCCGACGACCAGCACGGGCCCATAGTCGGGGTCTCGCGTCATGCCGCACAGCACCTCCTGACCGCGGCCGACCTGTTTCGCGACGAGAACCGGGCCACCGAGGTGTCGAGCCGCTTCCGCCGCCTCCTCGGGCGACGTCACGTCCAGCACGACGCCTCCGTCTCTGCTCTTGTGCGCCGGACCGTCCCGCTTCACGACGACAGGGGTGCCCAGCTCGTCGGCCGCCCGCGCGGCCTCCTCTGGCCCGGCGGCGCGGCGACGGGGGGCGAACTCCACGCCGTAGCGTTCGAGGACGAGCGCCGACTCGTGCTCGGGTAGCGGGCCGGATGCGAGGAGGTCGGAGAGGTCGGGCATGACGCCGTCACCGGTCGGCGCCCTCCACGATCGTCTGAGCGCGACGTTCGCCAGCGCGCGCATCGAGTCGCGCGGGCCGCGCAACAGCGGAATGTCGAGCTCACGCGCGAGCTCCTGGAACCGGCGAGGCGGATCGGCGCTGTGGACAGTGGTCATCGCGCAAAAGAGGTCGTGCTCGTGCGCGAGACGTCCGAGCGTGCGCAGCGTCAGCTCGCACCAGCCGTCGTTCGACGCGTCGCGAAACTGCGAGAGGTCGGCTTGCCCGAGGAGGATGTCGAATGCTCCGGCCTCTGCCATGAGCTCGAGCGACCGCGGATACACCTCGCTCTCGTTTGCGATGCCCCAGGCGTCGAGTGGGTTGCCGGGCGCGAGGAAGTTCGCGAACGCATCGCTGAGACGTGCCGCGAGCTCGCTCGGGAGAGTCTCGAACGGGATCCCGGCCGCCTCGGCATGATCCGCCAGCAACGCACACTCGCCGCCCGACTCGGAGACCGCTCCGATCCGCGGTCCCTTGGGCCATCGGCGCCGACCCAGGATCTCGAGCGTCTCGATCAGCTCATGGAAGTCCCCGACCTCGATTGCGCCATACCTGCGCAACACCGCTGAGAACGCTCGCTCCGAGCCGACGAGTGCGCCCGTGTGTGAGAGAGCTGCTCGCGCAGCCGCCTCGGAGCGGCCGACCTTGAGGCAGACGACCGGCTTCCCTGCTTCTGCGCACGCGGCGAGGGCGCGCACGAACGAGTTGGGTCGGCGAACCGTCTCGAGGAAGAGCCCGATCGCCAGCGTCTCCTCGTCCTCCGCGAAGAAAGAGACGAAGTCGGCGGCGTCGTTGACCGCCTCGGCGCCCGACGAGATCACGCACCGCAGGCCGATCCGACCCCCGAGCGAGAGGAACGCGTCTGCGATCGATCCCGACTGGCAGAGGACGGCGACGTGGCCTGCGACGGTCGTCTCCGGAGGAAGGCCGTTCCACGCGGCAGGCCCGCCCGGGACGACGACACCCATGCAGTTCGGCCCGAGGAGCGTGGCGCCGAGCTCTCGTGCTCGCGCAGCGAGCCGCTCGATCGTGGGTCTCGCTGCGGCACCTGCCTCGGCACCGACGCCCGGCACGATGAACGCGCGAACGCCCGCAGCGGCGGCCTCCTCGAACGCGTGCTCGACACGTTCGTGGTTCACCATCAGCAGCGCCGCCTGCGGTACCTCGGGCAGGGCGGCGATGCTCGGATAGCAGCGGAGCCCGGCGACCTCGGTGTGGTTCGGGTTGACCCCCCATGCCTTCATGCCGCGGCGGACCACGGTTTCCACAGCCGCCGGATTTCGAGGCGATGCGCCGACGATCGCGAGCGAGCTCGGAAGGACGAGTGCGCGGACGGAGCTCACGGCAGCATTCTCGCGGTAAGCCCGGATCCTTCATCTGGCGCGGGCGCTGCAGCCCGTCCGGCCTGCACGACCCGTCTGCCGCGCGTCCTGGCAAACTGGACGGGCGCCCCGCGATCACGCCAGATGAAGGATCCGGGCTAGCATCGCGCGTCATGTGGCACGAGAAGACCGTCGAGATCCGGTGGAGCGATGTCGACGCGTACCTGCACGTCAACAACGCGGTGTACGCGACCTACCTCGAAGAGTGTCGCGACGAGTGGGTCGACCGCGCGCTCGAGGGCGTGAGCAACACCTGGGATTTCGTGCTCGCGCGGGTGGCCATCGACTTCAGGCGCGAGCTACGTCTCGAGGACGAGGAGGTCGTGGTCTCCTGCGGCCTGGTGCGCGTCGGCAACTCGAGCATCACGCTGCGTGAGCAGATCCGGACGCGCGAGGGTGAGCTCTCCGCCGAATCCGAGGCTGTGCTCGTCGCGCGCGACCGGAAGGTGGGGCGCTCGCGTCTCCTGACCGATGACGAGCGTGCAGCCTTCGATCGTGTTCTCGAGCCTTCTTAGCCCGCTTCGGCTCGGGCCGGTCGAGATCCCGAACCGGATCGTCTCGACCGCACACCAGACGACGCTCGTCCACGAGCACTTGCCGACGGACGACTTCGTCGCCTACCACGAGGCACGCGCGCGCGGCGGCGTGGGGCTCATCGTCCTCGAGGCGACCGCCGTCGACGAGAGCGGACTACTGACCTCGCACACGCTCGGCGGGTACCTGCCCGAGATCGTGGACGGGTACAGGCGGGTCGCTGCGGCTGTCGAGCCGCACGGGACGCGGCTCTTCGTCCAGATCTTCCACGGTGGACGCGAGCAGATCGCGAGCGCTCCGCGGCCTCCCGCGCTTGCGCCTTCGCCCGTTCCCAGCGCACGGTTTCGCACGGAGCCTCGCGCCGCGCGGTCCGTCGACCTCGAGCGCATCGTCGACGGCTACACACGGTCGGCGGCTCTTGCGGCAGAGGCGGGTCTCGACGGGGTCGAGGTCTCCGCCGCTCATCGGTACCTGATCGAGCAGTTCTTCGATCCGGGCCTGAACCTACGAATGGACGAATGGGCGGACGGCCGCCGTCTGCTCGACGCTGTTCTCCGCGCGGTCCGGGCTGCCGCGCCGCAGCTCTGCCTCGGAGTTCGCGTCTCGGGAGACTCGGAGCGGGGGCTTGCGATCGCCGAGGCTGCCGCCTCGGAGGGAGTGGATTACGTGTCCGCCGCTCTCGGCG
>Ga0326597_10013508_pt1 | contig 10733 bp, 10 predicted proteins | sample RVTome_12_FD_203789 | JGI IMG/M metagenome (GOLD analysis project Ga0326597, IMG submission 203789) | Soil microbial communities from uranium-contaminated site in the Upper Colorado River Basin, Wyoming, United States - RVT100D185 | ecosystem: Environmental > Terrestrial > Soil > Contaminated >... | reverse complement strand
CCCGAGGACGAACACCGCCCTCACCTCGATCAGCTGATAGAAGACGCCGAGGAAGACCAGCGACAGGACCCGCGCGCGCGGAAACAGGACGAGGTAGGCGCCGAGGATCGCGGCGATCGCGCCGGACGCGCCGATCAGGGGGATCTCGCTCGTCGGATCGATCGCGACCTGGGCCAGCGCCGCCGCGACCCCGCCGGCCAGGTAGAAGAGGACGAACCCGAGCCGACCGAGGCGGTCCTCGATGTTGTTCCCGAAGATCCACAGGTAGAGCATGTTCCCGATGAGGTGCAGCCAGCCGCCGTGCAGGAAGATGCTGGTCACCATCCCGAGCGTCGCCGCGCCGAACCAGTCGCCGGCCGCCAGGGCTGCGGCGACATCGGCCGGCACCGCACCCCACTGCCGGATGAACCGGCCCAGCGCGTCGTCGCCGGTCTCGGCGACTCCCAGCTCGTAGGTGAACGCGACCGTGGCGATGGCGATGATCGCCAGCGTGATCGTCGGGGTGCGGCGGGTCGGGTTGGCGTCCCGGAGCGGGATCACGGGGCCGGCGGGGCCGAGGCGCCGGGTGTCGCCGCAGGGTCCAGCGACGGTTCGGCCGAGGCCGACGGGGCGATCGCCGGTTCGAGGACGACCGAATGGACGCGATCGGCCGAGATCCAGAAGAGGATGTCCGGCTCCTCTTCGAGCCCGGCGACGACGTACCAGGAACGCAGGTCACTCCAGCCGAGCGCCCCGTTCTCGAGCCGGTACTGCTCGAGGAATCGACCGTCGGCCTTGTCGAAGGCGAGCACCCGCCGGTTGGCCGGATCGAAGCCGTAAAGCCGGCCGGCGCGACGATCGGAACCCGATGTCACGAGGGTGAACTTCGGGGCGGCGCGCACCAGCGTGTCCGGGGGCAGCGTGACCTCCCAGCCGTCGCTCCGGCCGCTCACGAAGCGTTCGATGACCCCGCTCTCGACGACGAAGATGTCGCCGTCGATGTAGAGCGAACCCATCGTATCCACGGCCCGTGCGGTGGCCAGCCGACCGGTCGGCTTTGCCGGGTATCCGCTCCCGTCGAAGGCTGGCGAGAAGGCGAGGATCTGCTCCTCGGACGGCTCGATGACGTAAAGATTGTAGAGGCCTTCCTCGGAGTTGCGGACGTAGGTCCCGATCCCGCGGATGTCGTCGCCCCAGCCGGTGGAACCGTTGACCGAGATCCGCACGAGCGTGCCCTTGCCCGTGGCGTCGGACGGCCGCCAGCGCCACAGCACGTTCTTCGAATCGAGGATGAGCACGTCGGGCCCGCCCACGGCGAGGAGACGCGGCTCGCCGGCCGTCGCACCGGCCGCCTCCTGTCCGGCGCGCAGGACGAGGGTCGCCGTGCCGGCTTCGAGGTTGACCCGGTACACGGACTGGGTCCCGCGATCCAGGACGTAGGGCACCGGGTCGCGACCGGGCCCGCGCACGAGCTCGCCGAGATCGACCGGGACCTCGCCGCCTTCGAAGGTGAAGATGACCGTATCGCCCACGTCGACCATCGCGCTGAGGCGGTCGATCCCCGTCGCGAGCTCGAGGCGCATGGCGCGGGTGGCGCTCGCCGGGACCCCCGCCTTCTCGGCTGCCGTCAGGCTGGCGTCGGCCTCGGTCAGAAGGTCCAGGGCTTCCTTCGGAGCCGCGTCCACGAGGTCGATCCCCGGACCGAAGACCTTTGCGAGCGCGGCGCGCGCGTCCGCGAGCGCCTCCTGGCCGGAGGTGATCGAGGCGATGGCGTCGCCCGGCGGTCGCTGTCCGCCGAGGGCGTAGATCCCGAGGCCCAGCCCGCCGGCGACGACGATGAATGCGAGCACCGCCACCGCCGCCCGCCGTTGCGCTTCGGCGCGGGCCGACATCGGGGTGACCCGCCGATACGCGGTCGAGCGCTGGGGCAGGATGTCCTGGATCCGGTAGATGACCCGGCTGAGGGCGTTGCTGGCCGCGGCCCGGGCCTGGCGGGCGCTCGCCTGCATCGCGGCGACGCCATCGCCCACGGTGTCCGCAAGCGGGATTGGCGAGCGATCGTCGGCGCCGGCCAGCGGCTCGGCGGGCCGGACGGCGACGAGCGAGCGACCGCGGTGGGTGGCCGCGACCTCCGCCGCCTCGAAGGCGATCGCGCCGTCGCTGCCGGTGCCCCCGGCGATCACGAACCGATGGTGGAGGTGCTCCATCGCGGACTGGGGGTGGAGCGTCAGCATCGCGTCCTTGAGCTCGTCGGGTCCCAGCCGCGACACGACGTTCGGGGAGACGAGGACGAGCGAATCGCCCACCGAGATCTCGCCGCGCCACACGTCCGGTTCCAGCTCGGGGGATGGGAGGCCGCGTTCACGGTGCGGGTCGGGGAGCGTGGACAGCCGCGCGCCGCGGATCAGGTAGGCCTCGGCCGGTCCCACCGTCGCGACATACAGCTCGTTGCCGCGGACCACGGCCACGCCGACGCCGATCGGCCCACTTCCCGTCCCGCCGCCCAGGCCGTACCGGTCGCGGACGTGGGTCAGGCGCTTGCTCGCGGCCATGATCGCCTTCTCCAGGCAGACCCGGATCCCAGCCGATTCGTCGTAGTAGTACTCGTTCTCGATCGTCTCGGCGGCGAGCCGTGTCGCATCGCGCGCACGCCCACCGCTCATTGTCGTCGTGACGAGCAGGTACAGCTGGCCCTTGGAGCGCGAGATCGAGCCGATCGACGGCTCCACGACGACGATGACGTCTGCGGAGTCCGGGAGCCGATCGGTCTCGGCGACCGTGCCGAGTTTCATCTGGAGTCGGTGTGCCATCCGGGCCTCGTGTGTGCAGGCGGGCGCCGCCGGTGCGGCGAGGTCGCATTGAGGACGACCGAGGGCCCTGAAGCCCGCGCGGCCGCCCCATGGGCTGGCAGGTCCGGGGATTATACGCGGGGCCCCGCCGGCCGGACATGGATGCGCAGTTCGCGGATCCCGATGGAGCCGGGTGCCCCGGCCAGCGCCGCCACGAGCTGGGGCGCGCTCATCCGCAGCTCCTGGGCGACGATCGGTGCGTCCGCCTCCACGATGAGCGCGTCACCATCGATCCGGATCGCCCGGCACGCTCCCGCGGCCGCCGGAGCGTGCTCGGCGACGATCGTCGCGAACGTGCCCATCGCCCGCGACTGGCGGAGCTCGGCGTCCAGGCCCAGCCGGCGCGCGGCCTCAGGGATCAGGTCGCCGATCCGCTCGCACGGTCGGCGTCGCGTGCCCACGGCGCGGCTAGCCGCCCACGGTGGCGGCGGCACGCACGAGACGTGCGCCCTCGTGGTCGGCTCGCACCTCCCAGAGGGTCGCGCCGGCCACGAGGGACGGATCGAGATCGTCGAGCGTGGTGGTCGTCACGAATGCCTGGGGCAGGTCGGCGATGCGCCGCACGAGGTGGGCGCGCCGGTCCGGATCCAGCTCCGAGAAGACGTCGTCGAGAAGGAGCAGTGGAGCGCGTCCGTCGAGCGCGGTCAGGAGGTCGAGCTCGGCGAGCTTGAAGGCCAGGATCGCCGTCCGCTGCTGGCCGCGCGACGCGAACCCGGCAAGGTCGCGGCCGGCAAGGTCGAACGCGAGGTCGTCGCGGTGCGGCCCGACGAGCGTCGATCCGTTCCAGACCTCCTTGTCCGCCGTCTCGGCCAGGCGCCGCGCCAGGGCGTCCCGCGCTGACTCTCCGGGTCGCACCGGAGCGTTCGTCACGTAGCGGAGCCCCAGTCCGGCGGCCGCGGCCTCCTCGGGTGCGATCTCGGCGTGGGCGGCCCGGAGCGGCTCGGCGAGCTCCTCGAGCAGGGTCAGGCGTGCGGTGACGACCGCCGCGCCCCCATCCAGGAGCGGGCCGTCCCAGTAGCGGAGTTCGTCGCGATCGGCCTGTTCCTCGCGGATCGCCCGCAGGAGGCTGTTGCGCTGCTGGAGCGCGCGGCCGTACATCGCCAGGTCGGGTGCATACGACGGCCAACGCTGCACGGCCAATTGATCGAGCGCGGCCCGGCGCAGGCCGGGTGCGCCCACGATCAGGAGCATCTCCTCGGGGGCGAACAGGACGGTGCGCAGCAGGCCGGTCAGGGCCGTCGGCCGGCGCGCGACGCCGTTGACCCGGACCCGCTTGCGCCCGCTGCCCGACCCGGCCGTGCCCGAGCGCACGAGCGCGAGCTCGATCGCCTCGTCGCCGGCCTGGCCCTCGACCCGCGCGACGTCGCTGCCCCAGCGGATGACGTCGGCGTCCGTCGTCGTGCGATGGGAGCGCCCCCAGGCCAGGAGCGCGATCGCCTCGAGGAGGCTCGTCTTGCCGGCGGCGTTGGGTCCGAAGATGAGCTGGGGCCCGTGCCCGAACGTGACGTCGAGCACGGCGTAGGCCCGCAGTTCATGGAGTCGGAGCGTGCTGAGCACGTGATCGCCGGGGTTCCGGTCAGTCGACCATGCGGCGTCCGGGTGGGCCCGTCTCGGGCTCAGGAGGTCGTGCGGACGGGCATGACCACGTGGACGTAGTGGTCGTCGCCGATCGGCTTGAACACCCCCGGTGACAGGGGGCCGTTCAGTTCCAGCGCGAACTGCTCGGCGTCCACGTTCGTCAGGACGTCCGCCAGGTAGCGTGCATTGAACGCGATCGTCGTCCCGTCTCCGTCGACGGTCGCCTCGACCTGGCCGACGTGATCGCCGACCTCGGCGTTGGCGCTGACGGTGATCCCCGGGTCGCCGTCGTTGCCGATCTGGAGCTTCACGATATTCGCCGACTCGTGGGCGATGAGCGCCGCGGGCCGGACCGCCCGGAGCAGTTCCTCACGATCCATGACGGCTCGCGTGGTGTGGCTCTGCGGGAGGACCTGGTTGTAGTTGGGGAACTGGCCGTCAATCAGGCGGCTGATCAGGTCCACCCCCTCGAGGTGGAACATGACCTGGTTGCGGGCCTGGGCGATGACCAGCTCGACCGGCTCGTCGACGTCCGGGAGGATTCGCGCCAGTTCGTTCAGGGCACGAGCCGGGATGACGATGCTCACGTCCGTGACCGGATCGAGCAGCGGGACGGTCTTTACCGCGATCCGGTAGTTGTCTGCGGCCGCGAACGTGACCGTGTCGCCTTCGAAGCGGGCCAGCACGCCGGTCAGGATGGGGCGTGCCTCGTCGCTCGCGGCGGCGAACGCGGTCTCGCCGAGCGCCTGCTTCAGGACGCGCTGCGAGATCCTCGTGGTCGGCCGCTCGCCGGTCACCTGGATTGCCGGGAACTCGTCGGCGTCGATCCCCTTGAGGTGCGATTCGAAGCGACCGCACGTGAGGTGCAGGGTCTCGCTCGATCCGAGCTCGAGATCGACGCGATCGCCGCCCTGGAGCGAGTTGACGAGGTCGGTCAGGAGCTTGGCGGGCACGGTCGTCGCGCCGTCGCTCTCGATCTTGCCCGGGACCCAGTAGGTGATCCCGATCTCGAGATTCGTGGCGGTCAGCTTGAGCCCGGCGTCCTCGGTCTTGAGCAGGACGTTGGCGAGGACGGGCAACGTGCTCCGTGCTGAGACGGCACGGCTGACGACCGACAGGCCGCGCGCCAGGTTCTCTTGCATGACCGAGAGTTTCACGGTGCGTCTCCGAGAGGATGGGGCGAGGCCAGGGTTGTTTCGTTGCCGGGAGCGGCGCGAGGCCGGGCCGGATCGTCGTGGGTTTCGGTGTGTATCTTCCCCCTATCTTCTCACTCCGTCATCACCATCATCATGGTGTGGAGACTGTGGGCTCCGTTGCGCGGCCCCGCTCGCGACAGGCGTGGATGACCCATCCTCGACGGGGGACGCCGGGCCGCGGATCGTCGACTCCATCGTGGACGAATCGTGGACAGATCGCGGCGCGTCGGCGCGGATCGCCGGGGATCGGCCGGGCCGTCCACCGAGCACCGGTCGCGGGAGACGCGGTTCGGGCGAGATACCCACCGTCTCCGGGGACGTTCTCCACGGTCGCTCGCGGCGTCGCGAAGGCCGCGCGGATCGCGCGCGCCGGGGTCAGTCGGCGTAGATCAGCTCGCGGACCGCGGCGATCTCGCGGCGCAGCTCGTCGTTGCCGGCGGATTCGCGGTTGATCTTGTCGCACGCGTGGAGGACCGTCGAGTGGTCGCGGCCGCCGAGCTCGGCGCCGATCCGGAGCAACGAGACGTCGGTCTCGGCGCGCATGAGGTACATCGCGATCTGGCGGGGGACGACGATCGCCTTGTCGCGCTTCTGGCCCTTGAGGGCGTCGAGACCCACGCCGTAGTAGTCCGATACGGCCTGGGTGATCCGCTCCGGGGTGACCTGCCGCTTCTTCGGGTTGTAGAGGACGTTGGAGAGGACCGCCTGGGCGAGCTCGATCGAGATGGGGATCGCGCCCATGCTCGCGTAGGCCACGATCCGGTTGAGCGCGCCCTCGAGCTCGCGGATGTTGCTGACGACCTTGCGGGCGATGAACTCGATGACGTCCGAGGTGATCGGGACCGAGCCCTCCTCGGCCTTCGCTCGCAGGATCGCGATCCGCGTCTCGAGGTCGGGCGCGGTCAGGTCCGCGATGAGGCCCCACTCGAATCGGCTGCGGAGGCGCTCCTCGAGGGTCACGATCCCCTTCGGCGGTCGGTCGGACGACAGGACGATCTGCTTGCCGTCCTCGTGGATGGCGTTGAACGTGTGGAAGAACTCTTCCTGGGTCCGCTCCTTGTCCGCGATAAACTGGATGTCGTCGATGAGGAGCAGGTCGATCCGCCGATAGCGGGCACGGAAATCATCGATCTTGCCCTGCTGGATGCTCGTGATGAACTCGTTCGTGAACTTCTCCGACGTCGCGTAGACGACGCGCTTGCGCGGGAACTTGGCGATGACCTGGTTGCCGATCGCGTGCATCAGGTGGGTCTTGCCGAGCCCGACGCCGCCGTACAGGAACAGCGGGTTGTAGGCATGCCCCGGGCGTTCCGCCACGGACAGGCTGGCGGCATGGGCCAGCCGGTTGGCCGAGCCCACGATGAAGTTCGCGAAGGTGTAGCGCTGGTTCAGGAACGTCGCGCCGCGCTCGCCGCCCACGCGGGTAGGCTCGACCCGGACGCGCTGGCCCGAACTGCCCGCGGGGACGCGGCTCGACGCCGATGCGGAAGGCATCGCGGGCGACGACTGGCCATCGGCCTGATCGCTGCCGGCGGGCGCCGACTCGATCGGTGAGACGACGAATTCGACCTGGACGCTGTAGCCCACGACCCGCGCCAGGGTCTGGCTGATCAGCGAGCGGTAGCGGGTCTCCAGCCAGTCCTTCGCGAAGCCGTTGGGTGCCGCCACTCGGAACCGGTTGTCATCGACGTCGACGAGGCTCGTGTCGCGCAGCCAGGTCTCGAAGTTCGCGGGGGAGAGGCTGATCTGCAGCTCTCCGAGGGCGGCGCGCCAGACCTGCTTCGCGTCCATTCGGTCGATTTCGAACCTTTTGCTGCTCGGGCGGCGATGAGGGTGCGGCAGGGTCGCGGAGACGAGGCCTGGACTGTCGGGAACGAGATGCCGAGAACGCCGCCGGAACGTCCGGATTGACGCCGCTCGGCCCAGCTCCCGAAGTCATTCGGTTGGGTCGCCCGGGCGTCCCGGCGCCGTGGGCTCGGGAAGGATAGCACCGGCCGTCCGCGCCCCGCAAGGCGATTCCAGCATACTCCCAGGGAGTATCACGTGGGCGGCCCGCCGGACCGGACCCTTTGACTCGTTTGACACCCCCGAACGGCCAGACCTATCATCCCCCGGACGACGAACGCGCGACGCGCTGTTGTGCGCCGGCGCGTTCGTGTGCCTCACGGGATCGACAATCCATCCCGAATCCCAGAGGCTCGATGGAGAGGATCGCACGCACCTCCGATGAAGCAGACCTATCAGCCCAAGAAGCGCCACCGCGCCAAGGAGCACGGCTTTCGGGCCCGGATGAAGACGACGGGCGGCCGCCGCATCCTCGCCGCTCGACGGGCTCGCGGACGCAAGCGCCTCACGGCCTGACTGGACGCGGCACGGCGTCGCCGCGCCTCGTGATGCTCTCCAGCCCGCGGGACTTCGCGACGATCCAGGAACGGGGGACGAGTCGGTCCCACCCCCTGCTCGTCGCGCGGTTCCTGAGGAACGAGCGCGGGGAGACTCGCTTCGGTCTGGCCACGGGCCGCCGGCTCGGCGGAGCCGTGGTGCGAAATCGGGTGCGTCGTCGCCTTCGCGAGGCACTCCGCTCGATGGCCGCGTCGATCGAGCCCGGCTGGGACGTCCTCATCGTGGCGAGGCCTGATCTCGTGAGCTCGGACTACAAGGCGATCGTCGAAGCGCTCGAGCGGCTCCTCGGCAGGGCCGGGATCCTGGGAGAGAACGGATGACGAAGTGGATCGGGGTCAAGCTCATCCATGCGTATCGATTCCTCTTCGCCTGGCTCCCGTCGCAGTGCCGCTATGAACCAAGCTGCTCACGCTATACGGAACAGGCGATCATGAAGCACGGCCTCATCCGCGGCGCCTGGATGGGCGCCCAGCGGATCGCCCGCTGTCAGCCGTGGGGCGGCAGCGGCTACGACCCGGTCCGATGACGAGGCTCTGCGCGCGATGACCGCTCCCCGGATCCCGCGCTGGGTTCGCCCGGCCCTCCTCATCGCCGCGGCTGCGCTCCTCGTGGGCGCCTGCACCGGCGACATCTCCGAGACGACCCTGCCCGTCCCGAATCCGCTGGTGGCGGCGCCGCTCACGCCGGACCCGTGGGGGCTACTGACCTGGCTCTTCACGCCGATCTTCCAGGGGCTCCTGCTCATCCTGTTTGCCGCCGAGCAGGTCATGCCCGATGTCGGGCTCGCGATCATCGCGATGACAATCGTCGTGCGGACCCTGCTCGTCCCGCTCATCCGGCGCCAGATGGTCTCGACCCGGCGGATGCAGCTCATCGCTCCCGAGGTCAAGGATCTCCAGAAGCGCTTCAAGGGCGATCGGGTCAAGCAGCAACAGGAGGTCAGCGCGCTGTACAAGGAGCGCGGGATCAGCCAGTTCGGCTGCCTCGCGATGATCCTGCCGCTCCTGATCATCATCCCGATGTACACGGTCATCAACCAGGGGCTGCGCAGCCCCGACCCCACCCCGATGCTCCACGTCGCCGGGGTCGAGGTGATCCACGTCGAGTGCGCCGGCGGCGACGCCCCCTGCATCGACCCGACCGTCCCGTGGCTGGGAGGCCTCGACGCGAGCGTTCCATCGACGATCGACATCTTCGGCTTCGGGCTGAGCCTTCTCGCCGTCGTCTACACGGTCATCCAGCTGATGGCCTCGCGGATGGCCCTGCCGCCGCACGATCCGGCGAACAGCGATCCGAACATCCGGATCCAGCGCCAGACGATGCTCCTGCTGCCGTTCATGACGATCCTGTGGGGCGGCATCATCCCTGCCGGGCTGTACATCTATCTGATCGTCTCGACGCTCTACCAGGTGCTCCAGCAGTACCTCATCACCGGGTGGGGCGGCATGTTCCCGCTCTTCGGCCGGACGCCTTCCTTCGCCATCGGGCATACGCCGCGCTTCCCGGTCGCCATGCCGGTGCCCGTCCAGTCCACGCGCGCGGCAGGAGCGTCCGCGCCTCAAACCAGTGTCCGATCAACGGCCGCTTCCCGGGCCGCGTCCGCCGCACGGACGACGCGCCCATCACAGCGCGGCCGCCAGGGTCGACGAGGGAGAAAGCGATGAGTTCGTACCAGGAGTTCACCGGTAAGTCGGTCGAGGATGCATTGCGCCAGGCCCGTGAGGCCTTCGGCGTGGGGCTCGACGGCCTCGACTTCGAGATCCTCACCGGCGGGAGCCGTGGCGTCCTCGGGATGGGGGCGGAGCCGGCACGCATCCTTGCCGCGTCCCGCGCCGAGTTGGGAGGCGCCGCGCCGAAGCGCGAAGCCGCCGCGGCGACCCCGCTCCCGCCTGCGCAGCCACGCACCGACGACCGGCCCGTTCGATCGGAGGGCGCGCCGCGGTTCGAGGACCGCGGCCCACGCCGCGACGACCGTGGGCCCCGCCGCGACGATCGCGACCGCGGCCCACGCCGCGACGACCGTGGGCCCCGCCGCGACGACCGCGACCGCGGCCCACGCCGCGAGGGGGTCGCGCAACCCGCTGGCGACGGCGGGCGCACGCCGCGCGCCTCCGGTCCTACCGCGCTCAGCGCGTCCGAGGTCGCCGAGGTAACCGCCGTCCGCGGCTCGCTGGCAGTGGAGCGCGCGGAGCTCGAGGCGTCCGAGGCGTCGCCCGAGACCCTGGCCGCGGCCAAGGAGATCCTCGAGGAGCTGCTCGGCCACCTTGGCTTCGAGATCACCGTCGAGGTGGAGGCGGGCGAGTCGAGTCGGGTCAACGTCGTCGGCGACGGCGACGAGAAGGAGGCCCTCGGCGCGCTCATCGGGCGCAAGGGCGAGCGGCTCTCGGCGCTGCAGCACCTCGTGAACCTGATGCTCTCCAAGCGGATGGGTGCCTGGACCCGCGTGCTCGTCGATGTCGAGGACTACCGCGGCCGGCGCGAACGCCAGCTGCGCGACATCGCGCTGCGCGCCGCCGCCCGGGTCGTCGAGACCGGGAAGATGCTCCAGCTCGACCCGATGCCCGCGCTCGAACGGCGCTGGGTCCACATCGCCCTGCGCGATCACGAGGGAGTCGCGACCCACTCGATCGGCGAGGAGCCCGATCGGCGGATCGTGGTCGTCCCGGTCGAGGGATAGGCTTCGGCCCGCCGGACCGAACGTACCGCTTGCCGTGGGGACGCAACGATG
>Ga0326597_10013507_pt1 | contig 10733 bp, 7 predicted proteins | sample RVTome_12_FD_203789 | JGI IMG/M metagenome (GOLD analysis project Ga0326597, IMG submission 203789) | Soil microbial communities from uranium-contaminated site in the Upper Colorado River Basin, Wyoming, United States - RVT100D185 | ecosystem: Environmental > Terrestrial > Soil > Contaminated >... | reverse complement strand
AGCGGCGGCAGATGATCGCGCAGCGCCCCGGGCACGGCCTCACTCCCGAGCAGGTGCAGCGCGTCCGCTATCCCGTGGACGGGGAGGCGCGCTCGCGGTGGAACTTCCGCAAGAACGGGCCACTGCTGTCGAACAAGGCCCAGGTCGACACGCGTCTCCTGCCCGATCTCGTGGAGGCGGTGGGCGTGCAGTCGCTGCTCGTCGCCCCGATCACGCGAGGGCCCACGATCCTGGGGCTGCTGGCGGTGGCGGACCGGACGGGCGGAGGGCACTTCAACGACGAGGACCTCAATCGGCTCCTCGCGCTCGCGGGCCAGGCCACGATCGCGGTCGAGAACCTGCGCCTGCACGACGAGATCAAGAAGGCGAACGAGCTGCTGCAGGAGTACGACCGTCTCAAGAGCGAGTTCGTGGGGATCGTGGCCCACGACTTTCGCCGGCCGCTGATGGCCATCCGCGGGTTCGCCGAGCTCGTTCTCGAGGAGCCCGACCTCTCGCTCGACGCGCGGCAGGAGTTCATGCGCACGGTCATCAGCGAGACCGAGCACCTGGCCCTGCTCGCCAACGACACGCTCCTCATCACCCAGATCGAGACCGGGCAGTTCAGCTTCCACTACCAGGAGGTCGATCTTGGACCCTTCATCGTGGAGACGGTGCCGCTGGGGTCCGACCACTCGCTCCTGATGGACGTGCCCTCGGGGATCCCCAAGATCTGGGCCGACCCCAACCGCCTCCACCAGGTCCTCAACAACCTCGTGTCGAACGCGACCAAGTACTCCCCCGACGGTGGCCCGGTCAGCGTGCGCTGCCGGCAGCGCGGACAGGAGCACGTGGTGATCGAGATCGTCGACCAGGGGCTCGGGATCCCCCAGGAGCAGGTGGGCAAGCTCTTCCAGAAGTTCGCCCGCGTGCGCAGCGACGAGCACCTGAAGGTGTCGGGTACGGGGCTGGGGCTGTACATCTGCCGGCTCATCGTGGAGGGTCACGGCGGGCAGATCTGGGTCGAGTCGGAGGTCGGCAAGGGCAGCACGTTCGGGATGGTGCTGCCCCTCGACGCGCGCACGGCGCCGGGCGCGACTCCGGGGGCGACACCCGAGGAGTCCGCGCCGATCCCCGGCGTGCCCATCGACCTGCGGGCGCCGGTGGCCGCCCCGCCTCCAGCGGGAGCGCCGCCGACGGTCACTCTCCCGCAGATGAGCCCGGTCGCGCCGCCTCCACCAAGCTCGGGCGCGAAGGCGGACTCCCCCACCGCCCCGAGCTCCCCCACCGCCGCCGCGCCACGGGAGACGGGCCCGGCGGTCGCGGGAGCGCCTGCGGGTCCCGCCACGACGCCCGGCCCGCCCGCTCCCGACGCTCCGCCGTCCGCCGCCGCAAAGACCCCCGCCGGTGGTCAGAAGGCGGAAGAGACGGTCGACGAGGCCGCGCCCAAGACGGCCGACTAGGGGTCGATCGGTCTCTCTATCGCCCGCGCTTCAGGATGCGCTCGACGTCCGAGAGACGGGCAGAGATCTCGATCGGGGGGTTGCGCCGCGCGCCCCGCCGTCCGTGGAAGGACATGACGGCCTCGGGATCCTTGAGGACGTGCCCGGTGAGGATGGCGACGACGGAGTCGCCCTTGCGGATGGCACCCTCGGTGCGCAGGCGGCGGGCGCCCGCCACCGCCGCGGCCGAAGCCGGCTCGCAGCCGATGCCGGCGGCGTCCACCACCGCCTTGGCTTCGAGGATCTCCCGGTCGCTCACCGCGGCCACGACGCCGCGAGTCTCGCGGATGGCCCGCACCGCGCGGTCGTGGCTCGCCGGGTCGCCGATGCGGATGGCGGTGGCGAGGGTCTCCGCGTGCACGCGGAAGCGCCGCCGGAAGCCCGTGCGGTAGCTGCGGTAGAAGGGGTTGGCGCCGCGGGCCTGGATGGACGCGATCCGGGGGACGCGCGCGATCAGGCCCAGGTCGTGAAACTCGCGCAGCGCCTTCCCGAAGGCCGCGGTGTTGCCGAGGTTGCCCGCGGGGACGACGATCCAGTCGGGCGGGTCCCACTTCCGCTGCTGGAGCAGCTCCCACACGATCGTCTTCTGTCCCTCGAGGCGCCAGGGGTTGATCGAGTTGAGCAGCGCCATCCCCAGGGCGTCGGAGGCCTCGCGGGCGAGACGAAGGCAGGCGTCGAAGTCGCCCTCCACCAGGAGCGTGCGCGCCCCGTAGGCGAGGGCCTGGGCGAGCTTGCCCGCCGCGACCTTGCCCGCGGGGACGAACACGAGCGCGGGCAGCCCGGCCTGGGCGGCGTAGGCCCCCATGGAGGCCGAGGTGTTTCCGGTCGACGCGCAGGCGACGGCGGTCGCTCCCGCGCGCAGCGCCTGGGTGGTGGCCACCGTCATGCCGCGGTCCTTGAACGATCCGGTGGGGTTCTCGCCCTCGTGCTTGAGCGAGAAGTCGAGAAGTCCCACGAAGCGCGAGACCGCCTCGCGGCGGTAGAGCGCCGTGTTGCCCTCGGGGTGCGTCACGGGACGCCCCCGCCCGGGGAGGAGCAGCTCGCGGAAGCGCCACACGCCGCTGCCGTCGGTGGCGGGATCGGCCGCGAGCCTGCGGTCGAAGCGGGCGCGCAGGGTCCGGCCCGACTCCGTCGGGCGCTGGACGACATCGAGGAGGCCTCCGCAGGGGCACTGGGAGATCGGGGAAAGGGCCGGCAGCTCGCCCCCGCACGCGTGGCAGCGGAGAAGCGCCGCGGGGCTCTTCTTCACTGGAGCCGGGCTCCCTCCGCGTCCACGCTCGCCACGTGGACCCGCGCGGTCTTGCCCATCTCGCCGTAGACCGAGGCCGCGGCGCTCCCGACCGCGGGCGCCGTGTGCTCGGTGGCCACGGCCACGAGGGTCGGGCCCGCTCCGCTGACGCTCACGCCCCACGCCCCGGCGGCGAGGGCGGCGGCGCGGGCCTCGGCGTAGCCGGGATACAGCGGCACCCGCGCGGGCTCCGCGATGCGATCGACCATGGTGTCGCGCAGCAGGGCGGCGTCTGCGCGCTCGAGCGCCAGCACGAGGCCGGCCAGGGACGCGGCCTGGGCCACCGCGTCGGGCCGGGGCACCATGACCGGCAGGACCGACCGCGCCCGGGCCGTGGCCACGCCGTAGTCGGGCATCACGAGCACGAGCCGCAGCGCGGGGTCGACTCTCACCCGGGCGTAGCGGAGCGGCTCGAGGCCGAGCACCACGACCGCGCCGCCGAGGAGGCAGGGGGCGACGTTGTCGGCGTGGAGGCCCCCGGACACGCGCGACTCGGCCAGGAGCGCGCACTCGACGAGGTCGTCCGGGCCGAGGAGGGCGCCGAGGAGGGCGTTTGTCGCCACCGCGCCGGCGACCGCCGAGGCCGCGCTGCCACCCAGCCCGCCGGCGAGGGGCAGGCCCTTCTCGATCTCGAGCTCGACGCCCACGCCGCTCACCCCCGCGCGCTCGAGGACGGCGAGGGCGGCGAGAGAGGCGGTGTTGCCGTCGGCCGCGGCGGGGATCCGCGGGTCGGAGACGCTGCGCACGCGCACCCCGGGGGCGGAAGACCGCTCGGCGATCACCCGGTCGGCGAGCCCGGTGAGGGCGATGCCCAGGCAATCGAAGCCGGGACCGACGTTGGACGTGGAGCCTGGAGCGTAGGCGATCGCGCGGTCCATGAAGCGGCCACGATAGCGCAAGAAGGCGCGCCGAGAAAGCGAGGGTGCGGCTACCGGCCGCTCCGGAGTCGCGTGCTACGATCCGAGACGTGATGGAGCACGTCCTTCGCGGGCGCATCCTCGATCGCTACATCGTGCGCGAGATGGTCGCCCCAAGCGCGCTCGGGCTCCTCGTGTTCACGTTCGTCCTCCTCATCGACCAGATCCCCCGCCTCCTCGCCATCCTCGTCGCCCGCAGCGCGGATCTGTACACGATCGTGCGGGTCTTCGTGAACCTGCTGCCGAGCATCTTCGCGGTCACGATCCCGATGGCCTTCCTGCTCGGGGTGCTCCTCGCCTTCGGGCGGATGGCCAGCGACAGCGAGATCGTGGCCCTGCGCGCGGTGGGGGTGAGCCCGCTGCGGCTGCTCGGGCCGGTGATGTTCCTCGCGGGAACGGCCGGCCTCGTGACGTTCTACATCAACGCGGTCGCCCTGCCCGCGGCCAACCAGGCACATCGTGAGCTCGTGTTCTCGCTGGTGGTGAGCAAGGCCCGCACCGTGGTGAAGCCGCGCACGTTCACCGACGATCTTCTGCCGGGCCGGATGATGCTCTACGTGTCGGACATCGCTTCCGACACCGGACTCTGGAAGGACCTGCTCATCCAGGACACGCGGCAGCGGGGCGAGCACAGCCTGATCCTCGCTCGCGAGGGCCGGCTCGTCATCAACCGCGAGGAGCAGCAGGTGCGCCTGCTGCTCGGCGAGGGCAGCCGCCACGTGTTCTACCCGGCCACTCCCGACGAGTACCGGCACACCGACTTCTCGAGCATGGGCTTCGACCTGCCCTTCGACGAGTTCTTCCCCAAGCTGCCGCTGTCGAAGGGTGACCGCGAGATGACCCTTCCCGAGCTGAGCGCGACGATCGGGAACCTCCGCTCCGCGGGCAAGGATCGCAACGAGTGGGGTCGCTTCGCCGTCGAGTGGCACAAGAAGTTCGCGATCCCCTTTGCCTGCATCGTCTTTGGCCTGCTCGGCCTCTCGCTCTCCCTGGGGAGCAAGAAGGAGGCCCGCTCGTCCGCCTTTGCCCTGTCGATCGCCGTCATCTTCGTCTACTACATCCTCATTCGCCTCGGCGAGCAGGCCGGCGACACCGGGATGATGACCCCGTTTCTCGCGATGTGGGGCGCCAACATCGTGCTCGGGGGCATCGCCCTCCTGTTGCTGTGGCTGAACCTGCGCGAGGCCGCCTTCGACCCCCTCGACCCCGCGCACTACCTCTCGTTCATTCCCAGGGTGAAGCGCCACCACGTGGCGACGGCGCGTCCCCTGCCCTCCGTCGTCCCCCCCCGGGCCGTCGTGGTCGTCCGGATCCCACGTTTGCACCTGCGCTTCCCCTCCATCCTCGACCGCTACATCGCCAGGGCCTGGCTCAACCACTTCGCGCTCGTGGTCCTCGCCTTCGCCTCGATCTACGTGCTCGCCGAGTTCATGGACCTCTTCGACGACATCCAGCACAACCGGGTGAAGGGCAAGGTCGTCCTGCACTACTACGCCTTCCACCTGCTCCAGATCCTCTTCACCGTCACCCCCATCGGGGTGCTCGTCGCCGTCCTCATCACCCTGGGGGTGCTCGCTCGGCGCAACGAGATCACGGCGATGAAGGCGGGCGGGATCAGCGTGTTCCGGGCGGCGGGTCCGGTGATCGGTGTCGGCATCCTCGCCAGCCTGTCCCTCTACGGGATGCAGGAGTTCATGCTGCCGCAGACGAACAAGGTCGCGGCCATGGACTTCAACGTCATCAAGGGGCGCCCCCCCCAGTCCTCCGACCAGTTCGACCGCCGCTGGATCCTGGCGAGCGACGGTCGCTTCTACAACTACGACTACGTCGTCGAGCGGCGCGCCCACCGGACGGGCGTGGCCGCGCCCCCCGGCGGAGGGCAGGACTTCACCCTGTACGGCTTCTCGATCTACGACGTGGAACCGCGGTCGTGGCAGCTGCGGGAAAGGCTCTACTCGACCCGCGCCAGCTGGGACGGCGCAACGAGGACCTACGATCTCGAGCGGGGCTGGCGCCGGACGATGCGCCCCCGGGTCGGCTACCACCAGTTCGGCATCGAGAGGGTCCGGGCCATCGGGGGAGGGCCGGGAGGGGAGATCGAGGCGCCCGACTACTTCAAGCGGGAGGACCGGCCGTCGGACACCATGGGATTCGGCGAGCTGCGGGCCCACATCGCCTCGCTCGAGTCGCGCGGCTTCGACGTGGCCAAGCTCAAGGTCCAGCTCCACCGCAAGCTCGCCTTCCCGATGGTCGGGGTGATCATGACGATCCTCGGCATCCCCTTCTCGTTCGTGGTCGCCCGCCGCGGGGCCCTCTACGGCATCGGGGTCTCGATCGTGATCGGGATCGTCTACTGGGCCTGTCTGGGCACCTTCGAGGCGCTCGGCAACAACGCCGCGCTCGCGCCGGCCCTCGCCGCGTGGGCCCCCAACCTGCTCTTCGGCGCCGCCGGCCTGTACCTGATGCTCACCCTCGACACCTGAGGATCTGGTCTATACTGGTATAGATCAAGGGGGTGTTTCGTGCCCACGGCCAAGCTGTTTCGGAATGGAAGGAGCCAGGCTGTGCGCCTGCCCAAGGAGTACCGCTTCGAGGGCGACGAGGTGTCGATCCGGCGTGAGGACGACCGGGTGATCCTCGAGACTTTGCACCCCCGGAGCTGGCCGGAAGGCTACTGGGAGAGCTGGGGCAGGGCCAGCGTGGATCTCGAGGTGCCCGAGGCGCTGCCTGCCGGTGGCGGGCCGATCGATGTGGATCCGCGGTGAAGTACGTCCTCGACACCAACACGTGCTTCTACGCTCTCAAGCGGCACGCTGGGGTCGTCGATCGCCTCCGTCGGCATCTCCCGGCGGACCTCGCGGTGACGATCATGACCGTCGCGGAGCTCTGGTTCGGTGCCCGCAAGAGTCGGCGGCCGGCCGCCACGCGAAGCGAGATCGATGCCTTCCTGGCCCCTCTCACGGTCCTTCCCTTCGACCACGCCGCCGCCGAAGCCTACGCAGGAATCCGATATGCCCTCGAACGGAGGGGCCAACCGATCGGTGAACGCGACCAGATCATTGCCTCGATCGGTCTCGCCCGGGGGCTGACAGTCGTCACCCACAACGTGTCCGAGTTCTCCCGGGTCTCCGACCTGCGCCACGAAGACTGGTTCTAGCCGGGCCCGGACTGCGCCGCCAGACGGGGGACGGCTGCCCGTACGGCGCGAACGCACAGACACCGGCGTCCCCACTTCAAGAACGCCGCAGGACCCAGAGATCCTGGTGGGGGTTGCCGGCGGCGCCCTCGGGGCGGAAGTCGACGACCGCGAAGCCGGCGGAGAGGGTCGAGCGCACCCAGGCCGGCGGGTGGTAGGCCCCGCACACGTTGCTGCCGGCCTCGCCCGACTCCCGGACCACGAGCCGGCCCTCGGCGAAGGCCGCCCGCTCCCGAGGGACAAGATCGCCCGAGTAGCTCTGCCCGTGGGTCGTGATCAGGAGCCACCCGCCGGGCACCAGCACGCGCCGCATCTCCTCCATCCACGGCCGCTGCAGAGCCTCGGGGAGATGCGTGAAGACCGAGAGGGCGTAGACGAGGTCGAAGGTGGCGTCGCGATGCGGGAGCGGGGGCTCGAGGCCGTTTCTCTCGAAGCGGGCGAAGTGGAGGTTCCGCCGGCACCACTCCACGAGCCGGGGGTGGATGTCGGTGCCGTGCACCCGAGCCGGCAGTCCGCTCCAGTGCCGGACGACGCGCCCGCAGCCGCACCCGAAGTCGAGGAGCGCTCCCAGAGACTCCATCGCGACACCCTGCCCGGACAAGGCATCGCGGACGCTGGCCGCGGCGCGCCTTCCGCCCTCGAGAAACCACGGGATGTCGGGCTGCCCGCTGACGAGGTCGATGAGCGCGAGCGGCGGCACCGGCAGGCCCTCCCTGGGGCCCCGCCAGTAGCGCAGGTTCTCGGGGAGGAAGCGGAGGCGTCGCTCGAGGGCGCGGGCGCGGCGCGCCCCGGGGAGCAGGCCCGTGCGGCGGAGGAGCTCGCGAAGGTCAGTCAATGGACCGCCGGCCGGATGTTCGTCGGCCCCCGGTAATCATTGACCCCCCTCCCTATCCCTCCCCACGGAGGGGGAGGGAACCACTCCAGTCCTGCGGTCGCTGTCTCTCTCGTGGAGCGAGAGCGACAGCGACCGATGGCTACCGCGTCTCGAGACCGAGCCCACACTCTCGCTCAATACACTCCGACGTCGTCTATCCAGATCGTGCCGCGGGAGCCCGGCTTCATGGCGCCCTTGTCGATCACGAACACGATCGCGCGGACCTTGTCGAGGTCGAGCTGTCCGTCGGTTGTCGGGTTGATCGAGCGCAGACTCTCGAACGGCACCGCCACCTCGCGCCACTCGGGGGAGGTCTTCACCGAGTCGAACCACCACTCGGTGCCCTCGTCGGCCGAGGCGGGGTTCTCGTCCCGAACCTGCACCCAGGTGCGGAACACCCCGTCCCCGCGGATCTGGAACGCGAGGCCTTGCTTTCCGGTGAGGTCCCGGTGCTCCCAGCTCACGAGGGCCACGAACACGTGCGGTTGGGCCGGCGTGGGCTCGGCGAGGTGGAAGGCGATCCGGGCCGCTCCCCCTCCGCCCACTCCCCCGGTGGGGTCGAGAATCGGCTCGTCCATCTCCGACGCGGGGTCGTGGCCGGACACGAAGACGGTGTGGCCCTCGAAGGAGTCGAGGACCTCGACCGGCCCCTTGGGAACCGGAGGATCGGGCCACGCGGCGGCCCGCTCGCGGGCGGCGAGAGTGGTCGTGTCGAACACCGACACGGGGTTCGAGAGGACCCAGGGAACCGGCCAGCCCTCGACCCGCACCTCCACCCGGTAGACGCCGGGACCGGGAAGGGGTGCCTCGAGCGCCTCGCCGGCCTCGGCGATCACCCGCCCGTCCCGCAGCAGCCGCACGCGGCCGCCCCGCGGGACGCGTCCCCCGGCCCGGGCGACCAGGTCGTCCTCGAGGGACACCGACTCCCCCATGGTCCACTGCCGGCCCGTCGTCGATCGGACGGTGAACGAGAACCCGTCGGCGGGCGCGAGCCCGTCGAGACCAAGGTAGAACCGCCCGCGCCGCAGCGCCCCGAGCACCGCCTCCCGGTCCGCCTCGAAGCTCCCGCCGAGTGGCTCGTCGAGGAGGAGGTGGTTGCGGGCGAGGGAGAACAGCGACTCGTAGGACGGGAAGCGCAGAGCGAACGACCTCGTGACCGGCAGACGGCTGTGGGCGTCGGCGCCGTAGAGGCCGACCACGTCGCGGCGGGCCAGCATCTGGTCCCACCGCGCAAGGGCAACGTCGGCGGGGTTCAGGGTCTGGAGGAGCGCGTAGCGGGGGTTCAGGCCATAGAGACCCACCGTGACGAGAAGTCGAGGCCCCGCCTTGCGCCACTCGCTGTCCCCGTTGATGAGCTCGATCCCCCACGGCCCGGGCAGGTCCCAGCCCGTGAAGCGCAGGTCGTCCCGCGTCGAGAAGGGGTGGGCGGCGAAGCCGAACCCCCCGAGGTCGCGGATGTCGAGGAGGCCGTCCACGGCGCCGCCGGAGAAGCGGTAGAGCGGGTCGGCCTCCAGGCCGAGGCCGAGGATGTGACCGGCCGCCGTCGACAGCTCGGAGCCGGCGAGGACGAGGACGCCGTCGTGCCTGCCCTCGAACCGCAGGGCGTCGACGTTGTTGTGGTCGGAGATCGCGACGAAGTCGAGCCCGGAGGCCCGGGCCGCCGCGATCACCTCCTCGGGAGCGCCGCCACCGTCGGAGAGGGTCGTGTGGACGTGCACGACACCGCTCGCGCGGGCGTATCCGTCGGCCGGGATCTCGCCGGCGAGCGCGAGGGGCCGCCACCGTGCCCGGTGGGCGAGCCAGGCCCCGGACACGACGAGGGCGGCCAGGAGGAGAACCCCCCAGAGCCGCCCTCGCCTGGACAAGGCTTCTCCGACTCCCGCCTACGTCCCTTCCTGCCAGGACGCCAGGTAGTGCTTCTGCTCGGGGGTCAGCTTGTCGATGGCGATGTCCATCGACGCCAGCTTGAGCCGCGCGATCTCGCGGTCGATCTCGAGGGGCACGCGGTAGACCTTCTTCTCCAGGCGCTTGCCCTTCTTCGCGATGTACTCCGCGGAGAGGGACTGGTTGGCGAAGCTCATGTCCATCACCGAGGCGGGATGCCCTTCCGCCGAGGCGAGGTTGATGAGCCGGCCGTCGCCGAGGAGGAAGATGCGCCGGTTGCCGCGCAGCAGGTACTCGTCGACGAACGGCTTGATCGACCGCTTCTTCTTGGTCAGCGAGCGCAGCCCCGGGATGTCGAGCTCGACGTTGAAGTGCCCGCTGTTGCAGACGATCGCCCCGTCCGCCATCGCCCGGAAGTGCTCCCTGCGGATGATGCCCTTGTTGCCGGTGACGGTGACGAAGATCTGGCCGATCCGCGCCGCCGCGGCCATCGTCATGACCTGGAAGCCGTCCATCACCGCCTCGAGGGCGCGCGTGGGGTCGACCTCGGTCACGATGACGTGCGCACCCGCCCCGCGGGCGCGCAGCGCCACTCCGCGGCCCACCCAGCCGTAGCCGCACACGACGAAGCGCGAGCCGGCGAGGAGGATGTTCGTCGCCCGGAGGATCCCGTCGAGGGTCGACTGCCCCGTGCCGTAGCGGTTGTCGAAGAGGTGCTTGGTGTCGGCGTCGTTGACGGCGACGATCGGGTAGCCGAGCACCCCGTCCTTCTCCATCGCCTTGAGGCGGATGACGCCGGTGGTCGTCTCCTCGGTCCCGCCGAGGATGCCCCGAATGAGGTCCTTGCGCTCCTTGAGCACGTGGGTGACGAGGTCGGCCCCGTCGTCCATCGTCATGGTGGGCTTGTGGGCGAGCGACTGGACGAGGTGCTGGTAGTAGAGCTTGTTGTTCTCGCCCTTGACCGCGAAGACGGGGATGCCGTGGACCTTGACGAGGGCGGCGGCCACGTCGTCCTGGGTCGAGAGGGGGTTGCTCGCGCACAGGGCCACGTCGGCCCCGCCCTCCTTGAGGGCGATGGCGAGGTTGGCCGTCT
>Ga0326597_10013506_pt1 | contig 10734 bp, 11 predicted proteins | sample RVTome_12_FD_203789 | JGI IMG/M metagenome (GOLD analysis project Ga0326597, IMG submission 203789) | Soil microbial communities from uranium-contaminated site in the Upper Colorado River Basin, Wyoming, United States - RVT100D185 | ecosystem: Environmental > Terrestrial > Soil > Contaminated >... | reverse complement strand
AAGCAACGGTTTCGCCATCGTTCCGTCCTCCTTGACAGATGGATGGTTGAACGTCCTTACCGAACATAACGCCCGTCATTTCATAGGTCCAGGGTTTTGAAATGGGCTCTAAGAGTTCGCGCTCTTCAGAGGTTCTGCCACCTTTGCCCAGCACGAGCCGAGACGCATTGGACTTGGTTTTGGGGGGCCTTGGCCCTGCCCACACGCCAACGACCACTTTGAAATTCAAGTCGATCAAGCCATAAATGTATCCTCCGGTCTCATTTTCCCTGTATCTGACTCGCTGCTCATCGATCGCCTCAATGATATCCTGGGAAAGCCTCACCTCCCAGCCTCCCTCCCCGGTGAAAACACGCATCGGCGCCGCAGAAATGCTCATCCATCCCAGCGGATGGAAGTCCTCATCCAGAGGGTTTAGTCCGATTCCGGGAGAGTTGCTTCCCTTCAATGCGTGAGTGATTGCCGGCATGAATGCCGATGCATGCTGTTCGACCACAAATTTTGGCAGACGCGTTGTGAGAGAACCGCAACCCACGCCTATAATCACTTCGTCCAAACTACGGGTAGACTCCCTCTCCAGCCAGTCTCTTACCTCTGGAATGCGGACCGCTGAAGCATACAACACTGCAATGAGATCGCGTGGGCTGGGGTTGTTTCCTAGACCACCCACTAGCTGCAAGCCCAGGAGGCCCTTGTTCACCATCGAGAATCTGATAACTTGTTTGTCGTTGCCTAGCTTTGACCCCGACAGGGTGTCTCGAACGAGACTGTCTGCCGAGGCATCGACAATAATTTGGCAGTCCCGTGTGCGTTCTTGGAATTCTTCTGAAGTGAGAGAGGAAATGTCCTCGAAATATGGCTTGGTGACGACGGGAAATGGAAGTTGACACCCGATTCTATCCTGGGTGATGCAGGGTGTCAGGGCCTTTGGCATGCCGATTTCCAGTCCTTGGTGTCGGGCCATATTGTGGGGCAGGAGTACATCATTGTCCTGGGTTCCAAGCAGTTGCACTCCGCAGCGTATGAGGGAGTCCGCCAGGACACTGCCTAAGGCTCCAATTCCGACCAAATACACCGACCACTCTCCTTGCGGGATGCCAGAGATCGACCGGAACAGCTCGGGCGAGGGCTTTGAAAGCAATCGCACTTCACTTAGTGATGATTCGGCAGCCCCAAGGAAGTGCTTCTTACCCTTCTTATGATACGGCGCGGTTACAATATAAGCATGAACTTCAAGTCTGCTGGCAAAATACATTGGGGATGTTGTCCCAGCGAAATCCCGCAAGCGCCGTGGCCTCCAGACGCCTATCAGCAGAAAGAACTTTCGTGGAGGGGTTAATTTATTCCCTGATTCCGTGAAGCTCATCCCGGCTCGTGCGTCACGCGCTCGTTTTCTGGTGGCAAAGGATTGCTGGACGGGTTGGAGGAGAGGCGGAGGGTTTTTGGGGCGTTCGATTGGTGGTTAATGGCGTACCGGTTGCCTCGCAGGGCGCACTTGTGCGCGGTCGCGGGCGCGCCAGAGGGACGGGGACAAGGAGCGGGAAGTGGGAGGCGAGGGCAGGAATCAACCGGGGCAGTCGCGGAGCACAGCCAGCACCCAGCGGCTGTTGGCGGTACGGCGCCCCAGCTTGAGCACGGTGCGGCGCGCATGCTGGATGAGCACGCCAGCGTGATAGAGCAGGGTTTGCATGACGGTGCGCAGACGGAAGCGCACCTGGCTCAGTTCGCGCAGGCGTTTGGGGAGCAGCGGGCGGTTCTGTTTCATCCGTTCGCCCAGCAGCCGCAGGCAATTGAAGGCGACCTGGGCGCAGGAGAGGACGTGTTGGTTGGTGGCGAATTTCCCGGAAGGAAAGCGCTCCAGTCCGATGTCCGATTTGAGCTCGGAGTGAAACTGCTCGCAGGTGGCATGTGCCTGGTAGAGGTCGATCACCTGCTCGACCTCAGAGTCCAAGGACGTCCAGAAGCCTTCGATCTCATATTTCGGCGTAAGCAGCAGTTGCGCGCCGTCGGCGGTCTTGCGGGTGATCAGGGTCAGGCGGCGCACCGAACGCCCGTCGGAGAGCGGATAGTGGCGGTCAAGCACGGCGGTAAAATAACCAGGCCCCGAGGCCCAATGCACTTTGTCTTCGCCCAGCTCGTGCCAGGCTTGGCAGGCGTCCTGTCCTCGCGGATTCCAGCGCAGGATGAAGTCGATCTGCTCGTCCAGGCAGGTGCGCCGTGTTTCCTCGGAGTCGTGGGCGCCGTCCAGGCGCGCCAGCAAAGCGGCCTTGGTCAGGCGCCGGGCGGCGGCGAGGGCGCGCAGGAAGAATGGGATGAAGTCCTTCTGGGGATGCTGGGAGCCAGGGCGCAGTTCGTTGGCCAGCCAATACCCCTGCTCGCCCAGGTAGGCCAGCAGCGGATGGTAGCCGTCGAAACCCTTGTAGGTGTATGAGACCCCTTCGCGCTTGCTGCCCGAGTTGTCCATCGGGGTGGTGTCGATGTCCAAGGGCACAAAACCCTGCCGGTTGGCCAACGGCTTGCCGTGGGTCTCCAACAGCCGCAGGTTGGCCTCCTGCAGGCGCTCCGGCGTCTGCGCGGGGGCGCCGTCCAGGCGCTGGCGAAGAATCTCCGCCGACGGCAGCCGTTTGAGGCCCAGCATCCGTCTGAAGGACCGGTCCTCCCGGTAGGCGCTGACCGCCTCAAAATCGGTCTTGCCCAGCGCCAACAGGGCAATCTGCGTGGTGAAAATCGCGTTGTTAGGAATGGTCTTGAGCGATGGGCCGAACAAAGCGGGCAGCCGTGCCGCCTTCAACAACTGCGAAAACGCTGGCAGCCCGGCGTGGCTGGTCAACGACAACTCGGTCAATCCATACTCGAGTCCCATGCCAATTCCTCCCTGGAACGGGCCAAAGGTATCCGCACCCAACGGGTGAAGCCAGCGGACCCCTGCAAAGTGGCCTCTGTCAAGGGCTACAGCCGAGTCGAGCCATTCACATTCACGGATTCAGGATCCATTGAATCACGATTGGTTGCAGTCGAGCGTCAGCTTCGCTTCCAGCGCAAAACCGTCACTTTTCTTCTCGCTGTGATCGTTGGACTAGTGGTTTACGGGGCGGCGAAACCAATGCCTGAGGTTATGCGTGCCCACCGCTTTGAAGCGGTGAATTTTGATGGAAAAGTGGTCGCGACACTGGATAGCAGAATAAATGGCGGGTCTCTTTTTCTTTATGCCAACAGGCCCATAGAGGTAAATGTTTCTACAGCCGATGGGGAAACGACCACCGGCATATTACCATCGATACATATCGGTCATGACGGAAACGGAAAGCCGCATATCGACCTGAATAGAGATTTGGGTGTCAGAACTTCAGTCACGCCAGATGGACTTAATATTGAAGGTCAACGTCATAAGGCCTATTTACGATCAAATGAGCTGTGGATCTCTGGATATAAAGGAAAGACGCTTGCAAGCTTTGGTGCGGATCTTGGTAGTGATGCTGAAGGCGGTCTAACTCTATACAACACATGGGCAGAAGATGATAGTGGAAGACTGACAATGAAATGGCTTCATATTTCTGGTCAAACAGGATTATCTGCTTATACAAACTACACAGATTTGGAGGAAAATTGTATCGGCAAATCTTGTGCCGACTCAAATAGATATGTCGTGCGCGATGGCAAATACTACTCTAATCAACCCAGGCATTTGTTTGACCTTGGCGTCGGTGAAAATGGAGCTGAGCTATATCTTTACAACAAAACGGAACAGGGTGTCGTAGTCATGAAGGCCGACGACTATGGCAATGGGTATGTCGGGGCGTTTGATCGAAAAGGGCAGGGGCGAGTGCTGAATCCAAAGTAGGATCGGCTACGCGGGCTTTTGATACCTCAGAGGTGGCGAATCAAACGTCGGGATGATTTACGAACCAGATTGGATCGCGGCAATTGAGGGGCGGCAGGAGCAGCCAGTTGCGGGACGCCAGAATCTCTGACCTGCATGCGTAGCGCCTGCGATTGCCTGTGAGTGGTTAGTTTGCCGAATACGGGAGCGGCCATGGAAGATTCAGTGACATCCCAGAACGAGGCCTACGACAGTGTCCAACAGGACTTCTTTCGTAAAAGGCACGAGAACGCCGGCGGGCAGGTGCGCCATTTCTGGAGGACGCTTGTAAACCAGACCCGTGAATACTGTCTCCAGCATGGCAAGAACGCTGATGAGTTCCATACGTGCATGCTGGATGCTGATGGATTCTATTCCGAGTTTGTGGATTCCCTACTCGGACTCCCACCAGTAGATGGAGAGCTCAAGGAGCCCGATCTTCTGTGGAAGAAGTTCTCAATGTATGAAGTGGGCTTGAAGGACCTTCGGGATTTGGCGGATGCAAGAGGCGGGATGGGCTCTCTACGTGATCTTCCGTCCCTCGTGGACAGACTATATATCGGCAAAGAGTGGCTATGGAACGACTACGTCACCTTCATGATGATCGATGCCATGCTGTTGCAGGAAGTCACCGCCACTGGCGAGTACTTGCGGGGTACCAATGCGTTTGGGGTCCACCAACTCTCTGAGGCATTCACACATAAATTTACAGGATCACGGCTATTGGATATCTCCGTTCGCGTGTGGAGGCTCTTTTGGTTTATCGCGCCGCACGCGGTTGCTGCCGCAGCGGTGTACTACATGATTGTGGTGGGCGTTATTAAGCTTGCTGGCGTGTTCTTGGCTATCTGGGCACTCTACGCAATGTTTGTCTATTGGGCGTCCCGCTCCAAGCGAAAGCTTAGGCGGCTATTTGCCGAGATGGTTGGGCTCTACCGCCGATTCCATGGCCCTATCTTGAGCCCAACGCGCTTTCAGCACGAGCTCTACAAGGTTGCAGATCAGGGCGCTATTTTTGATCCTGCTGTGTTCGCGTTGACGGAAGAGGCTATTCGCAGAAATCCGACAACTCTGAGAGGTCTTCGGTCAGGCGAATTCCAGGGTTGGGGTCTGTATGAGTAGCTCTGTCATGTTGCTCCTGAGCGGAATCCCCAGTCACCTACTCGGGTGCCAACACGGCAAGAATTGGCGCCGCCTCGACCAGGTCGACCGCACGAGCTCCGGCAAGAAGCGCAGCGCCAAGCAGTTCGACGCGGCCGTTCAGGCGCTCTGGGAGGCCAAGCGGGACGAATTGGTCGCAGAGCTGCCGGACAGCGGCGACACGGTGTTCATGTCAGGGTTGTTTGGGTCGTGGATCGCATCCGCAGATTCTGCGGACAATTGCTGACGAGAACTGTGATTCTCATAAGTAATTTTTTCCTTTGTGCACGGTAAGCTGATGTACCTGCGAAACGGTTCCGCATTCCTGAGACCTTAATTGTAGACTCAAACAGCCCGGTTGGTCGGTCGGCGTGTGCAGACCATTTGGACGACCGGCGATCAGGCAGCCATTGAGAGAGTCTTCACTTGGCTGAGCCAAATCACGTACAGGACACAGCGGATGCACTCGCGGCACTCAAGGATGCTTGGCCTCAGTTGGTGCATGAATGCAGAGAGGTGCTTGGCTCGGAGCCGCACAACCAAGCAATCGTCTATCAGCGTCTGCACAGCAGCGGAGGTGTGTCGCCGCCGCCCGATCACCTCCGCTCGGACTACGAGCCGGAATTCACGGTTACAGTGGTGCGCGATTGGCTGGGTCGCCTGGAGATCAAAACTCTGTTTATCGACAGGGAGCCTCTAGGAAAGCGGGTATGACGAGCACTTGAATGGCAATATCCGGGACGAGCTGCTCAATTGGAAGCTCTTCCACGTATTGGGAGAAGCTGAGTTGTCGATCGAAAGTAGGCGTCGGATCGGCAACACCCTCAGGCCCCACGCGTCATAGGTGAAAAGATCCCTGCGTAACGTGCTGTCTCACCTTGTACGGCCTTGGCAGGGGAAGGGGCCACCTCGGGATCAACTCTCGCTCTCGGCGAGGCACGATTGCCGCAGGGCGGGTCACCTCATCCGTGAGGAATTATCCCAACCTGTTCAGATCACCTGCGGATATCCGGAAAGTACCTCGCGCTGCAATACAGGAACACCGTCAATGAATCTGCGTAGGCCTCGTGAATATGCCGTTACAGGAGCCAGTGCTTGAATCATGGTGATTTGACTTGCATCAAGTAGTGGCCACGTCGGATCGGATATAGTGCTTTTGTTACGTAGGCTATCCTGCCTCAGGCTGGAGCATGATAATTTGCAGCTTGAGCGACCAAGGAACATCCGATACCCTTGTCCTATGTTCAGATCGCATCACCTCCGGCCACTTGTAGCGATTCTAGCGACGGCATTTCTGTTCGTCTGCATGCAGCCCTCGCATGCTGCACCGGTGCACATACCGGTGACGCAGTCAGTCGGGAGTGCTGTCGCCATCGATGTGCATGACGGCTGGAGTTGCGAACTTACATTCGTGGCGCCTGTCGTAAAGACAAAAGTTGTCAACGCCGCAACGCTATCACAAATCCAGGTGATTCAGCCGGTATCGCAGCCGGCGTCCAGCTTGGTGTTCCATTCGCCGTTCCGACCCCATCGACCTGCCAGCAGTCTGTTCAATCAGGCTGTTCTGCTCCAAATCTAGCTGTCTTTCCGCGTTAGTTGCGTAAGGCGCCCAGAAACCTGGCGACGCCTTGGGCTGCGCGTCCTCCCGTCGTGATTTGCCGCCGTAAGCGGACCAGTCGATATGCTGGCTGCCGTGCGCAGGCAATGCTTCCGAATTTACTTAAACTGCGGCGCATGGTGCCGTGGAAAGACGATCATGGATACTTCATTCGCCTATGGGATGTGGATTGCGGTGGTGTTCAGCGTGGCGCTGTTCCTTGCGTTCCTGCTGAGCTTTCTGCCGCCCAAGGGGCGCATCGAATGGCGCAACATGGGAATGATTACGGCCTTTCTCGTGGCGCTATTCACGGAGATGTACGGTTTTCCGCTCACGATCTACCTGCTGACCGGATGGCTGGGGCAGGCCTATCCGGTTCTGGAACCATTTTCCCACAAATATGGGCATCTATGGGTCGTCCTGCTCGGGGGCTCGACGTGGGTCTGGATGGCCGTCATGGCATTGAGCCTGGCGCTTCAATTCGCCGGTTACCTGCTGCTCTCCAAGGGCTGGCGGCTCGTCCATGCCGCCGAGGGCAGCCCGGTGACCACCGGCGTATATGCCTATGCGCGGCATCCCCAGTACACGGGCCTGTTCCTGTTCATTCTGGGCTTCCTGGTGCAGTGGCCGACGCTGCTTACCGTGCTGATGGCGCCGGTATTGGCCTTGGCCTATGCCCGCCTGGCCCGGCGCGAGGAACGTCACATGCTAGCCCGCCATGGCGATACCTATGGCGCTTATGCAGCACGGACACCGGCGTTTTTCCCACCTTGGAACCAGTGGTGGGCGTTTCTGCGGGCCCAGCCCGTGCAGCCGATTCCGGTGGCTCGCCCGCCGGCCGCCGCACCCCGCATCCCTGCGCCGGATGAACGACGATGAACGCGCGATCACTCAACCAAGCTCCCTCCTCGGTGGATACCGACACGACACGCCGGTGCTACGACCGCATCGCCCCCGTCTACGAACTGATCGAGGTTGGAATGGAGCTGCGGTTCCGGCCTTGGCGCCGGGCCTTGTGGGCGCGGGTGGAGCCGGGCCGTGTGCTGGAGGTGGGCGCGGGCACCGGCAAGATCCTACGCTATCGCCCCGTTCACGCCGACGTCACTGCCATCGACCTGTCCCCGCGCATGCTGGAGCGCGCCAGGCGCCGCGTCGCTCGGCGTAGCGGCGCGGCTGGAACTGGCCGACGTACAGGCTCTGCCTTTCCCGGACGCCAGCTTCGATGCGGCCGTAGCGACGTTTGTGGTCTGCTCGGTATCCGATCCCGTGTTGGTCCTGCGCGAGGTGCGCCGGTTGCTCAAGCCGGGCGGCCGGCTGCTGCTGTTGGAGCACGTAGTCTCGCAGTGGCCCGTGCTGCGAAGCCTGATGCAGTGGTTGGACCCGCTGCCCCATCACCTGTGGGGCGCGCAGCTCAATCGGGAGACCGTGGAGACCGCCGGCTTTGCCGTAATAAGTGCGGAGACCCTGTCCCTGGATGTCGTCAAGCACATTGCCGTCCGAGCGCCGGACGGAGCCGAAGACGATGCGGGAACGGGCAGGACGTGAATGGTTCCTGGGGTGGAGATCCTAATCAGAGGAAACGACCATGATTGGAAGACGAGCAGCAAAGGAATCGGCCGTCTGTTGCGGCGGCGAAGCCGTGCACCTGGGCCACAAGGTGCGCGACCCGCTCTGCGGCATGTCCGTGGATGCAAACAGCCCATACCAGCTTGAAGGAAACGACGGCCTGCGGTTCTGCAGCGAGGACTGCCGGGACGATTATGCCCGGGCGGTGGCGGGGGCAGGCGTGCCCGGCGTGGCATTCACGTGCGACATGCATCCCGCAGGGCCGCAGGAAGGGCCCGGGGAGTGCGCTCTGTGCGGATCGCAGCTGATGCCGATGCGAGTCGGCCCGCGGCGTGGTTCGAGCTCACGGTTGGGCAGCGGGTTGCAGCGGCTGCAGGCAACGCTGCGCCTGTGATTTTCAAACGCAACGGTCGAGCGAGGGGAGGTGCAGCATGAAACTGCATACCATGGCATTCGCCAACGTGGCCGCCATCGTCACAGCGGTCCTGTTCACGATTTGCGCGCTGCTGATCGCGCTCTGGCCCGCGAGGGCCTTTCCATTTTTCAGCTATCTGCTCCATGTGGACCTCGTTCCGTCCATCTACACGATGAGCTGGAGCGTCTACTTCGGCGGCTTGGCCGTGTGGGTTGTCTTGATGTGGCTGACGACCGCCGGGTTCGCTGGGCTCTACAATGCTCTGGCCCGAAGCCAGAGTCAGCATCGCACTAGTGCCGCAAGCGGCACTCATGACTGACGAGATCCCGGTGGCCCGATGACTGTGCGTACCCCGGTGATGCGGACGGCAGTGATAATCCTGGTGGTGTTCCTGTGGGCCCTCTGTTACCCGCTGATTGCCCTTGGCCTAGCCGACGCGCCCCCGCTGTTCCTGGCGGCGATGCGAGCGTCCACGGCCGGTGTGCTGTTGCTGGCCACTGGGGCGATGCTGGGGAGGCCGCTTCCGAGCGGATCGACCCAATGGCTCGGCGTGGCCGTCATCGGATTTGGCACAACCACGCTGGGGTTCGGGGGGATGTTTCTCGCCGGCGGTCGCGTCAGTCCGGGACTGGCCACTGTGCTCTCCAGCACCCAACCACTGATCGCCGCGATGCTGGGCTACGTTGCACTCTCGGAATGGTTGGGCAGGCAAGGTCTGTTGGCTCTGGCACTTGGCTTCGCGGGGGTTGCTCTCGTCGCCTCGGACGGTCTGACGGGCGACGGGTCATTTGGCATAGTCGGCGTCCTCTATGTGCTCCTTGCCGCCTTGGGGGTGGCTGTCGGCAATGTGCTGCTCAAGAAGCTCGTCAAGCGATTCGACCCGCTGACCGCTTTAGGAGGCCAGTTCGCCCTCGGCTCGCTGCCCCTGTGGGCCGGAACCATTGCCCTGGAAGACCTCGCGCAATTCCGCTGGAGCGGCAGCCTGGTTCTCGTGTATGTGGCCCTGGTGGTGCTGGGCACGGTGATTCCGGCGGTGCTGTGGTTCGCACTGCTGGAACGGGAAGACCTGAACCGCATGAACGCGTTCACGTTCCTGACGCCGATCTTTGCGTTGCTGCTCGGTGCCGCGTTCTTCGACGAGCGGCTCGCGGCCCTGCAGTGGGTCGGCACCGTGTTGGTGCTGGCGGCGGTAGTGCTGTCGGTGTCCTTTCGCTCGATGGAGCGAATAGCCGCTCGGCTGCGGCCCACCCCATGATCTTAACGGCAAATCGGGAGGCGCTCATGAAAGCACCGATCCACATCATCGGGGCGGGTCCGGCAGGCTTGACCGCGGGGATCGTCGCGGCTGGCGCGGGTATCAGGGTGATCGTTCACGAGCGGCAGGCCCAGGTGGGCCATCGCTTCCACGGCGACTTCCAGGGTATCGAAAATTGGACCACGCGCGGAGATGTCCTTGACGAGCTGGCCATGCTCGGGATTGACCCCAGCTTCGAGGTGGCGCCCTTCCGTGAGGCCGTGTTCTTCGATCCGGAAGGGCGCCAATACTGCTGCAAATCGGAGTCGCCGCTGTTCTATTTGGTGCGGCGCGGCCCGCGGCCCGGCACGTTGGACGACACCCTGCGCAGGCAAGCCGAGGCGCTCGGCGTGCGCATCGTCTACAACGACCCGCAGCAACACCTGCCCGGGGGCGGCATCGTGGCCGCCGGACCGCAGCGCGCGCCGGCGATCGCCGTGGGCTACCTGTTCGATACCGATGCCGCCGATGGCGCCTATGCGGTCGCGGCCGATAGCCTGGCGCCAAAAGGGTATGGCTACCTGCTGGTGCACCAGGGGCGGGGCACAGTGGCAAGCTGCATTTTTTCCGACTTCCATCAGGAACAGGAATATCTGAAACGCACGGTGGCATTTTTCCGCCGGCATGTTGGCGTGAAACTGGTGAACCCATCGCGCTTCGGCGGACACGCCAATGCGTATCTTCTGCCGGCGTCCCGCAAGGGCAACATGCTCTACGTCGGCGAGGCCGCGGGATTCCAGGATGCCCTCTTTGGCTTCGGGATGCGCTTCGCCATGGTTTCCGGAGCCCTGGCGGCGGGGGCATGGCTGGATGGCGATCCGGGGTTGTATGACCGGCTGTGGAAGCCACGGCTGCGGGGGTTG
>Ga0326597_10013505_pt1 | contig 10734 bp, 10 predicted proteins | sample RVTome_12_FD_203789 | JGI IMG/M metagenome (GOLD analysis project Ga0326597, IMG submission 203789) | Soil microbial communities from uranium-contaminated site in the Upper Colorado River Basin, Wyoming, United States - RVT100D185 | ecosystem: Environmental > Terrestrial > Soil > Contaminated >... | reverse complement strand
ATTACACCATCAATATGTTCCACATCTTCCGATTTCAGGGGTGAAAACGGATCCAGGAAACCTTTGCTTTCACCGGCTGTAATTAACCTCCGTTCTATGCCCAGCTTATGAATGGTATCGACAAAACCAAAGCCGGACATAATCACGCCTATCGATCCCACTACACTGGCCTTGTTCGCATAGATTTTTTCCGCAGCCGCAGCAATGTAATATCCACCCGAGGCACAGATATCGGTGATCACCGCATAGAGCGGGATATCAGGATAAAGGTCACGCAAGCGTTTAATTTCATCATTAACATAACCGGCCTGCACCGGGCTGCCGCCGGGACTGTTTATACGCAGGATAATGCCGGCGGTATTTTTATCTTCAAATGCTGCTCTTAAACCACTGACGATGTAGTCTGCATTGGCTTCGGTTTCTGCACCAATGACACCTTCAATATCGACCAGGGCCGTATGCTTCTCTCCCGTTATTGCAACCCCTTGCCAATCTACTGGCAGATATAACAAAAGGAAAAGAACCAGGTAGCCAGCAAAAAAGAATTTAAAGAAAATACCCCAGCGGCGTGCCCGGCGTTGCTCGGCCACGGCCTCCCAGGCAATACGACTGATCAAATTTTGTTCAAAATCTGTCGCCGGTTTTGCATTATCAGAATGTGCGCTTTCCATGGTGTGAATTATACCTCAATTAGCAATAATTGCAGACCAGCCAGTCAGGCAGTTAACTTAATCTTTGCAGACAGGCCACAGGGCCATGTTCCAGCAAGCGTTCCCTGGTCTGGGGACAGTAACTGACCGCAACCGGTGCAACTCTGGCATTTTTTGCCATTTGTAAATCATATTCACTGTCCCCGATCATCATGTGTTTTCAGGATCAATGAACAATTGTTCCATGATATCCAATAACATCTGTGGATGGTGTTTGGAAAATGTTTCATCGGTACAGCGGGTAAAATGAAAAAAATTCTCAATTCCGGTTTCCTTCAGCGAGTTTTCCAGTCGTTCGCGGCTCTTGCCGATTGTGCTGTTTTATGGCTGCCTGCAGGGTGTTCACAATTAACCATTCGGAATCCACCACTGTGCCATCCCAATAAAACACCAGCAGTTTAATTTCTTTTTTTGACATGAATATTCTCCTGGAGTTTTGTGAGCAACAATATCAGATCATCAGGTAACGGTGCGCTGATGGTCTTTACCTCTCCGGAATAGGGTAATTTCAGTGTCAGACATTCTGCATGCAGAAACATGCGTTTCAAACCGGTGTTTTTCATAGTCCGGTTAAAGTCCCGGTCACCATATTTATCGTCACCGGCCACAGGATGTCCAATACTGGCCGCATGCACCCTGATCTGATGCGTCCGGCCAGTTGTGATCCTGGTACGTACGAGGCAGGATTCTTTATATGTTTGCTCAAGGTGAAAACTGGTCTTTGCCACTTTGCCTTCGGCATGAACCTGCACCATACGCTCGCCGGACAGCAGTTCATTTCTCCTGAGGGGCAGTATTACCTCTGTATCGCTACTCAGCCGGCCCTGTAGCAAGGCCAGATAAGATTTTTTTACCCGGTTCTCTTGCAGCATCGTGTGCAGATCACGCAAAACACGGTGGTCCTTGGCCAGCAACAGACAACCTGAGGTGGGTTTATCCAGTCGGTGCACAAGTTCCAGAAAAGGCAGATTAGCCATCTGGGTGCGCAATAGTTCAATTACACCGAATTTTTCACCGCTGCCGGCATGCACAGCCAGGCCGGCCGGTTTATTGATGGCCAGGATAAAATCGTCTTCATAAATTATGCTGTCATTGACCATGCCGAGCACGACAGGAGACGGGTTATGCGATCTTGCGTCAGAGTGGTCCCGGTAGACCGGGGGCACCCTGACACTGTCCCGGTCCATGAGCCGGTAGTCTGGTTTGACCCTGGAACCATTCACACGGACCTCCCCTTTACGCAGCATTTTATAAACGCGTGATTTGGGAATATCCTTCAAATAACCCATTAAATAGTTGTCAATTCTCCGCCCGGCCTGATCCGGGGTCACCAGAATATGCTCAACAACCTGTTTTTTTATCTGTTCCTTGGCCATATTTTCGCGTTTGTAATTGCCGGAGTATAACAAGATTGCTATAGTATCATCCTGATTTCAGGGAAAATTCCCGGAAACATACCCAAAGGCCATAATGGCCTGATAAGAGCGCATTCCGCTGCCGCTATGGAGTTGGAAACAAAAGTGGGGGACACCTAAGGTATCAGACAAGCCAGGATTCTGGCTTGCCGGCCACCCACCCCTCCATACCAGCCGGATGTCCGGGATACATCTGACATCAAAGAATAATTACCTGCGGCAATAACAAGCGGCCGGGCACAATACCAGGCCAAATGCAGCAGGCAAAATCGGGTTTAATCACTACTCTACCCTGTGAACGAGTAGTAAGAAGCGCTCCTGCCAGCAAGTTTTATATTGCACCGGAAACACAGATTTCCGATGACAGGATAATGCGGTAGTCATGAGCGCAAATAAGGAATTAGACAATGAAAAGAATGCTGATTAACGCAACTCAGCCGGAAGAGTTGCGTGTTGCCATGGTGGATGGCCAGCGGTTATACGACCTCGATATCGAATCAACCAACCGGGAACAAAAGAAATCCAATATTTACATGGGCCGTGTTGTCCGTATCGAACCCAGTCTGGAAGCTGCTTTTGTTGATTACGGTGCCGAACGTCATGGTTTCCTGCCTTTCAAAGAGATCGCCCACGCCCTGTTCAAGGATAATCTGCAAGACGGCCAACATGGCCGTATCAATATCAAAGATGTCCTCAAGCAAGATCAGGAGTTTATTGTCCAGGTAGAAAAAGAAGAGCGCGGCAACAAGGGTGCAGCGCTCACAACTTTTGTCAGTCTTGCCGGTCGTTATCTGGTACTCATGCCCAACAATCCGCGTGCCGGTGGTGTTTCCCGCCAGATTGAAGGCAGTGACCGGAACGAGGCCAGAGAGGCCATGAGTAATCTGAATATCCCGCAAGACATGGGTTTGATATTGCGGACTGCGGGAGTGGGCAAATCCGCTGAAGAAATGCAGTGGGATCTGGATTACCTGTTAAGTCTGTGGGAAGCCATTACCAATGCCTCGCAACTCAAAGTTGCTCCGTTCCTTATCTATCAGGAAAGTGAAGTCATTATCCGCGCCATACGCGATTACCTGCGCAAGGACATTGCTGAAATCTGGGTAGATAACCCGGCTGTACACAAAAGGGCCATAGATTTCATGCAACAGGTCATGCCACAAAACCTGTCCAAACTGAAATTATATGAAGAACAGGATCCGTTATTCACCCGCTACCAGATTGAAATGCAGATTGAATCAGCATTTTCCCGTGAAGTCCGTTTGCCTTCAGGAGGATCCCTGATTTTTGACCACACCGAGGCCCTGTTGACTATTGATATCAATTCATCCCGCTCCACATCCGGCGGAGATATTGAAGAAACTGCACTGAATACCAATCTGGAAGCCGCTGAAGAAATTGCGCGTCAATTACGATTGCGTGATCTGGGTGGCCTGATAGTGATTGATTTCATCGATATGATGAATAGCCGCAACCAGCGTGAAGTGGAAAATTGTCTGAGAGATCAATTGAAAATGGACCGTGCCAGGGTACAAATCGGTAAAATTTCACGATTCGGGTTGCTGGAAATGTCGCGGCAGAGACTGCGGCCGTCACTGGGTGAATCAAGCAACATCCCCTGCCCGCGTTGTGATGGCCAGGGGACCATCCGTGGCATTGAATCCCTCGCCCTGGCTGTTTTACGCATCATTGAAGAAGAATCCATGAAAGACATGACAGCCAAGGTGATCGTACAACTACCGGTGGATGCAGCGACATTCCTGTTAAATGAAAAACGGGGCTCGATCAGTGAAATAGAACACAGACATGATATTCAGATCATTCTGGTACCTACCCCTTCCATGGAAACTCCCCAATACCTTGTACAAAGGGTCCGAATTGCCGAGGCGGGTAGCAAGGAATACATCCAGCCCAGTTACAATATTCAGCCGGAAAGCAAGGATACCGTTCTTGAAAGAATGCTGGAACAGAAAAAGCAACGCAGTGAAGAACCTGCCATCAAGCAGATCATCCCGGACAAACCCGTTCCGGTTGTATCGACAACTGCAAGGGAATTAAAGCCAGGTAAAACCAAAGGACTGATAACCCGGTTATTTGGTAGCCTGTTCGGAGTACCTGAGAAAGAACAAAGCCCGGTTGAACAACATACACCGGCGGAAACCAGGCGCCGTGATCATCATCGCAGTAATCAGGATTTCAGATCGAATAACAATAGAAACAAACAACAACGGAATTCAAAACAGGGTAACCGTCAGCGTAATTTCTCCCACAAGGGGGAAAAAAGTGGAAATGAAGGAGGTTCACAATCTTCAGGTCAATCACAAAGAAGAGGAAGACGCGGTGGAAGGAGACGTCACAAGGACGATGCCCCCAGAACAGGAAACAACCCGAAATCATCTGATACAGGGAATCAACCTGTACAGGCTGGAGTCACGGGCCAAACGGGGAATACAGGGGATACAAGTATACCGGCAACCCCTCCGGTTATACAGCAGCAGGAACAACCTGTGAATGTAAATGAGGGCCAGAATTTTACTCAGGGAAAATCGCACTTTAATGAAAAAAATGCAGGCCCTGGCCAGGAACCCCAGGAAATAAAACGCGATGATGCTATTAATACGATTAATCCGCGGCCAGTTGCACACCCGGTGGAAGATACCCTCAAGGAAAACTGATCATCGCATGATTTATAACCTGTTCAGGCAGCATGTTCACATGTTGCATTGAATTTGATATCAGGCCAGCGCTCCATGGTCAGATTAAGGTTAACTTGAGAAGGCGCCAGATAAGTCAACCTGTTGCCGCCATCAACAGCAAGATTATTGATTGCTTTTAGCCTGAATTCATCCAGCCGTTTTTGATCATCGCATTGGATCCAACGTGCGGTGTTGACAGGGATATTCTCGTAAATACATTTCACGCTGTATTCTTCCTGCAATCGCCACGCTACCACGTCAAACTGCAATATACCAACCGCGCCCAGAATCAGGTCATTGCTGTTCAATGGTCTGAAAACCTGGGTAGCGCCCTCTTCACCAAGTTGTAACAGACCTTTTAGCAATGCCTTGGTTTTCAGCGGGTCTTGTAAACGTACCCTGCGGAATAGTTCAGGTGCAAAATAGGGGATCCCCGTATAAGTCAGGGTTTCCCCCTGTGTGAAAGTATCTCCGACCTGGATTGTTCCATGATTATGTAACCCGATAATATCACCGGCCCAGGCCTCCTCGGCATGCTCACGTTGACCAGCCATAAAAGTCAGGGCATTGGCAGCCTGCATCTCACGCCTCAAACGGACATGATACATCTTCATGCCTTTTTCATATTTACCTGAACATATTCGGACAAAGGCAATCCGGTCCCGATGTGCGGGATCCATATTGGCCTGGATTTTAAATACAAATCCCGAAAATTTAGGCTCACTTGGCAGTACCTGCCTTTCAACAGATTCCCTGCCCCCGGGCGCAGGGGCATGGGTCGTAAGACAACGGAGGAATTCCTCCACACCAAAGTTCTTCAGGGCCGAACCGAAAAATACCGGGGTTTGTATCCCTTGCAGAAATTCATTCTTATTGAATTCAACACCGGCACCTTGTACCAGCTCTATCTCATCCATTAGGTGCTCTCTAAACTCTCTCAAATCATCAGCCAGTTCAGCTTCAGGAAAATTAACTATTTTGTGCTGGTGACGAGTATCCGGTTTTTTATCATAAACCCGCATATATTTATCGTGAAAATGATATATCCCTTTCAGGCGACTACCCATACCCACCGGCCAGGTCAATGGGACACACTGAATCTTCAGGTCTTTCTCGATTTCATCCAGCAGTTCTATGGGTTCCTTGCCTTCCCTGTCCAGTTTGTTTATAAATGTAATGATAGGAGTATTTCGTAACCGGCATATCTCCATTAATTTCCGTGTCCTGTCTTCCACGCCCTTGGCTACGTCTATGACCATCAATGCAGAGTCAACAGCTGTCAAGGTACGATAGGTGTCCTCGGAAAAATCAGCATGTCCCGGTGTATCCAGTAAGTTTATAATTTTATTGTCATATTCAAATTGCATGACGGAACTGGTTATTGATATACCACGCTCTTTTTCCATTTGCATCCAGTCAGAAGTTGCATGCCTTGAGGATTTTCTGGCCTTGACTGTACCCGCAAGTTGTATCGCACCGCCAAACAGCAGCAATTGTTCAGTGATAGTTGTTTTCCCGGCGTCCGGGTGTGAAATGATCGCAAAGGTACGGCGTCGTAATATTTGTTTCTGAAGTTCAGACATGAAGATAAATGTATATTTAAAAGTTGATTATAAAAGAATGGATTAATTTACGTCAGCATGGGGCTTTTCAAGGACTACACACGCGCAGGCGTAGTCTTTTTCATCTGACAGACTGAGATGGCAGGATACTATACCTATAGATGACATAATTTCCCTGACTTTACCATCACATTTAATTCTCGGTTGACCGGATGTTTCATGATAGATACTGATATTTTTCAGTGAGACCCCGTTTCTGAATCCCGTGCCCATGGCCTTGGTCAGGGCTTCCTTTGCTGCAAAATGTTTTGCCAGGTAATTAGCAGGGTTAGCAATGGATGCATATTCTTTTAATTCATGTTCGCTCAGAATTTTGCCGGCAAAATTATCGCCATATTGGTTTATATTATCCTGCATGCGAAATACCGCCACTATGTCTATTCCTATGCCATGAATCATAATCTTGCTTCCTGCATCAAGCGTTTCATTTTTTGTACTGCTTCAAATAACCCTGAAAACAAGGATTGTGAAATTATGCTATGCCCGATATTCAGTTCAATAATATCGTTTATTGCTGCAATAGATTGCACATTCTCGTAATTAAGCCCATGTCCCGCATTGACCTGCAAACCCAGTGATTTTGCAAATTCAACGGCCTTGATTATTTTTTCAAGTTCAATGCTTTTGTCCACGTTATTTACAGCATCGGCATAATGACCCGTATGTATTTCTATGACACTGGCCCCGGATTCAGCAGCTGCATCGATCTGTGCATTTCCAGCGTCAATAAACAGTGAAACCCTGACACCAGCATCATGTAACCTCCGACACGCGTCTTTTGCGGTTTGTAGTTTTCCTACAATATCAAGGCCACCTTCAGTAGTCAGTTCTTCACGCTTTTCAGGCACCAGACAACAGAATTCAGGCTGTATTTTTTCAGCAATTGATATCATTTCGTCATTTATGGCCATCTCGAGATTCATGGGTGTAGTCATTACATTTTTGAGCATATGGACATCATTATCCTGGATATGCCTTCTGTCTTCCCGCAGATGCAGGGTGATCGAATCTGCGCCTGCGTTTTCAGCAATGAGCGCTGCTGCAATCGGATCGGGGTAATGGGTTAATCTGGCCTGGCGAAGTGTTGCAACATGATCAATATTGACACCAAGCAATAATGCGCGATTCGTCATGATTAGTTAAGAAAAATTATCAATTATTAATTATTTTATATTTTCAAGGTATGACTTGTATAATTTTCTACTTGCCAGTGGTTTAGCACCAAGGTGATTCTTCAGGACATGTCGCATCAATAATTTTGCCTCATGTAATATCTGTGTTGAATCAAGTTTTTCATTTTTGATAGCAAGCAGTGTAATCCCTGATACTTTAATATAATCATGCTTGCCGGGAATATCCAAAACCGGGCCACGGTCAACCTGGTAATAATAATTACATTCCGGTTTTATTTTTTCACCATTTACATCGTGGTCAAGTACCAGGCCGTATCCAATTGCATCAAGAAACCGTTTTTCAAATAATCTTATTACTAACTGCTCATCAGAGGCTTCCCTGGCGAGTAAATCCAGAGTTTTGTCATATATCATGAATAAATCCGGGTGTGCCTCATGCTGGTGCAACATTCTCATGATAATTTCATTAAGATAAAAACCTGCAATTAATTTTCTGTCTTTTAATATATAAGCGGGTTTATCTGGGTCTGCCAGAGTCAGTGTCATTAATTCTCCTTTCCCGGACCATGCAACTTGCAACGGTTGGTATGACTGAAGAATTTCCGATTTGTTGTTTTTATTTGTCCGTACACCTTTGGCAATTAATCCAACTCTGCCGTAATCACGGGAAAATACATCCAGCAACAGACTGGTTTCACGATAAGGGCGGCGATGCAAAATAAAAGCAGGATTAAGATCTACCTTCATGCCGGCAATATTTAATGGGAGCTATATCCGAACTGTTTTAATGCCTGTGCACTATTTGTCCACTTGTCTTTGATTTTTACCCATGTTTCAAGAAATACTTTTTTACCATACATGTCTTCCATATCTTTACGTGATAACTGGCCGACTTTCTTGAGAACGGCGCCATTTTTCCCAATCACGATCCTTTTTTGTCCATCATTGGCCACCCATATAGTAGCATTGATTTTTATGATACGTTGTTCTTCCTGAAATCTGTCTATTGTGACGGAAATATTATAAGGCAATTCATCTCCAAGACTGCGTGTCAGTTTTTCACGTATAAATTCAGCAGCGAAATACCGTTGATTCCTGTCCGTTATCTGTTCTTCCGGGAAAAGAGCTGTACCGGCGGGCAATAATTTTTTTATGCTATCCTTGAGCAAACTGATGTTTTTGCCGGTTTTTGCTGATAAAGGAATAATATCTATATAAAAATTCCTGTTATTTAATTTTTCTATAAATGGCAGTAATTCCTGCTTTCTTTTGATCCTATCAATTTTATTTATGGCCAATATTACCGGGCATGCAAGTTTGCTGATATGTGCATAAACATTTTCATCATAGTCATTCCATTTTAATGCCTCTATCACATGAACTGCCAGATCGACGTTGGACAAGGCATTGAATACCTCGCGATTCATGTATCGATTGAATAAATTACCTGGTTTTTTTTGTAAACCGGGAGTGTCTACAAAGATCATCTGGCTGTCCATGTCAGATTTAATACCAAGCAGATGTGTGCGTGTAGTCTGTGGTTTACGTGAAGTAATACTTAATTTCTGGCCAATAATACAATTCAGCAATGTTGATTTACCGGTATTGGGACGTCCGACAATCGTTACAAAACCGCAATGGTCCAGTAGGGTGTGCATTTGGTTAGTCAGGACTGATTAAATATTCAGCGAATCCAGTGCCAGTTGCGCTGCGGACTGCTCGGCATTACGTTTACTCTTGCCTTCTGCCTGGACTGAAACTGTCATGGCCGGGATATTGCACCTAACAGTAAAGACTCTATCGTGTGCCTCACCCCGTTCCACGATCACACTATATTCCGGCAGATCCATCTGCTTTGACTGAAGATATTCCTGTAACCTTGTTTTTGGATCTTTGACCAGGGTCTCCAGCGTACTATTTTTCAGAATGTCCCCGTACATTATCAGGACAGTATTGCGGCAAAAGTCTATCCCGGCGTCCAGGTAGATAGCACCGATTAATGCCTCTAGAGTATTGGCAAGAATTGAACTCCGGCGCCAACCTCCGCTTTTTAATTCACTGCCGCCTAATTTTATATAATTACCCAGATCCAGCTTCCTGGCCAGTTTTGCCAGGGTTTCTCCTTTGACCAGGGTCGCGCGCAGTCTGGTTAATTCTCCTTCAGAGGCCTGGGGATATAATTTGTAGATTGCCTCCGCAATAATAAAACCCAGCAGGGCATCACCGAGATATTCAAGCCGTTCATTATTCTCCTGGCCGAGACTTCGATGTGTAAGTGCAGTGTCTAAATATGCTTTATTATCAAACGTATAACCCAGATTATTTTCCAGTTGATAAACCGGATCATTCACCAGATGTACTTCCTCCTAACTCTACGCTTTCATTAAAATTCAGCACAAATTCGATATCCTGAAAAAATTTATTTCTGACCTCGTAGGTGACTGTCAATAATCTTGGGCCGCCCTTGGTTTTTGGTTTTTCAATCTTTGCATATTTTTTTAAGGTGGCATCGTCAAATCGTTGTGATCCACCCACCTGCACGGACCTGAGAAAACTTTTTAAGACATCTGAATTGGACATCTGGGTAACTTCAGGCCGGCTTGCGACTGATTTCATTGCGCTAAGCGCTATCATTTTTTCATTATATAAAGGAAATAACCGGAGTGTAATCATGACAAAAAATGCAATTATCGCCAGGATAGTACACCAGCCCAGAAATGTAACGCCACGTTGTTCATTCAACATTTTATTCATAGTTGCACTCCCGAATTATAGTCATTTTAATATCGTACCAATTCTGCCCCATTCTATTCCACCATTACGGCTATCCCAGTTCATCCAGATCAGGAATGCCCGGCCAATCAGGTTATTATCAGGGACAAATCCCCAATAGCGGCTGTCCTTGCTGTTGTCACGGTTATCGCCCAGTACAAAATACTGATTTTCCGGTACTATCCCTTCAACATCCCTTGAATATCTCTCCGGATCGACCAGTATTTCATGAGCAACTGTATCCAGATTCTCCAGCTTCAGCGATGCACCATCCATTATTTTGCCTGATCCAGTGGCTACATACATCCCAAGCGCTTCCTGTTCAACGGGTTTACCATTAATAAACAGGGTCTTATCGTAATAGGTAATATGATCACCTGGCAAGC
>Ga0326597_10013504_pt1 | contig 10734 bp, 9 predicted proteins | sample RVTome_12_FD_203789 | JGI IMG/M metagenome (GOLD analysis project Ga0326597, IMG submission 203789) | Soil microbial communities from uranium-contaminated site in the Upper Colorado River Basin, Wyoming, United States - RVT100D185 | ecosystem: Environmental > Terrestrial > Soil > Contaminated >... | reverse complement strand
ACCGGAAAAGGGTTCAGGGAACTCGTTCCCTGACGGAGAGCGCGAGAGGCAGAGCCTCTCGCAAGGCGTAAACACCAAAACTGAAAACGCTCCAGTAGCCGTAGGGGCATAGCATGCTATGCCCCTACGGCTTTTCGCACCCGACCCGCAGGAGCCGTCAGGGCTTAGCGCTGGCCCTTGCTGAGCTCGTCGAGGGTCTTGCCCAGGGCATCCAGCTCGCGGCCGAAGCGGGCCCAGTCCCCGGCGCGCGCGGCATCGTTGACGGCGCGGTATTGACGCGTGGCCCGCTGGGCGGGCGTCTCGCCGCCCGGCGCCGCGGGCGGCGCCGGCTGGGCAGCCTGGCTGGGCCGCTGCGCCATGGCCGGCTGCGGCTCACGGCGGCGCAGCGCGGCTCCGTCCGTGCCGAAGATCTGCGCCAGCGCATCTTCCAGGTCCACGCCCATGGCGATGGTGTTCTGGTAGCCCACGATGACGCGCTTGAGCTCGGGAATGCGCCCGTCCTCAGCCCTGAGATAGAGCGGCTGGATGTAGATCAGCGAATTCTCGATGGGGATCACCAGCAGCGTGCCGCGGATCACGTTGGAGCCACTCTGGTCCCACAGGGTGATCTGCTGGGAGACGTCAGGGTCCTGGTTGATGCGCGCCCCCATCTGCTTGGGGCCGAAGATCAGCTTCTGCTTGGGGAAGGTGTAGACCACGAGCTGGCCGTAGTACTCGCCGTCGCTGCGGGCCACCATCCAGGCCGCCAGGTTGTCCTTGAGGCGCGGGGTGAACGGCAGGATCAGGATGAACTCCTCGTTACCGCCGCCCGGCAGCTTCATCACCGTGTAGTAGGGCTCCATGCGCTTGTTGCCCACCACCGGGATGGACCACTGGTCCTCCTTGTTGTAGAACGTGTTCACGTCCAGCATGTGATAGGTGGCGTACATGGCCGCCTGCACGTTGAAATAGCCCGCCGGATGGCGCAGGTGCGCGCGCAGGCCCGCCGGCATTTCGGCGAGCGGGTGCACCAGCCCGGGGAAGATGCGCGCAAAGGCGGCGGCGATGGGCTCGTCGGGGTCCACGCTATAGTAGGTCACCGTGCCGTCCTTGGCATCGATCACGGCCTTGAGCGGGTTGCGCATGTAGTTGCCCGTGCTCCCCACCTGCTCCGAGTACGGATAGCGCTCCGAGAGCGTGTAGATGTCGAAGATCCACTTCAGCCGCCCTTCGAAGATCACCAGGTACGGATCGGTGTCGTAGAGCAGGAACGGCGCGATGGCCTTCACGCGCTGGAAGATGTTGCGGTTGAGCAGGATGCGCGATTCTTCCGTCACGTCGTCGGAGAGCAGCAGCTTCACGTCGCGCAGGTAGGCGGCGAACAGCAGGCGCCGCCAGAGGGTATCCAGCGCCACGCCACCCTTGCCGTCGTACGTGCTGAAGATGTTCTTGTCGCCCTCGGGGTAGTTGAACTCCTGCTGCTTGGTCTTGACGAACACGTACTGGTCCACCACCTCGCCGAAGTAGATCTCCGGCGACTGGATGCGCAGCTCGGGCACGGTGGACTTCGGCGGCAGATCCTGCACGAACAGCACCGGCAGCCCCTGCTCGTTGACGCGGTTCACCGGGCCCGCCGTCACCCCGTAGCCGTGGGTGAACGTGAGCCGCTCGTTGACCCACGTGCGGCTGGGCAGGGACTGGCGGCTCAGCTCGCGCGGGGAGAGCATGGTCTGGCGCAGCTCGCCGTCGATCAGGTAGCGGTCGTTGTCCACGGACACGAACTCGTAGTACGTGCGGATCTCCTGGATCTGCGCGAAGGTATCCAGCAGCGGCTCATGATCCCAGAGCCGGATGTTGTTGATGGTGGGCCGGTTGGCGGCAATGTCCTTGGCCGTCAGCTCGGTATCCTCTTCGAGCGAGCGTTCGGCGATCTTGTCCAGGCCGAACGCGCGGTTGGTGGCCTCGATGTGGTACTTGAGGTAGGGGCGTTCCTTCTCCAGCTCGTTGGGCGCCACCACGAAGCGCTGCAGCAGGGACGTGTACACGTTGCCGCCCACCCACACGATCACGAACAACACCACCACGCCGATCAGCATGCGGTAGCGCTCGCCCCACAGCGCAAACACCACCACGCCGGCGGCCACCAGGGCCGTGACGGACTTGAGTGCCAGCATGGGCAGCGTGCCGTTGATTTCCGAATAGCCCGGGCCGGTGAAGAGACCGCCCGCGCGGTACAGCTCCTCGAACCGGTCCAGGTACAACCCGACCGCCATCACCAACAGCAGCACGGCCCCCACCAGCGCCAGGTGCAGCCGCCCACGGCCCGGAACGCTGCCCAGCGAAATGACGTTCGCGGGCACGGCGCGCTCGGCCTGCATGCGCAGCAGGTAGATGGCGCCCACGCCCAGCAGCGTGAAGAAGGCCACCGACCACACGTAGGACTGGATCTGGTCGAAGAACGGCAGCGTGAACACGTAGAATGCCGCGTCCCGGCCGAAGATGGGATCGACCTGCCCGAATTGGGCGCCGTTGAGGTACAGCAGCGGCGTCTGCCAGCCCGATGAGACCGCCAGCCCGGAGAGCGCCCCGACGATCAGGCTGCCGATGAGCGCCGTGCGCTGCACCATGCGCTGGGTGAGCAACTGCCCCAGTGGCGTCAGCACCAGCTCCTGCGGCAGGAACTGGGCGGGATCGCCCACCTGGCGCAGGGCATAGGCGAGGTTCAGCCAGAGAAACACGAACGCCACGGCAAAGCCCACCAGGCCGATCGCGCTCTTGGCGGCCAGGGTGGTGCGGAACACCTGGCCGTAGCCCATGGCGTCCATCCACAGATAATCCACGATCAGCTCGACCCCGCTCGAGGCGACGAACATGAGCAGAACGACCAGCAGGGCAAGGCTCCAGAACAGGCGTCGGGCAGGCATGGCTCCGTGGGGGACAGGGGATCGGGTTCGGCCGGACGGCAGGACGGGCGACAACGCCCGCACCCAGCCTCGCCAGAAGCATCGGCTATGGCCGGCGTGAAGTCAATCGCGCCGCGGGCGGCGCGAGAGCCAAGCACGGGTGCGGGCGGCACGGCGTGCTGCGCGCCGCAGGGCACCGGACGCCCGGCGCCGGCGTTTCATGGAAGCGTGCGCCCGCGCCGCACGGCGGCAGACGGCCATTGACAGCGCACGCGGAATCCGAAATACAATGAGCGGATCGCCACGCACGGGTACGCCCGCAGCCTACGCAAGGAGTCCGCATGACCTGGACGATCATCTTCGGCGGCATCGCCCTGATCTTCGTGTGCTCTGCCGCTTCGTTGTTCGTCACGCTGAAGGTCTACAAGCGCTGATCCGCCGCGGCGGCCACCCACCCTCCCGAGAGGAGCCCGCATGTTCGAAGCGCTCGGCCTGATCATGAAGGGATTCGTGTACCTCTGGATCCTGGTCATCGCCTCGGTCCCCAACATCTTCATGGGCGGCCTCACGATCTGCGTGGCGGCGACGGTGCTCACCTACTTCATGCGGCGGGACAGCAGCGGCCGCTGAGCCGCACCGCTAGAGCCGCGGCCCGCCCGGGCCGTCGCGCGCACGGCTCGCGCCGCTTCCGCGGCGCGCAGCGATCACCCCGAACCAGCAATCCGACGTGGGCAGATGTCGCAGCGGGCCCCGTGTGCCCGGCGCAAGGCGCGCCGCTGCGCCCGGGACGCGTGTGCCCGGGCGGCGCGGCGCTCAGCGGATGGGCAGCGGGGCGAGCAGGGCCCGCGGCAGCACGCCGCCTGGATCGCGATGCACCGGGGCAAACACCGGCATCACCTGGATGGGCGAGTGCAGGCCCCGCTGCTGTTGCTGCAGCGAGCGGAACAGCAGCACCGGCGCCCGCTCGCTATCGGGACGCCCGAAGGCGATGCGCGGAGCGGATTCCGAAGCGAGCCGCTCGGAGGGAGCCTGTTCCCGCTCCACCACGGGCAGGGCGGCCATGGCCGCGGAATCCTGGCTGCGCAGATCGAACCGCACGGCCGGGGGCTGCGCGGGTGCGGGCGACTCGTGGGTGGTGCCGCTTTGCGCGACCGCGGCCGTCCCCTGCAGGCTGCTCCGCAGCACGTGCTGCAGTTGCTGCTCCTGCACGGGCTGGAGCGTCACGATGCGGGCCGGCTGGGGCTGCTCGGTCTGCTGGCTCACCGGCCAGAACAGCACGCCCGAACTCACCGCGACCAGCAGCGAGGCGGCCGCGAGGGGCACGCGCACGCGCAGGTGCGACTGCCTGCGGCGGCTTTGGGCCAGCGTGCGCGAGAACGTCTCCCAGCTCGGGCCGGTCACGGCGGCGCCGGGCTGCGATTCGAACTGGCGGAACACGGCCACGGAGCGGCCCAGGGCATAGCGGTCGTGGCGGCACTCGGGGCAGTCGGCGAGGTGGGCCTGCCACGCAGTGGTCTTCAGCGCCTCGGGCTCCTCCACGGCCAGGCGCTGCAGCAGCATGCGTTGATTACAGGACATGATGACCTTCTTTCGCAGCGGGTTCCTGTTCGCGATCCAGGATTGGATCCAGCACCTTGCGCAGGCTGTCCCGTGCGTAAAACAGGCGCGATTTGACGCTGCCTTCGGGAATCTCCAGCACCTGCGCGATCTCCTGCACGGAAAGATCCTCCATGTAATACAGCACGAGGATCATGCGATGGTGCGGTTTGATCTGCTCCAGCGCGCGATGGACGAGCCGCTTCTGCTCCCCGTCGATCAGCACCCGCTCGGGTGACTCTCCATTGTCGAACACCACCATGGACGAGGCCAGCCGGGAGGGCTCGAAATCCCCTTCCGGCAGCGGCTGCCAGCGCTTGAGCCGACCCAGTTGCCGGAAGGCCTCGTTGACCGTGATGCGGTACATCCAGGTCTTGAAGGCCGCGTGCTGCCGGAACTTGGCCAGGTGCCGGTACACCAGCAGGAAGACCTCCTGCACGATGTCATCGACGAGCGCGTCGTCTTTCGCGATGGAATACACCAAGCGCGCCACCTGCTCTTTGTATTTCTTGAACAGTACCTCGAAGGCGTTGGGATCGCCCTTGAGGTGCGCACGGATCAATATGTCGTCATCGAGGCTGGACCAGTCGGTCGCCTCGGCCAGATTGTGTTCCTGCCTTTTCAAGTGGCCACCATGCAGATTGGGTATGCAACGGTGACAGCCGCCACGGGGTCGTGGCAACTCCGCAATGTTGGTTTGACCTTCGCACGCGGGATCGGTTCAAGCCCTGCCGACCGCTCCCGTACCGTCGCAGCGATGCCGAGCCTAGTGTACTCCCTGCCCGGGCCAGGCGGCAAACCGGCGCGCGCTGCCGGCGCGAAGCGGGGGCGGCCGGCCCTGCCGGAGCATCGGGAGGGCGCTGCCGGCGGCCGCGGCGCTCAGGAGCCGGCGGCACGCTCCGGGATGCTGTAGCGGGCCCGCACGCGCGCATTGATGGCGTCGAGCTGGGCGTGCTGGTAGACGAGGCGCCCACGCCCGGAGCCGGGCAGCAGCTCGATGATGTCGTAGCCCTCCTGCGGATGGCGGATCGCCTCGCGGAAGTCCGCCAGGGAGCGCAGGGGGCGGCCGTTGGCCTTGAGCACGATGGCGTTGTTGACCTCGCCGTAGCCCAGGTTGGAGGGATCGGGCAGCACCCGGCTGATGATGACCACGCGCTCGGGCGCGCCATCCACGTCGCGCAGGCTGTGCATGCCATACTCGATCACCATGCGCGCCGGGGCCTTGTCGCGCCAGTCGCTGCCCCAGGCCTGCAGGTAGCCCACGGACAGCTCCTGCAGCACCAACCCGCCGAACACCTCGAAGTCGTTGGGGCGATCGAAATGCGGCGGGGGAATGCGGTAGTCCTCCACAGCGAAACGGCGCCGCTTGAGCTCCAGGTGCAGGCGCTTGCCGTCGCGCTGCACCTCCATGGCAATGGTGGGTGCGAGGGATTCGTTGATGGCCATGGTGAACAGCAGCAGGCCGTAGCTGGGGTGCTCGATGCGCCCCTCCGGATCGATGGCGTAGCCATTGATCCGGTGCAGGATGTCCATGGGGCGCAACTCGGTGGAGCCCGTGCCCCCGGGGAATACCTTGCGCACCAGCACGCCCGAGGCGCTGCCCTGCAAGCCCAGCGAGGCGCGCAGATGCTGCTGGTTGAGGCGCTGCCAGGCGAAGCCGCGGTGCGCGAAATCGCCTTGGCCCGGATGCGCCGAAGCCGCCACGAACAGCCGCAACAGGTCGCTGTTGGTGGCCTGGATCTGCTGGTTGTTGTGGCCGGTAATCAGCCCGATCACCTCGCTCTCGTGGCTGAGCACCTCGCTCCAGCCCAGACCGCCCATGGTGGTGCTGCCGCGCAGCACCGGGTACTCGATCAGCCCATAGGGTGAGTTGGACACGAGGAAATCCGCCACCTCGCCCGTGCCTTGCTCGAAGCGGCCGTTGCTGCGCCAGCGGTTGATCGTGAAGCGGCCGGAGTGGATCGGGCGCTTTGCCAGCGGCAGCTCGCGCAGGCCTTCCCAGAATGCGGGATCGTCCACGGTGAGCAGCGCCAGGTTCAGGTCGTAGTCCACGCGCACGGCGCGCGCCGGGTAGTCCGGATAGCGGCCGAACTTGCGCACTTCGATCAGGGTGGCGTTCTTGACCAGGTCCGCAGTGGTGATCAAGGCACGCCCGGCCGCCACCACCGCGTTGCCGTGGGCGGTCTGCTCGGCTGCCTTGTTCCACGGCAGCAGCTCGTCGTAGGCCTGGCTGGTCACGGCGACCGACACGACGCCTGCCGCCACGGGACCCTCCTGGCCCCAGGCCGGCTGCGACGGCAGCGCGGCCAGCAGCAGCGCACAGAGCATGGGAACGAGGGGCTTCACGGCAGGTAGCGATCCTTGGCGATGCCGTAGGCCTTGAGAATTTCCGGCTGCGCGCGCCCGGCCTCCGCCTTGTCCAGCACCAGCACAACGTCCCCGGGTTGCAGCTCGAAGCGGTCGTAGCCGTCCCTGGATGCACGCAGGCCGACCTCCAGGTCGCGCAGGGTATGGATGGGCACGCCGTTGAGCGATTGCACCTGGGAATTGACCATGGCGGCGTAGGGGCTGTTCAGGCGGTGCGGCAGAATGCGCCCGATGACCACGGCGCCCGCGAACGGCTCGTCGGACTCCATGAAGGCGTAGAAGTGCTCGTAGAGCAGGTGCTTGTCTGCATTCTCCCAGTAGTTGCCGAAGGTCTGCAGGTACTCGCGGTCCAGCGCCATGAACACCAGGCCCGCGTAGATGAAGTAGGGCGCGCGCTCGTCGAACTGGTTGCGCATGCGGTCCGCTTCCGGGTAGCGCCGCAGCGGAAACCGGATGTCGCGGGACTTCCCGTCGCGCCAGAGGGTGACTTTCACCATCTCGCCGACCTGCTTCTGCTCCACCACCTGCTGGTAGCTGAGCGAGTAGCGGTAGTAATCGATGGTGCTGTCCGCCAGCACGGGCACGTCGTCGATGGCCGTGATCACGTCGTCGCGGCGGATCAGCCCGTCGGCCGAGGAGTTTGGCATCACCTTGTCCACCACGACGCCGAGCCGGTTGCCCTGCAGACCCAGGTAACGCCGATAGGTGGGGTTGATGAGGTTGCTGGTGACGACGCCCAGGTCTCCGTACCCGTCGTAGCGGCCGTCCGCGATGTCGCCCAGGAAGCGCTCGATGACCGGCGCGGGGATGAAGAAGCCCACGTCGTTGAGCCGCGTGTTGGTCTGGAAGGCCACGCCGATGACCTTGCCCTCCTGCACCACCGGGCCCCCGCTGTTGCCCGGGTTGATGGCCGAATCGGTCTGCACGGCCAGGTGGCTGTCCGCGCCGGGGTGCAGGTAGGTGATGAATTGCACCCGCGAGACCACGCCCTCGGTGCGCGAAATCTTCTCCCCGCCGGCCGGGAAGCCGTAGGTGCGCACCCGGCTGCGCAGGGAGGGCAGCCCGCCCAGCTTCAGCGGGGCCACGCCCTTGGCGAAGTCCGGGTCGTCCACGTGCAGCGTAGCCAGGTCGCCATCGTGGGCGATGAACTCCACCTCGGCGAAGAAGGGCTGGTTGTCTCCGTTGCGGCGCACGATGATCTGGCGCGCATCGCTCACCACGTGGGCATTGGTCATGATGCGGCCCGGGCCGATCAGGAAGCCCGAGCCCACGGAGATTTCCGGGCGCGAGCCCTGCCAGGGCGAGTACCAGTCCGCATTCTGCTGGGTGACCTCGATGGAAACCACCGCGGGTTCCACGCCCGCGTCACCGTCCGCCTCCTGGGCACGCGCAACGCCGCCCTGGAGCAGACCCTGGGGCAGAGCGCCGCAGAGCAGGGCGCCCACCAGCAGACACAGCGCCCCCCACGCCGCCGGCGGCGGCGCAGGTGCCTGGGTGCGCCGGGCCAAGCGGGGCATCGGGCTCACGGGCGGGGTTCGCGGAGGAGGGTGAAGGTGCGGGCGGCCGAGCCGCAGCCGGGGCGCCGCCGGGGCGCTGCCGCCCATGATGGCCATTCCGGGCCGCGCCGTCAATGCGCAGGCCGCGGCCTGCGCAGGCGCAACGTGCCGTGTCGAGCAGCCAGCGCGCCCGGATAAGACCCGCGCCGCACGCGCTGCGTTCGATCCGAACGCGGCACGGCCCACGCGCCGGAGGCTCAGGAGAGCCGCACCAGCATTTCCGGAATGTTGTGCAGGGGCACCACGTGATCGACACCACCCAGCTTGATGGCCTCCTTGGGCATGCCGAACACGACGCAGGTGGACTCGTGCTCCGCGATCGTGACGGCGCCGGCCTGCTTCATGGCGAGCATGCCCTCGGAACCGTCCCCGCCCATGCCGGTGAGGATCGCGCCGATGGCGCCCCGGCCCGCGACCTTGGCCACGGACTGGTACAGCACCTCCACGGAGGGCTTCTGACGGCACACGCGCGGGCCGTCGGTGATCTCCACCCAGTAGCGGCTCCCGGTGCGATGCAGCACCATGTGCAGGGCGCCAGGGGCCAACAGCACGCGCCCGGGGCTGGCGGTGTCGTTGTGCTCGGCCTCCTTCACCTCCAGCTGGGAGAGCTGGTTGAGGCGGCCGGCGAAGGCATTGGTGAAGCCGGGGGGCATGTGCTGCACGATCAGGATCGGCGGCATGTCCGCCGGCAGGCGGCTCAGGATGTACTGCAGCGCCTGCGTCCCGCCCGTGGAGCTGCCGATGGCGATCAGCCGATCGGCCGACAGCGTCCGCCCCAGCGGCGGCAGCACCTGCACCGGCTCCCGGGCGGGGCGCATGCCGCCGGGCCGCGGAGCGGCTCCCGGGCGCGCCAGCGGTGCCGGCCGCGCCGCGCCGCTGCGCGCCGTTGCCGCGCGCGTTTCCGCTCCGCCGTTCATGCCGGCCACGCGGGCCTGGGAGGCGGCCTTCACCTTGGCCACCAGCTCGGCAGCCATCTCCACCAGGCTGGTGGCCGAACCGGGCTTGGGCACGATGTCCACGGCGCCGGCTTCCAGGGCTTCCAGGGCCAGGCGGCTGCCTTTTTGCGTATAGGCCGAGACGATCACCACGGGCATGGGGTGGTGGCGCATCAGGCTGCGCAGGAAGGTCAGCCCGTCCATCTTGGGCAGTTCCAGGTCCAGCGTGAGCACGTCCGGCAGCAGTTCCTCGATGCGCTCGCTGGCCTCCAGGGGGTCCTTGGCGGTACCCACCACCTGGATTTCGGCATCCTTGTTCAGCTCACCCTGGATCACGCGCCGCGCCAGGTTCGAATCGTCCACCACCAAAACGCGGATGCTCATGGCCTGCGCTCTCGGTTGAGGCGGGATCCGGCCGGGTGCGACCCCGGGCGGCCGCCGCGCGCTCTCGCGCCGATGGGAAGCCGTCGGATCATGCCGCCTCAGCCCTTGCGATAGACGGACGGCTCCACCGTCGTCAGGTTCTTGTGGATTCCCGTCAGACTCTCGGCCATGCCCACGAACAGGTACCCCCCGGGCCGGATCATCTGCTCGAAGTGGTGCACCAGCATGCGTCGCAGTTCGTGGTCGAAGTAGATCATCACGTTGCGGCAGAAAATGGCGTCCAGGTTGCGGTCGATGGGATAGGGCGGGGTGGACAGGTTGATCTGCTGGAAGCTCACCAGGTCGCGCAGTTGCTGCTTGACCCGGTAGAGCTGCGAGGCGCGACCCACGCCCTTCTGGAAGTACCGCTTGAGCAGGGTCGGCGGCACGGTGCGCACGTCCTGGTCGCGGTACACGCCGAACTTGGCCATCTGCAGCACCTTGGTGGAGATGTCCGAGGCGGCGAGATGGAGCTGCATCGGCTTCTGCATGGCATCCAGGGCCGTCATGGCGATCGTGTAGGGCTCTTCGCCGCTGGAGCACGCCGCGCACCAGATGCGCAGCTCGCGCTGACCGTTGCCGGAAAGCTCCCGCACCGTATCCGCCAGGAACTGGAAATGGCGTGCCTCGCGGAAGAAGTGCGTGACGTTCGTGGAGATGGCGTTGACCAGCTCGCTCAGCTCGTGGCCGGACTCGTCGGAGACGACGTGACGGTAGTAGGCATTGAAGTCCCCGAGCGCAAGGGCCCGCATGCGCTTGCCCATGCGCGCCGACACCAGCGCCTCTTTCTGTTCGCTGAGAAAGATGCCGCAGGTATCGAAGATCAGGTTGCGGAACTTGTCGAAGACCTGCTTTTCCATGCGAGCCGGACGGAGAGACGGCTCCGCCAATGCCGATCGGTTAACACGACACCCCTTCGTGCCCGCACGGCGCCCACGGCCGTGACGCGCCCGTTCGGCGGGCCGCCCGAAGGCG
>Ga0326597_10013502_pt1 | contig 10735 bp, 11 predicted proteins | sample RVTome_12_FD_203789 | JGI IMG/M metagenome (GOLD analysis project Ga0326597, IMG submission 203789) | Soil microbial communities from uranium-contaminated site in the Upper Colorado River Basin, Wyoming, United States - RVT100D185 | ecosystem: Environmental > Terrestrial > Soil > Contaminated >... | reverse complement strand
TCCAGTATCAGGTCGACTTCTGAGGAGCGGGGCGGCCTGAAGACTACGTCGGCGATGGCGGCGGGTCTGGGGGATCGCCCCTGGAAGGTCGAAGACGTCCTGGCCCGGAGGACCCTGACAGGTTGCTTGGTCGCGCTGAGCACGGATACGCTATGACACACAGCGCACCCGTGACGGGTGTGATCACCTGCCCGGCTTGCGGGGCGAAGACCGAGGCGGAAATCCCTATCGATGCGTGCCAGTTCTTCTGGGAGTGTCCGGCCTGCGGGAAGGTCCTCCGACCTAGGCTGGGGGACTGCTGTGTGTTCTGTTCGTACGCCGATCGTCGCTGTCTGACTGGAGTTGACCCCATGAAGTGGACACCTACTCTCTTGGGAGCAAGGAGTCCAGCATGGGGAAGACGAGATCGCCGTATCCACCGGAGTTTAGGGAGCAGATGGTCGAGCTGGTCCGGGCGGGGAGAAGTCCGGAGGAGCTCGCTCTGGAGTTCGAGCCTTCAGCGCAGTCGATTCGCAACTGGGTGGGGCAGGCCGACCGGGATGGAGGGCGTCGAACGGACGGGCTGACGACCTCGGAGCGTGAGGAGCTGAGGCTGCTTCGGCGCGAAGTGAAGCAACTCAAGCTCGAGCGGGAGATCCTAAAAAAAGCCGCGGCCTGGTTCGCTCGGGAGAGCGGCTCGATTCCCGCTCGGGATTCGAGTTCGTGAGAGCCAACCGGGCCCTCTTCCCCGTTGCGCAGGCGTGCCAGGTACTGGGGCTCTCCACGAGCGGATACTACGCCTGGCTGGCCCGGTCTCCCTCCGAGCGGTCGAAGGCCAACGAGGCGCTCCTCGTGCGGATGCGGGAGATCTACGCGTTCAGCCGACGAAGCTACGGCCGGCCGAGGATGTACAAGGAACTCAGGGAGGAGAACCGGCGGGTGAACCACAAGCGCGTCGGTCGGCTGATGAAGGCGGACGGCCTCGTCGGCGTGACCCGTCGCAAGAAGTGGCGCACCACCGTGCGCGACAAGGAGGCGCGGCCCGCGCCCGATCTGGTCGATCGAGACTTCAGGGCGAGTCAACCGGATCAGCTGTGGGTAGCGGACATCACCTATGTCCCCACCGGATCGGGCTTCCTCTTCCTGGCCGTCGTGATCGACGCCTGGAGCCGACGCGTGGTGGGGTGGGCCATGGAGTCGTACCTTCGAACCGATCTCGTTCTACAGGCGCTCAACATGGCCCTCGGGCAGCGCCGCCCGGAGAATGTCATCCATCACTCGGACCAGGGGACCCAGTACACGTCGATCGCCTTCGGACTCCGCTGCAGAGAGGCCCGGGTCCGGCCCTCCATGGGTTCGGTCGGCGACGCCTATGATAACGCGATGTGCGAAAGCTTCTTCGCTACGCTCGAATGTGAGCTCCTGGACCAGCATCACTTCCGGAACCAGGCCGAGGCGAAGATGCGTGTCTTCGACTTTATCGAAGGGTGGTACAACCCGCACCGCCGCCATTCCGCTCTCGACTATCTCTCACCCCTGAACTATGAAAAGAGAGCCCTTAACGCGGCTTGAAACCCAAACCCTTACCCGTCCACTGAACGGGGTCAACTCCAGACAGCTCCGCCGTCGTAACTGTTCAAACTGTACCACTACCGCTTCCGGTGATGGGTCAGTTCGATCGTAACGATCGGGAGCGCCTCCAACGGTCCAACGCAACCAAGGACCAAATTGCCTCGACGACACCGAAGGGCCACGCTCCTTGTAGGAAGCCGTAGGCCGAGCCAAGCGCACAGGCTACGGCAAACCCGAGAATAAACCACCGACTGCGGAGCTCAAGCGCATAAGTGATCAGCATCGCCGTGACGGCGAATAGACCGAACGCGGTTAAGCCATCCATCTGTTGATCGTAACACGGTGACCGGGTCCACGGAGGCTACTGCAACGTGTAAGCTTCGCAAGCTTGGATGAGGAGACGGCCAGCGGTGTACGCGCCGCGTCTGATGACAAACCGGCAGCTCCGCGGTGTGGGCGGGTTATCGCTTTCTGAGTAACTCGTCGAGCGAAGGACGAAGAGCTGGGCTCGGCGAGTTAGCCCCGGTCTCCCACCCGTGGATCGTACTCTCGTCCACCCCCATCTCCGTGGCCAGGTTTGCCTGCGAGACACCGCTGATCGTCCTGTAGGCCTTCAGGCGCTCGGAAAGCGACTCCCCGATCTCGAATGGAATGAACCCCAGGATTCGGTGCACCCTCGGCCAGTGCCGAAGGGCTGGTTCCGAACGTCCCATCTCCCAGTCTCTTACCGTGTCGCAGTCCACTCCGACGAGCTCCGCCACCTCCCGATGCCGGAGCCCTCGGTCCATCCGGACCCTCCGAAGGTGTTCTCCCACGGTCATTGGCGAGGAGGGATATCCCAGCTCAGGTGGTCTCTGTCCTCTCAAGTGGACATGGCAGAATGGCAACGCAACGGTGCGAGTGCGGCCACTTCGGAAGTCATAGGAAAATATGCACTTGCGACCCCTCCAAGGTGGCGCGTTACCGCTCGCGGATATCGGGGCCGCTGCGCGACCCGAATCGACCTGCAGGTCGAAGTCCCCGTGATTCCGTATCGTGAGCTTTCAGAGGATCGGCGGGAGGAGTCCTCGGGGGTAGTGCGGGAGCGGGTGATCCGAGCGCGTACTCTCCAGCGTAACCGGCAGGGGAGGGAGGTGAACGCGGCCCTCGGTCCTGCCGGCCTGCGCAGATGGTGTTGCCTGGACGCGGAGGGGCACCGCCTCCTAGAGGATGCCTCGGACCGGATGGGGCTCTCCGGGAGGGGGGTGCACCGGGTCCTGAAAGTGGCCCGGACGGTGGCGGATCTGGAGGGGGTCGAGAGGATCGGGGTGGAGCACCTCGCCGAAGGCGGTCCAGTACCGACTGCGGGACGCCGCGGCGCTAGAGGTCTGACCGTCCCCGAAGTGGCTACCCTCGGCGCGGGCGGTGGGCAGCACGGCTTAGGTGCGGTGCGGACGGCCGCCCGAGCCGTCACGTTCGAATAGTCTTGCGCCCTGCGAGCGGGAGTTCCATAGTGAGATCACCGACCCATTTCCGTGGGCTGCGGCGGCTCCAGCCGCAGGGCAGATCAGGCGCGACGGTCGTCGCGACCGAGGGCCCAGGGCCCCTGAACGGGGCGAGCATGGGAGCGCGCGGCACGGGATCGGGCGGGCGGTGCCGGTGGTCGAGCCACCAGGACGCCGCCGTGGATCCGGAGAACGCGGAGGCGCGATGCCACCCCGACAGGTCAGAGGCCCGGAGCGGATAACGAACCGCTCCGGGCCTCTGGCTGTACCCTCGACACGGCGATGGTCAGGAGGTGGAGGTCCTCCCGGACCATAATGGTGCCCGGTTCGCGTTTCCGCGAGGTGGCCATGAAGATTGAGGAGATCCTCCGCCATAAAGGGTATGACGTGGTCACGATCACGGAATCCCGAAGCGTACTTGACGCGGCCCGGGTTCTGGTAGAGCGGAACATTGGCGGAGTTGTGGTCACGGAGGGTGGGCGTCCGACGGGCATACTAACTGAACGCGACATATTACGACTGACTGCACGAACCCCCTGTGAACTCGGCTCGATCCAGGTAGGTACCGTGATGACGCGGGAGTTAATCACGGCAAGGTCCGAAGATGAACTCGGCGACATCATGGACGCGATGACCAAGAACAAGGTTCGTCACCTGCCGGTCATCGAAGGAGATCGACTGGTCGGAATCATCTCGATCGGCGACCTTGTGAACGCATGCAGGGTCGTGGCAGAGGACGAGAATTCCCAGCTTCGGCAGTACATCCAGGGTGCTGGCTGATCTCATCACCGCCCGCCTGCGCACTAGTCGGCCGCTGCTCCAGTTGCCACTGAACCGCCCCGGAATCGCCGGAGGCTCCATCGCTTGAGAGGGTGACATTCACCCCTCTCAGCAGATACCCCCTGACTCGGTTGGGCTGTAGGCTTCCGAGCAACTCGTCGAGACGGGGACGAAGGGGCGGACTCGGCGAATGAGCACCAGTCTCCCATCCATGGAGGGCTCAACTTGACATAATATACATTATGCGCCCGATTCCCCGGGGCCCCGCTAGACGGTCAGACAGCCCCGTCAGGCCCCTCCCGCCGTGAGCTCGGCGAGCCGCATCTCGTATCCCATGCGAGCCGGGTCGTCTTCCTCGAGCTCGGCAAGAAGGCTCTCGTAGGCGGCGACCGCAGCCGCCGTGTCCCCCAGCGCCAGTCTCGCCCGAGCGAGTCCTTCCGTGGCTTCGGTTCGCTGGAACGCGTAGTCGGCGTTGGCCCCGAGCTCCTCGTAGATCGCGGCGGCTTCGTCCCACCGACCCGCTTGCTCGAACGCCGACGCGAGCAGGAACGTCGCGTCGGTGCCCAGACCGCCGCCGTAGTCCGGGGTCACGGGCTCCAGGGCCGCGATCGCAGCCGCGGGATCCTCGTTGCCGATTAGCTGCACCCTGGCGAGGACCATACGGGCTTCGATTCCGTAGGCGGTGTCTCCGTGGCGAGCCAGAAATCCGTCGATGGTCGCTACGGCTGTCGCCGGGTCTTCGAAACCGATGGTCTGCTGGAGGGATTCCAGCTCCTGGGCGGCCTGGTCCAGCTGGCTGCCCCGCTGGATGAAGTAGTAGACCGCGCCGACGGCCACGAGGACCAGCACCACGGCGCCCCCGATCACGAGCTGGCTCCGCGCCTTGACCCAGTCGGAGAGGTCGAAGAGCCTCGCGACGAGGGCCTCGTCCCCGAATACGGACTGGGGTGCGCGGGCGACGGGTCGACGTTTTGCCATGGAGGTCCGAATCGAGTAATCGGGGTCCGGAAGGTCGTGAAAAGACGCGAAAAGGTACGATCCCACCTATGGGGGGTCAACGTGGAGGCACCGGCGCCCTTCGGCTACCTTCGGGTGACCTCGAATCCGTTCTCAGGAGATCCAGATGGTTCGGTTCTTCGCCGTATCGGCGTGCGTCTCCGGGTTTTTGTCCATGGTTCTCGGCGCTTTCGCAGCCCACGGGCTCGAGGGCCGTCTCCCACCGGCCGACCTCGCCACCTTCGAGGTCGGTGCCCGGTATCAGATGTATCATGCCTTCGCGCTTCTTGCGGTCGCGCTCGTGCTGGACCGATGGCCGGGCCCCCTCGGTACCTCGGCCGGCTGGTCGTTCCTCGTCGGAACGGTCTTGTTTTCGGGGAGCCTTTATCTCCTGGTTCTCACTGGGCCCCGTGCGCTCGGCGCGGTCACGCCTTTCGGGGGGGGCGCCTTCCTCCTCGGGTGGGCCCTCCTCGCGCTTCACCTCGTCCGGACGACCTGATCGCCCGCGTCGGTTGCGCCGCCTTCCCGCGGAAGGCAAGCTTGGGAAGCCCCTGGGCGCGGAGGAACGGGACCTGTGACCCCTTCAAAATCAACGAGATCGACGCTCTTGGCGGCCTCCGTCGTGCTGGGCGTGGCGAGCGGGTGCGCCTCGGCGGTCGGGCGACCCGCGGAGCCGCCCACACCGGCAGAAACCGACGCCTCCGCGGCAAGGGACTTCGAAGCTCTCTACCGAGCTCGAGCGGACAGCGCGGCCCTCCGGTTCACGGAAGCAGATGTCCGGTTCGTGACGGACATGATCGGTCACCACGCTCAGGCCCTCGAGATGGCGGGCCTCGTGCCCGACCGGAGCGAGAACGGCACGCTCGAGGTCCTGGCGGCGAGAATCGTGAACGCCCAGGAGGACGAGATCGAGATCATGCGCGGGTGGCTCTCGGATCGCGGCAGGCCCCTGCCCGACCTGACTCTCCCAGGCGCTGCGCATGCACACCTTCCGGGGATGGTCACCCCGGAGCAGCTCGGGTCCCTCGCCGCGGCGCGTGGCGAGGAGTTCGACCGCCTTTTTCTTTCGTACATGGTCCAGCATCATCAGGGCGCCGTGGACATGGTCCACGGCCTGTTCGCGACGGACGGGGCCGCGCAGGGTGAGTCCACGTTCCGACTCGCTTCCGACATCCAAGTGGACCAGATCACCGAGATTTCACGTATGCAACAGATGCTCGCCAGACTTTCTGCCCCAACAGGCCGGTAACGCCTCATGACATCGAGTCAGAGATCGCCATTCGCCCCCGTGCGTCACGCTCCGCACCTCGCGTGGGTCGGCGCGCTTCTGGTCCTAGCGGTATCGGCCTGCGCGCCCGCCGCCGCGACCCCGGACGCCGCCGCCGTGAATCCCATCCCGGCGAACGTGCCCACGGTCGACCCCCGCGTCGGACTCGACGCCGGTCTGACGGATGCGGAGGAGGCGATCTGGAATCTGCGGCTCGTCTCGACCACGGAGCCTGCCGACGAGTTCGTGGGGATCACGAACTCGGACCTCGCGTTCCTCGGCACCTACGCGATCCAGGGGAACTACAACGGCTTCCAGGTTTGGGACATCTCGAATCCGGCGGATCCCTCATTGGTGCGGGGATATCTTTGCCCGGCTTCGCAGAGTGACGTGTCGGTCTATCAGAACCTCCTCTTCGTCTCGGGAGAAGGGTTCGAGGGGCGTCTCGACTGCGGTGCCGACGGGAATCAGGGGGCCGTCAGCCCTGAGCGGCTCCGCGGGATCCGCATCTTCGACATTAGCGACATCCGGAATCCCGAATACGTCGGGAACGTCCAGACCTGCCGGGGATCGCACACGCATTCCCTGCTCGTCGATCCGAACGACGCGGAGAATGTCTACGTCTACGTATCTGGCTCCGCTCCCGTGCGCTCCGCTCAGGAGCTCCCCGGGTGTTCAGGAGAGAGTCCCGCCAACGATGCGTCGTCTTCGCTCTTCCGGATCGAGGTGATCCGGGTCCCGCTGGATGACCCCGCGAGTGCCGCGATCGTGAGCTCCCCGCGGATCTTCGCGGATCTCGCCGAGCCGCCCCGTCACGGCCTCTCGCCCGCCGAGCTTGCCGAGGTGGATGAAGCGCGCCGAAGGGGCGCTTTCGTCGTCGACATCGATGGGGCGCCCTACATCCTCTCGAACGGCGAAGCGGCCCAGCTCCTCGCCGGGATGGTCGCTTCCCGGGGCGGCACCGGGCCCGCCACGACTGCGGACAGCATTGCGCTGAGGGAGGCCCTTCCGTTTATCGCCGCTCAGATTTCGTCTGAGCCGGGGACGGGGCCGGATCAGTGTCACGACATCACGCTGTACCCGGAGATCGGCCGCGCGGGGGGCGCGTGTGAGGGCTACGGACTCCTCATCGACATCACCGATCCCGAGAACCCCCAGCGGCTCGCCGCGACCGCGGATGTGAACTTTTCGTATTGGCATTCGGCCACGTTCAACAACGAGGGGACGAAGGTCCTGTTCACGGACGAATGGGGTGGCGGGCGTGGGGCGAAGTGCGGTCCCACCGACCCCGTGGAGTGGGGAGCGGACGCGATCTTCACGATCGAAAGCGACCAGCTCGTGTTCCAGAGCTACTACAAGCTGCCGGCGGCCCAGACGCCCACCGAGAACTGCGTCGCGCACAACGGGTCCCTCCTCCCGATCCCCGGCCGAGACGTGATGGTCCAGTCTTGGTACCAGGGTGGAATCTCGGTCTTCGACTGGACGGATCCCCGCAGTCCCGTTGAAATCGCGTATTTCGACCGCGGCCCGGTGGACGCGAACAGTCTCGAGATGGGTGGGTCGTGGTCCGCGTATTGGTACAATGGAGTCATCGTGAGCTCAGAGATCGCACGGGGCCTCGACATCTTCGAGCTCGTCCCGAGCGAGCACATCTCGCAGAACGAAATCGATGCGGCGCTGACTGTCCGCTTCGACTACTTGAACCCGCAGGGGCAGCAGCGCTACGACTTCCCGGCCTCCGCCTCGCTCGCTCGAGCGTACGTCGATCAGCTCGCGCGGTCGGGCGGCCTCAACGGCGACCGGATCGCCCACGTCCGTGAGGAGATCGCGGCGGCGGAGGGGACTGCAGGTTCCGATCGCGCGGCTCGGCTTTCGGGGCTCGCCTCGGAGCTCGAGCCGGAGGCGGCTCGCTCGACGGACGCGGCCAAGTTGGGCATGCTCACCCGGACCCTGCGGGACCTCGCGGCCGCGGCCGTTGCCCCCGGTGCGGGTGGCGCCGAAGCGGGCGAGGCCGGCCTCTAGGTCGGCTACCGGAGGGGCAGGACGTTGTCCGGGTCTGGGCGGACGATCAGGTAACTGATGTCCGTCTCCAGATCGCTCCACCAGTGGGGCGTGCCCCCCGGGATGATCACGATGTCGCCGGGCACGATGCGCCGGCTGACTCCGCGTTCGATTCCGGAGCCACGGAGGCTCGTGCTCTCCGGGGAAGGTCTTCGAGGATCGGTGAGGGTTCCTCCTGTCACCAGGGTCGCGACTCCTTCGAGCATGTAGTAGACCTCGGACCTCGAGACCTCGTGCAGGTTGGCGTCTCCCGCGACGCTCTCCGGTCGGAACACGCCGTACACGCCGACGCGGTGGGTTCCGTCCACGATCCGGATGGGCAGGTCGCTCACACGGTCTTTCGGCAGCGCGTCGACGAACGCTTGGATGTCCGCGGCCGTCACGTCGTAGGCCGGCAGCGCGACCTGAGCGGCGGCCGGCCCCGGGACGGCGGAGACAAGGGCCGCAAGGACGAGAGGAGACAGGGCCGTGGGTAACGTAAGCATGGGTCCTCCTGAGGGTTTGCGGATGGTCCACCCTACCCGCCGGTTCGTCGGGGACGCAAGGGAAAGGTGCCTGGCCGGCGAGGCGAGCGGTATTCTGTTCGACTGATCGGCGGCGCTCGAACGCTGTGTCGGAACCCTGGCGCGGAAGGCGATGTGATCGACTCGGCGGTGCTCAGGCTAGCCGTGGCGCTTGGGCTTGGGCTCCTCGTCGGGCTCCAGCGGGAGCGCACTGAGCGCACCGTCGCGGGCGTCCGCACGTTTGCGCTCGTCACCCTGCTCGGGGCCCTCACCGCGCTACTCTCCGACACGCTCGGGGGGTGGATCGTCGGGGCCGGACTCCTGGGCGTCACCGCGATGGTCGTGATCGGCAACCTAACCAAGCTGAGTGCCGGCGAGGGCGACCCCGGGATCACCACCGAGATCGCGGCTCTGGTCATGTTTTCTGTGGGCGCCTTCGTGATCCTCGGTCCTCTGCCGATCGGGATCGCTCTCGGGGGCGTCGCCGCCGTCCTCCTGCACGCGAAGGCCCGGCTCCAGGGCCTCGCCACCCGCCTGGGGGACGAAGACGTGAAGACGATCATGCGTTTCGTCCTCATCACGCTCGTGATCCTACCGGTGCTCCCGAACGAGACCTACGGACCGTACGACGTCTTGAACCCCCGAGAGATCTGGCTCATGGTCGTTCTGATCGTGGGCATCGGCCTCGTCGGCTACCTCCTCTACAAGGGCCTCGGCGAGAGGGTCGGCGCTGTGCTCGCCGGACTTCTCGGCGGCACGGTCTCGAGCACGGCGACGACCGTCTCCTACGCACGCCTGAGCCGGGCCGGGGCTCTCGGGACCGCGACGCTCGTCATCCTCCTCGCCTCGTCGGTGGTTTTCGTACGCGTGCTGGTCGAGATCGGCGTCGTGGCACCGGGGAGCTTCCGCACCGCCCTCCCGCCGCTCGGCATCCTGCTCCTTTCGTTCCTCGCGCTTTCGGGGGTCGCGTGGCGGAAAGACCAAGAGAGCCCCACAGACCGACCCGAGCTCGGGAATCCCACGGAGCTCCGGTCGGCGGTGATCTTCGGCGCGCTGTACGGGGGCGTCCTCCTCGCCGTCGCGGCCGCCCGCGACCTGCTCGGGCCCGAGGGGATCTACGTGATCGCTGCGATCTCGGGCCTCACCGATTTGGACGCGATCACCCTTTCCACGGCACGCCTGACTCAGTCCGGGGGCGTGACGCCGGACACACTCTGGCGGGTGGCGGTCGTCGCGACGCTGTCGAACCTTTCCTTCAAGCTTGGGATCGTGGGCTTCTTGGGCGGGCGAAGCCTCTTTCGTCGCGTCGCGCCCTTCTACGCGGTCGGCTTCGCCGTCGCGGTGGCCCTGCTTCTGTTCTGGCCGACTTCCGGACTCTGATCGTGTGGTCGCGCGTTTGCGCATTCGGGACGGAGCGCGCAACGTAGCCTCTTCTCGATGAAAGAAATGCGATTGAACGTGTGGGCTCGATCACGCGGCGCCACGCCCCTTCCCTTCCCACCCCTCGGGGCCTCCGCCGCCATGTCCGGAGGCCGCCATGTCGTCTCTCCTTCGTGCGCGCTGGACCCTTGCCGCGCTGCTTGCTTCGCTCGGCGCCTGTGGTGGAGGAAGCACCGCCCCACCACCTCCCGTCTCCGTCTCGGTCACCCCGAACAACTCGACCATCGGCGCGGCGGGCACGCAGACGCTGACTGCTACGGTCACGAACGCGTCGAACACTGGGTTGATCTGGACGTCAACAGGCGGGTCGGTAGCGGCCGCCGGCCACACGGCCGTGTTCACCGCGCCGGTCCCGGGGGGGACCTACACGGTCACCGCGACGAGCGTTCAGGATCCCACGAAGAGCGGGAGCGCGTCGATCGCAGTTACTCCCGTAAGCGTGACGGTCACCCCGGGCGATAGGGCCGCCTTTCGTGGGGAGCCGATCAACTTCACCGCAGCGGTCTCCGGCACGACGGTAAACACCGCGGTCACCTGGACGTCGACGTGCGGCACGACGGTCCCGAACCAGCTGCAACTCGCCTATACGGCCCCAACCCAGGTCACGACCTGCGACGTGCAGGCCACCAGCGTGCTCGATCCCAACAAGTCCG
>Ga0326597_10013501_pt1 | contig 10735 bp, 10 predicted proteins | sample RVTome_12_FD_203789 | JGI IMG/M metagenome (GOLD analysis project Ga0326597, IMG submission 203789) | Soil microbial communities from uranium-contaminated site in the Upper Colorado River Basin, Wyoming, United States - RVT100D185 | ecosystem: Environmental > Terrestrial > Soil > Contaminated >... | reverse complement strand
GACCCGACGCTGGCGCAACGCCTGCTGCGGCTGTTTGTGGAACTCAACCGTTCCGGGACGTCGGTGTTAATCGCCACCCATGATATCGCCCTGATGGACCAGTACGACGCGAGGCGCCTGGTGCTGCACGACGGCCGCCTGCACGTCTATGATTGAACGCCGATGTCGGACCCCCGCAACCCCGATCCCACCGCCCGAACCCGCCCCGCGCGCGACGGCTCGCGGGGCGAGGCGCCGATCGTGCCGCGGCATTCGATCGCCGGGCGCTCGCTCATCGTCGTCATCGCCATCATGACATTCCTCGCGTCCTTGACCACCGGCGCCGTTGTGCTGGTTCGCGCCGCCGCCAGCGATTGGCAGGCGGACGTGGCGCGCGAGATCACCGTCCAGGTCCGGCCGGTCGGCGGCCGCGACCTCGAAGCGGACGTCAATGCATCGGTGGGCATCATCCGCGGCACCCAGGGCATCGCCGGCGTTCAAGCCTACTCGAAAGAGGAGTCCGGGCGGTTGCTGGAGCCCTGGCTGGGGCAAGGATTGGTGCTCGACGACCTGCCGCTGCCGCGGCTCATCGTCGTTCGCATCGCTGCCGGCGCCAGCCCGGATTTGCCGCGCCTGCGCCGGTCGCTCAGCGAGGTTGTGCCGAGCGCGAGCCTCGACGACCACCGCGGCTGGGTCGACCGGATGCGGGCGATGGCGGGCACGGCGGTGTTCGCCGGGCTGCTGTTGCTGCTGTTGATGATGGTGGCGATGGTGCTGTCGGTCGCCTTCGCCACGCGCGGCGCGATGGCGGCCGGCCGCCCGATTATCGAGGTGCTGCATTTCATCGGTGCCCGCAACAGCTTCATCGCCGGGCGCTTTCAGCGGCACTTTCTGATGCTGGGGCTGCAGGGCGGCAGCATCGGCGGGGGTGCCGCGATCCTGCTGTTCCTGGCGGCCCAGGGGTTGAGCGGGTGGTTTGCCGGTACCGCCGCCGAGGATCAGCTCAGCGCTTTGTTCGGACGGTTTTCCCTCGGGCCGCTCGGCTATGCGGCGCTGGTGGCGCAAATCCTGCTGATCGCCGCGGTCACCGCCGTGACCGCGCGCCATACCGTCAACCGCACCCTGGATACCGTCGAGTAGCACCGACCATGCCGATGCCGAAATTCGCTTTATGATGCCGACAGGTGGCGCAGCGATGTCGCAGACACCAACCCCTGAAGGCGAAGACGGCTCGGGCCGTGGCGCGCCGCCGCGGATGGGCGTCGTCGACCGTCTGGTGCGGCGCATCAGGCGAACCATGCTCGGGCTCGGCGCGGTCCTGGTGACGGCCGTCGGCGTTGGGTTTGTTTGGTTCCTGCATCGGGTGCCGATGACGGAGCCTGCCGTGCCCGGGCCTGCCGACGGCATCGTTGCGCTCACCGGCGGGGCGTCCCGCGTGAGCGACGCCATCGAACTGCTGGCGTCCGGGCACGGCACGCGCCTGCTGATCACCGGCGTGCACCCGTCGGCCAGTCCGCGGGAGATCGCCCGGCACGTCCCCGAATATGAGCGCATCTTCGCTTGCTGCGTCGACCTCGACCGCTCCGCCGTCAATACGCTTGGCAATGCGACCGAGGCGCGCCGCTGGGCGCGCAGCCACAACTTCCGTTCGCTGATTGTTGTGACCTCCGCCTACCACATGCCGCGCGCGATGGCCGAGCTCGGTCACCAACTTCCCGACGCCAAGCTGATTCCATTCCCGGTGGTGACCGAGAAGATGCGCGACGGGCAGTGGTGGTCGAGCCCGGCCACGGCAAGGCTGCTGATCTCGGAATATGCCAAATTCATCTTCGCCCTGGTGCGCATGCGGATCAGTCCGGGTGCGCAAGCCCTGGCGGCCGGCCGAATTTCCGCTAATGTTCCAAAGAGCGCCCCGGCTCCCGGCGCCGAACGCCGATAAGAGATACCGTCCGTGTTGATCGTCAGGTCCATCGTCTACAACGTCCTGTTCTATCTCAATCTGCTCGTCTATCTGATCGCCGCCATTCCGACCTATTGGATGCCGTACCGGTGCATCGTCGAAGTGGCGAAGTCGTGGGGGCGTACCAGCACCTGGCTGTTGCGCGTCGTCTGCGGCACGCGCGTCGAGATTCGCGGGACGGAGAAGATACCGTGGGGCCCGCTGCTGGTGGCCTCCAAGCACCAATCGACATGGGAAACCTTCGGCATCACCTCGCTGTTCGCGGATCCGTGCTTCATCATCAAGCGCGAGCTGCTGTGGCTCCCGTTGTTCGGCTGGTACGCCTGGAAAGGACGGATGATTCCGGTGAACCGCGGCGCGCGGGCCCAGGCGCTTGCCGCCATTGCCAAGGATGCGGTGGTTGAGCTCGCGCGCGGACGGCAGATCGTCATCTTCCCGGAAGGCACGCGGCGCCCGGCCGGCGCCGAACCAAGCTACAAATACGGCGTCGTGCATCTCTACGCCGAGACGGGCGCGACCTGCCTGCCGATCGCACTGAATTCCGGACAGTACTGGCGGCGCCGCTCGTTCCTGCGCTATCCCGGCACCATTCGCGTGGAAGTCCTCGATCCAATCCCGCCCGGCCTCGACAAGGAAACCTTTGCCGAGCGCCTGCGTGATACCATCGAGGAAGCGTCCGCACGGCTGATCGCCGAGGGCGAGCGGGAGTTGGCGGAACTCGGCGTGCGCGTCAGGACGCCGCGCCGTGGCGCCCGCCGCGCTACAGTCGCTCCGCCAGACGGTGAAGCGCGCTCTCCCGGTAGCCGAGCGCCTCGAGCGCCCTGACGGTTTCCAGCACATAGTCGCGGTTCGGGCCGCCCTTGCCGTGGCCCTGGCGCACGAGATGCAACTGCCGGTCCAGGCTCAGCCGGCCGGCATATTGCGGGTGCCCGCGGTCGGCGATGTAGCAGACCGCCTGGACGCGGTGCTTCGGATCGCCGGCAAGCCACACCGGCCGATAGCTCTCGCGATAGACCATGGTCGCCTGCTCGCGCGCCCGCAGATAGGCGATGGTGTCGTCGCGTTTCGCCGCGGCGACGCGATAGACGATCCCGCGGCAGGCGCCGCCATTGTCGAGCCCGAGCACCAGGCCGGGGCGCTCCGGCGTGCCGCGATGCACCCACGAGTAGATACAGAGCGCACGGTGCGCTCCGATCAGCAGCCCTTCGGCGCGTTCGCGATAGTCGAAGCCCGGGCGCCACATCAGTGAGCCGTAGGCGAAAACCCATAGGTCGTGGGGGGTGGGGTCGGGCATCGGGCTCATGGCCGGGAGCGGGCGCGGCGGGCGCCGCTCGCGTGCTAGCAACCCGCGATGTGTGGCGCAACCGATGGACAGGCGGGCCGCGCTGGACCATCCTTGCCGGCGCGAATTTGGCTGGGATACCGTTCTCCGGAGTTCGCCGATGTCCTCCGCATCGAGGCAACGCCGCCGCCGGCTGGTGGTGTTGCCGCTGATCATGGTCCTCGTGATCGCTGCCGCCTGGAGCGGGATCTGGTTCTATGCCGCCCATCGCGCCGAGGCAGCCTTGGCCGGATGGCGCGAGCGCGGGGCCAGCGCCGGGCGCAACTTCAGTTGCGGCAAGGGAGCGATCGGCGGCTACCCATTCCGGATCGAGCTGAGCTGCCGCGAACCGGCCGCCGATCTCGCCAGCAACGATCCCCCGGTGATGCTCAAGGCATCCGATTTCCAGGTCGTTGCCCAGATCTATGACCCGACTCTGCTGATCGCCGAGATCGGCGCGCCGCTGACCGTTACCGTCGCCGGCGCAGCGCCGGTGCACGCCGCGTGGACGCTGGCGCAGGTCAGCCTGCGCGGAAAGCCGTCGGCGCCGGAGCGCGCGTCGCTGCTGGTGCAGGGCGCGAGCATCGGCGGGCCGGCGAGCGCGGACGCCGACAACAACCTGCGGGCCAAGCGGATCGAAACGCATGTGCGTATCGCGTCGGGCTCGGCGAATAGGCAGCCGGTCGTTGACCTCACGATCGAATTGTCGGGCGCCGAGGTGCCGGCGCTGCGTCCGCTGGCCGCCGAGCCGTTCGATCTCTCCACCGCCGCGGTGCTGCGCGGCCTCGACAACTTGCGTCCGCTGTCGATTCCGGCGCGCCTCAAGCAATTGCAGTCGGCCGGCGGGCGCCTCGATATCACGTCGCTGCGGCTGCGCCAGGGCGAGATGCTCGCGATCGCCGATGGCTCGCTGGGACTGACGGCGAACGGCCGGCTCGACGGCAATCTCAATGTCACGATCGCCGGCTTCGGCGCCATCATGAGCAAACTGGTCGCCCAGATCGGGCCGGCCGCACTCAATCAGGCCAGTGCCGGACTCTCCGTGGCGCTCGGGCTGATCGGGCGGCAAACGGAACTGGAGGGACGCCGGGCGCTGAGCGTGCGGCTGCGGTTTGACGCCGGCGTGATGTATGTCGGACCGCTGCGCGTCGGCGAATTGCGGCCGCTGTTCTAGCGGCAGCGCCGTGGCGCCGGCGCTTATCGGGCGCCGCCGGATCGCGCGCCAGATGGACAGGCCGATTGCGGTAGCCCATCCTTGCCCGCGCCGCATTCGGCCGCAATATCGCTCTCCGGAGCTTGCCGATGTCTTCTGCATCGACGCAACGTCGCCGCTGGCTGGTGGCGTTGCCGCTGATCATCGTCCTGGTACTCGCCGCCGCCTGGAGCGGCTTCTGGCTCTATGCCGTCACCCAGGCGGAGGGGATGCTGGCCGGGTGGCGCGAACGCGAGGCGCAGGCCGGACGCAACTATGCCTGCGCACGGCAATCGATCGGCGGTTTCCCATTCCGTTTTGAACTCGCGTGCAACGAGGCCTCCGCCGAGTTTGCCAGCAACGAGCCCAAGGTCGCGTTCACGGCGGCAAGCCTGCACGCGGTGGCCCAGGTCTACGATCCGAGCCTGCTGATCGCTGAAATCGGCGCGCCGCTGACGATTGCGATTTCCGGCGAGGCGCCGGCGCGCGCCAATTGGACGCTGTTGCAGATCAGCCTGCGCGGCCGGCCGCCGGCGCCGGAACGGGTGTCAATGGTGGTGGACGGCGCTGCTGTCGACCGGTCGGCGGGCGATGGCGGCGAGGCGATCCTGCGGGCGAAGCGGATCGAGCTGCATGGCCGCGTCGCGTCGGGGACGGTGCTCAACCGGCCGGTGCTCGACCTCTCGGTCGTGCTCACCGGCTTGGCTGCCCCGACGCTGCATCCGATGACGCGCAAGCCGCTCGACGTGACCGCGACCGGCGTGCTGCGCGGCCTCGACGACCTCCGGCCGTTGCCCATTCCGGCGCGGCTCAAGCAGTTGCAGGCGGCCGGCGGCCGGCTCGAAATCAAGCAGGCGCGGGTGCAGCAGGGCGATGTCACCGCGGTCGCCGCCGGCTCCCTCGGGCTGAGCGCCAATGGCGGGCTCGACGGCGAACTCAACGTGACGGTGGCGGGACTCGACCGCGTGTTGCCGCTCTTGGGGATCGACCAACTGGTGCCGCGGAGCAACACCCTGGCGCCGGCGCTCGGCGCCCTCGACCGGCTGGTCCCGGGTCTCGGGCGCGCCGCGCGCAATCAGGCCGGCGCCGGCCTTGCCTTAGGGCTCTCGCTGCTTGGCCGGCCGGCCGAACTCGAGGGCCGCAAGGCGCTGGCGCTGCCGTTGCGCTTTGTCGGCGGCGCCGTCTATCTCGGTCCGCTTCGTGTCGGCGCGGTGGCGCCGCTGTTCTAGCCCAGATTCCGTTCATTCCCGCGCACTCGCCGCCGCAAAGCCAAAGCGGCTCCGCTTTGGCGAAGCGGGGAGCGGGAATCCAGGGGCCATGCGACGAGCCTCTCTATTCTGCTGCCCTCGGTCCCCGCCTTCGCGCATAGGCGCTAAATTAGGCAGCCTCTCGGCTGTCATGGCCCGCGAAGGCGGGCCATCCAGTAACCACAACGCTGTCCGAGATGGTCAAGCTTTGCCTCACTCAGCTCCGGGGTTACTGGATCACCCGCCTTCGCGGGTGACGACAACCGAGATATCGTCGAGCGACCTTATGTTAGCGCCTATGCGCGAAGGCGGGGACGAACGGGATAGACCGAAATCTGGTCTAGCGTGGGCCGCCTGGCATTGATCGGCAGTGGGCGCGGTACCACGGTGCCGGACATGATCGATTCAAATCGAATCGGATCGCATCCGGCTTGCCATGTTCGGGCATTGCCAAATCCGGTTTCCACTTTTCGGGATGATACTCTAAGCTGGCGACGGTCAAGGGGGCTGCGTGCAATCAGTTCGGCCCCTTCCAAGCGACGCAGCGGCGCGTTGTCGTCGCTGACAGGAGTCGCGCAGCAAGGAGCAGGCATCGGCCCAAGCTCCAATTGCGCAAACATCGGGAGGGAGCAGATGAATCATCGATGGCTCATGGCCGCTGGCGCGTTTGCGATCGCATTCGGAGCAACCGGCGTTCAGGCGGCGGACAAGGCCTTCAATCTGCGACTGAGCTACTGGGTGCCGCCGTCCCACAAGCTCACGCCGGGATACAAGGATTGGGCCGCCGCGCTCGAAAAAGCATCGAACGGCACCATCAAGACGACACTCTATCCGAGCAGCCAACTTGGTTCGGGACACGATCACTACGACATGGTGAAGCGCGGCATTGCCGACTTCGGCCTGATCAATCCCGGCTACACGCCGGGACGCTTCCCGGTGATCGCCACCGCCGACCTGCCGTTCCTGGTAACGGACAGCCTGAAAGGCGCCGCCGCAACGCATCGCTGGTACGCGAAGTACGCCGAAAAGGAGATGCCCGATCACGTCGTGTGCCACAATTTCTCGCACCAGCCCGGTACCTTCCACTCCAAGGGCCTGATCCGGGTACCGGACGACGTTAAAGGGCTCAACGTGCGCACTGCCAACCAGACCATCGCCACGTTCGTCACCTCGATCGGCGGAAACTCGGTGCAGGTGCCGATCATGGAAGCTGCCGATACCCTCAAGCGAGGCATCACCTCGGCGATCACCGTGCCATGGGGCGGGTTGACGCATCCGGCGTTCAAGTTCGGCCAAGTGACGACCTACACGCTCGACATCCCGCTCTATGTCGCGAACTTCACGCACGGGATCAGCCGCAAGACCTACGACCAGATGTCGGACATGCAGAAGAAGGCCATCCAGTCCGTCTGCACGCCCGAATGGTCGGTGCGGATCTACAAGCATTGGTACGCCGACGACTTCGGTCGCGAGGAAGGGGTCAGGAAATCTGCTCGCAAGATCACCAAGATCGGGCCTGAGGAAGTCGCACTGTGGCGGAAGGCCGCTGGGCCGGTGAAGAACGCCTGGGCCGCCGCGGTCGAGAAGGCAGGCTACAAGCCGGACGTGGTGCTGAAGGAACTCCAGGACGAGCTGAAGAAGTCCAACGCGTTGTTCTAAGCGCCGGAATGGGCGACGTCCGCCGGGCGCCACGGCCTAAGGACGCCGCCTGCCGTTCTCAGGAACGCTTGCGTGAACCGTTTCATCACCATCGTCGAGAAGACGGCGGGCTATTGCATTGGCCTTCTCGCCGTCATTACCTTCAGTGAAGCGATCCTCCGGTATGTGTTCAGCAGCCACATTCCCGACGGCTTCATCATCGGACAGCTGATGCAAGGCATCGCGATCTGCTGGGGGATCGCGACCGCCACCTACGCCGATCGCCACATTACCGTTGACGTTGTCTACGCCTTCGCCCCCGGTTGGGTACGACGGCTCTTCGATGCGGTCGCCTACACGATCAATCTGTTGTTCCTAACCGTGTTCGGATACGCGATTTCGTTCAAGGTCTATGACATCTACCTGGCCGGCGAGATTTCCAGCGAAATCCTGATGCCGCTCTGGATCGGCTATATCTTCGCCTCGTTCGGCATCATCGCCGCCGTTGTGATGGCCGCCCTGCGCTGGTGGCAGGTGATGGTCCTGCCGCGGCCCGGCACGCCCAGCCATGTCTGAACCGACGCTCGTTGCCGTCATCGGCTGCACGGCAGTGATCGTGCTGATGCTGATGCGGGTGCCGATCGCGGTTTGCCTTGGCGCAGTGGCGGTCGCGGGCTTCGGATGGCTCGCCGGCTTCGAGCCGGCGCTCGGCGTCCTGATCGATTCGCCGATCCGCACCCTCACCAACTTCAATTTCAGCGTCGTCCCGATGTTCATCCTGATGGGATCGCTGGTCAGCGCGTCGGGCATGAGCCGCGAGCTGTTTCGCGCCGCGAACGCCCGGGTGGGACACCTGCCGGGCGGCATGGCGATGGGCACCGTGCTGGCTTGTGGCGGCTTTGCCGCCATCAACGGCTCCTCGGTCGCGTCGGCTGCGACCATGACCACGGTCGCGCTGCCGGAGATGCGGCGCGTCGGCTACCAACCGGGGTTTGCCGCCGGAGTCATCGCCGCCGGCGGCACGCTCGGGATCATGATTCCCCCCTCGGTCATGTTCATTCTGTACGGCATTCTGACCGAGCAGAACGTTGCCGAGCTGTTCATCGCCGGCGTGTTTCCTGGATTGCTCGCCATCGCGCTCTATTGCGTAACGATCCAGATCGTCCATCGTGCGAAGCGAGAATGGATGCCGCTGGTGCAGCGCGCGGACCGCAAGGAACGGCGCGACAGTCTACGCGAAGTATGGGCGACCGTTCTGCTGTTCCTTCTGGTGATCGGCGGAATCTACGGCGGGTTCGTGACGATCATCGAGGCGGCCGGCCTTGGTGTCCTCGGCGCGCTGATCATCGGCATTGCGCGCGGGCGCCTGGGCTGGACCACCATCGTCAATTGTCTGGTGGAATCGCTGCGCACCTCGGCGGCGATCTTCTTCATCCTGATTTCGGCATTTCTGTTTCAGTACTTTCTGGCGGTGACGCAGGCTTCCCAGCTGCTCGCCGAGCTTCTCACCAGCCTGCCGCTCACCCCGACCGGCGTGATGATCGTCATACTGGTGTTCTACATCCTCGCCGGCATGTTCGTGGACGGATTGGCGGTCGTGCTGCTGACCATCCCGATTATCTTTCCGGTGGTCGTTGAACTCGGCTTCGATCCGATCTGGTTCGGTGTCATCGTCGTCACCACCGTCGAGATCGGGCTGATCTCGCCGCCGATCGGCATCATCTGCTTCATCATGAACAACATGGTTCCCGACATTGGCCTGGTCAACATCTTCAAGGGCGTCATGCCGTTCATCGTCTCGGATCTTGTCAGGCTGACACTGTTGATGGTGTTTCCGGGCATCGCGCTGTTCCTGGTTCAGACGATGGGCTGAACCGGACCCGCGCCGCGAAAGGCTTGAACGGTGTCGCCGCTGCGGCGGCGGTTATGCCCGGTCGTGCATCGCGATCTGGAGCACCGGTGCCGTGTCGGCAAGATGCCGGAGCAGCGATGTGACGAACAGCGTCATGCCGGAGATCTCAAGGCCCTCCTCGCAAATCGCCGTGATCTTGTAGGGAACGGATTCGAACCCGCCGATCGATACGAAGTGGCCACCAACGAGTTCAAGCCCGAACGCGCCGCCGACAAACATGGCGCCGGCGACGAAGAAGCGCACTGCCGTGCGCCGCGGCAATCGCAGCATGAACGGGATGAAGAAAATCGCCAGCGCGAGCAGCACAGGTGCAGCTATGATGACCCATGAGAAGTAGAGGAAGCCGGTCAGGTTGAAGGCATTGCGCAGCGGCGTGATCGACACTTCATGGAATGAGACCACTTCATCGATCGAAAGGAGAATGAAAATAACCGCAAGAATCGTCCACGGCAGCCGATTGCGGGGGTCGTGACCGCGGGAAAGCGCCGCCATGATGGCCAACAGACCGGATGCAGCCACCATGGTGAAGGATTCGTACCAGGCCGGCAGGCTGTGCTCTGCGTCCAATGCAAAATGGCGCAAGTCCTGCAAGGCCGTTCCGGTGCCGACGATGTGGACGACAATTTCGCGGACGATTCCCAGGCCAAGCACGATCGCGGTCGCAAGCCACAGCAGGGTCGCGATCCTGCCGATGTCGAGCGACACCGCACCAGGCTCCATCGGACGTGCGCCGGCAAGCGCCTGTCCGCTTGCGGAAGCCGTTCCCATCACCGCTGACGCCGCTACCATGTCCCGCTCCGCTGGGTCGACAGCAAATCCTCAACGTTCCACGGGCAGGCTGACCCGCCCGGGAGCACTTGTTCCATCCGCATGCCGGGGGCTTCGGCCGGCTCCCAGCGATCGTCCAGGAGGGCCGGGTCGACCTCCCACTTGCCGACGCGCCCTTGCAGGACGCCATGGACGCCGGTCAGCCGCGAGAACTCCGGCCGTGTGACCGGCGTCATTCCGCAGTTGGCGAGATAGCGGGTCGGATGCTTGCCGTCGTTGAGCGCGAAGTCCCAGGCCTGAAGATGCCGGTTGAGGACCGCGAAGCCCACCTTCGAGGCATCGCGGGTGGTATGAAACTGGGACTCGGTGAAAAATACCCGGCCGACGGCCAGTCCATAAATGCCGCCGATCAGCACGCCGTCCTCCCAAACTTCGGCTGAATGCGCGTAGCCCTCGGCGTGAGCCCTTTCGAACAGCGACTGAACCCGCGGCGTGATCCAGGTGAGCGGCGTTCCTCCCGATCGCGGGTTGGCACAGGCGCGCATGACCTCGCCAAAAGCGCGATCGAACGTGACCTGGAACCGCTTGCTGCGAAGCAGCCGGCGCGTGGTCTTCTCGATGTGCGCCCGGTCGAAGAACAGGACCATGCGGTGGCGCGGGGCCCACCATTTCAGCGGGCCGGTGTGACTCATGACGAACATGCCGCGCCCGTAGCCCA
>Ga0326597_10013498_pt1 | contig 10737 bp, 9 predicted proteins | sample RVTome_12_FD_203789 | JGI IMG/M metagenome (GOLD analysis project Ga0326597, IMG submission 203789) | Soil microbial communities from uranium-contaminated site in the Upper Colorado River Basin, Wyoming, United States - RVT100D185 | ecosystem: Environmental > Terrestrial > Soil > Contaminated >... | reverse complement strand
CCGGTGACGGCGGGAGCCCGCGCTACTCGGCGCGCAGCAGCCGTAGCGCGTTCGCGATGACGATGATCGACGCGCCGGTGTCGGCCACCACCGCCATCCACAGCGTGGCGACGCCGGCGACGGCGGCCACGACGAACGTCGCCTTCATCACGAGGGAGATCGCCACGTTGGCCTTGATGTTCCGCACCGTCGCGCGGCTCAAGCGGAGCGCGTAGGGAATCTTCAGGAGCTCGTCGGCCATCAGCGCGACGTCCGCCGTTTCCAGCGCCGCATCGCTCCCTGCCGCGCCCATCACGATCCCGACGTCGGCGGACGCCAGCGCTGGCGCGTCGTTCACCCCGTCGCCCACCATCGCCACCGATCCGAACCGGCGCCGCAGATCGTCCACGACGGCGACCTTGTCCTCCGGCATCAGGTTGGCGCGAAACTCGTCGACGCCCAGCTCGGCGGCAATCGCGCGCGCGGTGCCTTCGCTGTCGCCCGTCAGCATGACCACCGATGCGATGCCCTGCCGGCGCAGCATCTCGATCGCCTCCCGCCCCGTCTCGCGAGGCCGATCGGCCACGGCGATGATGCCGACCGCCTCCCCGTGCCGCGCGACCAGGACGGGCGTGCGCCCCCGGGCGCTCAGCTCATCGAGGCGCGCATGGATCGCCGGCGAACACAAACGGCGCTCTTCGAAGAGCCGATGATTGCCGAGAATCACCTGGCTGCCCTCCACGCGCCCTTCGGCGCCGCGACCCACGAGCGACGCCACGTTCTCCCCCGGCTCGACGCGAATGTGCGAGGCCGCCGCGTGGCGGACGATCGCCCGGGCGATCGGATGCTCGGAGCGCTGCTCCACCGATGCCGCGAGCGCGACGACGGCGCTGGCGGGCATCCCATTGAGCGCAATCACGTCCACCACCTCGGGGGTCCCACGGGTGAGGGTGCCGGTCTTGTCGAACGCGATGCAGCGAACGCGACCGGCGCGCTCGAGGTGCGCGCCGCCTTTGATGAGCACGCCCCTGCGGGCGGCGCCGGCGAGCGCGGCGACGATCGAGACCGGCGTCGAGATGACCAGCGCGCACGGGCACGACACGACCAGCAGGACCAGCCCCCGGTACAACCAGGTCTCCCACAGGCCGCCGTACAGCAGCGGTGGCCCCAGACCGACCGCGGCCGCCAGGACGATCACGGACGGCGTGTAGACGCGCGAAAAACGCTCGACGAAGGTCTGCGACGGGGCCCGCCGCGCCTGCGCCTGCTCGACGAGGTGGACGATCCGCGCGAGCGTCGTGTCGCGTCGGAGCCGGGTCGCGCGGATCTCCAACGCTCCTCTGCCGTTGATGGTGCCGGCGAAGACCTCGTCGCCCGGCAGCTTCTCGACCGGCAGCGACTCGCCCGTGACCGGCGCCTGATTGACGGCGCTCGCGCCGGCGACGACCTCGCCGTCGAGCGGCAGCTTCTCGCCGGGTTTCACGATGATGATCGCGCCCGGCAGGATGTCGTCGACGGCGACCCTCTCCTCCCCGCCGGCGCGGCGCACCAGCGCCTCCGCCGGCGTCAGCTCCATCAGCGCGCGTACCGCCAGGCGGGCCCGCTCGAGCGTGCGTACCTCGAGCGCCTGGGCGACGGCGAACAGGAACACGACGGCGGCGGCTTCGGACCACTCGCCGAGGACGATTGCTCCCGCGGCCGCGACGAGCATGAGCACGTTGATGTCGAGCGCCCGGACGCGCAGCGCCTGCCAGGCCTTGCGGACCGTCAGCGGCACGCCGGCGGCCAGCGACAGCGCGAAGAGGATGGGGGCGACGGCCGGCCCCGCGCCGGCCGCTTCGGCCGCGATGCCGCCCGCCAGAGCGCCGCCCGCCACGACCAGCAGCCAGCGGCGAACCGGCGTCTGTCCGGCCCCCGAGACCGGCTCTTCATGCTCGAGCCACGCGCGCATGCCGGCGTCGGCGACGGCCGCGGCAATCGCCGAGGCCGAGAGCTTGGCCGCGTCGTACTTCACGTGGAGCCGCTGCCCCATCAGGTCGGCCGAGAAGTCCTCGAGCCCGGGCAGGTGCTTGAACCGGCGCTCCAGCAGGGCGACCTCTTCGCGGCAGTCCATCCCTTCGATCTTGAAGGTGGACTCCGCGTGCAGCTCGCACACGGCGCAGGTGACGGTCACGCCCGCTTCCTCGGTCGGCCGCGGCCGCTCTCTTCGACGTGCTCCAGCCCCTGCTCGAACAAGCGGACGATGTGCTGATCGTCGAGCGTGTAGAAGACCATGCGGCCGGCTCGGCGCGGGCGCGCCAGCCTCATGCCGCGGAGCAGCCGGAGCTGATGGGACACCGCCGATTCGCTCAAGCCGAGCAGCCGCGCAAGATCGCACACGCACAGCTCCGATCGCGAGATGGCATCGAGAATCCGCACGCGCGTCTCATCGCCCAGCACCCTGAAGGTCTCGGCCAGCGACGTCACCGCATCTTCCGGCAAGAGCCTTCCTTTGAGCGCCGACACCTTCGCGGGATCGAGGTGGAAGACGTCACAGGCGTCGGCGAAGGTAGGGACCCGCGGATCAGCGTTGTCAGTAATCGCCATGTCTTGATACCTGCTTATATGAACATCTGCTCATATGTTCAAGTATAGCCTCCGGCGGACGCCGGCGCAACCCCCCGGAGTCTAGGAGGAACCGAGCATCGCGAGCGCCGTAAAGAGCTGACCGTAATCAGGCTCGTTCCGGGCGTCGTCCAGCACCTGCCGATGACGGACGACGCCGTCCCGGTCGAGCAGGAAGACCGCGCGTTTGGCGATACCCTTGAGCCCGATCATGTCCTCGTTGAACACTCCGTACTGACGGATGACGTCCTTGTTGAAGTCGCTGAGCAGCGCGAAGGTGAGCTTCTGATCGGTCTGAAACGCCTTCAGGGCGAAGAACGTATCCACGCTGATGCCGAAGACCTGCGCGTTGGCGCCGTTCAGCTTCGCGAGGCTGTCCCGAAAGGTGCAGAGTTCCTTGGCGCACACGGAGCTGAACGCCGCGGGAAAGAACGCCAGCACGACCGGACGGCCGCGCTGGGCGCTGAGCGTGACGGCCTCGCGGTCCTGATTGGCGAGGGTAAAGTCCGGCGCCTTCGCGCCAACGTCTACAGGCATGGGGCCTCCAGGGGATCGGGCGCCGGCAGCGGCGCGGGGCGCTTACGCTACACATTTCCTGCAGGTTCGGATAGCATTTTTGTTCGGCGGCGCGTGGGGCCGCCGTTCCTACGCACACACCGGCGCCCGCCCGAGCGAACAGGGCCCCTTGCGAGCGCCGCAGGACACTCAAGCGGGGGCAAGGCCCCCGTGAGCACTGAAAGACGAGGTATTCCGTGATCGAGGTGCAGCACCTCACGAAACGGTACGGGCGCGTGACGGCTGTCGACGACGTGAGCTTCCGCGTCGAGAGCGGCGAGATTCTCGGCTTCCTTGGTCCGAACGGCGCCGGCAAGACGACGACCATGCGCATTCTGACCGGGTACATGCCGGCCACCGAAGGCAAGGCGCTCGTCGCCGGGTTCGACGTGTTCGATCAGCCGATCGAGGCGAAGCGGCGCACGGGCTACCTGCCCGAGACGCCTCCACTCTATCCCGACATGAGCGTGTCGGAGTACCTGACGTTCGTCGCGAAGATCAAAGGGGTGCCCTCGGGCGAGCGGCGGCAGCGCCTGCAGACGGTCATGGAGCGGACGCGAGTGACCGACGTGGCCGCCAAGCTGTGCTCCAAGCTGTCGAAGGGCTACCGGCAGCGGGTCGGGCTGGCGCAGGCGCTCATCCACAACCCCGACGTCCTCATCCTCGACGAGCCGACGGCCGGACTCGATCCGAAGCAGATCATCGAGACGCGTCAACTGATCAAGGCCCTCGCCGGCGATCACACCGTCATCCTGAGCACGCACATCCTGCCGGAGGTCTCGCAGACGTGCCAGCGCGTGGTGATCATCAACAACGGGCATGTCGTCGCGGTGGACACGCCCGACAATCTCACGGCCCGGCTTCGCGGGTCGGAAACGCTGTACGTGCAGGTGGATGCCGGCGGTCGGGACGCCGCGGCCACGCTGACGTCGGTGGCGGGCGTCACGCGGGTCGCCGTCTCCGATCGCCGCGACGGCATCGTCGGATACGAGGTCGACAGCGAGCACGGACAGGACATCCGCCGCGAGCTGTCGCGCACCGTCGTGGACAGCGGCTGGGGGTTGCTCGAGCTGCGGCCGATGCGGATGAGCCTCGAGCAGATCTTCCTGTCCCTCACGACCGAAGAGTCGCCGACATCGGAAGCGGGCGCTCCAGCGCCGCCGCCCCCCCCTGTACAGGAGGCCGCAGATGCGTAACGTCCTCGCGATCGCGCAGAAGGAGGTCCGCTCCTACTTCGCGTCGCCGATCGCCTACATCGTCATCGGCCTGTTCGTGCTGCTGTACGGCTACTTCTACATCGTCATGCTGCAGTACTTCCTGCGGCAGAGCATGCAGATGGCGCAGTTCGGCGGGCCGCAGGCGGTGAACATCAACGAAATGATGCTGCGGCTGCTGTTTCAGAACGTGACGATCCTCGTGCTGTTCCTGTTGCCGATGGTCACGATGCGAACCTACTCCGAGGAGAAGCGGTCGGGCACGATCGAGCTCCTGCTGACGGCGCCGCTCACCGACTTCCAGATCATCATGGGCAAGTTCCTCGGGGCGATGGCGCTCTACGGCGTGATGCTCGGGGTCACGCTGCTGCACATGGCGATTCTCTTCGTCTACGGCAACCCCGAGTGGAAGCCAATCGCGACGGCGTATCTCGGGCTCCTGCTCCTCGGTGGCTGCTTCATCTCGGTGGGGCTGCTGATCTCCAGCCTGACGAAGAACCAGATCGTCGCCGGGGTGACGACCTTCGCGGTGTTTCTCTTCCTCTGGATCATCAACTGGATGGGCAGTTTCTCCGGGCCGACGATGAACGAGGTGACGACGTACTTGTCCATCATCGAGCACTTCGACGACTTCTCGAAGGGCGTCATCGATACGACGCATCTCATCTACTACGTGAGCTTCATCGCATTCGGCCTCTTTCTGACCGCCAAGTCGGTCGACAGCGAACGGTGGCGCGGCTAATGGCTAATCGCATTCTCGGCATCATCGGCTGGATCGGCACGGCGTGCGTGCTGGTCGCCTTCGTCCTCGTGCTGGCGGGCCGCACGCAGTTTGCCCCGCCGGCCGTGTGGGACACCTACCGGTACTACCTCGCGTGGGCGGGCCTGGTCTTCCTGCTGACGTACATCCTCGGGCAGTGGCGCGAGTTCGCCCGGATGTTCTCGAGACGGCAGGCGCGCTACGGCGGCCTCACCCTCGTCAGCGTCCTCACCGTGCTCGGCATCCTCGTGGCGGTGAACTACATCGGCCAGCGCCAGAACAAGCGCTGGGATCTGACGGCGGCCCAGCAGTTCAGCCTCTCCGACCAGAGCCGCAACGTGCTGGCCAAGCTGGATGCGCCGCTGCAGATCATGGTGTTCACCCAGGAGCCTTCCTTCGTGGAGTTCCGGGATCGCCTCAACGAATACGAGTACGTCTCGAGTCAGGTCACCACCCAGTACATCGACCCGGACAAGCAGCGCGCGCTCGCGCAGCAGCACGACGTGCAGCAGTACGGCACCGTCGTCTTCTCCTACAAGGGCCGGACCGAGCGGATCACCACGAGCACCGAGCAGGACATCACCAACGGCATCATCAAGGTGGTGACCGGCGAGCAGAAGAAGGTCTACTTCACGCAGGGCCACGGCGAGAAGGATCCGGCATCGACCGAGCGCGACGGCTACAACACCGTGGCCGAGGGACTGAAGCGCGAAAACTACGTCGTCGAGACCGTGGTGCTCGCGCAGACCGGCGCCGTGCCCGAGGATGCGGCGGTGGTCGTCGTGGCCGGCCCCCGGACCGACTTCTTCGCGCCCGAGATCGAGGCGCTGACGAAGTACCTCGGCACTGCCGGCAAGCTGCTCCTGGCGCTCGACCCGCCCGAGAAGGCCGACGCGGCGCAGACGCCCAACCTGATCGCGCTCGCGCACGACTGGGGCATCGACGTCGAGAACACCGTGGTCGTGGACGTGAGCGGCATGGGCCGCCTGCTCGGCACCGACGCGTCGGTGCCGGTCGCGGCGAACTATCCGTCGCATCCGATTACCGATCGCTTCACGATTCTCACGGCCTATCCGCTGGCGCGCGCCGTCGTGCCGGTGCCCGGGGGCGTGAACGGCCGTACCGCGCAGACCTTCGTCGAATCGAGCTCGCGCAGCTGGGCGGAGGCCGATGTCAAGGCGCTGCTGGCCTCGGGCGAGGTTTCGCTGGACGAGACCGGGGGCGACCGGCCGGGCCCCATCCCGCTGGCGGCCGCCGTGTCGGCGGCCACCACCAGCGAGCCGCCAAAGCCGGAAGCGGACGCCGAGGCGCCCAAGCCGGAGACGCGCGTGGTCGTGTTCGGCGACTCCGACTTCCCGACAAACGGCGTCGTCGGCATCCAGGGGAATCGCGATCTCTTCCTGAACACGGTCGGTTGGCTCGTCCAGCAGGAGAACCTCATTTCGATCCGGGCGAAGGAACCCGACGACCGGCGGATCACCCTGACGGCGGCGCAGCAGGGGAACATCACCTGGCTGGCGCTGCTCGTCATTCCCGGCGCCATCTTCGGCACCGGCGTGTATAGCTGGTGGCGGAGGCGGTGATGCGCGGCCTGAGATCGACGATTGCGCTCCTGATCGTCCTGGTCGGACTGGGCGCCTACATCTATTTCGTCACGTGGCGGCAGGACGCCGACACCGGACCGAAGCTCGACGAGGTGTTCGCCTCGCTGGAAGCCGAGGACATCCAGGCACTGCAAGTGAAGTCGGAGTCTGGCGAGGTCACCAGCGTAAAGCGGGAGGGCGACGCCTGGCAGATTGTTTCGCCCGTGGCCGTCCGGGCGTCGGCATCGGAGGTCTCGGCGATCACCTCGGCCCTCGGGCAGCTGGAGATCGTCCGCGTGATCGACGAGAACGCCGCCAACCTGGCCGACTACGGGCTCGACAGCCCGCGCCTCGAGATCGGCTTCACCAGCGCGGCCGACAAGCCGTCCGGAACGCTGCTGGTCGGCGACAAGACCCCCACGGGTGCCAGCCTCTACGCCAGACGCAACGACGAACAGCGCGTGTTCCTGATCCCCGCGTATCAGGAGGGGGCGCTGAACAAGTCCACCTTCGACCTGCGTGACAAGGCGGTGATCAGCTTCGCACGCGACAAGATCAGCGGTGTCGCGGTGAACGCCGGCGGGAGGACGATCGAGTTCGAGAAGCGCGGCGGCGAGTGGACCCTCACCAAGCCAGTTGCCGCCCGCGCCGATTTCGGCTCGGTCGAGGCGCTCGTCGGCCGCGTCGAAACGGCGCAGATGAAGTCGGTCGTGGCGGACGACTCGGCCGCCGCCGACCTCGGGAAGTACGGCCTCGACCGGCCCGATGTCTCGGTGATCGTGGCCATGGGCGGCGAGCAGGCGACCCTCGCCCTCGGTCGGGAAGCCGGCGAAGACGCTGTGTACGCGCGCGACGCCTCCAGGCCCGCGGTGTTCACGGTCGACAGCGCGCTGGCCGCCGAGCTGAAGAAGAATGCGGACGACTACCGCCGCCGGGACGCGTTCGAGTTCCGCGCGTTCAGCGCGGACCGCGTCGAGTTCGCACGGAGTGGCCAGACCGTCGTCTTCGAGCGCGTCAAGGGCCAGGGGGCGGACGCGCAGGATTCGTGGCGGCGCGCCAGCCCCAATCCGGGCGACGCCGACAAGAGCAAGGTGGAGAGCCTGCTGGCCGGCCTGGCCGACATTCGCGCGACATCGTTCACCCCGTCGACGGCGAATACGGGCCTCAATTCGCCGGCGTTGACCGTGTCGGTGAAATTCGAGGGCACGAAGGAGGAGCGCGTCACGTTCGGCACGAGCGGCCAGGATGTCTTCGTCTCGCGGCCCGACGAGCCAGGCGCGGCCAGAATCGAAGCGGAGAAGTTCAACGAAGCGATCAAAGCGCTTGACGAGCTCTCGAAGTAGCGCCCCTTTCTTACTGATTCTTGCATTCGCGGCCGCCTGCGGCGGCGGACCGGCGCCGGCCGTCGTCCCCCAGCCTCGTCCCGCGGCGCCTGCCCTCCAGCTTCGGCAGGACATCGACGCGCTGCTGGCCGAACCCGCTCTCGAACACGCCACATGGGGCGTGCTGATCAGGTCGCTGGCCCGGCAGGAGACGCTCTACGCCGTCAACTCCGAGAAGCTCCTCCTGCCCGCGTCCAACATGAAAGTCGTGACGCTCGCGGCCGCCGCCGAGCGTCTTGGTTGGGATTTCTCCTACGAAACCAAGCTGGTGGCCGTCGGGCCCGTCGAGGCCGGTCGGCTCGACGGCGATCTCGTGGTCGTGGGCACCGGCGACCCGAGCCTCGACGACTGGGATGGAGCCGCCACTCGGCTCTTCCAGACATTGGCCGAGCAGGTGAAGGCGAGCGGGATCCGCGCGATTGCCGGCCGCGTCGTGGGCGACGACAACCATTTCGACGACGGGATGCCGGGGTCGGGCTGGGCGTGGGACGACCTCGACAAGAGCTTTGCGACCGTCGTCGGCGCCCTGCAGTTCAACGAGAACACGGCGAGGCTGGTCGTCACGCCCGGGATAGAGGGGGCGGCGCCCTCCGTCGAGGTCATCCCGGAAGGCAGCGGGCTCGCGGTACGCAACCGCCTGATCACGAGGGCCGGTGATGGCTCCGTCTCGATCACCACGCGGCGGCGGATCGGCAGCCCGGAGATCGAACTGACCGGCTCGGTGCCCCCGGGGGCCGGATCGATTGCCCGCAACGCCTCGGTGTTCAACCCCACGCTGTACTTGGTGACGGCGCTTCGCAATGCGCTCGCCGCGAACGGCATCGAGGTGCGCGGCGTCGCGGCCGACATCGACGATCTGACCGATGCGCCCGATGCCGTCGCGGGCGTGGTCGTCGCCAGCTACCGGTCGCCACCGCTCTCGGCCCTCGCGCAAACGATGATGAAGAACAGCCAGAATCTCTTCGCCGAGACCCTCGTGAACACGATCGGAGCGGTCGACCGCCCGGCGGCCGGCAGCACGGCTGAGGCCGGTCTGGCCGGCGTGCGATCGCTCCTGCGGGGCTGGGACGTCCCCGAGTCCGCCCTGACCGTGGCCGACGGCTCCGGGCTGTCGCGCTACAACCTTGCGACGCCCGCGGCGCTCGTCGCGGTGTTGGCCCACGTGTTCGCCGACGGGCGCCTGCGCGCGAGCTTCCAGGCCGCGCTGCCGGTCGCCGGCCAAGACGGCACGCTGGCACAGCGGCTGAAGGGGACGGCGGCGGAAGGCAACGCCCGCGCGAAGACTGGAGCATTCTCCAACGTGCGGGCGCTGTCGGGGTACGTGGGGACGGCGGACGACGAACCGCTCGCCTTCTCGATCATCGCGAACAACTACGGGACGGCGTCGGACCTCGTCGAGCGGATCACCGACGCGATCGTCGCCCGCCTCGCCGCGTTCAGGCGCTGAAAGAACCCGGTCGGACCGTAGGGCGAACCCCCTGCTGCTCGGCGGCATAGGCGAGGAACCGCCGCACCCAGTCCGCGTAGGTGCACTCCGTTCGATAGGAATAGTGACGGGTCCGCACGCGCAATCGCAGTTGCTCCAGCGCCGTCAACGGACTCGTCCTCCCTTGCTCATCCACAGCCGTGCTGGCCGGCCGCGGATGCCAGTCCGTTCGCTTGAGGAAGTTGACGAAGTAGATGCGGAGCGCCTGGTCGGCCTGACGGACCTGCCAGTCCTCGGACCCGCCGTTCCGCTCCAGTTCCTCGCAGAACCCTCGCACTTGATCCGTCAGGGGCTCGTCCGAGGCCGGGCGCGACAGGAACCGTCGTACCCAGCGCACGCAGTAGGGCGCCGCCGTCGGTCGGACCAACTGGGCCTTGAGCAAGAACTCGCCGAACTCCTGCAATGAAGACTCGAGCTCACGCACGCGTCACCTCGGCGCGTGAAGCGCAAGGTGCATGCCGCCACGACTCTCGCGCAGTTCCTCTGTTCCCGGCACACGTTACGCGATGGATCGACGCGTAGCACCGCCGTTCGGTGTCAACCCAGGTTTACGTGTGTGCCACCCACGTTGGCGCCAATCCTGTGGGATTGGCGCCAACTGCCTATCCCCGGATTTCCCGACAGTTGGCGCCGGCACCAATGTCCGGGTCCGGGCGCGTCGAATTCAGGTGAATCGCACGGGCAAAAGGATTTGCCCACGGACCGAAGGGCGGCAATAATGCCCGCGAGTGGTGGGTGGTGCCCAAGCACGAGCGGAGGCGCACCGCGTGGCTGACCAGCCATTGACGCCATCCACCTATATGAAGTTGGCTGGAATAAGATCGACCGAAAGACAAAGACCGGAAACGAGATAAGGCCGAGCGGGCGGGCCGCGCAAACCGTGAGGCCCGCGTCGACGTGTCAAGAGACCGGATCGCCGACATGGTGAACCGTGCGTCGGCGGCGAACGATCAGGGCAGAGCACAAAGACGAAGAACAAGAGCCGCCAACATGGCGCTCCACCCGACTGGCGCGGGTGATACTGTGCGCGCCAGCGGGTGAGCGCTGACGTTGGGCCGACATTGAAAACAAGAGTCGGAGTCAGGATGCAAAGAGCCTCGCAGCAAGCGCGCTGGTCAGTCTCCACTCGCCGAGGGAGCCGACCAGCACCGTTTTGGTCTCCGCGGCTTGTTCG
>Ga0326597_10013496_pt1 | contig 10738 bp, 13 predicted proteins | sample RVTome_12_FD_203789 | JGI IMG/M metagenome (GOLD analysis project Ga0326597, IMG submission 203789) | Soil microbial communities from uranium-contaminated site in the Upper Colorado River Basin, Wyoming, United States - RVT100D185 | ecosystem: Environmental > Terrestrial > Soil > Contaminated >... | reverse complement strand
CGGTGAACGGTGAGCAGGCTGGCGGCGCAATGGGGGATCCGCCGCCTGCGGCTCACCGCCTACGCTTTCGGCTGGGATTCCTTCTTGGCTTCGCCTTCGATCGTCTGCCCGGTCGTGGGCGGAATCTCGCCCTTGGTCTGGGCGGATTTGTCCTCCTCCGACTTCATGCCTTCCTTGAAGCCCTTCACCGCGCTGCCCAAGTCGGTGCCCATGTTGCGCAATTTCTTGGTGCCGAACACCAGAATCACCACCAGCAGCACGATCAGCCAGTGCCAGATGCTAATAGAACCCATTGCTTGCTCCTCGGTCCGCAATGCCGCCGCGTGCGCGCGGTTCGCTTCCGTTCATGCCGGCCCGCCGCGCTGTCACGGCTTGCGCGCGGCCTTCTCTTCGATTCCCGAGACACCCTCGCGCCGCCGCAGCTCGGCGAGCACGTCCTCGGGGCCGAGCCCGTGCCACGCGAGCAGCACCAGGCAGTGAAACCACAAGTCGGCGGTTTCGCGGACAAGTTGCAGTTTATCACCGTCCTTGGCGGCAAGCAGCGTCTCGGCCGCCTCCTCCGCCACCTTCTTCAGCACCGCGTCCTGGCCTTTCGCGAACAGGCCGGCGACATGCGAGCCGGACGGATCCGCGCCCCGCCGTTCGGCGATCGCCTCGGCAAGGCGCTGCAGGATGCCGGCATCGATCATTTTCGGTAGATATCCCCGGGGTCTTTGAGCACGGGGTCGGCCGTCGCCCATTTTCCGTCCTCGAGGACCCGGAAAAAGCAGCTATGACGCCCGGTATGACACGCGATGCCGCCCACCTGTTCCACTTCGAGCAGGATCACGTCCTCATCGCAGTCGAGGCGCACCGCTCGCACTTTCTGCACGTGCCCCGATTCCTCGCCTTTGTGCCACAGCTTCCTGCGCGAGCGTGACCAGTAGTGCGCGTCGCCGGTCTCGACCGTCCTCGCAAGCGCCTCCCGGTTCATCCACGCGAGCGTCAGGACGCGGCCCGACCCGGCCTCCTGCGCCACTGCCGGCACCAGGCCGTCACCCGCCCACTTCACCTTGTCGAGCCAATCGTCGCTCATCAACGTCCCCGAGAGTTTGCCGGACTTTGTCCCGACAACCTCCTTGGTGAACGGTAAGCGGTAAGCGGCAAGCCGTCAATCGCCGTCGCGCAGCCCCCACGCGTGAAGGGTCTTTCGATCGCTTTTCACCGCTTACTGCTCACCGCTTGTCTCCTACAGCCTGACTTCGATGCCGTTCCGCGCCATGTGCCGCTTGGCGTCCCCCACCGTGAATTCGCCGTAGTGGAAAATGCTCGCTGCCAGCACCGCGTCGGCCCGGCCTTCGACCACGCCCTCGACCAGGTGATCGAGGTTGCCGACGCCGCCGCTGGCGATGATCGGAATCTCGAGCGCGTCGGAAAAGGCGCGCGTCAGCTCGAGGTCGAATCCCTGGCGGGTCCCGTCGCGATCCATGCTGGTGAGCAGGATCTCACCCGCGCCGAGCGCGGCCATCTTTCTCCCCCACTCCAGCGCGTCGATGCCCGTCGGCCTGCGCCCGCCGTGGGTAAATACTTCCCATTGGCCGCCGCCTGCCGCGGTCCGCTTCGCGTCGACCGCGACGACTATGCACTGTGAACCATAGCGCCTGGTCGCGTCGGCGACGAGCTGCGGATTCTGCACTGCCGCGGTGTTGATGCTCACTTTGTCGGCGCCGGCGTTGAGCAGGCGCCGGACGTCCTCGACACTGCGCACGCCGCCGCCAACGGTGAGCGGAATGAAAACCTGCGCCGCGACTTGCTCGACGATATTGAGAATGGTTTCGCGCGCGTCGCTGCTGGCCGTGATATCGAGGAAGGTAAGCTCGTCAGCGCCCTGCTCGTCGTAGCGCCGGGCGATCTCGACCGGGTCGCCCGCGTCGCGCAGGCCGACGAAGTTGACGCCCTTGACGACGCGCCCCGCAGTGACGTCGAGGCACGGGATGACGCGTTTCGCCAGACCCATGGTAAGCGGTAAGCCAAGCCGGCAAACAAAAAATGGTCAGCAGGAAATCAGTAGCGCGCGCACGCGAATGCACTTCTTCCGCTCACCGCTCACCCCTCACCTTTCTTGGAAAGCTGATCGGCCAGCTTCTGCGCCTCGGCGAAATTCAGCGTGCCCTGGTAGACCGCGCGGCCGGTGATGGCGCCGACGATGCCCTCCGACTCCACCGCGCACAGCGCCTTCACGTCATCGAGATTGGTGATGCCGCCGCTCGCGATCACCGGCACCATCAGCTGGCGCGCCAGCGCCACCGTCGCATCGATATTGACGCCGGAGAGCATCCCGTCGCGGCCGATATCGGTGTAGATGACCGCCTCCACCCCATAGTCCTCGAATTTCTTGGCGAGGTCGAACACGTCGTGCCCGGTCATCTTGGACCAGCCGTCGACCGCAACCTTGCCGTCCTTGGCATCGAGCGCCACCAGGACATGGCCAGGGAACGCGGTGCACGCGTCGTGCAGAAAGCCCGGCGTCTTGACGGCCGCGGTGCCGATGATGACGTAGGAGATGCCCTGGTCGAGGTAGCTCTCGATGGTGTCGAGGTCGCGGATGCCGCCGCCCAACTGGATTGGAATCTTGTCGCCCATGGCGGTCGTGATCGCCTTGATCGCCTGGGCGTTTCGCGGCCGGCCCGCCGCCGCGCCGTTGAGATCGATCACGTGCAGCCGGCGCGCGCCCTGCTCGGACCACCGCCGGGCCATGTCGCCCGGGTCATCGGAGAACACGGTGGCGCTCTTCATCACCCCCTGCTTGAGGCGTACGCACTTGCCGTCCTTCAAATCAATCGCCGGAATGATCACCATAATCGGAGCAAACGTCTACGGCAGGAAGCCGCCCGTGGCGGCGCTCGGAATGGGACAGGCCAAAGAAAAAGAGAATTGGGGGAAAGCGCCGGGAATCGCGACAATTCGATCATACTACAGCAGGCGCAGCCGTGCAGTCACCAGCCGGCGCCGGCGCGCGCCGCACCGACGGCCGCGGGCTCCCAGGCGACGAAGTTGGCGAGCAGCCGTAAACCGGCGGCCTGGCTCTTTTCCGGGTGGAACTGCACGGCGAAAATGTTGCCGTCAGCCGCCGCGCAGGCGAATGCGAAAGGGTAAAAGCTGCGCCCTGCGACCAACTCCGAGCGCGCCGGCTCCGGAAAATAGCTGTGCACGAAATAGAAGCGGCTGCCCGAGGCAATGCCCCCCCACAGCGGGTGCGGCGCGACCTGATGCACTTCGTTCCACCCCATGTGCGGAACCTTGAGCTTTGCACCCCGCGCATCGACCATGGCCTCGGCCGGGAACCGCCGCACTCTCCCCGGCAGGAGGCCCAGGCCCGCCACGTTGCCCTCCTCGCTCACCTCGAACAGCATCTGCAGCCCGATGCAGATGCCGAGGAACGGCTTTTCGCGCGCCGCTGCGATCACCGCTGCCCGCAGCCCGCGCGCGTCCATCTCGCGCATGCAATCGGGCATTGCCCCCTGTCCCGGAAACACCACGCGCGTGGCCCCGGCTACGACCCCCGGATCGCTGGTCACGGTGACTTCAAGGCGCGGCGCGACATGCTCGATGGCTTTCGCCACCGAGCGCAGGTTGCCCATGCCGTAATCGATGACAGCGACGTCGGTCATTCGTTGCGCGGGAACGGATGAACGGTGATCAGCCAGGCGTAGCGCGTCTCGATCTGCCCGGACCGCACGGCCGCAGCGGAACGCCGCGTTACAGCGCTCCCTTGGTGGACGGCACGTCCTTCACCCGCGGATCGCGCTCGGCGGCCATGCGCAGCGCGCGGCCGAACGCCTTGAACACGGTCTCGCACTGGTGATGCGCGTTCTTGCCCTTCAGATTGTCGATGTGCAGCGTGACGTTCGCGTGATTGACGAACCCCTGAAAGAACTCGCCCACCAGGTCGACATCGAATTCGCCGATGCGGGCGCGCGTGAACTTGACGCCCATGGCGAGGCCCGGCCGTCCCGACAGGTCGACCACCACGCGCGAGAGCGCCTCGTCCAGCGGCACGTACGCATGGCCGTAGCGGCGCACGCCTTTCTTGTCCGCGAGCGCCCGGGCGAACGCCTGCCCGAGGGTGATCCCGACGTCCTCGACGGTGTGATGCGCATCGATGTTCAGGTCGCCTTTTGCCGTGATATCGAGATCGAACAGGCCGTGACGCGCGACCTGCTCGAGCATGTGGTCGAGAAACGGCACGCCGGTCGCGAGCTTGCCGTGGCCGCCCCCGTCGAGGTCCAGCCTGACGCTGATCTGCGTCTCCTGGGTGTTGCGTTTGACCTGGGCCTTGCGCATGTCGGCTCGTGTCCGGGCTATGGCGTTGTCAAAAACGTCCTGTCAGGCACTCTTGGGCCACTACCCGCGTACCGCCGCGCCGAGCGCCGAGACAAACCTTGCGTTCTCGTCGGGCGTGCCGACGGTGACGCGCAGGCAGTTCTCGAGCAGCGGGTGGGAGCCGTGCAGGTTCTTGATCAGCACGCCGCGGCTGCACAGCCTCTCGAAGACCCGGCCCGCGCCCTCGGTTCTGAACAGAATGAAATTGGCGGCGCTGGCAAACGGCTCGACTCCGGCCGTGCGCCCGAGCTGGTCCGCGAGCCGCGCTCGGTCGTCCCGGATCGCCGCGGCCTGCTGCGCGAGCACGTCCGGATACGCGAGCACTTTCTCGGCGACAAGCTGGGTCAGCACGCTGACATTATAAGGCAAGCGCACCTTGTCGACATGCTCGAGCCAGGCTCCCGCGCCGGTCAGGACCCCGAGGCGCAGCCCGGCAAGCCCGAGCTTGGAGAGCGTGCGCATGACGATCAGGTTCGAGTGGTGGCCGAGCCGCGGCATGAAGCTCGCTCCGGCGAAGGCGTGGTACGCCTCGTCGATCACCACCATTCCCGGCGCGGCGTCAATGATGCGCTCGAGCGCGGGCGCGTCGAACAGATTGCCGGTGGGATTGTTCGGATAGGCAATGAAAATGAGCGCCGGCCGGTGCTCGTTGACGGCCGCCAGCACGCGCGCGGGATCGAGCGAGAAGTCGGGCTCAAGCGGCACGCCGACGAAGCGCACGCCGCAGAAGCGCGCGATTACGCGGAACATCACGAACGAAGGCTCGAGCCCGAGCACGGCGGCTCCGGGGCGCGCCACGGCGAGCGTCAGCATCTGGATCAACTCGTCCGAGCCGTTGCCGAGCACGAGCTCCATCCGCTCCGGCACCGCCATCACCTCGCGCAGCCGCGCCTTCAGCCGGCCCGCCGCGGGGTCGGGATAGCGATTGAGCGCGGCCATCCCGGCGAGCCGCGTCACCTCGACCTGCACGTCCGCGGGCAGGCAGTACGGGTTCTCCATCGCGTCGAGCTTCACCATGCCGGCGCTGTCCGGGACGTGGTAAGCCTGCAACGCGAGGATCTCCTCGCGGATGATTTGTTCAGGTGCTTTGGACATGAGACCCCATTAACCGCCAAGGCGTCTTGGCGTCTTGGCGGTTATTTTTTTTTCATCCGGTACTCGGCCGACTCGGCATGCGCCGGCAAGCCCTCGCCGCGCGCGAGCTCCGCCGCTATGGCGCCGAGCGCGAGCGCGCCCTCGCGCGAGACGCCGATCACGCTCGAGCGCTTCTGGAAGTCGTAGACGCCGAGCGGCGAGGAAAAGCGCGCGGTGCGCGAGGTCGGCAGCACGTGATTCGGGCCTGCGCAGTAATCGCCGATCGCCTCCGAGCTGTATCGGCCGAGGAAAATCGCGCCCGCGTGCCGGATCTTGGGCAGCAGCGCCTGCGCATTTTCCACCGAGAGCTCGAGGTGCTCGGGCGCGATGCGGTTCACCAGCTCGCACGCTTCGTCGAGATCGCGCACCTTGATCAACGCGCCGCGCGCGCCGAGAGAAGCGGCGATGACGTCGCGGCGCGGCATGCGCGGCAGCGCGCGCTCGATCGCCGCGTCCACCGCGGCGAGGAACGCGGCATCGGGCGTGAGCAGGATCGCCTGCGCCACCTCGTCGTGCTCGGCCTGCGAGAAGAGGTCCATGGCGATCCAGTCCGGACTCGTGCCGCCGTCGCACACCACCAGGATTTCCGAGGGGCCGGCCACCATGTCGATGCCGACCACCCCGAACACGCGCCGCTTGGCCGCGGCGACATAGGCGTTGCCCGGGCCGACGATCTTGTCGACCTGTGGCACGGTGCGCGTGCCGTAGGCGAGCGCGGCCACCGCCTGCGCGCCGCCGATGGTGAACACGCGGTCCACCCCCGCCAGCCCGGCGGCCGCGAGCACCAGCGGATTGCGCTGGCCATCGGGCGTGGGGCTGACCATGATCAACTCCTTGACCCCAGCCACCTTGGCTGGAATGGCGTTCATGAGCACGGAAGAGGGGTAGGCCGCCTTCCCGCCCGGAACGTACAGCCCCACGCGATCGAGCGGCGTGATGCGTTGTCCGAGCACGGTTCCATCGCTCTCCTCGATCTGCCACGACACCGCGATCTGCTTTGCGTGATAGGTCTTGATGCGCCTCGCCGCCACATCCAACGCATTCCGCTGCGTCGCCGGCAGGGTCTGCGCGGCGGCAGCCAGCTCGCCGCTTTCGATCGTCAGTTCGGGCATCGAGCGTGCAAGGACACGGTCGAAGCGCTGCGTATATTCGAGCACTGCCGCGTCGCCGCGCGTCCTGACGTCGGCGATGATGTCGGCGACCGCTTGATCGACCGCCGGATCCTGCGCCGTCTCGAAGGCAAGAAGCTTGTCGAGCTGCGCCGCGAAGCCGCGCTGGCTGCTGTCGAGCCGTTTAATCGCGCTCATGACATCGCCCGCGCGAACGCGTCGATCAGCGGCCGGATCGTGTCGCGCTTCAGCTTCAATGCCGCCTGGTTGACGACGAGCCGCGCGCTGACCTCGCCAATCTCCTCAACCGCTTTCAGCCGGTTCGCCTTCAACGTCCTGCCGGTGCTCACGAGATCGACGATGGCGTCGGCGAGCCCGGTCAATGGCGCGAGTTCCATCGACCCGTAGAGCTTGATCAGATCGACGTGCACGCCCTTGGCCGCGAAGTGCTCGCGCGCGCTCCGCACGTACTTGGTCGCCACCTTGAGCCGCGCGCCCTGGTGCACGGCGCGCGGGTAGTCGAAGTCTTCCCGCACCGCCACCATCATGCGGCAGCGCGCAATCTTGAGTTCAAGCGGCTGGTACAGCCCGTGGCCGCCGTGCTCGTCGAGCACATCGCGACCCGCGATCCCCAGGTCCGCGGCGCCGTACTGGACGTAGATCGGCACGTCCGACGCGCGCACGATGATGAGTCGCACATCGCGCCGGCGGGTCGCGAGGATCAGCTTGCGCGAGGTCTTCGGATCATCGCGCAGGGTGATGCCGGCCGCTTCGAGCAGCGGCAGCGTCTCGTCGAGAATCCGCCCCTTGGAGAGCGCGATGGTGATCATGGCTGTCCGCAAAAGTAGCGATTTTATCCAAAGCGCGCGAAAGACGCAAAGGAAAATAAGTAAAAACAATGGTTTAACACATCACGGCACAGCGGGCGGCGCCCGTGCCACAGGAGTTTTTCCGACTTGGCCGCGACAAAATCCTAATCCAAAACCAGCGCGAGAAAGTATGCAAGAAAGAATGCCGGGTATGCGAATTCTCCCTTGCTTTGCTTCACATTCGAACGCTGCGGCCGGGTTTGCGTCCGAATGGTCAGCCGGTTTTGCTTTTTTTGGCAGCCTGTCGCGCCGCTAGGTCCGACAGGCTGCTAGCGTACGCGGCGGATGCGCGCCCCCAGCCGCGAGAGTTTTTCCTCGATTCGCTCGTAACCGCGGTCGAGATGGTAGACGCGGTCGATGACGGTCGCGCCGCGCGCGATCAGCCCGGCCAGCACCAGGCTCGCCGAGGCGCGCAGATCCGTCGCCATGACGGTCGCGCCCTCGAGTTGCGCCACGCCCTTCACCACGGCGGTATTGCCTTCCACTTCGATGTCCGCGCCGAGGCGCTTCAGTTCCTGAACATGCATGAACCGGTTCTCGAAGATCGTCTCGGTGACCATCGCGGTTCCGTGCGCGACGCTGTCCAGCGCCATGAACTGTGCCTGCATGTCGGTCGGGAAAGCCGGGTAGGGCGCAGTTCGCACATTCACCGCGTCGAGCCCGCCGTCGGCGCGCAGGCTGATCCAGCCGGCGCCGGTTTCGATCTGCGCGCCGCTTTCGCGCAACTTATCGAGCACGGCGTCGAGCACGTCGGCGCGCGCCCCGGTGAGCCGCACGTTGCCTCCGGTCGCCGCGGCGGCAACGAGAAAGGTGCCGGTCTCGATCCGGTCCGGCATCACCTGGTGGGTCGCGCCGTGCAGGCGGTCCACGCCGTCGATGGTGATGGTATCGGTGCCGGCGCCCCGGATACGGGCGCCCATCAGGTTGAGGCAGGCGGCCAGATCGGCCACCTCAGGCTCGCGCGCCGCATTCTCGATCACCGTGGCGCCCAGCGCGAGCGTCGCGGCCATCATGACGTTCTCGGTGCCGGTAACCGTCACCAGGTCCATGCAGATGCGCGCGCCCCGGAGCCTCCCGGCCCGGGCGACGATGTCGCCGCGCTCGATCGCAATGTCGGCCCCCATCGCCTGCAGGCCCTTGATGTGCTGGTCGACCGGCCGCGAGCCGATGGCGCAGCCGCCGGGTAGCGACACCCGCGCCTGGCCGTAGCGCGCCACCAGCGGCCCCAGCACCAGCACCGATGCGCGCATGGTCTTGACCAGCTCGTAGGGCGCGACCGGCTGCGTGATCCGCGCGGCCCTGAGCTCGGTGCCGAGCTTCTGGTCGAGCGAGATCGACACCCCCATCTGGCCGAGCAGGGTCAGCATGGTGGTGACGTCGCGCAGGTGCGGGACGTTGCGCACCGTGAGCGGCTCGTCGGTAAGCAGCGCAGCGGTCAGGACCGGCAGCGCCGCGTTCTTGGCGCCCGAGATGTCGATTTCGCCCGAGAGCGGCACCCCGCCCTCGATGATGAGCTGGTCCATCGCCTTGCCGCCTTACTTGCCCCACTCCTCGGGCGTCAGCGTGCGCATCGACAGCGCGTGAATCTCCTCGCGCATGCGGCTGCCCAACGCCTTATACACGAGCTGGTGCTGCTGCACCTTCGGCTTGCCGCGAAACGCCGCGCTCACGATCAGCGCTTCGAAATGATGCCCGTCCCCGGCGACCTCCACGTGGTCGCACTCGAGGTTGTCCCGGATCCAGCCTGTGATCTGCTCGGGGGAAATCATCGACCTAGCGCCTCAACTTGTAACCGGTCTTGATGAGCCACAAAGCCATCAATGATAAGGTGAAGAAACACGCAGCGACAATCGCGAGACTCCACCACGGCGAAACGTCCGCGTGGCCGAAGAACCCGTAGCGGAAGCCGTCGATCATGTAAAAGATCGGGTTCAGACGTGACAGATTCTGCCAGAACGGCGGCAGTGAGTGAATCGAGTAGAAAACGCCTGACAGGAACGTCAGCGGCAGGATGATGAAGTTCTGAAATGCCGCGAGCTGGTCGATCTTCTCCGACTGGATGCCGGCGATGATGCCGAGCGCCCCCATGATGCCGCTGCCGCCGATCGCGAACGCCAAGGCCCACACCGGGTGGGCGAGCCGCAGGTCGACGAACCAGACCGTCGCCGCGAGCACCCCCGCCCCGACCACCAGCCCGCGGGCGGCAGCCGCGAGCAGGTAGGCGCCGACGAACTCCCGGTGCGAGAGCGGCGGCAGCAGCACGAAGATGATGTTGCCCGTCATCTTCGACTGCATCAGGCTCGAGGAGCTGTTGGCAAACGCGTTCTGCAGCACGGACATCATCGCCAGGCCCGGTACGAGGAACGCGGAATACGCGACACCGGGGAACATCTCGACCTGCCCGCGGAGCGTGTGCGAAAACACCAGCAGAAAGAGCAGCGCGGTCAACACCGGCGCAAGTACGGTCTGCACGTTGACCTTCCAGAAGCGTAGCCATTCCTTGTAGAACAGCGTATAGAAACCGGCCAGCGGCGAGATTCGAAACGCCGCCGGTGACGGCGGCTGCCCCTGCCCGCGGGCCGCGCCTGGCGCGCCGGGAAACACAGGGCCTCCGGCTTCGTTATTCACCGGCTCATCCCTCACGCTGCATGATCTGCACGAAAATCTCCTCGAGGTCGGGTAGCATGACCTCCATCTCCTGCACCCGCACGTGCGCCCGCTTCAGCTCGTTCATCAGGCTTTCGAGCTCGACGTAATCGGCCAGCGCGAGCCGGTAGGCGCCGTCCTCGCGCCGCTCCACCACGCGTGGCGACAGGCCCTCGGGCAGGCGGTCCTCCGGAACCAGCCGCAGCTCGACGTAGCACCCCGAGTGCAGCCGCAGCAGGTTCTGCGTCGTGTCGAGCGCGACCACGCTGCCCTGCTTGAGCATGGCGATGCGGTTGCACAGCGCCTCGGCCTCCTCCAGATAATGCGTGGTCAGCACGATCGTATGGCCGTCGCGGTTCAGCTGCCGGACGAACCGCCACAGCGCCTGGCGCAGCTCGACATCGACGCCCGCCGTGGGCTCGTCGAGCACGATGACCGGCGGCTTGTGCACCAGCGCCTGCGCGACGAGCACGCGGCGCTTCATCCCGCCCGAGAGCGCGCGCATGTTGGTGTCCGCCTTCTCGGTGAGATCGAGTTGGTGAATCACTTCGTCGATCCAGTCACGGTTGTCGCGGATCCCGAAATACCCGGCCTGGATGGTGAGCGCCTCGCGCACCG
>Ga0326597_10013494_pt1 | contig 10739 bp, 13 predicted proteins | sample RVTome_12_FD_203789 | JGI IMG/M metagenome (GOLD analysis project Ga0326597, IMG submission 203789) | Soil microbial communities from uranium-contaminated site in the Upper Colorado River Basin, Wyoming, United States - RVT100D185 | ecosystem: Environmental > Terrestrial > Soil > Contaminated >... | reverse complement strand
CAAGCAGCCGGCGGATCATGAGGGCCTGGATCGTGGTTCCTTCCACGTCGACCCGGAACTGATCCAGAGGTACCGGCTGGGCCGAGGAGTCGGGCGCCGCCAGGAGAAATAGAACCGCTGTCGCTGCCACGATGGAGCTCAGACTCCCGTAGGCCGGGCGGCTGTTCTCAAGCAGGCTCTGCTCACACATAAAAGGAGCCTCAATTCCTGGATTTCGCTGGCGGAGATCCCGATCCATTTCCGGGATGGTTGCCATTCGAATCGTCCAAGTTCTGAAGATCGACCAGGTAGCCTGAGTTCCCGTTTTCCAAGGCCTGCTTGAATGCTGCCTGAGCGCCCCGGATATCGCCAGTTCCGTAGCACAACGCCCCCAGATTCACCAGCGCCTCCTCGCAATCCGGACGGATGTCGATAGCGGTGCGATACGCCCTTCCGGCATCTTTCGGGCGGCCCATCTCCTCGTAAGCGACGCCGAGGTTGAACCAGGCTTCGTAGGAGGGTGCGACTTGGATGAGCCTCTCGCAGTACCGGCTGGCGCTCTTGTAGTCACCCGATGCGAACGAAACCGCGGCTAAACCCTCCAATGCCTCTCTCAAGTCAGGGTGTGTCTCCAACAGTTCCGACAGAATTCCGGCGTCCGGCTGACCGTCCTCGATCAGCGCCAGATTGGCGATTGCATCGGGCGAATGCGGACTCCGCCGTAAGACTTGGCGATAGACGTCCGCAGCCTCGTCCAGCCGGCCCATCAAATGAAGTGCGATGCCCTTGCCCAACAGGCAACCTTCGCCGCATTCCGGACTGTCGAGCCCTTCTTCAAGGTATGCCAGCGCCGCCTCCGGATCGTGCAGCGCAATCCGGCAGACGCCCAATCCGAATCGTGCGATACTGGAGAATTCTCCGGCCGGGGCGGCGGATTCCTCGAATTTCAGCAGGGCTTCCCGCCAGCGGCCAAGCATGGCCAGACAGACCGCAAGATCCAGAACCGCTGCCGCGTTTTGCGGTTCAATGCCGTGCAGCCTCCGGTAACTCTCGGCTGCCTCGTCGAAGAGCCCCAATTTCGCCTGAATGTGTCCCGCGGCAGCATGCAACGCCGCGCGCTGGCCGTCAGACGCCAGCGCCGCTTTGAGGAGAGCCAGGGCTTCCCGTAGCCGGCCGCCGGCCTCCAGAGCCATCACTTCGTCCAGAACGCCGGCGGGTGGCTCGGGTGGTGGCGGCGCCCAGGCTACCGTCCCCAGCGTTCGCTGGTAGGCTTGGACGGGGTTCACATCTTCCCAAACCCAGACTTGCCCGGAATTCCCGTTTTGCTCGCTCATCGCGCTTCCTTGAGAATGCCTCCCGTCAACGCTTGGTGCGATCGTTGAGAAGGTCGACCCGCACCCGCTCGATGATGCCGGTTTCCTGCCGCTCGTTGGAGAACCCGATACCTCCCCGCGCCAGTTGATGGTCGGTCCACATGTCGACGGGTTGTCCGTTGAGGTAAAGAGTGAAGCTGGGACCGCGGACGTCGAGCCGTACCTGGAACACGGTATCTTCGCGAACCGGTACCGGCAACGACTTCCGCGACGCAGCGCTCTGGCGGCCGTCCATGATCGAATATCGAACCAAATCGACCCGCCGGCCGGGTCCGCGGCCGGTTGCTTCCAGTTTCGCCAGATAGTAATTCTTGGAATCCGCCACGCGGTAAACCCAGCCCAGGCTTCCGTTCTGGATTCGACCGGAGAACTCGAACCGGTAGTTTGCCAGACCTGCCGAGGGACGATACAGCGTCAGTTGCCGGCCCCGGCTGGAGCCCACCGGATCGGAGGCCCACTCTGTTTTCCAGCCATCTTCCCCCATGGCAATGCCGGACTGCATGCCGCTATCCGTCGCGACACTTGCCAAGTCTCTGGCAACCGGCGACTTATCGGCGAGGCGCAGCATCGGCAAACCCAGCGCCAGCAATCCAAAGCAGACTACCGCAGGCACAGGGATAGAGCCCCAGCCCCTCAGACCGGAGCGTTCAACGCTCTCCTCCGCCGGCTGAAGCTCCTCCAGCAACTCCGGTTCGTCCAGCGGCAGCGGTTCCTCGGACAGCCGGATCGTCGACCAGTCGGTCGGCTCGTTCGATGCGGATTCCTCGGCTGGATCGGGCTCGGACAGGGTTGGAGCGGCTACACGAGGCGGGCCTGGCGGCGGTGAAACCTCGGGCGGAAGAGAAACAACCGGCGCCGGAGCGGCGTCGGCTCCAGATGATGTTCCCCAGAAATCGGCCAGGGGATCATCCTTGGCGCTGGAACCACCCCGGGGTGCTGGCTCAATAGGAAACGTGACTGCCGCCGGGCGTCTCGCTTCAAACTTGAAGCCCGACGTCTGCAGCCGGGAAAGCAGGCCCTCCCACCGGACATAAGCCGGGAAGGCAATTTCCCGATATCGAAACAGTGAGACCGGATCTGATCGTAGGACCTCTTCCAACGTCGAAACAGCCGGAGAAGCAGATCCGAACTCGCGAGCCCTGCCGTTCTGGGCTACAGTCTTTGTGTCCTGCATCGTCACTCCAACCGTTCCCGAGATGAAAGAACAAGGCTTAACTAAGCAATTCAGTACCCAAAGTACTAGGTCTTCGACTCTCTCGACATATGTCGTCTCATCGGAACACCTTAGTACTTATTCAGCATCGCCTTTCGATTGACCTGCGGGCGTTTTCAGGTAGCCAGCCCGCCCGGTCAGCGACAGAGCGGGACGAAGAACTCTCTCGAAGTACCAAAGTTTGGGATTCGTACGACGCATCAGGCCGCACACCTCCTTCAGGTAGAAGGGTTTATGATTGACATTCATGAGAGTGCTTGTCCTCCTCCTGACCGCGCTGGCTGCCTTTGCCGCTGAAGGTGACCGTGTGGAGCGCCTGCTGGCGGAACTCTCCGAAGCCCATGGCCCGTCTGGCTTTGAAGGACCCGTGCGGAAGATCGTCCGCCGGGAGATCACGCCACTGGTGACGCGGGTGGAGACCGATGGGTTAGGTTCTCTGATCGCCGTTCTCGATTCGTGTTGAACAATACAACCGGAAAACGGGGTCATAGCCGCTCAGAGCCGACTTTTCTCCCGCCGCTCGGCGAAGCTCCTACCAGACCAACTGGTTACGAGCAGTTCCACACCCCATCCAAACCCGGGCAGGACCGTTCCCAGCGCGATTTCTTCGGCACATCTTCGCCCATCGCGCCCAGTCAGAGCCGTGCCCAGCCGGTGAGGATTGAGTTGGGCGCGTTGCTCTTTGGTCGCCGGTCGATGGCGCCTCCGGACCGCTGGATTGGCAGTCCGGTCGTTTTATAGCACGGGGCGTCCGGCGCTTGGGTGGAAGCTGTTGAATCGGTGGGCCGGGGAGGGTGTGAGTGGGTCGGCGGGTCGGGCATTGCGCGACTTTTTCGGATGGGCGAAGATATTTCGAAGAAAATCCGTTGGGAACGGTCCTGCCCGGGTTTCGTTCGCCTGCAAGGTCTGAGGTAACTATCGTGTTATATGAGGGTTATTGGGAGGTGGCGAAAGCGAAAGGCTCTGAGCGGCTGTGACCCCGTCTTCACGATGCTATTCAAACTCTTTCAAGTCGCGGCAGAATATAAAGACGCAGATTGTGCATTATTAACTTGACATTCCTTTGACTCTGTGGAATAATTCGATTACAATGGTGAGACGTACGAATGTCAGAGCTTTCACCCGTAGGAGTCTCCATGAATTCAAGCGTCTTTAGATCTTTCTGTGGAATCATTGTCCTTTGCGTTGGCGTACTTGCGCAGGAAGCTGTGGCGCCGCCTTTTCTATTACCGCCCACTCAGGATGCCGTAATCCCCGCAGTTCGTCAGGCCCGAGCCACTAAGTTCAATTTGAGAGTCCCGTACTCCATGATTGATCCCGGGCCCGGTGGTGCACCGCCGCCCGTTAGAACTGTTACTTGGGCCGTTCAGCCAGAACTGCCACACGAAGAGTCTGATGCTATTGTTGTGGGGACGGTCGAAAAGATTCAACCGTTTTTGAATTCAAACGGTAAGGGCCTCTATAGCGAATTCACACTAATGGTTACAACTATTGTGAAAGCTATGCACTTTCCAATCGTTTCTGTTGGAAATCCAATCACGATCTTGCGGGAGGGGGGGGTCGCTCGACTTCCCACCGGGCGCATCGTGGCTCACTATGTGCATGGCGACAATACGCCATTGAATGGGCAACAGTATCTCATCTTCCTCAAGTATGATTCGACAGTTGAGGCCTTCTACTACTCCAAATTTTGGTTAATTCAGGAGGGCGTCCTGAAGGCGGCGTATCCAGATGATTTGGGTCGTGCGCGCCAAGGCCAGTCCGAAGTCGATGCTAAGCCTCTCTCGCAGGTGTTAGCCCGTCTTGAAATGAAAGTCGCGGAACAGTGATCTCGAGTCGAGAAAAACAATGCTTTTACAGCTCAAGAAAATGCTTTGCTATTGCTTTAGCGGCGTCCTTATCGCCATCCCGTCAATTCTTACAGCGCAGACGTGCACGCTATACTCAAACCAGCCGCCCATTTTCTACTCGTCCGGAAACGTTGTCGCGTTCCCGAAATACGGCTCTCGAACGTTTTTTACCGGATCGTGGGTGACGATGAATAGCGAAGGCGTTCAATATGTCTACTGCGATGGAGAGCCAGATCCGTCGCATTGCGCCTTTGGAGGCGACTATTGGTTTAGTGGGGCTCACACTAGTGCGATGGATTCGGCATTTTCTGCATGGACAAGCGCAAAGACTGCAAATGGATCCAACTTGCCATTCAAGAGGGTGTATTCGACCACATATGGCTACGAGCCGAATTCGATTGCGGTGCTGCGAATGAGCGTGAGTGCCATGCCAGGGGCTGCCGGAATCGCTACTTCGGGCTGGGGGTCGGTGGACTATAACAATGATGGTGTTCATGATGCCTGGCGGATCGTGGATGCTGTAATTGAAATACGAGTGGACCTTTCTGGCTCAACACTCACCTCCGTGATGGCGCACGAAATCGGCCATGTTATGGGGCTCGATGATTGTCCATCTTGTGACTCCACTACGGTAATGACTTATACGTACCCGGCACCCACAGCACCGTCCTCCTGCGACAATGCCAAAGTGGCCACCGTCTTCTAATGTCGATGCCAGAAGCGTCAACACGAGAATGGGGCCGAAAAGGAAACTGCTTCTAGGCCATTAGACGTCGCACCCTCACGTGCTTGTACTCGATCCACCGGCCCGTCTGATGTGCCTGAAGCTCGATAAACCCGGGGAAAACGGGGCCGGGGAAAACGGGGCCGGAGGGGGGCGGGTCCGACTTTTCCTGAGAGGAATCCCGGCGAGCGCGCACTACTTTGGCGAATCGTCCGACTCCCTCGATTGGCCCTCGCCGACACTGCCTTGAGCGAATTCGCCGCCCAACGCGGCGCCGTCAGACACGGCTGGGGAACCGCGACCGAACTCGAACTGGGGCCGGGTGGTACCGGGTGCAAATTAATGTTTTGATAGAATTCCCTGCCAGCGACCACTACTTCAGCGATGGCCGTCCCTACCGCGATCAATTTTCCGACACAGTTTCTCCCAGTTTTGCCCTGGCGATCCGAATCGCTCCCGACAGCCGGTCTGCTGTGATGAATGGCGGAAAGCACTATCTGGGCAAGGCATGGGACGACCGCGCGGGCCTCGCCGTGATCATCGAGGTGATGCGGCGCCTGAAGGAGAACCCGCCGCCCTGCTCCGTCTACGCTGTCGCAACGGTGCAGGAGGAGGTCGGGTTGCGCGGCGCGCACACCAGCGCGTACCTGGTGAAGCCGGACATCGGCCTAAGCCTGGAGGCGGGTGTGGCGGCCGACTACCCCGGCATTTCACCGGACGAAGCCCAGGAGCGGCTGGGCGGCGGGCCAGGCCTGTTCCTCCACGATAGTTCGATGCTGCCGAATCTGAAGCTGCGCGACCTGGTGATCGACGTCGCCCGCGGCGCAGGCATTCCGCTCCAGTTCGACGTCCTCAGCGGCTACGGCGAGGACGGCGCAGAGATGCAGCGCGCCTATGGAGGCGCACCCGCGGTGAACATTACCGTGCCGGTCCGCTACCTGCACAACCACAATGGCATTTTGAGTCGCGAGGATTTCGACCGCGCAGTCGATCTGGTCACCGCGCTGGTGCGCTCGATGGACGCAGCCTCGGTCAAGCAGTTGAAGAGCTTTGAGTAACACGCGCAAAGCACGCGCCATGCGGTCTGTTGCAGGTCCCATTTAGTCAACTACTTCCGAAATCGGCTCGAACACACCCGCAGGCAGGGCCTCGTTAGAAGATCGAGGACTCTATCCGACTGTCGGGAACGCGGGTTTGAGAAGCGGCAACGCGTAGTGCCTGAGTGGAAGACGGGGCTTCTCCCTGATCGCCGGGAGGTTTTCGGTTTGTCCTGACTGAAATATTTGAGTGGAGTCGAGATGGAAGACTGGGACGGATACATAGCGCGGTATCGGCCTCCCGGTCATTCAACGGGATGACCGAGCGCAGTGGCGTTGTCACAAACGCGGCGGTCACGCGAGACCACGATCACGAGGGCGGGCGGTTCGCCGAGGGCTGCCGCCGTCGCCAGATGAATGGCGTCCAAAGTACGGACGGGTTCGACCGGAAAGGGGCGTCCAGCATGGGCGAGGATCGCGTCAGTCACGCTCACAATATGACAACGGCGGGCAAATCGCTGAAGAGTGCGCAGCGCTGCTCGTTGCTGCTGCGCCGTGATGCTTCCCGAGAGGTGAGCGCGAAGCACGGCGCGGCTTGTTTCGGCAACTGTTATAGCGGACGTGACCCGCTGTCCCAGTGCCCGGATTGAGGCTTTCGCGGAGGCGTCGCCCTCCAGCAATGCCGCAACCAAAGCGCTCGATTCGATGTAGCGGATCGCAGGGACATCCGGCAAAGCGGCAGCCGTGCGGCCTGACCGGCGGGCGCCACGGTGCGAAACTGTCTTACGCTTCACCACGGTCGCTGTCAATCAGAGCTGTTGCTGTACCACGAGGGAGCTGAATCTCGGGGCAGCCTTCCAGAGGGTCACCATCCTCGGCGGGTGGCGTGATCGTGCCGGAGGCCACGAACCGGTCGAACTGGCTCCTTTGACTTCGGCCGGCCACACCCGGGGGAACAAGTTCCGCGACAACCCGCCCGTGGGCAGTGACCACGACACGCTCCCCCGCCTCGACTAGCCGGATATACCGGCTCAGGTTGTCCCTCAATTCGCGAATGCCAGCCTCCATAACCGCCATTATAGCCACATGTAGCCACAGCCGACAGTGAGCGGTTGGCCGATCGGCGACATGCTTCCAGCGAGGCATTAATCCAGGCCGGGCCACGCAATCAGTGCCAAGCCGCAAGGTTAGGAAGAGCCTCGCGCCAGGCCCTTTGCGCTTCGGAGTAATCGTACAATGACGGGATGCAGCGTACGGTTGCCATCCTCGGCGGCGGGGTCGCGGGTCTCAGCGCGGCGCATGAGCTCGCCGAACGCGGCTTTCCCGTTCGCGTCTATGAGCGCAAGCCGGTGCTCGGCGGCAAGGCCCGCAGCATCTCCGTTCCCGGCTCCGGTGTGGACCACCGCGCCGATCTTCCCGGCGAACACGGGTTCCGGTTCTTCCCCGGCTTTTATCAGCACATCACCGACACGATGCGCCGGACGCCCTACGGAGAACACGGCAACACGTACGACAACCTCACTGTGGCGACGCGCATTCTGTTGGCGCGCGCCGGGCAGACCGAAATCACGTGGCTCGCCCGCCAGCCGCGGACACTGGAAGATTTCCGGGTGTTCCTGCTACAGCTCCTCACGCCCCTCGGCGTTCCGTTGGACGAGCTGAACTTTTTCATCAGCCGGATTCTGATCCTGGCCACAAGCTGCCAGGACCGCCGCCTGGCCGAATACGAGAATCTCGCCTGGTGGGACTTCATCGCAGCCCAGCGGATGTCGAGAACGTACCAAGCCTATCTCGGACAAGGCGTCACGCGGTCGCTGGTCGCCATGCGGGCCGAGGAAAGCAGCACACGGACGGTCGGCTATATCAACTTGCAGATGATGTACGACCTGATCCGTCCCGACCGCGTGTTCGATCGTCTGCTCTCGGGCCCGACCAACGATGTCTGGATTCGCCCCTGGACCGAGTATCTGCAGAAACTGGGCGTGGAGTTTCACCGCGACTCAAAGGTAGTGGAGATCGAAACCGACGGCGCGCAGGTGACAGGCTTCTGGCTGGAAAGCTCTGCCGGGCGTTCGCGCATCACCGCGGACTACTACATTTCGGCCCTGCCCGTCGAAGTAATGGCCCCGTTGATGACCGGCGATCTGAAACGCGCGGCTCCTTCGCTGGCGAATCTCGACAAGCTGAAGACGCGGTGGATGAACGGCACTCAGTTCTATCTCTCGAAGGATGAACCGCTGGCGCACGGCCACGTGATCTATCTCGACTCTCCCTGGGCGCTGACCTCCATCTCTCAGCGGCAGTTCTGGACCAACGTGGATCTGTCGCAGTACGGCGACGGCACGATTCGCGGAATTCTCTCTGTGGATATTTCCGACTGGGACGCGCCCGGCCTCCTGTTAGGGAAGCCCGCCCGGGAGTGCAGCGCCGAGGAAATCAAGGAAGAGGTCTGGACCCAGCTCAAACAACACCTGAACGACAGCGGAGCCGCGCCGATCAATGACGACACTTTGGTGACGTGGTTCCTCGATCCGGACATCGAGTTCCCCAATCCGGGCGAGGCCACCAACGCCGAACCACTGCTGATCAACACGGCGGGATCGCTTCAATACCGGCCGGAGGCGCAGGTGGAGCTGGACAATTTCTTCGTGGCTTCGGACTATGTGCGCACCTACACGGACCTTGCTTGCATGGAGTCGGCGAACGAAGCCGCGCGCCGGGCCGTGAACTGCCTGCTGCTGGCTTGCGGTTCGACCGCGCAGCCGGCGCAGCTCTGGCCGTTCGAGGAGCCTCATTTTCTCAAGCCCTTTCAGGAAATCGACCGCATCCGATTCGCGCTCGGCCGCCCTCATCGCCTGGCCGGACTGCGGCCGATCTGACCACAACCGCGACACTCGCGCGATGAAGAATCACTTCAGCGTGGGGCTTCAATGCTCCAGGCCGGACCGCGGTCTGCCGCCGGCATTGGAGCTACGATGAACAGAGAGGTCGCGATGCCTCAACTTGACTGGTCCCAATGTCCCGCCGTTGAGAGCATTCCAGGCAAGGTCAGCGGTGCATGGGTTTTGAAAGGCACCCGCATGCCGGTACAGACAATTTTTGCGAATCTCGAAGCCGGCTTGTCCGTGCGAGAGATCACCGAAGTGTTCGATGTAACCGAACAGGAAGTCAAAGCCGTACTGCACTTCGCAACCCAGAGCCTCGAAAAAACTCCGGCGTACGGATGAGGATTCTATTCGACAACGGCACGCCAAATCCCATTGCCCGCAGTCTTGCGGGTTATGAGGTTGCGTTTGCGCGCCAGATCGGATGGCACGAACTCAACAACGGCGAGTTGCTCCGGCAGGCCGAAGAAGCGCAGGATTGCGATTGTTGTGCATCGCATCAGAAGTCCGAGAGATCTATACTGAAACAGGCAGGGTTGAAATGAGTAAGTACACAGTCTTCTTCGAGCCGACAGCCACAGGCTATAGCGCCCACGTTCCGGATCTTCCTGGATGTGTCGCTGCCGCTTCGACTCTGGAGGAAACGCGTCAACTCATTCGAGAAGCGATTGAGTTCCATGTCGAAGGGATGCGAATGCACGGCGACCCTGTTCCCGCGCCAACACCTCATGTCGAGGAAATCGAAGTTGCGGTTTGAGTGCCAGACCTAACGGCGAAGGATTTCCGGATTTACCGAGGCTTGGTCGCGATCAAGCGCAGTACCTCAGTCTCCATTCGATTGTCGAAGTCGGCCTTTGCGCGGACAATCTCGTAGCGAACAATCTTGAGGGCATCGAACAACTTCAGCATTCCGTTGCACCCAACAAAATGAGTTGCGCACTCCATCACGACGATGCCACCCGGCTTCAGGGAATCAACCACCTTTTCCACCGGAACCAGAGGCATGCTCCAACTGAAAAGGATCAAATCGAATCGCTCTTTGCCGAACTCGTACTCGCTGTCCCGCACCGCTGAGGTATCCAGCGTGAGCCCCAGTTCCTTTGCCCGCTTTTGCGCAAGCGCCACCGCGGCGCCGGCTGGATCAAACCCCGACACCGACCAACCGAGGCTCGCCAAGTAGATCGCGTTGCGGCCTTCACCCATTGCATAGTCAAGCGCCGCGCCTGGTGGCCTTCCCTGAACGACTTCGACCAGGAAGCGATTTGGCTCCCGGTTGAAATTGGACTTGTCGTCGAGGTAGAAACGGTTCCAATAGTCGTTCTCCAGCAGGGTGCGATCCGAGCGGATAAGCCTCAGCCGGCGAGAGATCTCGGTTTCGTCAATCCCCGCGGTCCGAAGCTTCGCCGCGTAACGCCTGGCAATACCCTCCTTGGTAATTGACGGCTCCTGGGAGCGCAACTGAGGAACGAAACTGTTGCGGAATTCTCGAAAGAAGTCAGTGGGGTATCCATTTCACTCAGCTTACCCCAACAGGTTGTGTCTGCTGAGGCTGGTCTTCAGACCGCCGGACCATCGTCTCATACGTGGTCGGAGCGGTACTCACAGCCTGCTGCATCAAGCGAAAAAACAGCTTGCCCCGGCTCTTCGACTTCCGCCGGTTGAAGCGGAACGTGAACTC
>Ga0326597_10013493_pt1 | contig 10739 bp, 8 predicted proteins | sample RVTome_12_FD_203789 | JGI IMG/M metagenome (GOLD analysis project Ga0326597, IMG submission 203789) | Soil microbial communities from uranium-contaminated site in the Upper Colorado River Basin, Wyoming, United States - RVT100D185 | ecosystem: Environmental > Terrestrial > Soil > Contaminated >... | reverse complement strand
CGTTCACTGATTACTGAAAACGGCGACCCTGTTAACAGCAGGTCTCCGCTAGAGCCGACAGTGCCTGAATTTAACAGCGAAGCAGACAGCGTAGATGGTTCTCGATTTAAGAATCCAACTACGTTGACTTTAGTTGTACCGTTAACATCGAACTCAGGCAACAGTCGAATGTTTTTGTTTCCCACAAAATAGTCCACTGTTTGAACGCTTCCGCTTTTTCGAAACTTACGAACACCCTGGGCAGTGTCGGATTGTTTTAACTTCAGTAGCCCGTTATATAGAGAGACGCCATTAAATGTCGTATTTCGGACAATTTGAAAGTGGTCGATGTGAATATCCACGGCAGCGCCAGTGGTGTTGTCGCCAGCATTCCAGAAAACGTGTACCGCTACACGATATGTCCCAGAGTCGTCCAAATTACACAGTCCGCCAGTCGGTTGATACGTTTCAGATAACCCAGCAACGCGCGCCCCCACGATAACAGCCTTGTCTGCCTCCAGGGTATTAGCGTGATTAAATGTTCCGTTCTCGAAAACCAACATTCGGACGCCCATCTTTTCAGCGGAAAATATCTGGGCAGCGGTCACCGCGTTCGCTTTGACGTGCGCCATTACCGTGTCGTCTGGGTCCAGTTCTACGTCGTCTTGGTATAAAACGAAACCGTCCCCACGGTCAAAGCTAGTCGCAGGCGCTGTTACTTTATATGACCAATCGCCATCTTTTGCCAGCGTATTTACGCGACCGCTGTCGGTGAACGGTGAACTAGTACCGTATGCGATAACAGGTATACCTGCCCCGTCCACGGTTTCCGTTGTTTCATCATATGTCCACCCAGTGGACGCGGCTTCAAAACTTGGATGTGCCAGGCGCGACGTGAAGTCTTCAAATGTGTCGGAGTTTCTGAACCAAGTTGTAGTGTCAATATTATCCAAGCTATTAAAGAACTCTTGGATTAACAACTTATTGCCAAGCGCAGATTTCATAATCTCGGATGGCTTCAGTCCATCTACCAATTCCCCTGTGTCTGTACCGTCGTCATTTACTTTGCGACCAAACCTGTAGCAGTTGAATCTGGAGTCTGGCAGTTGGCTGGCAGTGATTAAGATAGTATCAACAAGTCTGCGAAAATAGTAATGTTGTCCAGACAACGTCAGCTTAGATTCGGTGCCTTTGGTGGTGCCCTTTTTGTCGATGCTACCAAGGAATGCAACCTCTTCGTTTTCCCAAATGCGAACAATATCGGATTCTTCCCACTTTGCATTGTTAACGCCGCCGACATTTAACATTGTGACAGAAAACGTCGGAGTCTGACCGTCAATGGTTGGGTCATCGTATTCGACGTGAGTGACCACAGCGGGTTCGAAGAATTCAGTAATTTCACCGAAGTCGGCAAATTTACAAATCTCAACTCTTCCCGTAATTCTGACTTCTGTCATGGGATTCGAAAACAGCGCTAGCTGTCAAGTATTATTGTGGCATCAGAAATCTGTTGCCATTGCAGCGTCGGTGCGTCAGAAATCTGTTGCCATTGCAGCGTCGGTGCGTCAAAATCTGTTGCCATTGCAGCGTCGGTGCGTCAGAAGCCTTTGGCTGCTGCCGCGTCGGCGATAGCCTGCATAGCGATGGCTGCGATTTCTTCTCGGTCTTCGGCAGCGATACCTTCTGGGAAAATCAACTCTGCTTGCAGGTTCACAGTCGTGATGTTATTGACGTTTTGTTCCAAGAAGTTTTGACGCGCGAAAATCTCGGACAACTCAGCGGGCGAACCCACCGACAGCAAACTCTCCAAGAAACCAGCCCCAGAGTGTAGCAACTGTCGTTGGAACTGAGTGATAACCGCACTAATGCCCAAGTCCGCGCCAGTCGCGGTGGCCAAGGCTTGGAAATTGTTCAAGAAATCCAGCGTGGCGTTCAAGAACTGCACTTTCTGGAATTGTTTCAAGGCTTGGTCGATAGCGCTGGCGGAAAATCCGAGCGAAACTAACGAACGCTGAGACTCCATCAAAGCTTCGCCCAGCGCACTCGCTGGACCCATCATGTCTGCGATAGCGCTGCCAAACATTTTCAGATTCTCACTGGATAGCGCTGCGATGGTTAACATCTCAATCATCTCTTCGTCTAGGTGCTGTAAGTCGGCGGCTGTTAATCCCAACACCCTCATGATAACTTCTTGCATCGCAAGCTGGTCGCCCAGGATTGCTTCTTGGTTAGCATAGGCTATGCGCATTGCGTTAATATGAGAGTCGATTTCGTCCAGGTTAACGTTTGGCGTACCCGCCGTCTCGATGGACGTTTCTAGGTTCGCGATAACCGCTTGTAGTGCGGTCTGTTCTGCTGGCGATAGATGCTGCATCAGCGACTTCGCGACCGCTACGTGCAACTTGGCTTCGGCAATTTTACTTTCCATGAGGACTACGTCTGACGCGATTGAATCTCTCATGGATTGTAACGATTCTCCCTTAATAGCGAACTCTGATGCCTTGATAGATGCTTCTTGTTTTGCCATCCGAGCGGACACGTTTGCTTCTAGTACGCTTTGTACTGACTGGAAGGCTCGTGTTTTGGCTAGGTCTGTTTGTGCCTTGGCCAAGTCGATGCCGCTGTCGCCCAAGAATTTTGCATTGTTCGTAACAAACTCAGCAAAGGATTGGATACCAGACACTAAAGAAGTATCAACAGCGATGCGCGCTTTTTGCACAGTCAAATTCAATTTCTGGGTTTCGATTTCAAATTCAACCAGTGCGTCTTTAGACGCGTCTAGTTGTCCGCTCATGGTTGACAACGAAGAAGCGGTTCTGTCGCCACTTTCGGTTAATTCTATCAAAGTGGCATTAATAGCAGTCGAATCAAATAATCCTAGCGCAAGTTTCTGTAGAGTTTTGCCGTCAGGTTTATCCAATAAATCTGACAGGAACGACTTATCAAAATCTGCAATTTTCCCAGAAAGCTCTAGTTTTCCCGCGTTTACTTCAATGTTTAGATTTTCAAAACCAGGCCCAGTTCCTGTTGCTGCGCCGAGTAATAATTGTGTCTGCTCTGGCGTTAGTCCTGCTTTACCGCCAACTTGACCTACTGCGTGTTTAAATACTGATAAAACGTCAGCATCTGGGTTTTTTTGTAGCTCTATATCTATAGCTTTTTGAATTTCTTCAAGAAGTTGTGGTAAAATATTTCTACCTTCTATGTCTTTTGGTTGAAAACCAGTTAATCCCAAGAAATCTGCGGCATCTGATTGTTTTACTCGTTCAGTTTTGGAGCCTGCTTTGAAACCAAAGAAAGGAATCGAGTCGCGCGTCTTAGAAGTTCTTCCAATAGTGACGGTTAACGTATCGTCTATAAACTTAGCACCGCTAGCGATTGCGTCAGCAATAGTTTTATCGAGTAATTCGTTCTCTAGCTGCGCCGCGACTCTGTCGCCTAGTCCAGTCAACCCGTCTCGCATAGCAAGCGACAGTGCGGCAGCATAGATAGAACCAACATCGTCACCAGCCATTTCGATTGCCGCTTTTAGTTGTTCAGATTCTAGTTCTTGTTGTGCAACCTTGGCGGCTTCGCGCGCTTTCTTTTTCTGCTTGTTTTGGCTGGCCGCTCCTATACCTGCGGCGCCTCCTGCTACCAGCAGGCCCGCCGCTATCGGCGCACCAACTCCGCTAGCAAAAAGACCCGCAACCCAAGCTGCCGACACGCCAGCAAATAGCGCATTCATGGCAGTGTCTGTACTGGATTGTGAATTAGCTGCACCCACGACAGACGCGGCGACACCCAGTGCTCCAAGCACACCGCGCATTAACAGCGCCTGGCGCGTCATTAGCGCTTGTCGCTCTAGCATTTTTAGCGCGGCGACTTTTCGCTTAGTAGCGACTTCGACTGCTGCCGCCGAACCCGCCGCAGCAGTTATTTCTCTTGAGTATGTTAACTCAATTTGGAATCGTTGGCTTTCGTATTCTTGTGAAACCTGTCTAATCGTACCCTTTAGCTTTTGATTAGCCACGTTGATAGTGTTCAAGTCCTTGGACATCAAAATTGATGCGTGGTGGTTTAATCTAAGAACCTTGTTCAGTAGCGAGTATGCGACAACGGCTTGCAGCGCAGGTGCGGGTATAAGCTGTAGTAATTTCGCGAATACTTTCGCTAGCGTGGATACAACTTCAGACGTGCTGGCAAGCACTGGTGTGACATCTTTAAGAATACTGACAAAAGAAGTCAGCAAGTCGATAACCGATGGCAAAACATCTTTCGCGAGTTCAGTCAAAATCTCAGCCAACGCTTCGCCCATGTTGTCGGCGACGCCTTCCTGGTTGATGCGCTTAATTTGTTCAAGCAATACGTCACCGAAGTCAGAATTCAGAATCGCCGCATTGACTCTGTTCATGGCAATTGAAGTCTGGTCGGCCAAGTTATCCAATGCAATCTGTGCCTGGACGGCAGCAGACACAACCTGTTTCTCCATGGCTTCGCGGAAAGTATCCATCTGGTCAGATTGACCAAGCAACACCGCAAACACACGAGCACCACGAACACCGAACGCTTGAATCAACAGCGACAGGCGACTGGTAGTTGTGAATAATTTCTCTCCGCTCTCGATGGCTGCAACCTGGGCGTCGTCCATGTCATCTAACGTCTTTAGTTGCTCCATCTCGGTCTTTGTGAGTTGGCCGAACTGTGCCTCGACAGCGCGCGTAACATCGGCCAGCGTGCCACCTTCATCGATTACTTTCGACAGCGCGTCAGCTAGCACTTTTCCTTCTTGGGTTGCTCCGCGCATACCAGAACGAATAAGCTGCTGTAGGCCCTGGCCGATTGAACGGCCCGCGATACCTGCTTCCAGACCAGCATTTGCGGTCAGTTGTAGTGCCGACACCAAGTCTTCTAGCTCGATACCCAATGTTGACGCGAAAGGTGCGCTGAATTTCAATGCGTCATTTAAGCTAGTGAGCGTGTTCACCGAGTTGTTAACAGCGAACTGTAGCGAGTTAACCACGCGCGTAACGTCAGCAATATTTGCAACTTCTAGGCGGAAAGCGTTGATGGTACGAATGGTAACCTTAGCCGCCAGGTCGAAGTTTTCCATTGTCGCCGTCGCCAGATTCAACAGCGCAGGAGTTGTCGCCAGAATCTCGTTGGTCTTGGCACCAGTCTGTGCAATGAAACGCTGGCCTTCTGCCACCTTTAATGCGCTAAAGTGAAAGTCTTCACTCAAGTCAATTGCTTGTTGGCGAATCTTGCCGATATCCTCGTTGCTCACATCTGCGATGGCTTGAATGCCCTTGATTTGTTTCTCGAATTGCGCGATACCGCGCCCCGCTAGTGCGACGATACCCGTAAACGCAGCGAAACTGCGCGCAGCGAATACCGCGCCGTGGCCCGCTTCGCGCAGCATCGCAGCCGCTTTTTGATTACCCCGCGTAAAAGACAACAGCGCGCCGCGCTCAAAGCGGTTGATGTTGCGGTCGATTTTACGCAGTCCGCCCGACACCGCATCCACTAGCGTGATGGTTGCGGCCAATTGCGCGCGCCCATTCAGCATATTACCCATACCAACGGCGAACGCCATTATAGACCGCCTTCAAACAATCCCAGTTCTTGAGCCATCATCTTGACGCTGGGAACCATTGGTCCGATTGTAACACCATAAATGTCGCCGTTCTGGAACGTTTCGTAGCCAATGTTTGTAGAGATGTCCAGCATGTCCGTCTTGCTGCTGGGCTTCACGACACCAGGCGGGTCGGCGGTCTTGGGCGCATTCTCGTATGTAGAAATTGCCACAGACACGCCCACTTCTGCCGCGAGAGCCAGCGCCGCGACGGCTTCACGTCGAATCTTTGCAACCCAAGTCGTAATAGCAGGCTTAAGATTGCTTGTCATTTGAAAATTGATGTTCCCAGTCGTTCGATTGACACGAACGTCGGGAGATGCCCGCACTTTAAAGCGCGTGGCCCTGGTAGCGATTTTTTGAAGCTGAAGCATGTATTCTTCGGTTGCTTCGGCGATACCCGCAGCGAGAAACCCCTTACCCTCGAAGCCAGTAGAAGGCTCACCTAGAAAATAATGGGGACCAATACGTTCGACCATGCGCGAAGCCAAGCGGGCACGGCGTTACGTTTTCGACCTACCCACCGACTTCTTACCTGGAAGCTTGGTATCAGAAACGGACGCTTTACCCATTAAATCATTGTGGTCGTTAGATTCCCGAATATTAGCTTCGATGAAAGATTGAGAATACACGAAATATTGCAGTCTGGTCATATCCGCAATATCGTGTACAGTATAGCCCGTCTTTCGGAATGTCTGGTTAATTGTTATGAACCCGTCCAGCGTATTTGGCGCGCGCTGGCGACGCTTCTTGTCGTCGTCCCTGGGGCGATGTTTTTCCATATTCTCGGTGAACAATTGAACAACATGTCCCATCCGCAAATTCATATCCATTTCAATGCGAGAAAATATCGCATCCGTTGTATGTGATGGCAACTGTGCCAGATATAACTCCACGTTTCGAAAATATGATTGCTTCTCGTCAATCAAAAATTCAGCAGGATGCTCAACGCCTCTAGAAGTGCGAACGGCTAGCGCCTTTGCTAACATCCTGGTGACTGTTTCTTTGTCTGACGAGCACTCAGACTCTTCGGCCAACGTCAAAGGGACGTAATAAATTGGTTCGTCGTCAACGACGATTTGTCTACAAAACGACCCGTCGAGCAGATAGTCGAAAACGTCAACGTGCGCGTTAGCGCCAGCTTTCGCTTGTTTTTCGGGCGATGCCCCAGATTTGCGTTTATATCGGTCAACCGCTGACACGGCGCTACGACTCTAGCCGCCGCTTGCCTTCCGCGAGTAGCTTTTCTCGCAGCATTTCGCGCATCTTCTTGCCTTCGGCGTGGACAACGTTGGCGACATGGTCCCCGATAGCCATCACGATTTCATTGTGATATGAGCTAGAAAGCGCAAAGTAGTCGTCATCTGTGGCATCTTCGCCGCCTTTGCGAAGCATCATCAGATGAACATACAGGGTGGCATACTCTTCTTGTTCATCTGTCGTGGGGGCTTCTAGGATGCGCTTGGCGCGCTCGATGCCCTGGGCTTTCGCCTCTGCCTCTTCGTCAAAGCCCAGTTCGGCGAATTTAAGTTTCTCGCCGTGTAGCTCGACATCATGGATTTTACGTGACTTGGTAACTAGATTTTTTAGTGCCATAATAGCATACTCCATTATGCGTTACTAGTATATAAATATATCTAGTCGCAGAAAACAAACGGGAGAAGAAGAAAGAGGTATCGTTACGACTTAATTCGGAACGGTGTTCCATGCAGCGGGGAACGTAACGGTCTCAGCGTCGAATGCCACCGTCATAGTAACTTCCGCGCCCGCAGGAATCGCAGTACCAGCGCTTGATAGATGCACACGCTCCAGGTCCAGAATGTCCCGAGCAGTCGTCACATCAGCATCACCATTAGCATCCAGGTCGCAACCCAGGAACATCCGAATCGTGTATGTGTTGCTGGAGCGAATAGCACTGCGCAGCCCGTGCGCCGTCGCCAGATACTGAGGGTCCGTGGTACTATCCAGGCCGTGGAATGGGTTATCCGTGGTAACGGCAATCGTGTCGTCACCCAGTGCAACTGGGTCCAGCACAAGCGCATCGTAAGACAGCGTGTCTTCGATAGAGCCGTCCGAAATCTTTTGATTCTGCGTACCGACAATATCCAGACGGTTAATCGTCTTGGACGAGTCTTGGCCGTAATTCGTCGCGCATTCTAGAAACACCAGGGACACCAGCGTACCGTCAACGTACACAACATCCGCGTCAGCGGGAGTCTGGAAGACCTTGGTTGTACCGTTTTCCTTTACGATGGCAGCAATGACGCTTTTGCCTTCTTGTAGATTAAAATTCACCATATTATTCACCGTTTATTGATTCTGATTAGGGAACGGACTCTTCTCTTACGCCTTCCCAACTCAATGTTTGCTCAACAAAAGTAGCAGGCGCAACGACAATACCGTTGCTAGAGAATTGAACATCCAGAATCTGGTAAGCATCCAACATCTTACCGTCTTCGTCGTAATGCTCGAACCTCAATGTATATTGTGGATTAGTCGCACCGCCAAAACCAAGGCGCCACGCGAACAAGTCGCTGTCGTCAAATTGGTATTTCGCATAGACTTCGACTCCGGTCGCAGGTGGCGTGGTGAATACAATCTCGTCTTCGCCGCCACCACCCGTGCCGTCGCTGAATGTGTAACCTTCTAGTTGGCCTTGGTAGTCGTCGTCCAGACGCACAAACAAGGTGTCTTCGAACACGGTGTCGTGTAGTAACGTGAACGTATCTTCGACGTTGTCGCCAGTACCCAATAGCACGAAAGCTTGAACGTCAGCGCCGTACAGCGTAACTGAGCCAGCGCCGCCCGAGTGTGTAACTTCCATGGTATACACATCGCCAGATGTCAGCGCTACGCGGTCACCGAGCGCCAAGAGATACTGAGCGTACCCCAGTGTAGTCGGTAGTGCGTCATTTGGCATCGTTAGCGTAGCAACGGTAGCCGCCATGTCGTCTTTGATTACAACCGTCAGGTCGTCGTCATAGGTCGGAGTCCGCACCAATAGTAATGAAATGAAATCCAGGCGGTTACCCAGCGCAACGAAGTCTTGAGACGCAGTGAGATTACCGACAGCCAGAACGTGTTGTGAGCCGCCGTCGCCGATTGATGTATCAACAGCCGCAACGTCCGCGTTCGATTGAAAATCCAGGTTGTTCACGATTTGATTATGAATAAACCGAATACCAAAGTCGTTGTGTCGAAGTTCCGTCAGTGTGCCAGAATACGAGACGCTGCCCGTGGAAATGCGCTTATCAGGTGTACCGATTACGTCCGTCTTCTGAACGTCCTTGGAGCGGTCGATGTCTGCGCTTGTGGCGTTCATAATCTCGACGCCGTCAACGAGCACCTTGGCTCGTGTTGCTTCTGTAAGGGGCGCGGGCGTCATCAATTTTAATTGTGGATTGCGGTGAGCGATTTATCGCGAGTCAGGACAACGTCACGAGTTAGGCGTACTGCACGTTGAACCGTATTCGACCAGCAACAATGTCCGTACCCTCGATACGACCCGTCTGGGTGGTGTCAGGGACGACTTGTAGCTTATGAACGCTAACGGTAGTAAATTTACCCTGAATTAGCTCTAGCGCGTCGGAAATGTGTTCGTGAATATACCGCCCCAGTTCCACACTGGATAGCGTTGTCGCGCCGACAACTTTGGTGTATGCGCCCTGGGTGAAATAAAAGTCTAACAGAACATCTGATTGTCGCCAGCGCGTTCCAATGGCTCGAAAATAGTCAGGTCGGTATTGGTGAATGAAAATCAGCGGGCCGACGTATTCATTGCCTAGAGCGCCTTCGCTGGTAACAACTCGAAATTGCGTATCGTCTGCTGCAAAATCTTTTAACTCGATTTCGTCGCCCAAAAAATCGACATCGCCAACAGTAAAGCCCGTTGTAATCAGCGTCGATAACTCAGCCAGAAAGTCGTTGATATCTGTCATGTCTATACCGTGCGGTCGAACCCGATACCTTCAGCGTCGTCAAAGCGGGAGTCTGTGTAACCAACGTCTGTGTCGCTCGAAGCGTTGTCCGTGAACATGAGTTTGCCGCCACCGGCCCGCACTAAATTAGGAAAACTTGCCGCTAAATGGTCAAAGAAAAGTGCGCGGTAAACATTCGACAAATGCCCAGACCGATTCTGCGCGTCGGCTGGTTGAATGCCCAGCTTGTAAATCTCAACGTGAATGTGCCACAACGCGTAATAGATAATCAGTTCGTCGTAAGCAGAAGAAGATGTGTTCGCGCTGCTGTAATCCGCAATCGCGTAGGTTTCGCCAGTTCTCTCGTTCAGAAAGAGATGGGCGCGCTCAATCTTGTTTTCGATAGCGTCATCGCTGTAGGTGGTAGACGTGAGTCGCAAGAAATTTCTGATTTCGGCGTTTATAGTTTGGACCAACTGCGAGTCTCCTTCATAATCAGTTGTGGTCTGAAAGGAGCGCAGCGGCGAGGGTGAGTGCGCGGGTTTCTGCGCGGCGTTTACGCTGACGTTGTCGTTTAACTTCCTCTTTAGAAATCCCACCACGCCTAGCCGCCCATGTGTCCCGTCGTTTTGCGTTTGCTTCTTCTGTATGTGAAGCTTTAATGTTTTCTCTTGAGATTTCTCGTAATTCTGGGTTATCTACGTAGCGCTGGCGCTGAATTTCTGAAAGCCGCTCTTTAGTTTCTTCTGTGTGAGAACAAGAGTCGTTTGCTCGTCGCGTTGCTACGCGCTTCGCGGCTTCTTCTGGAGTTCTAATTCTATCGCTATTAATTTGCCTGAATTTTTCTTTAACCTCTGGGCGATTCATTCGCTCTGTCACTGCTTCTGTAATTCGCGCTCGATATTCTGGGTTTTTCCAGTTCTTTTGGGAGTTTTGTGAAATTACTTTACGATATTCAGGATTCTGCCACATTTTTTGGGAGTTTTGTGAAATTGCTTTACGATATTCAGAATTCTTCCACATCTCTTTAGAAAGTTCAGAGTGCTCACTTCTTAGTTCTGGCGACTGCCACGCGTTTCTTATTGCGTCTGTTGTGTATTTTCGATAGTCAGGGTCTTGCCACTTTTCTTTGAATTGTAGCGAAAGTTCTTCTCGCTGTTCGTCCGTGAAAACTCTGCCGCCCTTACCACCTTCTGCGGTGTTAGTCAAGTTTTCAAACTGAGAAATCC
>Ga0326597_10013492_pt1 | contig 10739 bp, 11 predicted proteins | sample RVTome_12_FD_203789 | JGI IMG/M metagenome (GOLD analysis project Ga0326597, IMG submission 203789) | Soil microbial communities from uranium-contaminated site in the Upper Colorado River Basin, Wyoming, United States - RVT100D185 | ecosystem: Environmental > Terrestrial > Soil > Contaminated >... | reverse complement strand
CGCGGCGGGTCTCGTCATTCTCGCTGTCGCAATAGGCTTTCCTCAACTCGTGCCCCCGGTGCCTTTGCGCCTGGAGGCAGTCACCTTCGCAACAGATCTCGACCGTTCCAGCCTCGAACCTTCGGGCGTGATTGACGACGACGCCGACAGCAGGTCGCTGCATGGCAAGCTGGTGGTCCTGGCCAAGGTCTTCGCGCCGTCGAACGTGCCGGCCCGAGTCGCCCTCGACTGGTATCTCGACCGATCCCTCGTCCGCAACTCGCGCGAAGTCGAAATCGTCGCCCACAGCGACGGATTCAGGTTGTGGGACGTACTACGACCGGAGAGTGGGACGCTCGCACCGGGTGCCTATCGCGTCGTCCTGCGCACTGCGGATGATCGAGTGTTCGGCACCGCGAGCATTCGACTCCGCTGACGGCGCTGTCACATGAAACCAATTGCCGTATTTGCCCGTACGGTCAAGAAAATCCCAATGTGCTCTCGCAGAGCAGGAGCCGGGTCACCGGCCGCATGAGTTCCTTGACCACACGAGAGAGCCTTCCCGCCAACGTCACTTACGTGATGTTGAGCAGCGTCGCGGCGTTGCCACCGAGTATCGCCACCTTTTCCGCGTCGGTCAGTCCGGGAGTGTCGAGTACGTGATCCACTGCATCTGGGTTCCACGGGTACGGATGGTCGGTGCCGATGATGAGCTGGCTCGCGCCGACTTCCGCGATGAGGTGGCGCAGCGCATTAGGGGTGAATACGAGCGTATCGAAATAAAGCGATCTCAGGTACTCGGTCGGCTTCTTCTTCAGCACGATGTTCGGATTGCATGCCGCGGGATTGACGCGGCAGGCGTGGTCCATCCGCGGCGCGTAGGACGGCAGGTAGCCCCCGCCGTGGGCCGCGCAGATCTTGAGTCCCGGAAAGCGGTCGAGCGTCCCCTCGAAAATGAGATGCTCCAGCGCAATAGTGGTATCCAGCGGATTGCCGATGGTGTTCGACAGCCAGCCGTTGCCCTTGAACCGGCTCGCAAGCGCGGGCGTGCTTTGCGGGTGGATGAAGAGCACCGCGCCGAGCTCCTCCGCCTTTGCCCACACCGGGTGAAACTTCGGGTCCGAAAACTCCGACTCGGCGACGCTACCGCCGATGGCCGCGCCGCGCAGGCCGAGCTTCTTCACGCTTTCCTCGAGCTGCTGCACCGCCAGGTCGGGGAATTGCAGCGCGAGCGACGCAAAAGCCGCGAAGCGGTCGGGGTAGTTCGCGCAGAACTCGGCGAGCTTTTCGTTCTGGAGCCTGACTACCTGGGTCGCCACGTCGCGCTCGGCGCCATACCACGCCGGATTGATGCTGAGCACCTCCATGTCGATGCCCTGCTCGTCCATTTCGCTGATACGGCGCTGCCCGACTTCATCGAGCCCCGGCCCGAACGAGCTCTGCGGATCCAACCCGAGCAGGGTGTGCGCCTCGGGAATCGTGCAGTGCGCGTGCACGTCGATCACCCTCGCGCGTCGGCCAGCGACCACCACCTCGCGGCGCGTTCCCGACGGCCGTGTCTGCGCTCGCACCTGTGAGGTCCCCATCAGGCTGCAACCCGTAAATACGATTCCGGCTGCCGTGCCAGTCGTTTCCTTGATGAACTCCCTGCGAGTGAACATTTATTCCTCCCTCTTGTCGTCGACTCTCACTTCTCGGCCTTCACCTTTGCATCGACGACGATCGTCGCGAACATCGGCGGCTCCTCCCCGGTCAATTCACGAAACTGCTCCCCCCGGCGTGTTGGACGCCAGTTCGAAGGCGACAGACCGTATGATGCGCGTGTTTCAGTCAGCAGAAGGTTCTGTGTCAACACGGTGTTGTCAGGTTGCCGGGTGGCTGACAGAGTTGGGCGATGACACCCCAACCTCATATACCTTCGTCACCGACCGATCGCGAATGACCTCGGCGCGCCAAGCTCAGCATCCGGTTCAGCGCCTTGCATGGAAGCACGGATTCGACCTCTTGTCCAGCGGCCAGCCGAATTCGCAGGCCGTCGCCGAGGATCGACTTGTACCGGAAGAACGCGTTCTCCACGCGGGCCGCCCCGCTTGCAGTGTCTTCCGTGTTTCGCAGCGGCCCATTCACCTTCGCCTACGATCGAGAGTCCTGTACTGTCGACAATGAGATGCATGCCGGCGCCCGCGGGGGCGCGACGAAGCGTGATGTCGAGATACTGGCCACGCCGTGAGAGCGTCGTGTGATCGGGTGGGAGAGGTCGAGGCCCAGCATCCAGAAGACCGACGTCAAGAAGCCCTCGGTCTGGCGCAGTGGAAGGTGGAAACTGAGACGGAGCGTCAACCAATCTGGCGCGGTAGACTCACTGCGACATGGATCCGCTGACCCACACCCTGGTTGGTGCCAGCCTTGCGCAGACCCGGTTCGGCCGCGTGCCGCTCGGAGCCGCCACGTTCGTCCTCGGCGCGAACCTGCCGGACATCGACGCCGCCAGCTACTTCCTGGACGGCGACTTCTCACTCGGATTCCGGCGAGGCTGGACCCACGGCGTGCTGGCCATGGCCGTGCTGCCGCTGCTGCTCGCGTGGATGATGCGCCAGATCGACCGGATCCGTTGCAGTCGGGCGCCAGCGGCCACACCGGTCGCCTTTGGTCGGCTGCTGGGTCTCTCCTACGTCGCGGTCCTGACCCACCCGGCGCTTGACTGGATGAACACGTACGGTATTCGTCTCCTGATGCCATTCGATGGACGCTGGTTCTACGGCGATGCGTTGTTCATCGTCGACCCCTGGCTCTGGCTGCTGCTTGGGATCAGCGTGGTCCTGGCGTACAGCCGGTCGCGACTCCAGGTGGCCGGATGGGTCGCGCTGGGCGCGATCGCCACCGCTCTTGTGAGCGGTGTTTCCGGCCTACCGGTCGCGCTGCTGGCGCTCTGGTGTCTCAGCCTGGCACTCATTGCGGGTCTGCGTGTCTGGGGCGGCGTGCAGCCTCAATTACCAGTGGTCGCGACCATCAGCCTCGCACTCGCGGCGCTCTACATCGCCTCCATGATCGGCGGTTCTCGGCTCGCACAGCTTGAGGTGGCACAGTGGGCTGAGGACCGGGGCCTCAGCACGAACCGGATCATGGTTTCCCCGAGACCCGGCGATCCGTTTCGGCGTGACGTGCTGATCGCCGACGAGCAGCACTATCACCGGCTGACATTCGACTGGCTCGACACGGCGCGTGTGCGCCCGCGAGGCTCGGAGACGGCGATCGGCGACGGACACCCCGCCGCCAGGGCGGCGCTGGCCGCACCCAACGTCCGGGGCTTCGCTACCTGGACCCGATTCCCGAGCTTCGCGGTCGAGCCGCTAGATGATGGCTACCGCGTCACGATCACCGACATGCGATTCGGCGGCGCCGCGGTCGAACTGGACCCGAAGCTCGAACCGAGGTAAAAGTCCGCTTCGCGTCGGGAGCTCGCGTCGGCACGACCCGTAATTGGAGGCAGCGGCGAAGCTGGGTGCGCTGCTTCACCGGTGACGGACGCCGACGAGGCCGACCCGCCGGTGGTTGGACTAATGCTTCTTGACCACTGCAGAGGCCGTGACACGCCAAAGGCGACCCCGAGAGGTCGCCCTTGGATCACCCACGCGAGATGGGTTCTAGCCTCAACAGCTTCCGGAAGGAGCGGGCCTCCCGGGTGGCAGCAGCGGACACAGGAAGAACTTGTCGCCCTCATCCTGCATGCCGTTCGCGTTCACATCCACCCACCATCGACCGCCGCGATATCCAGGGTCTCCCGGGCCGTACTCAGTGCTGCCGTTGACTGCGTCGAGGAGCTGAAACTTCCCCTTCATCGGCAACGGGTCCGTCGCGACGAAGGTGTCGTAACACATGCCCTGACTCGTTACGTACACGCCACCCGCTATGCCCGGGCCACCGGCCCGTGAATCGGTCGCCGCGGCGGTCGCAGCGGAGCCAGGGACGCTCGAGGGCGCGGCGGGCTGGGAAGTACAGCCAGCGAGTGCCATCGAACACAGACCAAGCGCACAGGCGACGAAGTTCTCTCGCATCATTAGGGACTCCTTTCGACGATGACCTCCTCGGGAGGTTCGGCGCTGTTGCCGTACACCTGTTGAGTCGCACGAACTGGTCAAATCCCCCTTGGAAGACGAGCCCGTCTGCCTTCAGTGGTGCTTGGGGGATCGTCCATCAGGAATTCCTGCAACTAGTGGTTGGTTTTCTGCAGACTGTGATGGAGATGTCAGTAACGAGTCTGGATATCGCGTCTTGTGAGCCCGGCATCCACCCGGGATCCAACCTGCGCGCAGTCGTCTGGGCGTCGATGCCGGCATCGGCTCCGTTGACACTGTGGGGTTGGCCCGGCCGATGATCGCCGTCGCCGTAGTCCCCAAGCTGTCGAACGCGTGATCGATCGTGCATTGTGGCCGCGCGCGGGACACTACGCCGTCTGCTTGGTGGCAGGTGGGACGGGAGGAACGGGCGGCTCCGGGACCGCGTCGACTGCTTCCCGCGTCCCTCGCACGGTCGTGTGGGCCACGATCCAAATCATGTTGACCGCCACGGGCAAACCGGCACGACTGGCGGGTTCGAATCGGGCCTCCGCGAGGACACCTATCAGGTCATCCACGAGTCTCTCTTCATGCACATCCATCACGATCGCCGGGTCGACGTTTGGCGTCAGCAGCTCGAGATGCTGGGCGCGCCCTTCACGCGTCACCACACCCGCCAGCGCAAAGAGGGCATCGTCGGCATGCATCGGAAACGTGGCAAAGGGGTCGTCGAGCGCACGCGGGAAGCTCACGCGCGCCCCGACCGAGACCGGATTCTCATTTGAGCCAGGCGCGCTAACCACCGGTAACATCGCGGCGAGAGCGTCCGGGCTCTCGCTGGTGGCCAAGCGCGTCATGCCAAGCAGGATCACGGAACAGACCATCGCCGCGGCGACGGCACCCAGCCCGGCATACGCGAAGTGCATGTCGTCGAACATCTCACGGATGCGCGTCCGGAACGACAGTTGCTCCTCAGCGTAGGCACGACTCACGACGGTACTCAGGAATCCGATATTGTCGTCTCGCGACAGGGGCAGCCCCGGCAGCCTGGCTGCGCGCAATGCCACCTGCATCAGCCGCAGGTCGGCGAGCGTGCCGGCACAGCGCTGACACCGTTCCAGGTGTGCGGTTACCGCGACCTGCTCTGCGAGTGCCAACTCACCATCGTGCAACGCCTGGATCCGTCGACGTGCGTCCGCACAAGAGAAGCGTGTCATGTGGTGCGCGCCTCACCCAGCTCGCGGCGCAGCGCCTGTCGTGCACGGGTCAACCGGGATTTGACGGTCCCGACCGCGAGACCAAGGGAATAGGCCATCTCGTCGTAGCTCAGGCCGTCGATCTCTCTGAGCACGATGGCCGTCCGCTGTTCGAACGGCAGCTGGTCGAGCGCCAACTGCAGCCGCTCGGCCAACTCCTTCTGCGCCAAGACACGATCGGGGCCGGCGTTGACAGCCGATAAGAACTCGCCGTGCGCCGCGACATACGCATCGAGCGAGACCTGATCGGCCCGGCGGCGCCGACGCCAGAACCTCTGTCGATTGCGCGCCTGGTTGACGGCGATTCGGTAGATCCAGGTTTTGAGCGTGGACTGACACCGAAAGCGACGGATGGAACGGAAGACCTTCAGAAAGACGTCTTGCGAGAGATCGAGGGCCTCCTCGCGATCGCCCAACAGATTAGCCGCTAACTGGACGACCATGCGTTGATGCTCGGTGACTAACTCAGCGAAGGCCGCTTCGTCACCCGCGGCACACCGCTGCACCAACGCGGCTTCCGGGCCGCCGAACTCAGACCACTCGAGTGCTCGCATGTGCTTCACGCTCGAACTCCACGCTGCTGCGATCGAGTTACCGACCCATTCGTACTCTATCCCGTTTAGAACCCCGGCGAGACCGAAGGTTCCGGTCGTGTCTCACACTGAGACACGATCACAGTTCCGTCGATAGCGATCGACGTCAGACACGTGAGCTGGCGGTCGACCTCGTGGCACTCGCCTGTCAGGTGTGCCTCGCCGTTCCATCCATGACACGGACCGCGTGTCACTGCAGCGTGAACCTCACGGTCACGGTCATCACCACCGCGACGGGGTTCCCGTTCAACAGCGTCGGCGTGAACTCCCACTGCCGCACGGCGGCCAGGGCTGCCTCATCGAGGAGCGGCACGGACCCAAGCAGCGTCGCGTTGAGGACTTGGCCTGTAGTGCCGATCGTGGTTTCGATAATCACGACACCTTCGACACGCGCCGCCTGGGCAATCGCCGGGTAGACCGGTCGCACATCTTTGATCTTCGTTGGCGGGCGGAGCTCGCCACCGATGCGAATGGGATCGTCTGGTGTGCTCGGCGGAAGCGGTGGCGGTGGACGCACCGCAGCTGCGGTAAACACCCCGGCGAGGTTTCCGACGCCTGCGACGGTCCCGACCGGCGGGGCCGCCACCTCAACGAATGGCTCTGGTGTAAATGCGCTCGGTGCCTCGAGGGGGGCCACACCGGGATCGGCGTCAGGCACCCGACTCGCATTCGCCACTGGTGGTCGTGGAGCCGGCGGCGGCTCCGGTGGAAGCACCACATCTCGGCTGACGAACGCCATCAGCCTGGTGGCCGGGGTCGGCAAGACGCCAGGCGCCATCAACGGCACGAGGAAGGCGAAGGCGAGCACACCCACGTGGATCACGATTGAGAGCGGCAGCACGTACCCCTTCTTGCTGCCGACGCGTATCGATGGTGTGACGATGTCACGAAACATGCTCCACCTCCGCAGGCATAGACACCGCGGAGCATGCGGCGGTCTCAATGCGCTGATCGGCAACAAACGGTGTCCAACACTGAATCGTGATCGACAAGAGGGTACCGCGCTGTCGAGTACGGACAAGCCATGGCACGACCGCCAGGTCAGCTGAGCGACCTGCAGCCGCCGTGCGAATCATGGACATGCTGGGACAACCCGTGCCCGCGGGACGCATCACGCAGATCGAGATCGCAAGCCGTGCGGGGGCCGGATCTGAAAAATGGTTCGCTCGCGTCGGCCGGCACCAGTTCGGGTTCGGCGTCATGCTGTTCGCCGATCCGCACTAAGGCGCGACGTGACAGTGCCACGAGGCGCCGACGCCATCGTGACCGGCGTGGCGGGATGACTGAGGCTGCGTGGGAATCGTTTTGGTCCATTTAGCAGGAACACAAGATTCGGCCACAATGGTTGCCGTCTGGGCGGAATCCTAACGGTTAAATTAGCCAAGTTCCAGCTTCTCTTGTTTCTTCTCGTCTGCTTCCTGTTTCCGGATGTACTCGCGGATGACCTCTTCGGCCAAACCGACCGTACGGACGCAGTACCCGCGCGCCCAGAAGTGGTCGCCCGTGAAGTTGCGTTGCCGCCCCAGATACTCCCGATGAATGCGGATCGCTGACTTCCCTTTCAGAAACCCCACCGTGTTCGCCACGCTGAACTCCGGCGGGAGGCCCAACACTACGATGGTTGGAGACCGTCTCATATTTTTCGCCCCACCCCTACAACGGTCGAACCTCTGCGCGTCTCACCGCCAGAGGCGGTGGCTTACCTATTTGAGTTATTGACACGCTGAAAGACTTCCTCTGGCCGGCCCTCATGGCCGCCGCCACGAATCGGTCTTGACGGCGGACTTGGGAACCGGGCGGCCCATGGACCGAGGCGCGATAAGCGCCGTGGGGGGAACAGGGAGGGGAACAGGACTCAGCGCGGGGTGTTCCCCCCTCTCCCGCACTCTTCCCGGCGAATTCTCACGGCCAACAGCGGCACGGCCGGACGCCTTTAGAGGCGCGTCAACTTCAAGTAGCGCTGCGACTTGCCGACGAGGACCGTTGGGCGGCGCTCTTCGCCGCCCGCGTCGATTCGCCAACGTCGACGAGGCGGTCAATGTCAGTGCCGTGGCGTGAGCGACCCCCCCTTCTTGACGGGGGGTGCCATCTCACCCGCGACCAGCGGTGGTCGCTCACGCCACGCTGTCCCTGCCTCAGCCGGCCTAGGTGATCTCTGCAACGCGACCGAGCAGCCTGCGAATGCGCGCGGAATCTGCCCCGTGTTTCATCGGCCGTCGGACTCGATTGTGCGGTTCGCGTTCGCGCGCTCAAGGCGCTCCGCGTCGCTCCGCCCGCACTACGCGCGGCTAGCGGCCTTGCCCGCGCGATCCGCGAGCCTCTGGCACGCAACTACCGACGGTCTCTTGACGACGCGCATCGGCGGCGCTATTGTGAAGTCATCGTTGGCCGGTTGCGCACCGCAACCCCCTCCGCATCGCCCGATGTGGGGCACACGAATCTGCTGGCCATAGGTCACGGTTCGTTCTCTTCTCTCGACACACCCCTGGTTGCTCATTCGCGTGGCGAAACGTCCGCGGATCAGGCACTTGCGCCGGATTGCGCTGCGGCCCAAGGTCACAGCGCGAGATCCGGCCGCTCGACGCTCGCGCATGCGCTCGAAAGGAGCTGCGCCGCGCGTCTTGGATCTTCAGTCGTGAATCGTCACGCTGCCACGGCCATCCGCCTGTCAGTTGCCGATGCGCTCGGAGCCGCACTCAGTGCTGCCCAACCACAGCAGCACGAGTGCGTGAACTGACAGAGTGCGTGAACTGGCATCGACGTTCAACAGGGGCAGGCGTATCAGGGCCGAACGACGACGAGCACGATGGGCGCGGCGACGACGGCAAGTGCAGCGCGTTCGCACGGACGCGAACAACAACCAGATCGACGCGCATGCACACGATCACCTGCGCGCGTTCGTCCGCGTGCTCGCGCGCCAGGCCGCTCGTGAAGTATTCGAGGCACACATCAAGCGCGGATCTGAATCCGTTCATTGAGGTCGAACAGCAATGAAGGTTGCCATCTACGCGCGGTATTCGTCGGACAATCAGCGCGACGCATCGATCGCCGATCAGATCCGAGTCTCCCGCGCCTTGGCCGAACGCCACGGATGGGCGATTGCGCAGGAATACTCCGATCGTTCGGTCTCCGGCGCGACGCTGCTTCGTTCAGGATTCCAGGCGCTGATGCGCGACGCGCTGAATCACCAGTTCGATGTCGTTCTCGCCGAATCGTTGGATCGGTTTAGCCGAGACTTAGCCGAGAAGACCCACCGCGGACTGCGCGGGCGAATCGAGGATGGGAAGTCGGCCGGAGGGCTCTGCTATGGGTACCGCGTCGTCAAGACGCTCAGCGGCGGGAGTCTGACCGTGGGCGAGCGCGAAATCGAGCCTGCCCAGGCAATGATCGTCGAGCGGATCTTCCGTGAGTTCGTGGCCGGCGTCTGGAAGCAGGACGCCGACACAGCCCTCGCCGAGGTCGGATCCCACGCGATCAGCAATGCGGTGGATGCGGGCGCCGGCCAAGTCGAGGCTCTCGAACTCGGCCACTGCTACGGTCATCTCTCTCCCCTGGTCAACGTTGCCTGAGATCAGGACTCCACATGGGCCGACTCTTCCTGTCAGATCGTGTTCACAATCATGCGTGAAAGCTGTACAGATCTTCCGGAGACGCCAGCGCCGTAACGGCGCAGATTTCGAGTCAAGCGCGATCCGGTTGTCGTAAGGATTCTCGCAGGAAACTCCGGGCGACTTGACGGACCGCCAGGTCGCTCCGATTCAGGATTCTTCGGGACCGCTTGGGCGCGCTCCCGATCTCCGGCAATTACCGGAGCGACCCGGACGCATGATCGAGGCCCGCTCTCTCGATTAGGGGTTAACCCTCTCGCCGGCCCAGAAGCACATTCAGGCTGTCAGCCGTGAGCAGCTTCTCCAGGCTCGTGAGACGCGGCGTCTGAAGCGTCTTCGTGGCACCGTCGCTAATAAACTTGATCGGAGCGACCTCCCGAACCGTGCCGAACTCGATGGCCCAGCGCCCATCGTCCAGGGGCACGACAGCACGGACGTCAGCCACATGGGTTACGGCCGAAATCGGTGCGGTTCTGTAAGCGGCAACGTGCTTCAGCCGCGCCCTTGACTCCGGGCTCAATCGGATTGGGTACCACCTGCGTTCTCCGACGAACACCCGCTGAAATCCTTCCTCTCGGGCGGGCACAATCACGGTGTCGAAGTCCGCCTCCACCGGCTTCATGATGATGCTGACGACCGCAGCAGCAGGTAGTTCTGTACGACGGTCGGTCCGACGCCCTTTAGAGTCAGCAGGTAATCGCGAGCGGCGGCCGTGTTTCCAGACACTTCGAGATCCGCAAGGAGCTGCGCCCCGCCATCGGCGAGCGCGCAAGCGACGTGGTGCATGCGGAGGGCCATCATTGCTTCGAGCACTGGACCGCGCTTGTCTCCTGCGGCCTCAAGGCGCTCCTGAATCTGCTCGATGTCCAGACCGCTCAGTGCCGACACGTTGAACAAGTCATTCGCTTGGAGGGCCGGGTATAGACGGCCGACCTGCTCCAGCGTCCAGCTATTCACCGCGAGCAGCGCCATGAACAGGTCCGACGCGATATCGTCGCGTTTCGCACTGCTATTCGTCATACGGCCCAAGGAACCGCTCGCCGTTGAAATGAATTAGATGATCCGGCGCATCGGCGATCCAGACCTCTGTCTCCCAGGAGATGTCACCCAAGTACTTCACCATCGCCTTCCGATCAAGGAAGGCTGTGACGAAAACAAGACCAGGCTTCGTCCCCTTGAAAAGCCGCTTGAGCTCGCCGCGCCGCTTCCCATCGACCGGTCCGTGGCTGGTTACTGCCTCGATCAGCA
>Ga0326597_10013490_pt1 | contig 10740 bp, 8 predicted proteins | sample RVTome_12_FD_203789 | JGI IMG/M metagenome (GOLD analysis project Ga0326597, IMG submission 203789) | Soil microbial communities from uranium-contaminated site in the Upper Colorado River Basin, Wyoming, United States - RVT100D185 | ecosystem: Environmental > Terrestrial > Soil > Contaminated >... | reverse complement strand
CGGACAAGAGCGGGCAATATTACTGCCTGCCGACGAAACAGACCGCCAATGCCTGGTGCCGGCAGAACAACGGATCGGGCTATTATGCCGGGCGGGTGAAGGGCGACGGCAGCTTCAACTGCAATCTCTCCGAGGCGGCGGCGCGCCAGGCGGCGCTCAACGAATGCCGCAAGACCTACGGCTCGCGCTTCATCCGGCTCGTCAAGCGCAACGGCCAGTATTATTGCGAGTACAACACCGGGACCGCGAACAACCAGCCGCGGCACGACACCCGCGCCTCCGCCGCCGCCGTCGCCGCCGGCGTTGCCATCATCCAGGGCATACTGGGGCAGGCCAATTCGCCGGGGCCGTCGACCCAGGGGAGCGGTGTTCGACCGCCCCCTCCGTCGCCACCGCCGACGCGTCCGTCGGGACGAAGCGACCATTGCAAGAACATGTCCATCGCCGCCCCTACCTGCTCCTGATCTGTCCGGGTTGCTGCGCCGGGGCGGCAAAATGCCTCATGCCTCGCATGACGGCTTCGGCCGTGAGCCTTTGGTCAACATGCAATTCCCGGCTCAAGATGGGTTTGACTTGCCTCATAGCGGCTGCGACAGTTACGCGGGCTCCCGGGGAAACAGAAGGAGCCCGGGTGGCCGCGCGACCATCGTTTTCGCGAGCTTCGCGGTCCATCTTTCCAAGTGCCGGGTGTCAACGAGGAAGTTGCATTTTCCGTCAATCGTCAGGAAATTGTCGCTTGGGCGGGGCTGTAGTACGCTGGCCTCCACAACAAGAAGCGGCCCTGAACTTCGCCGAAGCGTCTGACAGGGAGGACAATCGAAATGCGAAAATTTACCACCATTCTGCTTTCGGGCGCAGCCGGCGTCGCGCTCAGCCTTGCCGCGGCCGGCGGTTCCATCGCGCAGGAGGTGACGCTGAAGCTGCATCATCTGCTCGGCCCGAAATCGCCGGCTCAGGTCAACATGCTCGAGCCTTGGGCGAAGGCGGTCGAGGAAGGCTCGAACGGCCGCATCAAGATCGAGATATATCCGGCCATGTCGCTCGGCGGCACACCGCCACAGCTGGTCCGTCAGGTCCGTGACGGGGTGGTCGACATTGTCTGGACGGTGAACGGCTATACGCCCGAGCTCTATCCGCGCACGGAAGTGTTCGAGCTTCCGGGCGTCTATAAGGGCGACACCACCGCCACCAATCTCGCCATGCGCGACCTGTTCGACGAATACCTTGCCGAAGAGTATGAGGGCGTCAAAGTCATCGTCCTGCACGTCCATGCCGGCCAGGGCATCCAGATGCGGGACAAGCTGGTCCGCTCACCGAATGACCTCGCCGGGCTGAAGCTGCGCATCCCAACGCGAACCGGCGCATGGATCATCGAGGCGCTTGGTGCGACCCCCGTCGGCATGCCGGTTCCGGATCTGCCGCAGGCGCTGTCTACCGGCGCGGTCGATGGAGCCCTCATCCCGTGGGAGATTATCCCGCCTCTCAAGCTGCAGGAGCTGACGAAGTACCAGATCGAGGGCCCCAACCACGAGCGGTTCGGCACCACCACCTTCCAGATTTCGATGAACCAGGCAAGCTACGACAACCTGCCGGACGATCTCAAGGCGGTGATCGACGACAATTCCGGCGAGGAGTTCGCCCGTCTCGTCGGCAAGGTCTGGCGCGACTCCGAGGAAGGCGGCATTGGCGTTGCGATCAAGGACGGCAACGAGCTCGTCACCTTGACGGAAGAAGAGATGCAGGGCTTCCGCACCGCCATGGAGCCGGTCGACAAGCGTTGGATCGAGGAGGTTACCGCCAAGGGCATCGACGGTCAGGCGCTCTACGACGCCGCTCGCGCTGCGGTCGCCAAGCACAGCGGCAAGATGTAAGGCCCTGGCGTGGCGTGAGCAGTCCCGAAGCAAGATCGTGGGCGAGGCTCCTGGTCGGCCTCGCCCGCGCCGTGTTCAAATATTGGGCGCTCTTTGGGGGCCTGATTCTCGTTGCCTTGGTTCTTATGACGGCGGCCAGCGCCGTCTCCAATCTTCTGTTCAGCCGCCCGTTCCGCGGCGATTACGAGATCGTCAAGCACGGCGTGGCCATTGCCGCGTTCGCCTTCCTGCCGTACTGCCAAATCACCTACAGCAACGTCACCGTCGACGTTTTCACCGAGGGCATTAGCGACCGCGCCAAGGCGGCGATGGTGGTGCTGTCTTCGCTGATCGCCGCCGTATTTGCGGCGTTGCTTTTCCGACAGATGTGGTTCGGCATGGAGGACTACATCAGATACCGCGAGGTCATGACCTCGCTGCCGATCCCGTTGTGGACGGCGTTCCCGCCGGCCCTGGTCTCTCTGGCTCTGCTGTTCGTGGCGGCGATGATCACGGCCGCCGAGGGAATCACCGGCGTGCGAAGGGGAGCGCCCAATCCCAGCGCACGGTCGCTCAAGGGAGCGTTATGATCTCCAACATCGCGATCGGCACCGCGGGCCTCGCCGCGATGCTCGCGCTCATCGTCGTCAGGGTGCCGATCGCCTATGCCATGATCGTGGTCGGGATCGCCGGCATCAGCTTGCTCGACGGTTCGAGGATCGTCTTCTTCCAGCTCAAGGATCTCGCCTACTCGACATTCTCCATCTACGACCTGTCGGTGCTTCCGATGTTCGTGCTGATGGGCAGCCTCGCCTCGCGTTCCGGGCTCAGCAGCGATCTTTTCCGCGGCGCCAATGCCTGGCTCGGGCGATTTCGAGGCGGTGTCGCCATGGCGACGATCGCCGCCTGCGGCGGCTTCGGCGCGGTCTGTGGTTCTTCACTGGCCACCGCCTCGACCATGGGGCAGGTCGCCCTGCCGCAGCTCCGCCGTCTCAACTACGCCCCGTCGCTCGCCACCGGCACGATCGCCGCCGGCGGCACGCTGGGTATCCTGATCCCGCCGTCGGTGGTTCTGATCGTCTACGCCATCATCATCGAGACCAACATCGTCACGCTGTTCAAGGCGGCGCTGCTTCCCGGATTGCTCGCCGTTTTTCTCTTCATCGGGACCATCGCGATCTATGTGAGGATTCGTCCGGACGCCGGCCCCAAAGGTGAGCCGGTTTCGCGCCGCGAGCTGCTTGATGGCACCGTTGCGGTCCTGCCCGTCTTTTTTATTTTCGGTGTTGTCATCGGCGGCATCTATGCCGGCCTCTACAATCCGACGCCGGCCGCGGCGATCGGCGTCTTCCTTGTCGCCGTGCACGGCTTCGGCCTGCGTCGACTCAATTTCTCCGACTTGATCAGCGCGCTCCTCGAAACCGCTCGGACCACCGGTTTCATCTACTTGATCCTGTTCGGCGCGGCGCTTCTGTCGATCTTCATGTCGCGTGCCGGCGTGCCCCAGGCCCTGGCCGAGCTGCTGCACGCCAGCGGGCTGCCGCCGCTGGCGATCCTCGTCCTGATCATCGTCATTTTCCTCGTCCTCGGCATGCTCATGGACAGCCTGTCGATGATCATCCTCGCCATACCGTTCTTCTGGCCGGTGATCGTCGGCCTCGATTTCGGCATGTCGGTCGACGACCTCAAGATCTGGTTCGGCGTCATCGCGCTTGTCGTCGTCGAGCTCGGCCTGATCACGCCGCCGGTGGGCTTGAACGTCTTCATCATCAACGCGCTGGCGAGGGACGTGCCGATGCGCGAGACGTTCAAGGGCGTGATGCCGTTCTTCCTGTCGGAAATCCTGCGCGTCTCGCTGCTCGTCGCCTTTCCGTCAATCACCCTGCTGCTGCCGAGGCTGATGGGGCATTAGCTCAAGCAAACAGATCAGAGCTAAATCCGATTCAAACTGGATGGATTTCGTTGCGGCGGCGGAGAATGCCCGGCCGTGCCTATCCCGCCAGCTCGCCCTTCAGCGCCTTGTCGATCAGGGCGCGGGTCTCGGGGATGCCGTAGATGGCGACGAAGGTGCCGAAGCGCGGGCCCTGGCTCTGGCCCAGCAATACCTCGTAGATGGCCCTGAACCAGTCGCGCAGGTTCTCGAATGGATGGGACTTGCCGATCTCGTATACCAGGTTCTGGATCGTCTCGCCGTCGGCGTCGGGCGGCAGCGCGGCGAGCCGGTCGTGGAGCTCCTTGAGCGCCGCACGCCCGGTCTCGTCGGGGAGCCGGTACGTCCTGGTGGGACGCACGAAATCGTGGAAGTAGCGCACCGCGTAGCCGACCAGCCGGTCGAGGCTCGGATGGGTTTCGGGGCTCGCTTCGGGTAGATAGCCGCGGATGAAGCCCCACAGCACCGCCCGGTCCTCCGAGTTGGAAGCGCTGACCAGGTTGAGCAGCATGGAATAGCTGATGCCTGGCTCGGGCGGGGGCGGGTTGCCGGCATGGATGTGCCAGACCGGATTGGCGAGCCGCTCGGCCGGCGTCTGCCCGGCATAGGCCTCGAGCAGCGCGTGGTAGTCGTCGACGGTCTTGGGGATGACGTCGAAATAGAGCCGCTTCGCCTTACGCGGCGCCTGGAACATGAACAGCGAAAGGCTCTCCGGCGAGGCGTAGCGCAGCCATTCGTCGATGGTCAGGCCGTTGCCGCGCGACTTGGAGATCTTCTCGCCCTTCTCGTCGAGGAACAGCTCGTAGTTGAAGCCCTCCGGGGGCGTGCCGCCGAGCACCGCGCAGATGCGGCTCGACAACTTCACCGAGTCGATCAGGTCCTTGCCGGCCATCTCGTAGTCGACGCCGAGCGCCGCCCAGCGCATCGCCCAGTCGGCCTTCCATTGCAGCTTGCACCCGCCCCCGGTGACCGGCACGGTGATCCGCTCGCCGGTCTCGGGATCGTCGTAGGAGACGGTGCCGGATTTCACGTCGCGGGCGATAATGGGCACCTGCAGCACCTTGCCGGAGCGCGGGCACACAGGCAGGAACGGCGAATAGCTCTTCTGTCGCTCGGCGCGCAAGCTCGGCAGCATGATCGCCATCACCTCGTCATAGCGTTCGAGCACCTTGAGGAGTGCGGCGTCGAAGCGGCCGGCGGCGTAGCACTGCGTGGCGCTGAGGAATTCGTATTGGAAGCCGAAGGCGTCGAGGAACGCCCTCAGCCGCGCATTGTTGTGGGCGCCGAAGCTTGCATGCTCGCCGAAGGGATCGGGCACGCGGGTCAGCGGCAGGTCGAGATGGCGGGCGAGCAGCTCCCGGTTTGGCACATTGTCCGGCACCTTGCGCAACCCGTCCATGTCGTCGGAAAAGCAGATCAGGCGGGTTGGTATGCGGCCCTCGGTGAGGGTGCGGAAGGCATGGCGGACCATGCTGGTGCGCGCGACCTCGCCGAAGGTGCCGATATGCGGCAGGCCGCTCGGTCCGTAGCCGGTCTCGAAGATCACCGGCCGCGTCCTATCGCCGCGGCGTTCGACGCGGTCGCGCAGCCTGCGCGCCTCCTCGAAAGGCCAGGCTCGGCAATCCTCGGCAAGCGCGGCGAGCGGGGCCGCGGCGATGGTGGGTGAGGGTGCGCTCATCGGTTCCATTGGGGCGGAGATAGAGGTTGGCAGAAACTAGGGTTACCGCCCCGGTGCGTCAATCATTTGCCGGCTTTCCGGAGCTTGCCGATGGCCGCCGCAGACTCTAGGGTCCGGCATGAACCAAGCCCAGGCGATGGCCGCCGCAAATCCCAGTCGGAGGACAGTTTGATGGCCGAGACCGTGTCTCCCCATTCCGCGCTCATCTACGTCATGGTCACCATGTCGGCCGTCGACCGGACGATGACCGACGCTGAACTGGGGAAGATCGGCAGCATCGTCAAGACGCTGCCGGCCTTCAAGGGTTTCGACGAGGAGGAGCTCGTCCACGAGGCGGAGGCCTGCGGCCGGTTGCTGTCCGACGAGGACGGATTGGAGAAGGTGCTCGAGCTGATCGCGCGGTCGCTGCCGAAGAACCGCTACGACACGGCCTACGCGCTCGCCGTCGAGGTGGCGGCGGCGGACCTTTCGGTCGGCCAGGAGGAGCTGCGCCTGCTGCAGATTCTGCGCGACCATCTCGACCTCGACAAGCTGACCGTCGCCGCCATCGAGCGCGGGGCGCGGGCCCGCTACGCTACGCTCTGAGACCGGCGCATCAATAATAGCTCATCGGGAAATAGCGCAGGAACAGCTCCTCGTATTTGCCGCTCTGATAGACCTTGCGCAACGCGTAATTCAGCGCCTTGCGCATAGGGTCGTTGCCCTTGATGACGGCGATGCCGACGCCTTCGCCGAAATGGCGGGCATCGTGATAGGCGCCGCCGCGGAAGGCGCAGCAACCCTCCGAGGCGGTGCCGTTGATCCAGAACATCAGCGAGATGGCATCGTCGAAAAGCGCCTCGACGGCCAGGCCCCGCAAGGCTTGGCGCGCCTCCTCCCGTGTGTCGAATGGCACGACCTTGGCGTCGGGGAAGAACTGACGCAGATAGGCTTCGTGGGCGGTGCCGGCGACGACCCCGATGCTGCGGCCGGCGAGTCCTTCCGGCGTCATCTCGCCATAGCCGGTGTCCTCGCGCACGACGAAGCGCGCCGGCGTCAAATAGTAGCGATCGGTGAAATCGACGCGCGCGCGCGCCGCCTCGGTCATCGCCAGTGAGGCGATGACGGCATCTCCGCGGCCGGCCTCGAGCTGCGGCAGGAGCTCGTCGAAAGCGCGGGTGCGTATCATGCACTCGACTTTCAACTCCACGCACAGCGCACGCGCAAGCTCGACATTGAAACCGACCAGCCGTCCTTCCTCGTCGAGATAGTTGAATGGGGGGTAGCCGGTCTCGGTCAGGAAGCGGATCGACTGAATGCGTGACAGATCGGGGATTTCCAGGCGCGGCTCGGTCGGCCAGAAGCCGGGCAGGACGAAGGGCGCCGGGCGCGCTATTTGCTCGCTCTGCGCCGTGGCCACGGACATCGCTGCCATGAGCAGCGCCAGCGCCACCACCGCCAGGCGGAGGCTCCGGCGACATGCGGCAAACAGAACCGGTTCTATTGTGGAGCGCCCGCGTCCGTTTCGATAAAGCCGAGGGATTTTCGATGCCATGCGCCTTTACTTTCCTAAAAATCTATTTTTACATGGTTTAGACTTGGTTAACTTATGGTGAATTCGGGCGCGAGCCCTGAGTTGATTGGGGGCGGATTCTAGTCTGCCGGGGGACGTGCTGCAAACGCGGTACGGCGGGGGAGTTGCGTGGTGTGGCGGATCGAGGGGAGGCCTGGAGGCCCGGGAGCGGCTGTACTGAGTTCCGCGCCGCCGGTCGAGGCCAAGCCGAGCGAGCTTGAATCCCCGTCCGAGGAGATCCTTCCGGCGGAGATCGCCTTTCTGGAAGGCCGGCATGCCGACCGGGCGACGCTGCTCCGCGCCGTCGCGACGGGGCGGCGCTGGCGGGTGTCGTCGGAGCAGGTTCTGCTCGCCAGCGGCCTGATCGCCCAGACCACCTATTATCGCGCGCTGAGCGCCCACCTCGGGCTGAGATTCGCTCGCCTCTCCGACCGCACCGTCAATTGGCAGGCGTTCGCTCACCCCAAGGGCGCGGCGATGGCCCGCGCCAACATCGTTCCGCTGGCCCGCACCGCGCCCGGATTGCGGGTGGCCATCGCCCCGGAAGGCCGCGCGCTGCGCCGGCTCATTTCGCTCACGGCGCGCCCGGACGCGACGCGGCTGTTGCGCAATCATCTGTTGCTCGCTACCCCGCGCGACATCGCCAGCGCGGTTAAGCGCGGTCTCGACCGGGAAATGCTGGAACATGCCGGCGGCCATCTCGCCCGGTCGACGCCGGAATTGAGCGCGGCGGCGGGCATCGGTCTGCGGCAAAAGACGGTTCTGGCCGCCCTGGTGACGCTTTGCCTGTCCGTGATCGCAGCTGCGCCGGCGTTGAGCGTGAACGCCATCACGGTCCTGCTGGCGCTGTCCTTTGCGCCGGTGAACATATTGCGGACGGCGGCGGTGCTCGCGGCATCGCGGGTGCGGCATCGCCAAGGCGGGACGGTGGCGCTCCCCGCGCGGCATGCGGACGACCACGGCCTGCCGGTCTATACGCTTCTCGTTCCCCTGTTCAAGGAAGCCGCCGTCCTACCGCAACTCGTCAAGGCGTTGCAGCGGATCGACTATCCGGCAGCCAAGCTCGACATTAAGCTCATCTTCGAGGCGGAGGATCGCGAGGGCCTGGCGGTGGCGCAGGCGCTGCGCCTGCCGGCGAGCTTCCAGCGCGTGGTGGTGCCCTTCTCGCGTCCGCAGACCAAGCCGAAGGCACTGAATTTCGCATTGCAGCTCGCGCGCGGCAGCTTGGTCGCCGTCTACGATGCCGAGGACCGCCCGGAGCCGAACCAGCTGCGCCGGGCGGTCGCGGCGTTTGCGGCCGGCCCGCCGGAGCTTGCCTGCGTCCAGGCGCGGCTCGGTTTCTACAATGCGCGCCGCAATTGGCTGACGCGGCAATTTGCGCTGGAATATGCCGCCCTGTTCGAAGCACAGCTACCGGCACTGGAGACGCTGCGACTGCCGATCCCGCTCGGCGGCACATCGAACCATTTCCGCCGCGATAGGCTCGAGGAGGTCGGTGCCTGGGACCCGCACAATGTCACCGAGGATGCCGATCTCGGCATCCGCCTCGCCCGCAAGGGATATCGCTGCGCCATGCTCGATTCGCATACCGCCGAGGAGGCCTGTGCCGGGCTTGCCGTCTGGCTGCGCCAGCGCACGCGCTGGCTCAAGGGCTGGATGCTGACCTATGGCGTGCACATGCGCGCGCCGCGGCAGCTCTGGCGCGATCTCGGCGCCAGGGGCTTCGTCGCCTTCAATGTCTTGATTGCCGGCACGGTGCTGTCGGCCCTCGCCCACCCGATCTTTGCCGCCGTCATTTTCTACCAGCTTCTAACCGGAATCATCTTCGCCGACCCGGTGAGCGCGGCCGGATGGGGATTCGCGGTCGTCAACACCTTCAATCTCACGGTCGGCTACGCGGCGGCCATCCTGCTCGGCTGGATCGGTGTCCGCAAGCGCGGCCTGAGCGATTTGAGCCGTGCGCTGAAATGGATGCCGGTCTATTGGCTGCTGATATCGCTGGCCGCTTACCGTGCGCTCTGGCATTTCGTCCGCCAGCCGTTTTTTTGGGAGAAGACCGAGCACTCCGTATCGCGGTTCCGGCTGCCACGGCGGGCTCGGTTACGCTGAAAGGACCGATTCTTGGAGAGTGGAGCGGGCGAAGGGAATCGAACCCTCGTCTGGAGCTTGGGAAGCTCTCGCTCTGCCATTGAGCTACGCCCGCTTCGACGTCCAGGATAGTAGCTGTGCGCGGCTAGGCACAAGCCCCTTGATGGAGCGAGCACGCCGGAAAAAGCCAGTCGCCAGACGGATGGCAACACGATATCGTGAGCGCCCCTTTTTGGTCCCCCGTCTTTCCCATGCGGGCTTAAATGGGTACGGTTCGCCGATTTTCGAAACAATCTTGAATGCGGGAAAAATGGAAGGTCTTACGTCGAAGCAGGACATCTCGCCGCCGCTCGCTCCCGGCAAATTCAGCGACCCCGACTGGACGGCAAAAGGAGAGACTCGCGCGGCGGTCCCGCTTGCGTGGCTGGAGACGCTTTGGATCAATACCGGGACCCTGTGCAACATCACCTGCGCCAACTGCTATATCGAGTCGAGCCCGCGCAACGACCGGCTGGCCTACATCACGGCCGCGGAGGCGGCGGTCTTCTTCGACGAGATCGCCGAACTCGGCTTCAATACGCGCGAGATCGGCTTCACCGGCGGCGAGCCGTTCGTCAACCCACAAATCATCACGATGGTTTCGGACGCGCTTGAACGCGGTTTCGAGGTGCTGATCCTCACCAACGCCATGCGGCCGATGCAGCGGCCGCGCGTCAAGGCTGGGCTCCTCGACCTCAAGGACCGCTATGGCGCGCGGCTGAAGCTGCGCGTCAGCCTAGACCATTACACGCAGGAGCTGCACGAGACCGAGCGCGGCAAGGGAAGCTGGAAGCCCGTGTTGGACGGGCTCGACTGGCTCACCGAGAACGGTTTTCGCTTCGCCATCGCCGGGCGCACCTGCTGGGGCGAACCGGAGGAGGAAGCGCGGGCGGGCTATGCGCGGCTGTTCGCCGAGCGCGGATATCCGGTCAATGCCGGCGATGCGGGCGAGCTGGTGCTGTTTCCGGAAATGGACGAGCGTCTCGACGTTGCGGAGATCACCACCGCCTGCTGGGGAATCCTCGGGGTCTCTCCGGCGAGCGTGATGTGCGCGACCAGCCGCATGGTCGTGAAGCGCAAGGGCGCGGCCCGGCCGGTGGTGCTGCCCTGCACGCTGATCGCCTACGAGAAGGTCTTCGAGATGGGGGAGAGCCTGGACGAGGCGACGCGCGCCGACGGCGGCAATTTCCACGACGGCGCGGTCAAGCTCAACCACCCGCACTGCGCCCGCTTCTGCGTGCTGGGCGGGGGGTCGTGCTCGGCTTGAGCGGCCGGCTCAGCGTGTCGCAGGCGCAAAAGGCTTGAAATGTTTCGACAGCTTCAGCCCCTGGCGCTGGTAGCTTGAGCCGATGCCGGCGCCATAGACCTCGCGCGGCGTCTCGGTCAGCCGCTCGTAGATGAGCCGGCCGATGATCTGACCGTCCTCGAGGATGAACGGCACCTCGTGGCTGCGCACCTCAAGGACGGCGCGGCTGCCGGCGCCGCCGGCCGCCCGATAGCCGAAGCCGGGATCGAAAAAGCCGGCATAGTGAACGCGGAACTCGCCGACCAGCGGGTTGAAGGGGACCATTTCCGCCGCATAACAGGGGGGAACCTGCACAGC
>Ga0326597_10013489_pt1 | contig 10740 bp, 12 predicted proteins | sample RVTome_12_FD_203789 | JGI IMG/M metagenome (GOLD analysis project Ga0326597, IMG submission 203789) | Soil microbial communities from uranium-contaminated site in the Upper Colorado River Basin, Wyoming, United States - RVT100D185 | ecosystem: Environmental > Terrestrial > Soil > Contaminated >... | reverse complement strand
CCACGGCGCGGATTTGTGCGTCGTCGAGCACGGGCGCTTGCGCTTTGTCGTCGTTGGCCAATTGCCGTTCGGTGATTTGCGCGCTCAGGTTCACGCGATAGGTATCCGCATCGCGCTCCCCCGACACCAGGGCTTCGCCCAAGCCGCGCACCGCGGCGACCACGGCAACGCCGTGGCGGCCGCTGACGGGGTCGGCGCTGAAGGCCACCCCGGCCGCCCGCGCGTGGACCATGCGCTGGATGAGGGCGGCCGGGGCTGCAGGAATGCCGCTCAAGCCGCGCTCATGGCGATAGTTCCACACGCGTTCGCTGAAACCCGAGCGCCAGACCCCGACCACCTTCTCGATCACGGAGGCAAGATCGCAGGGCACGTTCAGGAAACTCTCGAGCTGGCCTGCGAAGGAGTGCTCGGCGCTGTCCTCCTCGGCGGCCGAGGAGCGCACGGCCACGCTCCGTCCATCGGGGCACAGCGCTTCGAGCGCCTCGGATAACTCCGCGCGCACGTCGGCGCTTGGCTCGAATGCTGCAAGAAGCGAGAGAATCTCTTGGTGGCTCGCAGCCGCTTCCAACCTGCTTTTCTGTGCAACCGACAGGCTGTCGTAAAATGCCCGTGGTCTCAGGGCAACCCAGGCGGGGATGTTGAATTTTCCTTGGGAGAGCTGAGCCAGCGCCTGGATCTTCCCACCGAGCCCTTCTACGTTTTCAGGGCTGTCGCTGCGAACCAGATAGCGCATCACGTTCCCTTTCACCACAGCACCCAGGGGAGCAGCCCCAGGCTCGCGTGCAGCACGAGCGTCCACAGCGCTGAGGCCGCCTCGAACCAGCGTGCGCGTGTGTGTGTGGGCTTTCGCCACATTTGCCAGACGAAGCCGACGCACAACAGGAATGCCACATCCTGCGGCAGCGAGGTGAAGTTCATGTGAGCGGCCTGGAACACCGCAGCCAGTGCCAGCAGCGAGGCGGCCGCCATCGCGCCAAGCCACGCCAGCGTCGCCAGCCTGTGACCCCAGAGCGCGCTGTAGGTATCCACGCCCTCTCGTTCATCCTCCGGAGCGCGGATCTTGCGGCCGATCTCGATCACCACACCGCTGAAGAAAGACATCGCCAAGAACAGCGCAAGGCCCCAGGAAGCCTGATCCCCTGCCACCAGCCAGTCGCAGGCGGTCAGGTATAAATAGATCAAGGGCATGATGAGCATGTGGGAGACCAAATACGCCGTGGGGTGAGCCTTCAGCCACTTCGGCGCAAAAAATTCCAGGCGCATCAAGCCCATATAGCCCCAGACGAGCAACAACAAGGGCAGCAGGCGCAGGTCCAACCACAGGCTCAGCGCCAATTGGAGGAGGCCCGCGACAAGAGCCAGGATCGCCAGTTCATTCAATGTCACCAAGCCGCGCGGCACGGGCCGCTCGGGGCGGTATTTTGAATCCTCCTGAAAATCCTTGAACTCATCGGATACGCGAAGTTGGAAGAAGAACAAGAAAGCGGTGACGAAGGCAACCAACGCTTGCGCCAAGCCGGGGAACGCTCCCCCGCGCAGCAAGGCGGAAAAACCCAGGGCCGAAGCGCCGACCACCAGCAGCAGCGGTCCGTGGACCAGCACGGGGAAACGCTCTTTTTGATAGGCCCACCAGCGGTTAGCCACGGTCCACGTCCGATTTTCTGCCGCGGGATAACACCTGATGGGCGCGGGTGAAATCGCCCGAGCACAGCGCGCCGATGATGGACAGCTCGCCCGCCAGGCACAGCCCGGCGCAGAGTTCGGCAAGCGCTTGAGCGTGCCCAGGTCCGGCCAGCTTCAACAACTCCAGGCACGCGCGCTGGCTGGGCAGTCCCGTGCCGCCGCCCACCGTGCCCACGATCAGATTCGGCAGGGTGACGGCGGCGTAGAGCGCGCCGTCTTCGATGACCTCAAAGCGCGTGACGCCCACGGCGGATTCGGCCACGCACGCGGCATCCTGTCCGCACGCGATGTACAAAGCGGCCAGGCCGTTGGCGTAATGGCCCTGGATGCCGATCGAGCCCGAAAGCACCCCGCCGATCCCCGACATGCGCCAATAGTGCACCATCTTCGTGGGCGTGGTGTGCAGCCTCTTTTCGATGAGCGCGGCGGGCACCGTCACCTCGGCCGTCACCTTCTTGCCGCGCACGGACTGGAAGGACTGGGTCGTCGCTTTTTTGTCCCCGGAGAGGTTCGCTTCCACGAACCCGTACTGCGGCGTGATCGGGCTGTGCTGCTCGATGTAGTCGCAGATGGCCTGGGTGGCGATCGTGACCATGTTCTGCCCGGCGGCATCGCCGGTGGTGTAATCGAAGTTCAGGTACACGTGGTTGCCTTCGATCGTGACCTTCATGCCCACCAGCTTGCCGTGGCCGGTGGTGCTTTCGGCCGCAGCCTTGAACACGGGAAACTGCGCAGTGGCCCACTTGAGAAAACGCCCCACCTCGATCAGGTTCTTAAAGGCAAACCCCGGCGCGCGGCTGACGCCCTCGTTGAGCAGCAAGGTGGTGGCTCCGCCTGCCGCGCTGATGAGCTGGGCTCCGCGCGTGTAGGAGGCCACCAGCGCCGCTTCGGTGGTGGCCAGCGGCAGGAAATAATCGCCTTGGGCGAACAACCCGTTGACGCGCAGCGGGCCCACCACGCCCACGGGCAGCTTGACCGTGCCGATGAAGTTCTCGATGTTGCGGCGGTAGCGTTCGTGCTGCGCCAGGGTTTGTTCGTCGAGCAGCGCCCCTTGCACCTGCGGCGAAGCCGCAAGCGCCCGCCAGCGCGCGTCGACATCCTGGACACTGGTCCCGCGCGGCAATGCGTCGGCCGGCTCGCCGCCCTTGGGCTCAAGCCGCTTGGCCAGCTCGTTTTCGTCGTGCTCTTCGAACAGCCGGCTTAAATAAGAATGCGCCCGTGTGTACTCCGTGGTCATGGCATGGCTCCTTGCGTGTGAATGCTAGTGTAGCGTTGCATGGTATCGGAAACATGACGGATGGGTTAGCGCGGTCAGGCGGACAGGCTTCCTATGATGGATTGGAACTCGTTTTGGCAATACTCCCAGGGGGCGACCGGCGCGTGCGTCAGCTCGCCCGCCCTGAGCTTGAACAACCCCTTGCGCCGGCCATAGCGCAGGAACTGCCGCCAACGCCTTTCAAACGCCTGGGGGGTCAACAATCGTTCATCCAGCAAGAAACCCTCTTGATGGAGCTGCATCGCCTTGCGCGCGATGCAGGTTTTGAAGTCATTCAGCGCGATGGGGCTGCGTTCGGCGCGCTCGGACCAGCAGCACGCGGCCAACTGCGGCAGCGTGATCGTGCCCAGGGATTGGATCTGCTGTCTGACCTGGGTCTTCAGCTGCGCTTTGGACCAACTGTGGACGTCGTCCCACTGCGGCCCAATGGATACAAACGCCGTCGCCCGACCGCCGGTCATCGTGTCGTAGGTGAAGTTTACGGGCAGCACCTTGAGGGCAGCCTGGGTCATGCCGACCAACCGGGGCAGCGCGGCCTTGAGCTGCCCCAGAGAGCCATCATGGGACAGATCTCCCTCCGGCGCCAGGAACAGGGGATCGCCTCGATCCAGCAGGGCGGCAAAGCGCGACAGATCGCGGAAAATGCCTTCCAGATGGCGCTCGCGCAGCTTCTTCTCCAACTCGGGCTTGAAGATGGAAAAATCGTATTCCACGTCCAGCGCGTGAACGTGGCGCCAGCCCAGGGCGTCCTTGATCCGCGCCCCTTGGAAAATGCCTGGCAGAAAATCTGTGGGCGCTTGTGCGAACAAAACATCCAAGGGCGCATTGCCGAGCAGGGCGCGCAGCGCCCGCAAGTGCGCGCCCAGCTTGCGGCGGCGGGCGTGGGCGATGGGGTAGGCGTGCAATCCCTGGAGCGCGGCGCTCAGGTTGACCGGGTACAGCAACCGGCTCAGCCAGCGCGGCCGGGGCAGCAGGTAGGTGGAGAAGTAGGACGGCTGGAACATGCGCTCGGCCGCCACGAAGGCAAGCCGCCCAATCGGACCTTGGCCCCCGTACGCGCGATACAGCGCGGGGACCAACAGCAGCAGATCGAAATCCGACTTGTGGTTGGTGACGATCAGGGTCGAGGGCTCGTTGGTGAAGTGCTCAAGGCCGCGCACCCGCACTTGGAAGGCAGTCCTGCCCACCAACCAAAACGAAAGCGCAAGCGCGCGGCGCAGCGCCTTGCCCCACCAGGGCGGCTGCGGGACCTGCCGCCGCTTCAGCCAGATACCGCATCCCGACAGCAGCAACTCCAACGTCTGCTCGCAGCCCATGTCCTCTCCTCCCTCGAGCGCGTTGAACGGCAGTTCCGGACACAAGCAACGCCATCAGGCGCCCTGAAAGCGCTTCCACCCCTATGATACACTATATGGAAGAGATGAAAACACACTCATGAGCAAACACGTGCTGTTCGGCACCAGCGCCTGGGGGTTGGGCCACGCCACCCGCGACCTGGTGCTGATGCGCGCCCTGCTGCAAGCGGGGTGCCGGCTGACGGTGGTGGCGACCGGGTCCGCCTTGCGCGTGCTGCGGGAGGAGTTGGGCGATCGCGCCCAGTTCCTGAACTGGCCGGACATGCCCACCTCGGTGGCTGCAACCAGCGCCGGGTTTTATGCCAAAACAGTGGCGCATATCCCAAAAATCCTGGGCACCTGGTTTGCAGAAAAACGCCGCACGCGGGCGCTGCTCGAGCAGCAATCCATCGACTTCATCGTCTCCGACCACCGGTATGGCATGGTCACTTCGCGCGTTCCCTGCTACTTCATGACGCACAGCCCGCGCTACGTCGCCCCCTGGCGCGATTGGTTCATGGAAGCGGTGATGGAACGCTTCATGGCGCAGTGGCTGGGGCCCGTGCGCAAGGTGCTCATTCCGGACGATGAAGTGGAGGGTTTGAGCGGGGACATGGGCCATCGCGTGCGCTTTTTCCCCAGAGAGAAGCTGGCGTACCTGGGGATCCTGTCGAGCGTGCGCCGACGCACCGCGGCGCAGGACGTGGACGTGTTCATCTCGATCTCGGGGCCGGAGCCGCAGCGCGGGCTGCTGCAGGAGGCCGTGCTTGCGCAAGTGGACAAGCTGCAAGGCCGCATCGTGGTCGCCTTAGGCGTGCCGGGGGGCGCGGTGCCGTCCGTCGGCGCGGCTCACGTGGAGCTTCACGCGTACCTGAACCGCACGGCGCAGGAAGCGATGATGAATCGCAGTCGCTTCATCGTCTGCCGCTCAGGCTATACCACGCTGATGGAGCTTGCCGAGCTTGGCAAGCGCGCGCTGCTGGTGCCCACGCCGGGCCAAACCGAGCAGGTGTATTTGGCCAAAACCCTGAGAGAACGTGGGCTGTTCTACAGCGTCAAGCAGCGCCAACTGGACCTTGCCGCCGACCTGCTTCAAGCCCAGCAGTATCCGGGCTATCAGCCCGCCCACCTGAGCGACCTTTCGGCCCAGCGCTTTCTGAAAACCGTGCTGGGCTAAAAAAAGAAAGGGACGGGAGATCCCGTCCCTTTCCATGCGGCTTTCTGTTTCTTGCGTTGATCAACGTGCGGAGACCCTGACCACGTTGCGGGCGCCCGTGCTGCCGTTGACGGACTGGATGCCGTCGTTTGGGTCGTTATCACCGGCCAAATACTTCCCTAACCATGGGTGATTCCCCCTTCACGTCTTCTAAATGGAACGATTAACCGAAGCGGACTGTCTTATGGGCGCTCTCATTATTAACCGGCGAAGGGTCAAGGCTGACACGAGAGGCCAATTGCATTGCGGAGCAGAACCTGCAACACTGGACAGACCATGGATATTTACCACTTCAAAGCCGACTCACTCGATGGCAAGGAACAGGCGCTGGATGCTTATCGGGGCAAAGTCTTGCTCATCGTCAACGTGGCCAGCAAGTGCGGATACACGCCGCAGTACAAGGGTCTCGAGTCGCTGTACCGTCGCCACAAGGACAAGGGCCTTCTCGTGTTGGGTTTTCCCTGCGACCAGTTCGGCCACCAGGAGCCGGGAGATGCGGCAGTGATACGCCAATTCTGCACAACGAACTACGACGTCACCTTTCCCCTGTTCGCCAAAATAGAGGTCAACGGCCCTGGAGCTCATCTGCTGTATAAGCACCTCAAAGCGCAGCAGCAGGAGCCTCAGGAGATCAAGTGGAACTTCGCCAAATTCCTGGTCGACCGACAGGGCAAGGTGCTCAAGAACTACACTCACAAGGACACGCCGGAGTCCATCGAGAAGGATTTGCTGCCTTTGCTGGGCTAAATGATGCAGTAAGGTTGTTGCTCTGTACTCGTTGCAGCCATTGCGTACGTTAGTGGTATCGTATATGATACCACTAACGATGGCGAAAGCAAAGATCGTGCTCGACACGAGTGTCCTCATTGCAGGGTCCCGATCAAGACGAGGGGCCGCTTTTGTGTTGCTGTCCTCGGTTGGGACAGGGCGATTCGATATTGCTCTCTCAGTCCCGTTGGTGCTGGAGTACGAGGCTGTGTTACGGCGTCAGGTCAAGGAATCTGATATCAAGGATCTTCTGGATTATCTGTGCGCTGTTGCGATACGACAGGAGGTTTTCTACCTTTGGCGGCCATATCTTCGCGACCCAAAGGACGATATGGTTCTGGAATTGGCGGTTGCTTCGAACTGCGAAGCAATTATCACGTACAACCAGCGTGATTTTGCAGGCGTTGAGGGTTTCGGCTTGCGTGTACTAACCCCAGCAGAGTTCTTGAATGAGATAGGAGGGCCGCTATGAGCACATTGAGTGTCAGACTTCCAAATTCCCTTCACAAACGGCTTCGAGAGCTCGCAAAGAGCGAGGGGATCTCGATGAACCAATTGATTGCTTCTGCAGTGTCCGAGAAGTTAACTGCCCTGATGGCAGCGGAATACTTCGAGGAGCGTGCGCAACGGAGCAGCCGGGAGAAATTTGAGCGCGTCCTGGCAAAAGTGCCCAATGTTGAACCAAGCGATTTCGACCGGAAGCTTGATAAGTCGCTTCCGCGGACGCGCAGGGCCCATCGGTGAGCCTCAGTTCTAAAGGAGAGGAAAATCCATGAGGAAGGTTAGAAAATCCGATGAGCTGCGCCCGGAATACAAGCGCGAGCAGCTTGGTCAGGGAGTGCGCGGGAAGTATTTTGAGTCATACCAGAAAGGCACCAATCTGGTGCTCCTCAGTCCTGATGTGGCAAAGGTTTTTTCCACCGAAGAGGCAGTGAATGAGGCATTGCGATCCCTAATAGACCTTGCGCAGAAGTCGACTGGCGTAACAAATCACTCAACCCGGAAACGCTAGAAAGTTGTTGGCCTGCCAGCTTCGGCGTTAAGCTTGACGCGGCGCTGGTGCGACGTTGATTCCAAAGCGGCCGCTCGATATAATTACTCTGTAATTACTAATGGCTGGAGGCCGACATGAAGATCAGCGTCGTGCGCATCGGCAACTCAAAAGGCATTCGCATTCCCAAGCCAATTCTGGATCAGTGCGCGATATCCGACGCCGTAGACCTTGCGGTGGACGGCAAGCGCATCGTCCTGACACCGGCAACATCGAAGCCTCGGAAGGGATGGCTTGCAGCGGCAGAACGCATGCGCAAGGCGGGTGATGATGCGCTGTTAATCCCCGACGTGTTTGAGGAAGACGTTGAGGTCGAATGGTAATCAAACAGTATGACGTCTTCATCGTGATCTTGGATCCTACGGTTGGAGCCGAGATCCGGAAAACCAGGCCTTGTGTGGTCATTTCGCCCGACGAGATGAACAGAGCGCTGCAAACCGTGCAAATCGCCCCCATGACCACGAACACCCAACCTTACCCCTGGAGGATCGCAACCACGTTTCAAGGCAAGAAAGGCATGGTTGCGCTAGACCAAATACGAACGGTGGATAGAAAACGGCTTGCCAAGAAAGCCGGTCGTCTAGGCCAATCCACCATCGGGCGAGTCAAACAGGTCATCCGCGAGATGCTGGTGGCATGAAGCACTCGCGGCAAGACATGATCCAGCGATCAGATCCACCTCAGTTCACCGTGATCATTTGTACCATGCCGTAGGCGATGTGCGGAGCGCCATCTGCGACATCGGGAACAAAGCACAACAGCAGGTATTGTCCGGGTGTAAAGTCAACTGTGAGGTAGTTGATCTGGCCCTTTGCCATCGTAGAGACCCCGCCCCAAAACACGCCGGGCAAATTGGCCAGATCCTCGCCGACGGCCATGAAATCCTCCGGAGTTTTGCCGGGAGCCAGCTTGAAGAACACCACTTCATGGTCTTGAGGTCCGCGGTTAACCACTTTGATCATGTGGCGGCCCGCCGTGATGGGCTTTGACAAAACGAAATTGTAATCGACCAATTCGATGGTTACGTCCGCTTTGGGGGCCGCAGCCGCAGCACCTTGGGAGGGCGTCACGGTTAGCGCCTTGATCATGTCCTTGGCCACGTGTGGCACCCCGTCAGGCGAGGGGATGACGCACATCATCACGTAATTGCCCGGCTGTAAGTCCAACGTGGCGTTGGCGCTGCCGCCGGGGATGGCGGCGTTGGGCCCTCCGACGGCGATCAGCCAATCAAGGGATTCTGAAGGCGTTTGCATCGCCGCTTCCACGTCAGCCAAGGTATGTCCTCCCTCGATCCTGAACAACGTAACGTGGTGCAGCTCCTGGCCCTGGTTCAGCAGATCGAACGTGGTCATCCCCGCGGGGAGCACGTCGGGCGCGTCAAAGCTGTAATCATGGGCAAACACGGTGACGGTGTTGATCGCCACGGGAGGCGGAGGCGTTGGAATCGTCTGAGACGGTTTCATGATCAAGAACAACCCGAGCAAGGCGGCGACAACCACAGCAACCAAAATGATGAGCGTGCGATCCATGTAGAGTCCACTCCTTTTGATACAGAAATATCAGGACGATTTTACACTTGACGCAAGCCCAACTCAATGACACGAAGCGCCAAGCGCAGGGGCGGGACTTTGTCTGTACACTTGGCCAGAGGAGGCAAATCGACGCATGGACCCCAACAACCCCGTCATCAAGCTCTGCGTGGAAGGCATGCGGGCTGAAACCGAAGGTAGAAACGAAGATGCCAATAACCTGTTTATGCAAGCATGGGAAGCCTCCACAGACGACTACGAGGCATGCGTCGCCGCGCATTACGTGGCTCGCCACCAATCTCTAGAGGATACGCTGCATTGGAACCAGGTGGCTTTGGCACGAGCTGAGGCGGTGGGGGGAGGCGAACGGGTGAAGGGCTTCTATCCGTCGCTGTACTTGAACCTGGGACACTCCTATGAAGTGCTAGGCAACGTTGCCGAAGCCAAGCGACATTACGAACTGGCCGCTGAGAGGGTTGGCGACCTTGCGGCAGACCCCTATGGCAACACGGTGCGCAAAGGCATCGAAGCAGGCCGCAGGCGCATCCGCATGATGGAGCAGCCTTAAAGCGATAGGTCAGTATGGTCCTACACCTGGACAGCCATGCTGTCACCATTCTCTACTTGAACCGCGCAAGCACCTTCAGCAGCTCCTGTGCATCTTTCTTGGCTTGCTGGTCCCAAAACGGCCACACGTCGGGCGATTCCATCACGAAGTTCAACTCCCGTTCGACGAGCTCGCGGTCGCGCACATCGTTGATGTTCCCCAGCACGTCGTGTGCGAAGCCTACATATTCCGCCAGCGCCACGTGGTTGGTCAGGTAATCGGGCGAAAGCTCAATGGCTCTTTGCAAATGTATCTTGGCTTGATCGAAGTCGCCGCCCAGGAACGAGGGCAGGCTCGCCAGCATCGCGCCAAGCGCATTGTGGCAGCTGGCTCCCCAATAGGTCTCATCCACCTCAATGCACCGCTCGTACAAGCCGCGCACGTTGGGCAGTTGCGGCACCCCGCGGATGCCGTCGAAGCCAAGCAGCGTGCCCCAGTTGTTGGCCGTCCAAAGCAGCGCCGACGGATCGGTCACCGCCGCCAGCGCTGCGGGGAAGTCGCGGCTTTGCTGGCTTTTAAACCTGGAGTTGAGCGACAAACTTTGCAGACCATGGGCTTTACCTTTTTCGAAGAGGGGACGGTTTGCCTCGTCCTCATCGTCGCGCGAGTACCCCAGCTCGTAATACAGCTCGGCCAGGCGGTTGAGCACCAGCGCCTGCTGCGCGGAGGTCAGGGCTTCCAGCTGCGGCACCAGTGATTCGTACAGCGAGATCGCCTGGTTCAGCTTGGCCAAGCTGTTTCGCGCGTCGAAGGCCGACTGCGCTTGTTGCAGAACGTCTTCCACGGAAGGCTGGGCCGTTGCCTGAAGCGCCAACACGAACAGGGCCGCGCCGATGAGCGATGCGCGTGCGACGGAAGTCGGGTTCACGGTGTCCTCCTGTCTTTCTACAGCTCCAAGATCTGTCTGAGGCACGTTTCCACCCGTTGCAGCAGCTCTTTCTCAAGCACGGCAATCCTCTTGATGGGCACGTTGGTGCCCTGCTTGAAAAGCCGTCAGTTGTCAATCGCGCGAAACTGGTCCATCATCAAGTCAGACTCTTTTGCAAAGCCGGCATGATCTGCCTTGACCCTGACGCGCAAAGGTTCGGCATCGTTGACGACGTTCGTGGTCAGCGGGATGACGATCGAAGAAGGATGGCCAACCTTATTGGCGCTTCCGGGTTTAGCATGGGTAAAGATCGAGCCCTCCGCAGCGAAAGTAAATCGCCGTCTTGAAGTTCTCGATATTGCGGAAGCCGCAGGCCATGCTCTTGATCGTCTGAATCTTGCTGTTGAG
>Ga0326597_10013488_pt1 | contig 10741 bp, 7 predicted proteins | sample RVTome_12_FD_203789 | JGI IMG/M metagenome (GOLD analysis project Ga0326597, IMG submission 203789) | Soil microbial communities from uranium-contaminated site in the Upper Colorado River Basin, Wyoming, United States - RVT100D185 | ecosystem: Environmental > Terrestrial > Soil > Contaminated >... | reverse complement strand
CACGTCACCACGGCAGTAGAGATCGAAGTCGATTAGCCACAACCGCTCGCCATCCACGATCACCTGGTCTGGGTAGAAGTCGCGGTAAATGCCGGTCGCTTCGGGCGCGTCCTCGGAGGCGCCCAGACGGTCGCAGGCCTCGAGCAGTCGAGCGATCCGCTCCCGCCACTCGGGGCGTTCATCCGCCACCTTGGGCAAACATTCGTGCAGGATCTGGAGCTCGTCGGCCATCCCGTGCGCCCGACGTGTCGGAACGTCGGCAGTGTGAAGCTTATAGGCCGCGTCGGCGATGCGCAGTGCCAACTGCTGCGCCCCCGGCGCATGCAGCAGCTCGCCGGCCGCGACGCCGCGCACCTTGCGCTGCAGCCACAGTCCGATTTCAGGCAGCGCCGCGATCGGCTCCGGCACGCTGATGCCGTCGGCACTGTCCGCGGCGAAACCCGCCCGCCATAGCCTGCTGGCCAACCTGTAGCTGCCTTCCGGGTCGTGGTGGCGTCCGCGGATCTTGCCGATGAGTGTCAGCGCCTCGCCACCGGCCTTCAGCTCGTACTCTAGCAGGCATCGCTTGCCCGGCTTGTGCCGCGTCACCCGGATCGCCCGCAGGACCGCCGTGCCGTGGCGCGGCGCGAGCATGTGCGCGAGGCGCTGTCGCATGGCGCTTGGATCCAATGCCTCGGCCGCCCCAGGCAGCGCCGGATCGGCAGTGACGTCGAACGGGTCCGCCACGGTTGTACTCACGGGTGGACCTCGATTGCCCGAGTCCATACCTCGATCAACCGATCCACCTGGTGCCGCACCGAATAGCGCTCGAGTGCACGACGCCGCGCCGCGCGACCCATCTCGGCGCGCCGCTCGGGGTCGCCCAGCAGCGCCGCGAGCGCGTCGGCCAGCGCCGCTGGTTGGCGCGGCGGCACCACCAGCCCGGTCACGCTATGCTGCACCAACTCCGGCACGCCGCCAACCGCGGTGGCCACCGCCGGCACGCCGCAGGCCGCGGCCTCCATGAGGCTTACTGGCATGCCTTCCGAGTCGCTGGGCAGCGCGCAGACCGCCGCGCGGCCCAGCCAGTCGCGCACTTCGTCCTGCTCGGCAGCGCCGTGCAGCTCCACGCAGTCGGCCAGCGCAAGCCGCTCAATCTCTGCCGCCACCCCCTCGCGCGCGCTGCCGTCGCCGAGCAGGACGCAGCGGAACGGCACACCGCGCTCGCGCAGCAGGGCGCACGCGGCGAGCAGCACAGAGTGGTTCTTCACCGGCTCCAGCCGGGCAACACACACGATGTGCGGTGGCTGCGCTGGCTCGCCGCCCGGGGCGAAGTGCTCGGTGTCGATGCCGCAGGGGATGATGTCGATGTGGCCGCGCGGCACCGCGAAGGTCTCGGCAATGTAGTCGGCGTTCGCCTCGGACACCGTGATGCAGGCACCGGCAGCCATCGCCCGCTCGTGGAAGTCCTCCGGCGGCCGGCTGTAGATGTCGTAGCGGTGGGCGGTGAAACTGTACGGCAGCGCCAACTCAGCCGCCAGCGTGCGCGCCCGCTCGGTGGCCCGGCGAGCGAAATGGGCGTGGATAAGTTGTGGCCGGAAGCGGCGCAACTCCTCGGCGAAGCCGGCCTCGCCGTAGCTTACGTAGCGGTCCAGTCCGGCACGCTTGACGATACCATGGCGCAGTTCCTCCACGGACCGGCGCAGCACCAGAACGCGCACAGCGACGCCGCGCCGGAGCACTTCCGCGATCTCACCGGCAATGAAGGTCTCTGACACCTTGGGAAACACGTTCAGCACGTAGGCTATGCGCTCCAGCGCCATCACTGCCCCCTCCCGTCTCGAGTCGTTGCCTGCGCTAGCGCGACCGCCCGTGCGGCGTTGTGGTCCCAGGTGTAGTTGTCATGCACGCAGCGCGCCGCCCCGGTAGCTCGCCTGCTCGGCAGCGAGCGGGGCATTGAGCTCCAGCAGCAATGGTCGCCTGATGCCTTGCGCCAGCACGACCGCGGCGGCGGAGAACAGCGCCGCGCGGGAGTAGATGAAATCCGGCGGGTCGTCGCCGAACATGCGCACGAGCGCCGGAGCGAGCTCGGCGTCGTAGAGCATGCGCCGCAGCTCCCGCGCCACCGAGTCGGTCAGCCCCTGTCTTTGCAGATGCGCCGCCAGGGTGCGGAACGGGTCGTTAGCGGCATCGCTCGCTGGCAACACGACCAGGCGTCCGGCAAGCTCGGCTGGCGCTTCCCAGGGCGAGCCGGTGGCGCGGGGGGCGACCACCACCACCTCGTGCCCGGCGCGGGCGAAGGCCGCGACCATGGAGCGAATGTGCACCGCGCCGCCCTTCTTACCGAGCACCGGGATGCCGTAGTCGGGAGACAGATAAAGGATGCGCATGGATGGCTCTCTGTCTTTGTTCTACCTTACGCAACCGCCTCCTCAAGCAGCAGCGGAGTCCGATCAAGAAATGTTTCCCAGGTCCCGCCCCTCGAACAGATCGCGCTTGAGCAGACGTGCCAGCCCCATCAGCTCGGCGCAGACGCGGAACCAGACCATCCGGGCGCCGGTCCATGCGGCGACTCGGACCTGCCAAGAGATCGGTTACGACCTGTCCGGGCAATTTACGTTGCAACCACGTTCGACGTTTTTTGCAACCCCAAGTGGTTCTGGGACAGAGAGTCCGTCTCGACTCTCGCCATGGAATCCTGCATTCCATGGCGAATCGAGAAACCTATAAGCGATTTTTCCGGATCGGAGTCTTCGTATTTTTTCAATTAAAAAAACCTATTGTGGTGGGCTACCTTCTCTTTTCCACTTCCACATCAAATTCACCGATTACTGGTACGTTCACTGATCGCCTTCTTGTCTTGAGAAACAGTTTGCACCAACGCAACAGTATAAATTCTAGCAGATCGCTATTTTAGCAATCGGCCGAAAACCATGTCTTCCCCGAAAGGCTTTCTCTTGCCTCACCAATCAAATTCGTAATCTCATTCCGCCATTCTGGTTTTAGGTGATTGAAGAAAAACGTGGCAACCTTCAGCAATCCCCAGGCATAATAAAATGGTAGCCTTTGAGACCATATCGAGGGTGTATTGGAAAAGTACTGCCGGAGGAATGTATGAACAAAGATTCGTGGACGATTCGTGGAAATCCCAAACAAATCGGATGCCTTGGAGAAACGAGCTAGCAGAAGGGCAAGATCAAGCATCGGATCTGACGTAGCACAAGAGTCGAAATCGATCAGTCCAACACAGTTGTCATGAAAGAAGATATGATCCGTCTTGAGATCCAGATGGGCCGGCCCAAGAGGGCCGTCACTCAAGTTCTGAACCACGCCATCGAGTATCTCCCGAATGTCCTTACCCAGGTCCGGACAGACAGCTTCAAGCCGCATGCTCACGCGTTCCATGCGTTGATACTCATCGTGCAGCAAATGACGGCGTGGCATTGGAAAATCGGTTTGATGGAAGGCTGCCAACGCCTGTGCTAATTGGATTGCTTCTTGATGAAAGTCATCCTTACCGGCCAGTAGATCTTGTAACGTCACACCGGGCGCTTCTTCTATGGCTATTGCTCCGATATCGTCGGCATAAGCAACCGGCTTGGCGATCGCAAAAGGCAGCTTACCCTCGGCCCTCAACTTCCACAACTCCGAAAGGAGCTGGAAGGAACTCTGCGATTGATCTCTTGGGAAAACCTTGAGATAAAAATGTTTCTGGGTACGCTTTTCTGACACAACCTCTCTTGCGCTAATGTTATACTTTAAGACTGCTGATAGACCTAACCGCCATCGTTTGGGTTCAATGGATCGTTCCTCTACAAACCAATTACCCGAGCCAAGATCGTTAATCCATTGTTTCTCCAGGTCCGGTATGAAGCGGGATTTCAGAACCTGGAGACCCGGCAACTTACGATCGTAAGGAAAGACCTGAAGGATCATGCCGACTTCGGGAATCAATCCAACCGACTCAAAACATTTCCGGCCTGTGACATCACTCTCTCGAATATCCGACGCTGCGTTTAGCGCCTTCCGACGGCTCCTGTTTTTTGTTTGATTCGCATACAACGTACCGGCAACCCATTTAGTAAACAAAAGTCCTGTAGATATTTCCAAGACGTCCAGCTCGTAATGCAAGATACAACGAAAGCCCCTGCGGTAACGGAGAAGAATCAGACGGCAGTCGGTAATTTCAAAAGCCTCTTTGGTGTCGGGCCGAAGAAGCGTCTGAAAATATTCCCTCATCTGCTCTGTATTACAGGCAACAACAAGTGTCGGGAGGTTGGAATCGGATGGAAAGTCCATATTAACCACGCAGCATCCGAGTGAAATGCATTATATGTGCTTCTCTCGTGGATATACAGCCTGATTCAATGAGCGGTTGGCCTTTGTACGCCCGATACGCCATCTCGTATTCCCACCACGTCTGGCACCGCTTGCCAACGGCAGCAGTCTCTATAGAAGATATGTGGGCAGCACGCCCGTAGCCCAGAGTGGACAGGAGGTTTCCAGCGAGCGCCTCGACTAGCCCCAAATCCCGTTCCGTCATGTGAATGAACGGTCGGGAGATGCGTCTCGACCGTAAGCCCGAGAGAGTTTGCGGCGTGCTTGTTCGGCGTCCCACCAACGGCGGTAGCGCGTCGCCTTGTCCGTGGTCTCGGGTGAGATGCCACCGGAGCCGAGGTCATAGCCCAGATCCGTGAGCAGATCTCCGGCAAGTGCGTCAAACAATTCCAGATCGTTCGCGGAAAACTTCTTGCGCCAGTCGCGCAGGCCGCTCATGGTTGGCAGCCATGCCTCTTTTGCCGAGAGTCCAGGCTCGTCGCGCACCTTGCCGACATGGAACTCGACCATTTCCTGGGCGAACGGCAGGCCGAGAAAGTCCGCCAGATCCCGCAGCACGCGTTCCGGCTGGGCAACGAGATCCTCGTAGATCACTTCACGATAGACATCCTGGCCGATTTCCCTAGCCCAGGCGCGACCGGCACCAACCTGCCAGCGCCACCACAATGCACAGACCGCTAGAGGTTCTGTCCGCCACAGCTCGTATCTCCCAGGCCCCTTGTTCTCGTTCGCCCACTCGAGGGTCGATAACGCCACGTCCCGGCCGTCCCGAATGATGTGCACGATCTTTGCCCACGGAAACAGGCGATGCAGCAACGGCAGATATCGCACGTAATCAAGGGTCTTCTCTCCGCCAAGCGGCTTGCCGTGCATCCGCGCGAACTCCGAATACAGTCGGCCGACAAACTCGCCGTAGGTGCGCGCGCCGCGGGCGATCTGTTCGGCCGTGTCTTTCGATATGCCGAGCCGCGGAAACCTGCGGTAGCCAACTGCCGCCTGCACCAGATCATCACTCAGGAGTGGATCTTCAGCCATCGCTCCGGTGCCGAGGGCACGCGGAATGAAGTGGGTGTCATTGGCTACGGCAAGCCCGGGGTGGTTGTCGAGCATGCGTTGCAGCAGCGTGGTGCCCGAGCGCGGACAACCAACCACGAAAACGAATGGATTTCTCTGCATTGTGGATCCTCCCGCGACGAACTCGAACTGCCGGCTGCCCGATCAGCCGTTCGACACAAACCCGACAAGACCGTCGCCTCACCCAGCCTCAATCGATGGCGGCAAAAGGTGGAGATTGCGGCCATAGATCCGGACTTTCGATCACGGCCGCAGCCTGTGTTCCTGAGGGAATACGCTGGCAGGTGCCGTAACAGCCTGTCGAGCTTGTTGCTCTCTGTGTAAATCAGGTTTGGCTTGCCGCATTCTGACCTATCTCGCCACTACGTCGTGATCGCCTGTGTGATCGGTCGAGTTTCTCCTTTCGAAGTCGGTTGTCGTCAGCGGATACGCCGCGCCCCTTTCCTCCTGAATTATTTGCCAGCCTCAGCGGGCAGGCCTTTGATCGAGCATCTGCGTTTCTGCCTCAAAAACTCGGTGTACCGATGCAACCCGCTCCTGTACCGCGGAGGAAACAAGTGGAAAACGCCGTTCATATGCACAGGCTGTCAGGACTCCGCCTGCGGCGGCTTCAAACAGTTCCAGCTGTTCCGCGCTCATCTGACGACGCCAGTCCCGCAACCCGTGTGTGGGGGGCAGCCACGCCTTTTTGGCCGAACTCTTGCCAACGTCACGGGTATGCCCCTCATAGAAATGCGCCATTGCCTGATCGTAGGGCAGTTGTAGAAACTCACAGAGCTGCCGGCCTACCCCCTCGGGGTCGGCCACCAGGGCCTCATAACGCAGCTCGAGGTAGCCGCCAGCGCCAAGAAGATCGCTAGCCTGCCGTCCTTGGGTAACGTTCCAAGCCCACCAGAGCGCACTGGTAATCAAGGGCTCAGCCGTCCAACAGGAAAACCGCCCCACGTTCTTGTGGTTTTTATTCCAGCTTAACGCCGATAACGCCACGTCACGGCCGTCACGGACTAGGTGAACGAAGCGAGCCTGGGGAAAAAGCCGGTGCAGGAAGGGGATTACTCGGACATAGCTTGGTGTCTTGTCGCCTGCTAGGGGCTTACCCACTTTCCCGGCGTAGAGATCGAAGAACCGACAAACAAAATCGGCATAGCTGGTTTCGCCGGGCAGGTGCAGGAGATGCTGCAGTTCCTCTGGGGTGATGCCGAGCTTGCAAATCCGGTGGTAGCCGGCAAGGCGTTCGGTCAGAGCGGCCGACATCCGATCACCTTCTCCACCGGGGTAGAACTTTGGGATCCAGTGAGTTTCTGGCGTCATCGCCAGCAGAGGATGGGCATTCAACATTCGGGTGAGCAACGTGGTACCGGACCGCGGACAGCCAACCGCAAACACGACCGGATTCCGGCGCGCAGAAATACCGATTCCATTCTCCACCAGAATTCCTCCTCGGTAACTCCCTTTTACCTTTGTCAGGAAGTGATAGGAACTCGCTTTTGAGGGTCAGCCACCGAAAACTCAAAACTGCCTCTAACCGCCCATGCCAGCTCGTGTTCGATAGCCCCAAACGCCCATCAGAGAAGGCAGACTGGCCCCCTCCCCAATTTGGCAAACAAAATATCCAATGATCGGGTCTTATGTCAACCTCGCCTCATTCTCTCGACCCCTCACCCCGCGAATGATTTCTTCCCGCGCGACTTTTTCAAGGCCAGCGTCACCTGTTACCTTTTTGCGCCTCGCCTCCTCTCCCGCCTACGCATCAATCAGCCTGTGACCAGGCTGACTGCAAGGCTGGATTCCGGCCCGTGGCTAGCGGCTACCTGGGCAGGATTCTCACCTGCAAGATTACACGACAGTGCCAAGTCACTATGGTGGGTAGACCGGTTTTTCCGAGCTCTTCAGGTTGACGTTTGTCTTATCTGTTGCCGTCTGGTTTCCCGACGGTGCCACAATTGCCATACAAGGGCGCGCTAAGTTGAGAGCATTTCCCTCGCCCGGCCTAGACCAGACCCAGAGATCACCCGACGACGATTTGCTGGTTTCACGCAGTCAGTCGTAGGCGGCTGAGTTTGTGGTTGCTTTTGCTGGGTGAATTTCCTATTCTTTTCAATCAAGGGGGCATTCAATCGCGCTACGGCGTCGATGATCTGGGGCGCTGCACAATCCCTACCGGGTGCGTGTGGCATCGCCCAGTAGATTGCTGGCTTAATAGAATCGGATCAGCGCAATCGAACCGTACAGCAAGGCGAGTGCAAGGACACAGAGAACAGTCTACCTCACCGACGGTTGGGCGCGTCCCGGAGGGCAGCCTTTCGCAATCAGAGGGAAACGTCACCGCGAGCGAAGAAGCCGACATCAACGGCGTTGCAACACAGCAGGAATCCAGCCCTCCATGACCCGCACCAATCCCTACGTTTTTGTTGTTGGCTGCGGGCGCTCCGGCACCACCCTGTTGCAGCGAATTCTCGACGGCCACCCACGGCTCGCGGTTGCCAACGACAGCCATTTCGTCCTCGAACCGGTCACCGGGTACCGGCCACTGCACCCGGTTAAAGGGCTCGAGATCGGCGAGGACCCGTCGTTGACGGAAGATATGGTCCGCGAGCTGAAGAACTATCGCACATTTCCCAGGACTGGCCTGCCGGTGGAATCGATCGATCACGCGGCGTCGCGCGCGAGCACTTGGTTCGGGCTGGTAAGCGCCCTCTACGACGAATTGGCCCGCCACAACGGAAAAGAGTTCGCGGGGGAAAAATCCGGACGCTACGTCAGCATCATTCCCCACCTGCACGCTGTCTTTCCCCGGGCGCGCTTCATCCACATCATCCGCGACGGACGCGACGTCACGCTCTCCGCCTTGCACTGGGTCGCAAAGCGCGCCTATCGCGGACCGGGACAATTCGCGCTCTATCAACATAGCCCTGTTGCCACCTGCGCGCTGTGGTGGGCCCAGTACGTACGCAACGGACAGCGCGACGGCCGTGCTCTAGGCGCTGACGTCTATCACGAGTTGCGCTATGAGGAACTCACCACTGACACCGTATCCACTGTGCGTCGTTTGATGGACTTTCTCGAATTGCCCTACACCGAAAAAATGTTGCGCTTCCATGAAGGCAGGACGCGCGACGATGAAAGACTCTCGTCCAAGAAGCGCTGGCTACCACCTACCCCCGGGCTGCGCGACTGGCGCACAGGCATGGCCGCGCCCGATCGGGAGTTGTTCGAGGCACTATCCGGTGACCTACTCGCTGAACTGGGTTATGAACTGGGCACCACGGAGGCCAGCGCCGCCGTCGGTGAAGCGGCCGCGCAATACCGCAGGGCGTGGTCCGAGGATCTCGTGCAATACGCAAACACTGCGCAACAAACGCGCGACTAACGTCCACCTCACCATCTTTCCCTTGCGAACAACCGCAACTACCGCTTTGTGCTCTGATCGATCTCCACGTGCACTGTCACACACAAGCTGTTTGCCTGCCACGATCTTTTGCTGGAGCACAAGCAGGCGTTGTTGATCATCTGGTGGGTCGCTGGCGCGACCTGTTCAACTTAGGCTTCGAGGTGCTACTCTATGATTGGACCAGCACTTACTTCAAGGATCACGCTAGCGAACAGGATGTCGCGTCGCATGCGCCACAGGTGCGAACGGAGGATCTGCATGATCCTATTTCTCGGTGTCATCCCTACATCCATCGCCCGAGGCGCGCTTCGCACAGTGCCAGCAGCGCGTCGGTCGTTACCCGACGTGGTTCGAACAGGGTGCTGAGGTAAATGTGGCGCACCAGCGTCAGCTCGGTGTAGGCATCGATCGAAGCCTTGTGGCTGGTCCCGGCCCGCCCTAGATAGCCTTCCACCAGTGCCCCAACCGCGCTGTCCAGCGCCTGGGGGTCACCCCGGGTTCTCAGCGCCTGCTCGATGATATGCCCGGCGAAGTTGCCGATGTCCACCCCGACGTCGCCTTTGCAGTACAGGTCGAAGTCGATCAGCCACAATCGCTCGCCATCCACGATCACCTGGTCCGAGTAGAAATCCCGATGCACTCCGGTGGGCTCCGGTGCGCCGACAGAGCCGCCCAACCGATCACAGGCCGCGAGCAGTCGGTCGATGCGTTCGCGCCACTCGGATCGCTCCTGTGCCACCTTGAGCAGGCAATTGTGCAACACCTCGAGTTCTTCCGCCATGCCGTGGGCGCGCCTCGGCGGCACCCTCGCTCGGTGCAGCTTGTAGGCCGCCTGCGCGACCCGGTCGCAAAGGGTATTGCCCCCTAGCTGGCCAATCAGATCGCTGGCAACGGTGCCGGCCACCTTGCGCTGCAGCCACATGCGCGCCTCGGCCACGATGCCGATCGGTTCGGGCACCGCGATCGCGTCTTCGCTCGCGTCGTCAAACCCGGCCTCCCAGAGAGCCCGCGCCAGTTTGTAGCCAATCTTCGGTCGCTTGCGCGAATAAATCTTGCCGATCAGCGTGACAACCTGGTCGGTTCGGTCAAATCCCAGATCGTACTCCAGTAGGCTGCGGCGGCCGGGCTTGTGGCGGATCACCCGGACCTCGCGCAAGCGCGGGTCCCCACCGCCCGGTAAGATCAGCGTGGCGCGCTCCCGGTCCAGCCAGCGCTGTATCAGTTCCGGATCGAGCGCCGCCTCGACGCCGGGGATCGACGTGTCCTCCTTCAGACCGAACGGATCGTGCACTGGCACGCTCACCTGCACCCCTCCAAGGCGGCGGTCCACACCCCGAGCAGCCGGTCCACCTGGTGGGTCACCGAGAAGCGCGTCACGGCGACTTCCCGCGCTGCCCGGCCCATGCGTTCTCGCTCCGCCGGGTCCTTGAGCAGTCGCTCCAGCGCATCTGCCAGCGCCTGCGTATCGCCCGGCGGCACCAAGATCCCGGTGCGGCCCTGATCAATCATTTCCGGGACGCCCCCAACCGCGGTGGCCACCACCGGCAGCCCGCAAGCCGCCGCTTCCATGAGACACACCGGCATGCCCTCCGAGTCACTGGGCAGCACCGCGATCGTCGCCCGCTGCCACCAGCGAATCACTTCGTTCTGTTCGTTAGCACCTACCAATGTAACCGTGTCCCCGAGCCCGAGTTCCGCGCGCAGTGCTTCAAGCTCCAGCCGGGAGCGCCCCTCGCCCACAAACACGCAACGGAACGACAGCCCTCTCTGTCGCAACAGGGCCGCGGCATGCAGCAACAGTGCCTGGTTCTTCACCGGTACTAGCCTCGCCACGCAGACTAGGTGCGGTGGCTCGGCCTTTGTCCCGCCCGGACGAAAACGTTCCATATCGACACCGCAGGGGATCAGATGCATGCGCTCGCGCGGCACGCCGAAGGTGGACTCGATATGGCGCACATT
>Ga0326597_10013486_pt1 | contig 10741 bp, 13 predicted proteins | sample RVTome_12_FD_203789 | JGI IMG/M metagenome (GOLD analysis project Ga0326597, IMG submission 203789) | Soil microbial communities from uranium-contaminated site in the Upper Colorado River Basin, Wyoming, United States - RVT100D185 | ecosystem: Environmental > Terrestrial > Soil > Contaminated >... | reverse complement strand
TGCTATCGTTAAGGGCTGCTTCTCGGACGTCCCCATCGTCCAGCGGTCAGGACGCGGCCCTTTCAAGGCCGAGACCCGGGTTCGATTCCCGGTGGGGACGCCACACCTTGTGGACACACAATTCCGGCCAGAAAACCGCTGATCGTACCCGTGGCCTCGAATGTGTAGGTCTTGGCCGCCGGGTTCGGCTGGAAGATGATCCGGCCCTGGATGAGCTTCCGGACGAGCTGCCGAGCCTTCGGCGCATGGTCGCGCAAGAGGCCACGCCAGTCGTCGAGCTTCTTCCGGATCACGGCGCGTGACTCGGCCGCTGAGCGGGCCTGGACGATGGGTCGGTCGAGCGCGTCGAGCGCGTCCTGGGTCCGGGTGCGATCGGCCTCGCGCTCGCGGAGCGCGGCGACCAGCCCCTTCAGATTGCCGCCAATGGCCACAGCGGCCGTCAGGTTGCCGACCTCCGCGTCGAGGCGAGTCTGGGTCGCCCGCAGGGCCGCGCGCGTCGCCTCGGCGTCCTGGGGGGCTCGGTCGGCCCGCTGGATCGCCTGTGCAATGGCCGCCTCGATGATGGTCGGCTCGAGCAGTTGCTCCTCGAGTGCGTCGAGCACAGCATCATCGCCGGACGCCAGGGGCAGGAGCAGCGAGTTCGCGCAGACCGCCCGGCCGCGATGGTGAAACGAGCTGCAGGCATAGAAGTACGCCCGTCGCTTGCCGTGGCTCCGGCTCCGGACGGTCATCGTGCCCCCGCATGATCCACACCTGGACAGGCCGGTGAGCAGGTACTTGGATTCGAGGCCGCTGGCCGGCCGGCCCCAGAGGTGGCCGTTGGACCCACGCAGGTAGACGCCTCGGGCAGAGGCCAGCCGGTCATGCGCGGCCTTCCATGCGGCGTCGGTCACGATCCGCAGGTCTGGCACCTTCGTCGCGATCCAGTCGCTCGCGGGCCGATCCTTCGGCTGATGCTGGCCCCAGGCGTTCCGCTTCTTCGTCTTGTTCCAGACGACGACGCCGCGATACGTGTCTCGATAGAGCACTTCCCGCACCGATGACGGCGCCCATGCCCGGGGCCGGCCCTGCTGCGCCCGGGGAGCCGTGACACCTTCAGCGTTCAGCGTCTTCGCAATCGAGCGGATGCCCCGGCCCTTCGCGCACAGGTCGAAGATGCGACGGACGACCACCGCCTCTTCCGGATTCACGCGCCGTTCGACGTGCGACCGCCGGGGCTGCCCGTCAGCCCCCGTCACGGTGACTTCGTGATTGTCGTACCCGAAGACGCGCCCGCCCGTGACGTGCCCCGCCTTCGCCTTCCGCCGCATCGCGTCATAGGTGCGCTGCCGAGCCTTCTCGCGCTCGAGTTCGTCGGCGAACGCCGTGACGGACATCAGGAGTTTGTCGGTGGGGGAGTCGAGCGTCCGCTCGTGATCCTCGAGATAGAAGAACACCCGGACACCCGCCTGGATGAGTTGCTTGAGCGCGTAGGCCGTCTCGATCGCCTCACGACCCAGGCGGGACTCTTCCGACATGATCAGCACGTCGAATGGCGCCTTCGGTTTCAGTGCGTTCATCAGCCGGAGGAACCCCGGCCGGTTGGCGAACTCGGCCCCGCTGATGCCATCGTCGACATGGATGTGCTCGGCGACGACCATCCAGCCGTGCTGCTCCGCGTAGGCGGTCGCGTGCTCAACCTGACGCGCGACGGACTTCTGCTCGTCGCTCACGCCACTCTGGTCGGTGGACTTACGGGCGTAGATGGCAGCGATCATGACTTGGCCTCCCGCTTCACAGTTTTCCTACCTGAAAGCCTGCTCGCGTTGGACCACCTCGGCGAGGGTGTCATCGCGTGCCCCCCTTGCCGTGCCGCCGATCCATCGCCAGCGCGGCCAGTGTCATGCCGAGCGCGAAGGCCGTGGTGCCGTACGCGACGACGTCGCCGGCCGCTCTGCCGTGACTCTCACACCCTTCGATTGCACCCACGCGGCCAGAGCCCGCCGCACCTGCTCCGCTAGGCCGATGCCGTCGCGTGCCTTGATGCGCTGGAGCGCGTCGAGCAGGGCCGGGTCGAGCCGGAACGCGGTGAGCCGTTTGACAGGCGGTTTCTGTGAGGCCATCGGGTACTGCGACCGTTATACACCCGCGCGGTCGGCCACGTCAACGCTTGGGCAGTCGGCGAATAGCGTGTTGCTGGCATTTCGGGCTGGGGCGTAGACTGACTGCCGCATGGCGCATCTTCTGGATGATGTCAGAGCGCGCCTAGCCCGCGCTGACGAACACATCAGCGATCTGGAGCGGGAAATCGCTGACTTTCGGGGCCTCCACCCGAACCTCTACCGCACTGACTATGACCCGAAGACGGCAGAGTTGAGCCATCGCCTTCAGCAGGAGCCCGCGCCGCCGAGGTTCAGCGTCATCGCCGGTGAAGTCCTGTTTCTGCTCCGGTCCAGCCTCGACCATCTGGTCGGCCAGCTCCTCTTGGCGCAGGTCACACCGCCCGCGAATCTCGGTGCGGCGATGGAGCGCAGCACCTTTCCGATCTGCGATACTGCCAACGCTTGGAAGTCGTTCGATTGGACCAAAATACCAGATGTTTCCGCGCAGGTCCGCACAGCGATTGCGGCGTACCAGCCGTGCAATCGAACGGATGGTCTGCCCCCTGAGGATCATCCCCTCGCAGTCCTCAGCAGCTTGAACAACATCGACAAGCACCGAAAGCTGCTCGTCCTGACGAATAAGATCACCGCGTCGCATAAGATCAGCATGGTTAGACCAGTCGAGATCCGAGACCTGCGTTTTGAAACCAACATTGCTAGCACGGAATCCGAGACAGACCTCGCACGTGGCCATGTTGAGGTCGCCCCGGACGGTGACGTGGACGTGCAATCCCATGTGACCACGGAGATAGCGTTTCAACAGTTCGGGTCGGCTAAGGTCGAACCGGTGATTCCAGCCCTGCAAGGACTGCTGAAATACGTCACCGACCTGGTCGCTGACTTCGAGGCGAGATTTTTCTGATTCCATCCACCGAGAACCCTTCGCTGACGCTCCCCGGGTCGTCATGAGCGTCGCGGGTCCTTCCGATAGTCGGCGCGTTCCCGCGCGACACGGTAAATCGCTGACAGCGACTCGCCGAGATCGCGCTGAGCCGTTTGCCGACACACGTGAATCGCCACATACAGCGCAGACACGAGCGCATCGAGCGCATGCCGGCGCACCGCTTCGAGCCGAGCCTCGCGCGCGGAGAGGCGGGCCTCCTCGGCATCCGCCGGTGTTTCAACCTTTCCGTGTTCAGTCGTCACGAATATCTGCCTCATCGCGCAAGCGGCCCAGCCGCGCGCCGAGCGGCATGACGTGATGCGTGCCTGTGCCGTCGGTCATCGGCGGGAGCCCTTGCAGTCGCCGCCACTCATCGACCGTGGGCGCAGCCGGAGCGGCCTGCATCGCGGAGAGGCGGAAGGCCGGGTCATCGGCTACCGGATTCACGTAGTCCACAATCAGGCGCTCGTCATACTCCGGGACCAGAAACTCCTGAAAGTACGCGCGCAGAAACTCCAAGCGCGGCACGAGCACGTCTTTGGCAAAAATCAGATCCGCCCCTTCGATGGTCGCCCGGTTGGAATTGGCGACGATGCCCAGCTTTTCCGGCGGAATCCCGCCCGTGACCTGGATGATCATGTCGCGCTCGTGCTGCCGGAGTTCGACCATCTGCAGCGCGGCAAAGTCCTGGGTCAATTCTTTGATTGCCACTTCGCGACTCAAAAACAGCGGTTTGAACTGCCGCCAGAACCCCTGATGCCGGTTGGTCCACTCGAGTTCCAGCCGCTTGGTCTGCTCAGGAGTCAACGAGGCGTCGGCGCCCTTCGGGGTCACAATCAGGTCGGGCCTGGCCCGGTTCGCGAAGAACTGCCGCGTGTGTTTCGCGGCGAACTCGTCGGTGTCGAGCTCGTCGGACGCCGCCCCGGCTTGACCCGACCCGCGGCCGTAGGGATTGGCCGGGTCCGGGTCGATCATCCACAAGATTTCTGACGCGGGGATTTCGGCCTGCCATCCGCCGTGCGAGATGCGAAATGCCGGACGCGCGGGCGTCGGCGTGCCCGCGATCCAATCCGGCGGAATCGGCCACAGCGCGGCCGGCTTGCCCAGTGCGTTGCGTTCTTTCAGTAGGGCGCACTCGCCGACCAGATCGAGATAGATCTGCGCGAGCTTGCGATTGGCCTGTCCGGTGAGATACGGGCCGCCGCGGTCGAGCGCGGTCAGCAGCGGATGGTCCGTAATCAGGACGAGGTCGCCGGCGCGGACTCGTTCAGCGCACAGCCCCTTGCGCTCCTGCCAGCCCGCCGTCTGGATCGCTACGTCTTTCCGGGCGCGGTCGCCGGGCTTGCCCACCACGTAGAGTTTCCAGCGACAGGCCGCCACGCCGGCCGCAATTCTCGACACGACGGCCCGCAGCCAGGGGCTCGTGCTATATGCGCTGAGCATCTGCGACGTGCCCCGCGTGGGCGGTCCGCCGACACCAGCCGGCGCCGAGAGCATCTGGCCGCCGAGTGAATCCGCCGGCACCGTGAGCCCGACCGACATGGCCGCGCGCAAGGCGGCGAAACGATTGCGCAGCGTCATGACAGCAGGCCCATGTCGCGCATGGTCTGGCGCCACGGCGAAAAGTCGAGCGCGCGGGACGCCCGACCGCCGGCCGCCGATTCGCCGTCCAACGTCTCAACGAGCCGGTCCTCGAACATTGCCAGCTCAGCGTTTGCCGATTCGGCCGCGGCGAATGCGCGATCAGTTTTTCGCACAAGCTTCGTTCGCTCGGCCGTCGCCTGCTCCAGAATCTCGCGCCGCGCATTCGCGCGCGCCGCATCGAGCGCCTGCCGGGCGCGCCGCTCCCGGATACGTGCCAGGGCCAATGCGGCCGTGAGCCCCGGAATCTGCGCCTTCGCCGCCCGATGCAGTTCGGGATCGAGCGCCGCCGACACGCGCTCCAGTTCGATCACTTTGCTTTCCAGCGTTTCGCGTTTCGTCACGGCGTCCCGCGCGACGGCCGCTTCGACAGCGATTGTTTCGTCCAGTGTCTTCACCACAACTGTTCCTCCTCCGTCTCAAGCTTGTGAATCAAATAGTCCGAGACCCGCTCGCGCGACGCCGCATCATCACCGGTTGATTGCCATGTTTGTCCGGGTGCCAGCACGCGGCCCGCGGCCACCAGATACGGCACGCGATAACGCGGTGCGGCGAAACCCTCGCCCGCGGTGTAGCTTCGACCGTCGAACGTCAGCGCCTTCGCGGCCGTCACGCTGACCGGTGTTACGTCGAGTGGCGCGAGCTGCGGGTCCTCGTCACCGAGCACCGCGAGCCCGCCAGCGAGCAGCCGTCGCGCGAGGGTCGCGGCCACCGCGACGCCCTCACCTGGATTGATATGGAAATCCTCCGGCCGCGCGTCGCTGCGGCCGGACGTCGTCAAGGTGATTCGGGGAACGATCCGAATCATGCCGCGGTCATCGACGAGGCCCGGCTCGGCATCGAGTCGGCGCAGTCGTTCCGCGATCGCCTCGTGCTCGGCCGTGCCGAACAGACCGCGCTTGAGTCGTTGAAACAGGGTGAGCTCGAGCTCGTCAGTCATGATTTGTCCTTTCGAGGGCGACGCCGGGCCGGCTGCGGATTCACGAGCGCGTCGTGGACGATGTCCGCAATCACGAACCGCAGCGTTTCGTAAATTTCTCCATCGCTCAACGTGTGACCGTCGTCGATGTCGATATTCGGCAGCGCCGGTGCGGGCCAGGGTGCGGCCGTGAGTTGACCTGGATCGGTGTGGCGAATCGAGCGTTTGCTCATGCGTTCCTGTCAGTGAAAATCGCTTGGGAAATACGCGCCGCAATCGTGAATGGCGTCGAGGACGACCTGCTTCGCCATGTCATGCTGCTCTTTCGCGGCCGCTTCGACATGTTCGTTGGACACGGGCGCGCCGCCGCCCCAGACGCGAAGCGGCATACTGCTCCGCTGGCCGGCCGCCCACGTCGCACCCGCCAGCGCCAGCGACACGTCGCGATGGAATTTCCGAGAACTATCGACGACGCGCCACTTCGAGCCGAATGCGAATTCTTCACGTCGGAGCCCGCGCAGCTCCGACAGCAATCGCTCGTGCCGCGGAATGGAGATCGTCTGCGCGTGCAGCCGGCCGAGCAGCGCAGACCAGATGTCCATGTTCGAGGCGACCGAGCCCGTGAACCCCTGGACTCGCATGGACAACCGCGGGTGCGATCGCAGGAACGGCAGCACGCTGCCAGCCTCAGCACCCTCATCGACGAGCACCTTCGCGAGGTTGGGAAACCGATCCGGGAGACCGTCGAGCGCCGCGCGCACGTCGGCAAAGTCCACTTCCCCGGTCGGACTGGAGCGCGGGTTCCAGGTTTGAATCGAGACGGTCACGAGATGGTCGGGTGTCTCGGGTCGCTGGGCCGACTCGCGCGCGACGACGACGAGCGACGAGAGATCGCGCTTGCGACCCAGGTCGAGGAACGCGAACGCCGTGCCCGCATGCGATGGGGCCTCGACCAGCGTGTCATCGACGGCCGCCTCGACCAGTGCCCACGGAATCAGTTCGTCGCCACTCTCCGTGAACTGCGCCAGGAGTTCTCGCTGCATGGCCGCCGGGAACAGCGCGCCCACCGTGTCACGCAGGAACGTGACGAGGCGATGGCTGGCGTGCGGGTTCTGATTCTCGGCCGTGCGATACAGCCAGGCGGCTGCCGGCGGGTGCTCGACCAGTTCGTAAAAAAAGCCTTTCGGCCGGCCCGGCGTGCCGAGCAGCACAATCTTCCCGGCCGCGCCGATCACGGCTGGCGCCAGCGTCGCAAACAGCTCATCCGACAGATCGCGGCCCTCATCGAACACCAGCAACGTCGGCGAGCGGCCGGGAACCGTCGCCTCGTTCGGCGCCGCAATCTCAATGGCCGAGCCCATCGCGGGAATCTCCACGGTGCGCGCGGTGAACCGGACCGTCCCACTCGGCAGCTCGAGCGTGCGGATCAACCGTTCAAGCGGCCGGCGTAACTTGCGCTGAAAGACGGACTCGACCTGCTGGCCGCTCGCACTCACGATCTGCGTAAAGCTGCCCGGCCGGAACAGCTCGGTCACGGCCAGGGCATACCCGGCTTGCGACTTGCCAATCTGGCGCGGGCCACACGCGATCAGCAGGAGCGTGTCGGTATCGATGTGGTCGAGCAGGCCGGCGATCAAGTCCGTGATGGTGATCGCGCCGCCGTGCTCGGCCGGCAGCCGGGCCAGGACATCGCGCCTCGACAGGACGGGGAGTTGTCGGCTCACGTCTGGGCTCCCGTGAGGAGCGCCCGCATCGCATCGTCAGCCGGTGACGACGTGCCCGCCGCCTTGGCGCGACGACCCAGGCCGAGGGCCTGGGCAAGACGCAGTTTTCTATCGACCGCGTTCAGCATCCGGTCATACAGACGTTGTCCAGCTCGAGACTCGACGCCGCCGGCCCGGACAATCGCGGCCATCGTCAGCCGCTCGGCGATTTCGCTATTCACGAATGACCTGACGAGTCCGGCTCGAATCGGCTCACGTTCGAGTGCGTCGAGCCCGCCCTGGGCGGCAATCACGCTGGCGCGGTAGGTCTCGATGTCCTGCTTGAGGTCGTCGGGCAGCCGGGTCGAATACAGGCCGTGCTGAACAGCCCCACGATTGCCTGGAAGCCACACTTGGCACGTCCGGCACCTGTCGGCCGGAGGCTGCTCCGCGCCGCACCCTGGGCAACGTACGGCCGCCTGGGGCGTCTCGAGCGCGCTCATGCTGGATTCCAGCCTTGAGTCAACGGAATAGCCGAGTCGCCCCGCTCGGTGCGGCGGATGTGACCGCACACAGCACGCCAGCAGTGGGAGGGAGGCGCGGAGCGGAGCGGCTCGGCCGTTCGGAAACCCGTTCCTGCGAAAACGGCTCGCGTCATCGGTTCTGTCCCGTCGGGGAACCGACCGAAGCATCGGATTCGGCCAACAAAACTGCGGCGAAAACGTCGGCCCACGCCTCGATGAGCGCCGCGCGCAGATCGGCCGGCATCGGGGCCGTTCGGCTGGGCTGCGAAGGCGGGGCCGAAATGGCGGCGGCGGCGATCTTCACGCGGGCAGGCTCCGTGCAATCAGCCGGTCACGAGCCGCATCCTCAGCCACGACGCGGTCAACATATGCGATGGCCTCTTTAACCTGCTCGCGGTGGGCATCGAGCCACCGAAGGTCGTTAGCGCTGAGCAAGCTCGCAGGCGAAACGCGGACGGTTCCGGCCTCTGCTGTGAAGCGTACGCCCCTAAACTCCAAGTCGAGGAGCTTCTCGATCAAGGCGACCTTCATCACTTTTCCGCCCCTCAAGATCGTCTCGTCGTCAGAGCACGATCGAATCGTCACTGTCCACCTCAGTCGTTCGGGAACCGGAAACGCCCCTGGCGGGAATTCGGGAACCGGAATCCGTGGAGCGTTCTCTTTGGAAATCCGTAGAATCCGAAAGGTGGTTTTCAGGTTCCCCAGTACTTATGGGAACCTGGGAACCGGAATCGGAAACGCTGAACGTGAAGCGCCGCGGGTCATTTCGGGTTCCCGCCCCCGTGGCTGCGACATTCCGGTTCCCGGTCGTGAGCGCCTTGAACGCCGAGAGCTTGACCTGACGGCGGCCCTCCACGGCCTCGAGCCAGTCCTCGCGGGTGAGCGGCCGGTCGGCGTTCTGGAGTGCCTCCAGCATCAGGCGGGCCATCGCGTCCCGGTCAGCGTCCTGACGAGGCCCATCGAGGTAGACGCGGCCGGAGTCTGGATGTAGGCGGATGACTGTTTCGGGCAGGTCGTCGCCGACGCGCTGGACGGTGCTGATGGTTCGGTAGCGGTCGGTGCGGCCCATCAGGATGATGCTGTCGGCGGACCCGGCGATCGCGGTCGAGCCGAGGATCGCGTCGATGTTCGCCCGGTCGGCCTTGCCAGCGTGGTGAAGTACAAGCATGGTCGCGCCGGACTGCTGGGCGATGGCAATCACGTCATCGAAGAGCGTCGTCATCTCGGCGTAATCCGAGGTGTTTTCCGCTTTTAGAAACCGCTGGAGGGTATCGACCACGATGAGCGCCGGCCGTTCCTGTTCGGCGAGTTGGCGGAGCCGAATCTTGACGTCCGCGGGGGCTACACCGACAAAGACATGGATGGGGTCCGCTCTGGTGGCCCCGAGTTGCCGGAAGTGGGCGCGGATGTCGCGCCGACGCCCCTCAAGCGCCACGTACCAGGCGGTGCCCCTCTCGCAGGCCCGGCCAAGCCACGAGCCGCCGCGAGCGACCTCGAGGGCGGCGCAGCGTGCGGCCGTGGACTTGCCGACCTTGGGCTTGGCGGCCAGGACCACGACGCCGGCCGCCGGGATGAGTCCCTCGATGAGCCAATTGACCTGTTCTTCGGGTTCCTCGAGCAGGTCGCCGACCGTGGTCAGCGTCAGGGCGGTCCGAGTGTCAGGCCGTGTCGTCGGCTGCCATTCGGGCGCAGCTTTTAGCAACGCGACTAGATCCGCCTTGGTGTGGCTGGCGAGAAAAACGCTGGCATCCCCGTGCTCAGGCAGGCCCGGTAGTCGGGCGATCTTCGCCTCGAGGCCCGCCGCTGCACAGGTGCGGGCGACAGTTTCGGCGTGCGCCGCACCTGGCGCATCGTGGTCGGGAATCACGATGACGCGCTTGACACCTGCCGCCTGCAGTTGCGCGGCGTGATCGGCGGTCCATTTGCCGGCGCCGGCGCTATTGCTCGTCGCCGGGATCTTCAGCGACCAGAGGCGGTCGGCGTCTTTTTCGCCTTCACAGACCACGACGGCTTCGTGGCCTTCAAGTTCAGGCAGTCGGTAGAGCACGCGCCGGACATCGCCGAGTTTCCAGACCCATCCGCCCTGCCCGTCGGGCCGACGCTGGCGGAATTGTTTACCCGGAAGGCGGACGACTTCATAGAGGAGCTCGCCGCGCTCGTCGCGGTAGGCGTACGTCGTAATTGCAGTGGAGGGTGTTGACGACAGGTCTGGCGATGCAAGGTCTGCCATCGTCAGCCCGGCCGCTTCGATCACGGCACGTGTGGGGCAGCCGACATGGCAGCACACCAATATCTGGCCGCCGTCGCCGAGCCCAATCGAGAGGCTGGCCCGTTGGTCATCGTGCGCCGAACAGCGCGTCGATCGCTGGCGGCCGTCGCGCCGGACGTCTTCGATGACGGTAGCGAGATCGTGACGAGGCACGGTCTTACCCGGCCTCCGCCGCGTCCGCGGTGTCGAATGTGTTCACCGGCTTCGCCTCCTCACGCGCTCCCAGCGCCCGCACGATACGCGCAGCGAGTTCAGGGCGCAGTCGGCGCGAGCCGGCTTCCAAGCGCGACAGAAATGATCGGTCGATGCCAATCGCGGCCGCGAGGTCCTGCTGTCGCAGACCGGCCGCCTGGCGCAGTAACTTGATCTCCCGAACAGTCACGCGGCGTGCCACGTGTACGAGTTTGCGGCAGCGCCGCGCGACCGTCACGGGACAGAATTACGGAGTTGATGAGGAATTGCGACCCCTACGGGCGCGGCGAGCTCTCTTGTCAATCGTTGTGAGTCGTTCAGTAAGGACTTCGATGCGATCACTAGTACTACTTTGTCAGATCGCTCAATCGCGGAGCGATTCGGCAAGTGATCTGATTTGAGGACATTGTACGTGAGCGAGAGATTCGGTACGCTGCGCGCGAGTGCTCGATCAGAGCGCGTGGCCGCG
>Ga0326597_10013483_pt1 | contig 10743 bp, 13 predicted proteins | sample RVTome_12_FD_203789 | JGI IMG/M metagenome (GOLD analysis project Ga0326597, IMG submission 203789) | Soil microbial communities from uranium-contaminated site in the Upper Colorado River Basin, Wyoming, United States - RVT100D185 | ecosystem: Environmental > Terrestrial > Soil > Contaminated >... | reverse complement strand
CTCAGACTCGACAGCGGCGTCGTTGGCGATGCCTTCGCACTTCCCTTCCCCGACCACAGCGTGGACATCGTCACGGCGTGCCAGGTCCTGCATCACTTTGCCGAGAACGAGATCGTCGCGCTCGCCCGTGAGATGAACCGCGTCGCGCGCCGACGCGTGATCGTGAGTGACCTCCGGCGCAGCTGGCTCGCCGCGGGCGGACTCTGGGCCGCGTCGTGGCCGCTCCGTTTTCACCCCATCACGCGCCACGACGGTGTGGCATCAGTGCTGAAAGGATTCGAGCCGGGCGAATTGCGCGCGCTGCTCGCGCGCGCGACGGCACAGGACGTCGCCGTGACGCGCCGGCCGGCGTTTCGCGTCACCGCCAGCTGGACGCCGGCACTCACATGACCGAAACCCCCGCACTTCGCGCGCCGTTTCGTCTTGGACCAATGCCGGTCGGCCGCACGCTGACGATGCTCGACGAAGCCATTGTCGAAGCGCCTGTGCGCGCGATATTCGACCTCGCACGCCAGGTCGAGCACTGGCCCGCGTACCTCAGCCACTACCGGTTCGTGCGATTCCGGTCGCGCCACCGCGACGGCGGCGGCGTAGTCGAAATGTCGGCGAACCGGCCGTTCGGTCCGCTCGGCTGGCCCACGTGGTGGGTATCGCAGATGTCCGTCGACGACGAAGCGCCGAGCATCCGCTTCCGGCACATCGAGGGTATCACAACCGGTATGGACGTCGAGTGGATGTTCACCCCACACGAGAAGGGAACGCACGTGGGAATCTTCCACGTGTGGGACGGTCCGAACTGGCCGCTGCTGCGCGTTCCGGCAGCCGTTGTGGTGATCGGCCCTGTCTTCGTGCACGGCATCGCGTCGCGCACGCTTTCGGGACTCAAGGCGGCCGCCGAACGAGGCGTGAAATGACCCGACGGCGCGTCGTCATCACCGGCATTGGCGCCGTGACCCCGATCGGACTCGGCCGCGAAGGATTGTGGTCCGGGATTCGCGCCGCCCGCTCTGCCGTGACGGTCTGCACGCGGTTCGACCCCACACCGTTTCGCTCGCGCTGCGCGGCGCAGGTCGATGACTTCGTCGGCAGCGACCATCTCGACGCGCGGCGCAGAAAGCGGCTCGACCGCTTCGGCCAGTTCGCGGTAGTCGCCGCGCAAATGGCGAATGCCGACGCGCATCTCGATCTGGCGCACGAAGACCGCGAGCGCGTCGGCGCGATGATGGGCAGCGCCCTCGGCGGGATCGCGCTCGCCGAGGCGCAGGTACCGCCCTATCTGGCCGAGGGACTGCGCGCGGTTGACCCCGCGCTCGCGCTGTCGGTGTTCGCCGGCGCCGCGAGCTGCAACATCGCCATAGAACTTGGCGTGATGGGACCCAACAGCACGAATGCGATGAGCTGCGCGTCGGGCACCATCGCCGTTGGCGATGCGTTCCGGCAGATACGCGACGGATACGCCGATGTGATGTTCGCCGGCGCCGCTGAAGCGCCGCTCGCTCCGCTCTGCTTCGGCGCATTCGCGATCATCCGCGCGATGAGCACGCGCAACGACGACCCGGCGACCGCATCGCGCCCGTTCGATGCCGGCCGCGACGGGTTCGTGATGGGTGAGGGCGCAGCGGTCGTCGTGCTCGAGGAACTCGGCCGCGCCCGCGCGCGGGGAGCGCCGATTTACGCCGAGATTACCGGTTTCGGCGTAACCAACGACGCGCACCACATGACCGCGCCCCGGCCCGATGGCCAGCAGGCCGCGCGCGCGATGCGGCTCGCCCTCGCCGACGCGAGCGTAACGCCGGGTGAGATTGACTACGTGAACGCACACGGATCCAGCACGCCACTCAATGATCCAACCGAGACCGGCGCCATCAAGGACGTATTTGGCGAGCGGGCCGCGCGCATTCCGGTGAGCGGCACCAAGGGCTACTATGGACACGCGCTCGGCGCATCGGGCGCGATTGAAGCGGCTATCAGCGCGCTGTCGCTCCGGGAGGAGTGGCTGCCACCAACGGTCAACCTGTCGACTCCTGACCCGCTATGCGATCTCGACTACATTCAGGGCGCCGGCCGCCCGGCACGAGCGGGCGCAGTGCTGAGTAATTCGTTTGGTTTTGGCGGCATCAACGCCTGTGTGGTACTACAGCGCGCCCCTTGACCTCCAACCTCCCTCCGACCCTCCGACCTCCGACCCCCGACCATGCTTTTCCGCCACGCCTACACCGAATTCCTCGGCACGTTTGCCCTCGTGTTCGTCGGCAGCGGCGCGTTGATGACCGCGCATTCAAACAGCGGCGGCATCGTGGAGGTGTCGATCGCGCACGGCCTTGTGCTGGCGATCTTCGTGACTGCGTTCATGAACGTCGCGGCGCATTTCAACCCGGCGGTGACGATCGGATTCCTGTTCACACGCCGTATCACACCGAAACTCGCGGGCGTCCATCTTCTGGCCCAGTTCGCCGGCGCCATTGTCGCGGCCTACCTGCTCAAAGCCCTGTATCCGACGTCGGTCTTTGACGCAGCGCGCGGTGGCGGCCAGTCGATTTCCAATGCGATCAATGGTGCACAGGCGTGGGGCCTCGAGGCCATCGCGACGTTCTTCCTGATGACGGCGATCTACGGCACCGTCGTCGACAAGCGTTCACCGAACGTCGGAGGGTTCGGCGTCGGGCTCATGCTGACGGCGGCCATCATGACGATCGGACCGCTCACAGGCGGGTCGCTGAATCCCGCGCGCAGTTTCGGACCGGCGATGGCATCCGGCATTTACGAAGCGTACTTCATCTACTTCAGCGCTCCGATCGTGGGAGCCGTCGTTGCCGCGCTGGCGTACGAACACCTCGTCCTCAAGCGGGCCGACGCCGCCGCCTGATCACTATGAGCATCGAGCTCGAGCGCGAAAACACCGTCCAGCTCCTGTGCCGCCACTATGCCCAGGACCGGCTGACCACTGAAGAGCTCGACGCCCGGCTCGACGCGGTGTATCGCGCCCAGAGCGAGAGCGAGTTGAACGCGCTCCTGGACGGGCTCGACGCCGTCGCGGTTGCAGCGCCGCTCGAACACGCGGCCGTCGCACCCGGGAACAGGACGCCGGACCGCCGCATTCTGTCGGTGTTCGCGGAAGTCCGGAAGCGCGGCGATTGGGAATTGCGCCCTGAGACGCGGGCTGTCGTGGTGTTCGGGACGCTTGAGCTCGATCTCCGCGACGCCCGCATTGCGCGAGGCACGACGACGCTCGACATCAGCGCAACGTTCGCAGAGGTCAAGATCATTGTCCCGCCGGGGATTCGCGTGGAGTGCGACGGATCCGCGATTCTCGGCGAGTTCACCGAGGCGGTGATTGCCGGCCCGGCTGGCGGCGACGTGGCCACGGTGCGCGTCGTCGGGATGGCCGTGCTGAGTTCGGTGTCGGTGCAGATGCGCCTTCCGGGCGAGACGGCAAAGGAAGCAAAGCGGAGAGAGAAAGGCCGCTCATAGTGCCCCGACACAGCGCACGATACTTTGTGACTGCGCTCCGCTTCGCCGGGCCTTTCCCCCTGACGCCGGTATCCGATGTCCGACATCGACACCCTGCTCAACGAAACCCGCTCGTTCCCGCCACCGGGAGACTTCGCACAGGCGGCGCTCGTCCGCGACGCCGATGTGTACGCCCACGCCGCCGCCGATCCGGAGGCGTACTGGGCCGATCAGGCGAAGGCGCTGGACTGGTTTTCGCCCTGGACGCAAACGTGCGAATGGAAGCCACCTCACGTGAAGTGGTTCGTTGGGGGAACGCTGAACGCGGCCCACAACTGCCTCGACCGGCACGTCGCCGGCTCGCGCCGGAACAAGGCCGCGCTCGTGTGGGAGGGAGAGCCGGGTGACCGGCGCACGCTCACCTACTGGGAGCTGTACCGCGAGGTCTGCAAGTTCGCGAACGTTCTCAAATCACTCGGCGTCGCGCGCGGTGACCGCGTCGGCATCTATATGCCGCTCATCCCCGAGGTCGCGGTGGCGATGCTCGCGTGCGCTCGCATCGGGGCAATTCACTCGGTCGTGTTTGGCGGCTTTTCGCCCGACTCGCTGCGCGACCGGATGAACGACGCCGAGGCAAAGGTCGTGATTACCGCGGACGGCGGCTACCGCCGCGGCCAGATCGTACCGCTCAAGCGCAACACCGACGTCGCGCTGCAGGGCGCGCCGAGCGTGAAGCACGTCGTCGTGGTCCAGCGCCGCGCCGCCGGCCCCATCGGCGAGGCGTATGCGGAGATGAAGGAAGGCCGCGACCACTGGTACCACGACCTGATGCGCACAGCGCCGGCCGCGTGCGAACCGGAGAAGATGGACGCCGAGGACGTGCTGTTCATCCTGTACACGTCGGGAACGACAGGAAAACCCAAGGGCATCGTGCACACAACCGGCGGATACCTCACCGGCGTCACGACCACGACGCGCACGGTTTTCGACCTGAAGGAGGACGACGTGTTCTGGTGCACCGCCGACGTGGGGTGGATCACCGGACACTCGTATCTCGTCTACGGCCCGCTCTCGAACGGCGCCACGTGCGTGATGTACGAGGGCGCCCCCGACTGGCCCGACAAGGACCGCTTCTGGGACCTGTGTGAGCGACACGGCGTCACCGTGTTCTACACGGCGCCGACGGCGATTCGCGCGTTCATGAAGTGGGGCGCGTCGCACCCGGCAAAGCACGACCTGTCGCGGCTTCGCCTGCTCGGCACAGTGGGCGAGCCCATCAATCCCGAAGCGTGGATGTGGTATCGCGAGACGATCGGCGCCAACCGCTGCCCGATCGTGGATACGTGGTGGCAGACTGAAACCGGCGCGATCGTGATCTCCCCGCTGCCGGGCATCGTGGCGACAAAGCCGGGCAGCGCGACCACAGCGCTCCCCGGGTATTCCGCCGACCTGCTCGACACGAAAGGCAAGCCGATTCCGGTTGGCGGCGGACTGCTGGCGCTCACCAAGCCGTGGCCCTCGATGCTCCGCACCATCTGGGGCGACGACGAGCGGTACGTGCAGACGTACTTCACCAAGTGGGAAGGCCGCGGCGACCTCTACTTCCCAGGCGACGGCGCCAAGCGCGACGACGAAGGTTACTTCTGGATCCTCGGCCGGGTGGATGACGTGCTCAACGTCGCGGGCCATCGCATTGGCACGATGGAGGTCGAAAGCGCGCTCGTCGAGCACCCGGCGGTGGCGGAGGCCGCAGTCGTGGGCAAGTCGCACGAACTCAAGGGTCAGGCCATCGCCGCGTTCGTCACGCTCCGCGAGGGATTCGAGAAATCACTTTCGCTGCGGGACGAGCTGCGCGAATTCGTCGCGCAGAAGATCGGCGCGCTGGCGCGGCCGGACGACATTCTGTTCTCCGCGGATCTTCCCAAGACGCGGTCGGGGAAGATCATGCGTCGGCTCCTGCGCGACATCGCCGAGGGGCGGGCGCTGGGCGACACGACGACGCTGGCCGATCCGAACGTTGTGGCGGCGTTGAAGGAGCAGTACGAGGAGAAGGAGTAGAGAGGCAGAGAGGCAGAGAGGAGGCAGAGAGGCAGAGAGGCACCCTCTCTGCCTCTCTGCCTCTCTGCCTCTCTGCCTCTCTGCCTCCTGCCCTTTGCCTCTCTGCCCCTGAGTCGTACCTTAGCCCACCTTCCCAACACCCGTGGACCTCCGCGAAGCGCTGCAGTCCGAACTGAAGGGCACGTACGAAATCCTGCGGGAACTCCCGCGCGGGGGCATGTCGCGCGTGTTCGCGGCGCGCGAAAAGGCGCTTGGGCGCACCGTCGTCATCAAGGTGCTCTCCCCCGATCTTGCGGCGACGCTCTCGGCGGACCGGTTCCGGCGTGAGATCATGCTTGCCGCGCGACTGCAGCATCCGCACATCGTGCCGCTGCTGAGCACGGGCGACGCGGCGGGGTCGCTGTTCTTCACCATGCCGCTCGTCGAGGGCGAGTCGCTGCGGGAGCGGATGAGCCGCGAGCGGCCAATGGCCGCGGATGACGTTGCCCGGATTCTCGTTGAGGTTGCTGGCGCGCTCGAGTACGCGCACGCACAGGGCATCGTGCACCGCGACATCAAACCCGAAAACGTGATGTTCTTTCACGAGAGTGCCGTGGTGCTGGACTTTGGCATCGGCAAAGCGCTGACGGCCGCAAGCCCGAACCCGAACGACCCCGCCGCCGCGCGAATCACGGCGAGCGGGATGAGCCTCGGCACGCCGGTCTATATCCCGCCGGAACAGGCCGCGGGCGATCCCGACCTCGACCATCGGGCGGACCTGTATTCACTCGGCGTTGTTGCGTACGAAATGCTCACGGGCCACCCGCCCTTTTCAGGCCGAACGCCTCAGGTGGTGTTCGCCGCGCACGCGAAAGAGGCTCCGGTGTCCATCACGCACAAGCGGCCCGACACGCCGCCAGCGCTGGCAAGGATCGTGATGCAGTGCCTCGAGAAGAAACCAGCCGACCGTCCTCAGAGTGCGGCGGAGATCGTGCGCGCGCTGCGGTTGACGCCAGCGGCGGGTGTCAGCAGCGTGGGCGGCCTCAAAGTCGTCGCATCGCGACTTCCGGCGTGGCTGCCGTGGGCGATCGCGGGGGTGATGACCCTGCTTGCGATTTTCCTCGCGCTTCGGATTGCGCTGGGCGGGTAGGTCTCCTACTGGGCCGTATCCGCCTTCGCTTCGGCGGTCGCGCTGTCAACCAGCGCTTTCAGCTGGTCGTAGCCGATGCCGCCAGCCCAGAGTCGCTTGCCAACGAAGAAGCTTGGCGTGAAACCCACCGCACGCCGCGTGCCCTCCTCGTAATTCGCGCGGATCTGCGGCTCGAACTGGCGATTGTCCAGGCATGTGTTGAACGCGCCGGCATCAAGCCCGAGCGAACGCGCGTAGTTCTTCATCAGCCGGGCCGGATTGTTCGTCGCCTCCGTGTTCCAGTTGAACTGTTCCTCAAACAACTTGTCGTGATACTCCCAGAACTTGCCTTGCGCGTTTGCGCACGCCGCGGCGTTGTGCGCAGTCATTGCGTTCGGGTGCATCGAAAGCGGGAAATCCATGAATCGGAAGCGCGCCAACCCTGTCGCGACAAGCCGGCTTCGGACATCGGGCTCGGTAACCATGGCGAACTGGCCACAGCCCGGACACTCGAAATCGCCGAACTCCACGATCTCGACTGGGGCACTATCGCTCCCCATCACATAGCCCTGCGCCGCCGGCAGCGGGGCGTTCGTATCCACAATCGTGGCGGTCGTCTTGTCGCGGTTCAGCACGTAGCCGATGACCGCCACGCCGCCCACGAGCAATACGGCGACGATTGTGATGAAGCTGCGGTTCTCGCGCGGAGGCGGGGTCTTCTTCTTTGCGGTCACGAAAGGTCCCGTGGTCGAGTGGGCTGAAACGGCGCGCCCCAACGCTGGGGGGCCCGCGTGCGTTGTTCACATACTAGCGGCGCCCAGCACCTAGGACCAGACGGCACAAGGGTTTAGATTGCGGTCGTCCCCCACAGATTCTTTCCCCTTTCGGGAGTCAATGTCCAGAAGCCGTAACCGACGGAAAACCGTCAGCGCCGAGCCCACCGCGTTCGACCTGGCACGCGATGAGCTATTCCAGCACGTCATCCGATGCGACGTCATCGGAGCCAGCCCCGATCACCAGTCGGACTGGTTCAACGACACGATGCAGTATATGACCGAGCGGTGGCACGAACTGTCACCCAAGCAGCTCACGGAGCTGCGCACGCTGGGAGAGCGATTTGCCCAGCCAGCCCGGTCGGCCGCCGCCCCGGTGAGCCCCGATGTCACTGCCGACGCTGGAGATGAAGCAGCGAGCGACGAGGAGTCGCTCAACACCGTTTCGGCGTAGCCAGACTGCCCCGCGAAGCGGGGCGGTTTCGTTTTACCGCCCCGTGTCTCGCGCGCGGCGCGCCGCCACGGCGACGCGCAGCCCGCCACCGATCCCGGCTTCGATGCCGGCAATCCACCCGCTGTCCGTCGCCGGCCCCTCGTAGCCGACGATGACCACCGCGCGCGCGCGAGTGCGCGCGCCCTCATCGAACATCAGTGCGGCGCCGCCTCCGACGTACGCACCCCATCGGAACTGGCGGAGGGGGTCGACGTGCACACGCACGAGTGACTCAACACGCCCGCTCGACGCCCACCGGCCACGGAGGCGGCGTGCGCCTGTGCCGCCCAACAGGGCCAGCCGCGCGTACGTGCCCATCGTCGCATTCGCGCCGGCCCCGGCGTGATACGCCGTGCCGCGCGCCGACAGCGCGTCAATTCGCACCTCCGTCTGCCACCGCGACTGACTGGACTGCGCCGCGGCCATGCACGGCACGCCGGCGAGAACGAAGACCAGCCCCCGCACGGCCATCATCGGAGCCGCGCGCGCCACACGGCCCACGCGTAGTCCGCAATCGCCACGACGCTCGCCACCGCGAGCACGACAATGAGCGGGCCAATGTGCTGCGGCGCCGCGATCGCGGCGACGAGCGCGAGGAATTGCAGCACCGTCACCAGCTTCCCGGGGAACCGCGCCACAAACGTCACCCCACGGAGCGATGGCGTGCGCCGCGCCACAAGCAACGCCGCCGTCGTCGCGAAGTCACGCATCAGAAACACCGCGACCTCGACAGAGTGCAGCGTCCCTTCCCACGCGAGCGTCGCTACCGCAACGATCGCGAACGCGCGATCGCACACAGGATCGATCAGCGCGCCCCACCGCGAGAACCCGCCTCGCCGCCGGGCCAGCCAGCCGTCCAGGTAGTCCGACGTCGACGCAACGCCCACCAGCCCGAGCCGCCACGCAAGATCGGGCAGCATGACGAAAGCCGCCGCGAGCCCCAGCCGCGACAACGACACGATGTTGGGCAACGTCCAGATGCGATCTCGCTCCACCCGCGCAAGCTATCGGGGTACGGCGTCGCCTTGCCACCACGACCGGCGCGTCCTACCTTCGGGTTTCAGACCACTCCACGCCCCCTTTCGTCCCCGAGCCCGTGCCGCCTTCCGTCACCGACCTGCTGCGGCAAGTCGCCATCTTCAAAGACCTCGATGACGGCGAAATCGCGCGTGTCGCGGAAGTGTGCCGGCAACAGGAGTTCGTCTCGGGCGAACACATCTTCCACGAAGGCGAGTCGGGAAACCGGCTCTTCCTCATCATCGAAGGCGACGTGCGCATCAGCCGCGACGTGCCCGGCTCGGGCGAAGAAGCGCTCGCCATCCTCAAGCCCGGCGCGCTGTTCGGCGAGATGTCCGTGTTCGACCGCAGCGAGCGCTCCACCGACGCCATCTCCAACGGCGGAACAAAGTGCCTGACCATCACGCGGCCGGACTTCGAGCTCCTGCTCGACTTCAACCGCGACATCGCCTACAAGGTGCTCTGGTCATGTGTCCGACTGCTTTCAGGGCGACTGCGCTCGACGAACGACTCGCTGCGGTCGTTCCTCGCAATGTCGATGTTCTAGACTGAGGGCACGGCTTTGGAGCATTTCGCCGGCTTTCGTCCGGCTGCCTTTTCATTCCTGCGCAGCCTGGCCCGCAACAACAACAAGGCGTGGTTCGAGGCGCACCGCGACGAGTACGAATCCGAAGTGCGCGAGCCGATGCGCACGCTCGTCGACGAACTGGACGCCGTGCTCGGCGCCATCGCGCCTGAGTTTCGGGGAGACGCCAGACGATCGGTGTTTCGCATCCACCGCGACGTGAGATTCTCGGCCGACAAATCGCCGTACAAGACGAACGCGGCCTGCTGGCTCTTTCACCGCGACGCCGGACACGGGGTAGGCCGCGAAGCCCACGGCGGCGCTGGTTTCTACTTCCAGATCGAACCAGCGCGCTGCTTCTCCGGTGGAGGAGTGTGGATGCCACCAAAGCCGGCGCTCGACCGCATTCGCCAGGCACTTGGCGACGACCACCGCGCGTTCAGCTCCATACTGCGCGCACCGCGCCTCAAGCGCCGGTTCGGCGGGCTCGACGATGAGGCGGTACTGACCAGGGTGCCGCGAGGGTTTGCGCCAGACCATCGCGCCGCCGACCTGCTGCGGCACAAGAGCTTCATTGTGGGGCGCACGATCCCCGATCGTCAGACGAATTCGCGCACGCTGCTCTCAATACTGAAGACGGACATCGAAGTCATGCTGCCGCTCGTTCGATGGCTCAACAGCTCCCTCGGATTGCGCAGCGCCGCCGCTATCCGTTCCCCCTGACGACGCCCCACACGACGCGGTCCGGGTCGAAACCTGTCTTCATCACCGACTGAAGGTCGGCGGCGGTCAGCGCCGAAACCTCGCGCGGCTCGGCGTCGAGATCTTCGAGCCTCCCGAATATCCACGCGTCGGCAATGTCGCTGAGCACCGATGCGGTGCTCTGCTGGCGAATGGCGAGCGATCCAAGTGCATACGCCTTGGCGCGTTCGAGCTCATCGCTCGTCACCGGTTCGTCGGCGAACCTCGCGAACTCGCGCAGCAGCCCCGCGCGAGCGGCCTCCTCCTTGGCAGGGGCGCAGGCCAGGTATGCCGACATCCACCCCGCCCGGCGCAACGTGCGGCTCCCGACGTGCACGGAATACGCCAGCGATTCGCGGTCGCGGAGCGACTCGAACATCCGCCCTCCCAATCCCGAAGCAACGGTCGCCACAAGCGCGGCAGCATACCGTCGCCGATCAGCGCGTAGCGGGCCGGGAAACAGCATCGCGATGGCGGTCTGCGCCTTCTCTCGCGTTTCGATGGATTCGCGTGGCCCTGCGGGCCACGGCGCCGCCGC
>Ga0326597_10013481_pt1 | contig 10744 bp, 10 predicted proteins | sample RVTome_12_FD_203789 | JGI IMG/M metagenome (GOLD analysis project Ga0326597, IMG submission 203789) | Soil microbial communities from uranium-contaminated site in the Upper Colorado River Basin, Wyoming, United States - RVT100D185 | ecosystem: Environmental > Terrestrial > Soil > Contaminated >... | reverse complement strand
CAGCGGCTGCTCCAGATGCCAGACCAGGCGGGGCACTTCCGCCTCCAGCGAGGGCTCGGCCAGCCGCTCGTGGTGCCGGGACCCGATGTGCGCGGCCACCTGACGGGCATAGTCCCGCTCGTCCCCGCCGCCGGCGAAGCCGATGGTGAAGGTGGTGATCGGCCCGTCCATATGCCGCTGGGCGATGGCCGCCACCAGGCTGGAATCGATCCCCCCGGAGAGAAACACGCCCACGGGCACGTCCGAGACGAGATGGCTCCGCACCGCATCGTTCAGGCCCGCGTCCAACTGGTCAACCAGATCGTCCTCCTGGCCCTCCAGGACGGGCTGGTGAAAGTCGGGCGACCAGTAGCGTCCTGCCTCGAGCCGCCCCCTTGCCCAGCGCACCCACTGCCCGGGAAGGACGGCCCGAACGCCCCGGAAGATGGTCCGCGGGGCGGCCACGTGGCCCCGCGCGAGATATTCGTCCACCGCCGTCCGATCCAGCTCGGCGCGCACGCCGGGATGGGCGAGCAGCGCCTTGATCTCGGAGCCAAACACCAGGCCGTCCGGCAGTTCGGCGAAGAACAAGGGCTTGATGCCGATGCGGTCACGGGCCAGGAGCAACTGGCGCCGCTGGCCGTCCCAGACGGCGAAGGCGAACATCCCGCGCAGGCGGGGCAGCACGGACTCCCCCCAATGCCGATAGCCCTGCAGCAGCACCTCGGTGTCGCTCCGGCTTCGGAACGCGTATCCGGCCTCCATCAGCTGCGCGCGCAGCTCCAAGAAGTTGTAGATCTCACCGTTCAAGACGACGTACACCCCGGTGGCGGGATCCCCCATGGGCTGATTGCCCGCCGGCGAGAGGTCGAGGATCGCCAGGCGCGTCGCCGCCAGGCCCGCCTCGCGGCCGACCCATGTGCCCCGCGCATCCGGCCCACGATGGGCCAGGAGGCTGGTCATGGACTGGAGCACTCGTTCGGACCCTGCACCCACATACCCGCCGACGCCACACATTCAGGACACTCCCGGGTGGAAAACGCCACCCTTTCGATCAGGGCCGTCGCGTGGCCGAAGCACCGCCCCGTCTCACGTCGAGTCGGGAGACAAAATGCAGCGAGCGATCAAAGATCCAACTCGCCGGTCGCGGGTAGAGTCTCAAATCCGTTTTCCACACGCCGATTGTCACATCCAGCGTTCTGAACGCCTGGAGCCATCTCTGCTGGGGCCAGTAGTTGTACGGAAGAGCGACGGCATGGCGCGCATTGCCAATGTAATCCATGAATCGCAACGTCGGGCTGGCGAACAGTCCATCGCGTAGGTGATCTTTGATGACAATAGCCACGCGCGCTGTGCGCGCGGCCTCACGTAGAAGCACCATAGGGTCTTCCGTATGGTGAAGAACATCAACAAACATCACGACATCCAAGCTCGCATCGCTATACGGAATGACCTGCCCATCGAAGCAATCCACGGGGATCTGCGTGTGGTTGCGCACCAGAACGTCGACGCCTCGAATTTCAACATCGCGCCGTCTCTGCAGAACCAAATGTGCAAGCAAGCCATCGCCACAACCCACGTCCAACACCCGGGCATTTGCTGGAAGAAGCTGCGCTAAATGATCGCTCAGCACGCGAACCCGCCGATTATGGACGTACCCCCCGTGAAGACGATCGACCAGACTCACTTGCGACGCATCCCCAAGATGCTGATGAAAAAGCTCGACAGGACGGTCTGAAATCCGAACGCCGCGAGCGTCACACCGGGGATGACCCATCGCATGGTTTCGGCGTAATTCAACGGCCCGAAATCCTTCAGACGCCATTCGTTGACTGACGCCAGGAGCAACGCCAACCCGATCAGCAGTGCTCCCCCACCCGCCATCAGGCCCTTCTCGAGATTCACGAGTTCGAAGAGTTGAGCTAGACGGGTGTCTTCGGGTAGGAGGCCTTCGCTGATGGCGAACGTCTTGCTGAAGATTGCGAAGACGATGGACTGATAGCCTAACAGAATGGCCAGGCTTGCGAACAAGAGCGTGTGGGCGTCGAAGGTAACGCTTCCGATCGTCACGCCAGGCATCGCCAGCCCGTAGCCGAGTAGACCCAAGAGCACGAGCAGAATGCCGGGGTACAGGAACAGCCAGCGCGGGCTGTACATCAAGAAGAAGCGGAACGTCCGCCAACCATCCCGGAAGGTCTTGAGATGGGGTGCGTGGGACTTCCGGCCGTCGGGACTGAGAGTAATCGGGACCTCGACGACTCTGGAACCGTACACGCCCGCCTTTATGATCATCTCAGTGGCAAACTCCATTCCCGTACAGCGCAGATCCAGGCGGTCATAGAATTCCTTCGTGAAGGCGCGCAGTCCACAGTAGACGTCATGGACCCGCGACCGGAACATATGTCGAGCCATCATGGAGAAGACAGGGTTACCTATCCAGCGATGCGAAAGCGGCATGGCACCAGGCAACACCCGGCCCCCACCTGAAGGCAGCCGACATCCCTGGACGAGATCGAACCCCTCGCGCAGCTTTTCGACGAACTTCGGCAACTCCAGAAAATCGTAACTGGCATCCGCGTCACCAATAATGACGAACGTGCCGCGTGCGGCAGCGATGCCGCCCATGAGGGCATTCCCATATCCTTTCGCGTCAACCTGGACGATGCGCGCTCCCAGGCGGGTGGCAATTGCCTGAGACCCGTCCGTGCTCCCATTGTCGGCGACAATGACCTCCCCGAGGATGCCATTGTCACGCAATGCGCCCCACGCTTTGGCAATGCAGCCTTCGATGGTGTCAGCCTCGTTGAGGCAGGGCATCACAATGGACACTTCAAGAGACGAGGCCATACTTACTCCCTTGCCTCGAGCCATGGGGGCATGGATTTTCACCAGAACGCCAAGATCCAACCCCTCGCCACATGCCGCAGCGGTTCCGCGAACACGCAGACCACGAGGAGGAAGACCATCGTCCCGGCGGCCAGGGCCACGGAAGTCCGCCGACCGACCCTCCGATCGAGGGCTGCGAGCCCCGTGGCGGCGAAGAGGGCCAGGAGGGGCTCCACCGGGAGGCGGTAGCGGGGACTCCCGTGAAAGAGAAGCGCCATCCCGAAGAAATAAAGGATCGGAAGCCAAACGGGCCAGGTTGGAGAAGATGTTTCCCGTGGCAAGCGGAGCGCCGCATAGAAGAGAGACCAAATGGCAATGAACGCATACGTGGGGTTGAAGGCTCCGTAGAACGGGAGGATCTCCCAATCCAGAGGCGCCCAAAAATACAGGACCTTGAGGGCCTCCAGCCTTAACGCCCTCCCTGGAGCGGTATAGATTGAGTCCACCGCAGCCTGCGCGAGCGCAGCACTGGCCTCCGGCTCCCTGAGGTGCTCCGCCGCCACAGTGACTTCGTCGCGAGGAAGGAGGCCGAAGATCCCCTTCGGCGGTTTATACGAGGCATACAGCATGATCCCAGTCTGGGTTGTCACCGGGACGAAGGACCCGTGGGCTCGATAATTTCGAAGGGTCCAGGGCGTAAGGACCAAGACGAAGGTCAGCGGCACGACGAGGATCGCTCCCCAGGTGGCCTTCCGAAGGGCCGGTGCAGGGGGGGCCCAATCCGATGCCGGCTCACGGACCCACCGAGTCCAAGCCGCCAGGACGATGAGAGGAACGGTGTAGAGAAGAAAGATCCCCCTGGTAAGAGTCGCTGCACCCAAGAGCATGCCAGTCCCTATGCCGAGGGTGACGACGGCCTGAACACGGCCCTCCCGCATTGCCCGAAGCCATCGCACTGAGACAGCGACCGTTGCCATCAGGAGAAAGGTAAAGAGCGTCTCGCTCAGGAGTCGACCTGTGGCGGCTATCGTCCCGAGATTCACGCTGAGCAGGAGGGCAGCCAGGAGACTCGGACCCCGCCCGAAGAGCCATCGGCCGATCAGATATGTGAGGGCTACAGTCCCGACATCCAAGGCTGCCTGGAGAAAACGGACCCCCTGTACCGCTCCCCCGCTGAGGGCGTAGCCTGCGGCGATAAACGCAGGGTAGAGGGGCGGTCGAAAAGAAGTCGGTTCCCCCCGGGCGTTGACGTACCCTCGACCGTCGATCAGAGAGTGCGCGAGGCGATCGTAATCAATCTCGTCCCCAGTGAGCGCTGGCAACCAGAGGGAGAGGAGCAGAAAACGGAGGGCCGCTGCCAGGGTCAGCACCGCCAGAAGATCATATCGACGCATACAGCTCCTCGAGATGACCATGCTGGTCCTGGACATCGAACGCTCTCAGCCGAGCCCGCGCGCTGGCGCCGAAACAACCCCGCCGCACTTCCCCACTCATGACCACGTCCTGGGCCCGGCGCAGCCACAGCTCCAATCCCCTTTCCATCGCACCCGCCTCACCGCTCCCCGAGGCGTATGCTCTCATTTCCTCGAAGGCGCAGCGCAGTTCCCCGGACGGGATCGAAAGAGCCGGTAGAAGTTGCCGATCTTTATCGCCGGCTCAAAATTCCTCTCAAGGGCCTCGCGCACCCGCGGATCCCTCCAGAAAGGGCTGGGAACATTTTCGACCAGAAACCCAGCTCGAGGGCAGCCCGCAAAGAGCGACAACGCCTTGGCCGCGCCGAGGTCTCCCTTGTAGTCCCAGCGCCATGTAGCTTCGCGGTCGAGGGGGACGAGCCGGCCCTTCGTCAGGGACGGAAGTAGATCTTTCGTTCCCACAATGATCGACTCGGCCTTTGCCTCGCGATTTAGAATCCTCGTCACCTCATCGAATCCCGTCTCGGTGCTGGGATAGAGCGGGAAGCGCAGCCCGTACAGCGCCGCGTTCTGAATCACGTTGGCAGGTGCGAGTGCGAGTAGACTACCAGCAGACAGTGCCCAGAGTATCCCTTGCCCCGCCGCCGTCATGCGCAACGCAATCACTGTCGCAGCAAGTGGCACGAGCGACAGTGCGTAGCGCGGCAGCCGTGGGTCGTCGAGCGCCTCGCCAAAGCTCCTCGGCTGCGAGCGCTCCGAGATCGGCTCGCGGGTCAGAATATCGGGAACCGCGAGGGCATGCAGCAGCACCCCCCCGACAGAGACCGCAACCACGATCCAGCCTGCATACCCGCCCCGCGGGTTCAGGATGCCCGAATCCGTCACGTACCAGCCAATCCCAAGCGCAATGAGCGGCATTGCCGACACCACGTACTTGCCGTTCGCACCCACGAGAGCGCCGTAGAAGAACAAGATCGCCAGTGAGCTGTGTAACATCAGGTCGACTGGCAACATCTGCCTCTGAGCCCATGCTGCCCGGGACCGGCAGACTACCGCAAGCAGCCACAACAACAACAGCGGAAAGGACATCCAGGTGACGTAGTATCGCAGCGAGTTCAGCCGCTCGTATAGCGACGCACCCCAGAGCAGCCCCACCCTGTTCGCGTGGGTAATCATGACGGGATACCCGAAGGGCACACCTGTCATGTGCGCATACATCCACCAGCTCCCGGCGAACACCACCATACTGGCGAACACCAGTCCACCAAAGCTGACCGCCAAGCGCCTCTGGCGGTTGAACAGCAGGTACCCCCCTGCAAGCACGATTAAGACCAGCGGTGTCGTAAGCTTGGTCCAAAGCATGAGCACGATCGTCACACCCACTGCAATCGCCCGGGCTCGGGACGCGTTCCCCGCCCAGCGAAAGAACGCAGCAAAGAATAGAAGCTGAACATCGACGAGCAGCGTGTTGTCGATGTCAACGAACACGCTCCCCTGGACCGCGTAAGGGTTGAGCGCCAGAAGTGCCACCGTCAGCCAGGCGCATACGGTCGCGCGTTCCGGTTCCATCCCGGCGCCGCGCGCGAGCCAGCGGGCCAAGCGGCCGGTCAGTGCCAGCGTCAGGAGAAAGCAGAGCGCGCCGAAGAGGCGCACCGACCGGGTCGACGCGCCGAAGATCGCTGCGTGACCAGCAAGCGCCAACAGATAGAGCGGCGGGTGCCACAGCCCGTAGGTGCGCCCTCCCATTTGTGACACGTGTGAGTCCGGAGAGGCCACGAGACGCCAGTCGCCTTCCTCCAAGACCGGGGCACCACGCCGTAAAATTGCCTCCGCCTGCGGCGCCCACTCCATCTCGTCGAAGCCAAAGGGTATGCCCGACTGCAGCCAGGCGATCGCCGCGTAGTACAAAACTGCCACCACCGCCATCGCCGCGACCATCGGTGCCTCCGATTCTGAAAGTATTCCTCGCCGCACCGCTGGCCGCGAATGCCTCCCCATACGGGGGGGGCCTGCTTTGCGCTCACCACCTTCCAGGAATCCCTCCGCCAAAGACACCGCCCCTCCCTTGATTTGCTCAAACGACCGGCTTGCCCAACAGCCGATACTGAAGAGTCAAGCCGATCATTTTCAATCCCGTTTTGACTGCGCCTCTCAGATCTCCCGTAATTTTGGACACTCCTATCCGACCGCGATAATTTACGGGCACCTCAATGATCCTAAAGCCGTGCTTGAGCCCCAGAATGACGAGTTCAGGCAAAAAGTGGGAATCTCCAACTGTGCATTCAGGCAGGATCACAGCGAGCATTTCTTTTCGTAGTAGTCGCAGCGTACATCCACAATCCGTTAACGACGGACCACTGAAGAGGACCTCCAACAATTTCGCCACCACCAGATTCCCGATTCTCAAGAACCACTTCATATTCGCGGATCCCCAGATCAATTCCTTCGTCGTCCGTGTCCCGCAAACCATATCGAAATCTTCAGCGTAAGCCAGGAGCTTATACACATCTCGTCCGACGAAGGTTCCGTCTGGCTCTGCCATGATCATCAAATCCCCTGCCGCCTCTTGTAATCCCCTCCGGAGTGCATATCCATATCCTTGCCTGCTCTCGGAAACCAGTCTGGTTCCCGCCGACGTCACCAGCGCGGCCGTGCGGTCAGTTGAGTTGTTATCCACCACCAACACTTCATCCACCACAGCGTTCCGACGAAAATCCTCAATAGCACGCAGGATGCTCTTCTCTTCGTTGTACGCCGGAAAAATCACGCTCACTGTCTTACCGTCCCACATTCCCAACCCCCGTCCTCATATTTCTCGCAACGACGTACATTTGCTTCGCCAGCGGCCGGATAGGGCTTCTCAGATACAACCAGAGCAGGCCCTTTATGACAGGGAACCTGGAATCCGTCGAAAATGGCACCAGGCGGGCGACCTGCTTGATTATCCCAAACCCGTGAGCGACCAACAGGTCCACCAAGCTCTTTTCCGTGAAGATGGTGACGTGAGTGTAATCATCAAAATATTCTCGGTAGGCGTATTTGAAATTCGGCTGCAAGAGAATCAGAGTGCCCCCCACCTTCAGGATCCTCGTAATTTCCGCGAGGGTCTGCGCGATCTCAGCTTGGTTCAGGTGCTCGAAAAGATTACTCGCAAACACTACATCAAAGTAGCCCTCAGCGAAGATCCGTAAATTCGTGCAAGACCGAACGTGAACATGAACATCAGGCTCGGCATATGCTGTGATCCCCTCGGAACGATCGAGCGCGTGTTTTTCCCGCGCCCGGATATTATTGATGAAGGAACAATACCCCGCGCCCAAATCCAACACGCACGCATCCGGCCGAATATCCCTCTGGATATATCCCGCGAGCACCGCCCAAGCGGCCTGTCGCTTCTCCGTGGGTTTGAAGCGTGACCGGAAATACGCCTCGCTACTGGAACCCACACTCGATGGCTCAAAATCCTCAGACTTGCCAGAATTCATGTATCCGCCACGCACGTCCGTTCCATGGACGCCCATTCATTTCTCATCGATCACGTCGAGCCAGGCGGCGGGCATGTTCTTCGGAATCTCAATCCCCCGAAACTTGGTGCTCGCACGGGGACCGACTGACCGCGCCCATCGCGCCGCATGTTGAAGCCCCTCCCGAAGCGTGTAGCGCGGGTCATAACCCAAGACCTTTCTCACCTTCTCATGGCTGGCGTGCGCGTGCTTCACCTCAGCTCGTTCCGCCAGATACTCCACGCGCAGGTCAACCCCCATAACCCTACACACCTCTTCCGCCAACTGTTGCACGGTGCACACCGCGTCTCCGCCGATATTGAAGATCTCGTTATACGCGCCTTCCACCAAGATGGACCGCGCCATCACGGGAGAGACATCACGAATATAGGTGAAAGCCCGAGTCTGTTTCCCGTCCCCGAAGACGGTCAACGGTTTGTTTTGCATGATCTGATTCATGAATATCCCAACCACGTTACGGTACTTGTCCCAGATGTTTTGATAGTCTCCGTACACGTTATGCGGTCGGAAAATGATGTAGTTCAAATCGAACAGCTGCTTGCAGATCTTCAATTCCTGCTCCACCGCCAGCTTGGCGATCCCATACGAATCCTCTGGATGCGGGACCAAATCCTCAGTCAGCGGGCAGCGGTTCTGCCCGTACACCGCTATGGAGGAGGTGAAGACAAAACACTTCACGCCGTGATTGACGGCAGCATTTATGAGATTAACGCTTCCGATGAGGTTGTTTTCGTAGTTGAACCGCTTGATAAAATGACTGAGGCCTTCGGCGGCATAGGCTGCAAGGTGAAACACATAGTCTATGCGATGAGCACTGAAGACCCTCTGAATGAGCCCGGTATTCAATATGGAGCCTTCGATGAAGGTCGCTTTTGGATGAATGTTCTGCCGGAATCCGCCGCTGAGATCATCGAGTGCAAGAACTGCCCAGCCCCCTTCGACGAGCTCCCTCACCACGTGCGAACCTATGAATCCCGCCCCGCCGGTAACCAAGATGGCCATATTGCCTCCACGCCGCGGAAAACGTCGCATTCCTCGCATCAGGCGAGTTCGCGATACACTTCCACGGCTCACTGAGCCGCGAGGTCCCAGGGGAGTTCCCTCGCCCTCGTCCGCCGGAGCTTGATCAACTCCTCGCGGCGATCCTGATCCTCCAGCAATGCCCTCATCGCTCCTTCTATGCGCTCTTCAGATTCAGGATTCACCAGCACCGCTGCATTCGCAACCACTTGCGGCAACGGACTGCGGCCCGAGGTGATCTAAGGCACCGCGGCCGTTAGGGATTCGAGTGCCGGAAGCTCGAAGCCTTCGTACGGGCTCGGAGAAAGCGCCAAGTCGGCTCCATGCAACACCCAGGGCAAATCGGCCTCCGTCAGGGGTTCTATCAGGATCACACCTCGGACGTCATTCGCCAGGTGCGCCCGAATGGCCTCCTGACAGCCGATGATGACGAGGGGCATGTGTGGGGAAGCCCGGCATGCCGCCGCGGAAGGTGCAACTCGTAGGTCCCGACGTTGGGGAGGCCGGGTTCCCAGGACCGCCCACCCTCCGGAAAGCGATTCGAAAACAGACGAAAGCTGTCGTTCGGTTCGACCATCGCCGGGGCACGGACCAGCCCGCAAACATGGCGCGCGATCCGCCGGAGCGGCGCCGAGGCGGCATAGGTGTCGACGCATTTCCTCACACCCTATCTCCGCGGGCTCACTTTCCTTCCCACCGCAAAGATCTCCGAGAACCGCGCCGCCCACCCAAAACACACGAAGCCCAAGCCCAACCGCACGAGGTCCAGCGGGAAATGGAGCGGATCCTTTCGCAACCTGAACGCTGTGTCCCGGTCAAACCCGAGCTCCACTATCTCGAACCCGCCATCCGTCAAGAGTCTTCGGAGGCTCTCCAACGTGTGGGCTCGCACGTGTGATGGGTCGTTCCAAAAGTCGGCGGCTCCCGACAGCGTGTGCACGTTAGGCGTGATGATCAAGATCATCCCGTTCCCCGTCAGACTTCTGAAGCCGGCCTCGATCAAGGCTTCATTCCTCTCCACCGGGATATGCTCAATCACGTGGCTCAAGACGATGCCACCGAACGCCTCCTCGTTCTCCAGCAGGAATCGCATCGCATCGGCCTCCACCACGCGGAGATCCCTGCCTAACGCCCTTTCGACCCACCGAGGGTTCCGATCGACCCCGATCACGGTGTACCCCTGCTCCTGCATCACCTGCATCAACATCCCGTCGCCGAATCCGACGTCCACGATCGGTTTCCCCTTGTCGAAATACTTCGCGTACTTCCGTCGAATGATCTTTGTTCTTTCGTAAGAAGCGCTCACATCTCCCCCTGCTTGATCGGCGCCGACCAGTTGTAGTTGACCCCTTCCCTGCCCTCCCCTGGAATTGTCCCCGCAGGGAGGCCGCCTCCTCGGAGCAGACTCTGTAAATGCCAGGTCCATAAGTGCCGCAGCGAGCCTCGCCCCCCCCGCACCAAGACGCGGTAGGCCACGCCCAACGTGATGACCCCCCAAATCGCGAAAAACCCCGCCCACGCATACCAGCGTCCGTAATGCTTTCTAAAGAAGATATACTGGCTATTGAGCAGGACGAGGTCCGTAGCCTTGAAGCCGGTCGCCGCGCTCCCGGTACCCGACAGGTGGACCACGATGGTCCGCGCCGTCACGTAGAGCTTGTAACCACGACCGATCAGCCGTCGCGCCAGATCGTCCTCCTCGAAATAGAGAAACAAGCGCGGATCGAAGAGCCCGACCTCCATCAAGGCATCCCGTCTAAACACGCCGAAGCAGCCGTTGAGCCGACTGACCGAAATCTCGTCGCTCGCCGGAACCATCGACCAGGGGACAAGCCAGCGCCGGTTCGGGAACTTCGTCTGTAGTCCAGTGTAAAAACTCATCCGGGTCATCACGTTTTCGTAGCCGAAGTGGACCGGCACCTCCCCCCGTGGGAAGAGTCGATCCCCCGCGAAACTCGCGGGATACTCCCGCAGATGGACCAC
>Ga0326597_10013480_pt1 | contig 10745 bp, 8 predicted proteins | sample RVTome_12_FD_203789 | JGI IMG/M metagenome (GOLD analysis project Ga0326597, IMG submission 203789) | Soil microbial communities from uranium-contaminated site in the Upper Colorado River Basin, Wyoming, United States - RVT100D185 | ecosystem: Environmental > Terrestrial > Soil > Contaminated >... | reverse complement strand
GCAGAGCGGCCGCGTCGCCGACGCGATCGTCTCCGCGCGCCGGGCGACCGAGCTCGACGACAAGCTCGGCGAGGGCTTCGCGATGCTCGGCCTCGCGGTCCTCGCGGACAATCCGAAGAACTGGAGCGACGCGATCGCCCAGGCACAGCAGGGCGCCTTCCTCGACCCGGGCAACCCGCTGGTGCAGACGGCGGTCGGCAAGATCTTCGAGGCGAACGGGCAGCTCGAGCAGGCGGCCGGCGCCTACCGCAAGGCGCTTGCGACCGACCCCGGCTTCGCTCCGGCGCGCCTCGCCCTGATCCAGGCCGAGCTCAACCGCGGCAATCGCGACGTGGCGCTCGCCGAAGCCAAGAAAGTCGCGGCCGAGATGCCGACGAGCCCCGAGATCCAGATGCTGATCGGGGAGATGGCGATCCGCAAGGGCGACTACGCCGAGGCGCTCGCCTACCTGGAGCGCGCGATGAAGGGACTGCCCGGCAACGCGGACGGCTGGGCGCTGCTCGGGCGGGCCTACCACTTCAACCGCCGCTACGACGAGGCCGCCGACGCCTACAAGAAGGCGGTCTCGCTCACCCCGCTCAACATCGGCTTCCGCACGACGCTCGGCCTCATCCTCGGCCAGGCCGGGGAGCTCGAAGAGGGGCTCGCCGAGCTCACGAAGGTGACGAGCACGCCGGGCTACAAGGAAGCTTCGGGCTGGGTCAACCTCGGCTGGATCTATCGCAACATGAACCGGGCTGCCGAGTCGATCGCCGCCTACAAGAAGGGCCTCGAGCTCGACCCGAAGCAGGAGCAGGCGGCGCTCGGTCTCGGCTGGGCCTACCAGTACACCAAGAGCTACGACCAGGCGATCGCCGCCTACAACCAGGCGATCCAGATCGACCCGAAGGAGGCGGCCGCGGACGCGAACATCGGCATCGCGTGGTGCTACTTCTTCAAGCGCGACATGGCCCAGGCCCGCGTCTTCGCGGACAAGGCGGCGGCTGCGGGCCGCAGCGTCACCCAGCTCAAGGAGAACATCGACAGGGTCGAGAAGGCGATCGCCGCGGGCCAGAGGTTCAGCGAGGAAGAGATCGAAAAGGCGCGCGCCGAGCAGCAGGCCTGGGAGGAACGCACCAAGAGGCTCGAGGCGGCGAACAACGCGCTCCGCTCGCGCAACCCCGCCACACGCGCCCGCGCAGCGCGAGACGTTGCGGTGGCGGCCGGTCCGGACGCCGTACCCGCGCTCGTGGTCCTGATGCAGAGCGACCCGAACTTCGACGTGCGGATCGCGGCGACGAACGCTCTCGGATCACTGGGTCCCGCTGCGCGCTCGGCGCTGCCGAACATCGACGGCATGATCCGGCAGCCGGATTACACGGCGCCGGTCGGAACCGCAACGCCGGAGCAGCTGGACGCCGAGATGAAGGCGGGCGACTACAAGCGCGCCCTGCGCGACGCGCGCGCCAAGATCGCACGCTAGCGGGGGCACGCTAGCGGGGGCACGGGGGGCGCTTAGCCCCCCGAAAAACCAGTCCAGAGAACCGGCCTGTTCTGTCCGTTCGTCTGTTCGTCTGTTCTGTCCGTCCGGCTGTCCGTCCGTTCGTCCGTTCGTTCGTGGTCTCGTACGCTTGTCCGTTTTCAGCCCCACACCCCTGGCACGGCCTGCCGACACTCGGGACAGCGGCCGCCCGCGTCCATGCGGTTGCGCAGGATCCGGTACCCGAGCCGTTCGACGAGCGGCGCGCGGCAGCCGGGGCAGTAGGTGTTCTCCCAGCTCCGCACGGCGCCCGGCAGGTTGCCCGCGTAGACGAAATGCAGGCCCTCGGCGGCGCCCGTCTCCGCGGCCCGCAGCAGCGACTGCACCGACGTCGGGGGCCGGTCGTCCATCTTGTAGTCGGGGTGGAACGCGGTCACGTGCCAGGGGATGTCGGGCGACACGGAGACGAGAAAGCGCGCGATGTCGCGTAGCTCTTCGTCCGAGTCGTTCATGCCGGGGACGACGAGCGTCACCACCTCGACCCAGAAGCCCTTCTCGTGGAGCGCGCGGATCGTGAACAGCACGCGCTCGAGCGTGCCGCCCATGTCGCGATAGCCCCGGTCGCGGAAGCCCTTGAGGTCCACCTTGTAGAGCGACACCCACGGCCGCAGGTACTCGAGCACCTCCTCGGTGCCGTTGCCGTTCGAGACGAACGAGCAGACGAGCCCTTCCGCCTTCGCGTGGCGGAACACCTCGACCGCCCACTCGCTGGTGATCAGCGGCTCGTTGTAGGTCGAGGTGACGATGCGGGCGCCGGCGCGCTTCGCCGCGCTCACGATGTCTTCTGGACTCATCGTGTCGGCCCGTGCGACGGCGGCCTTGTCGCGCAGCGCCTGCGACGTGACCCAGTTTTGACAGAACGAGCAGTGGTAATCGCAACCGAGCATTCCAAACGACAGCGCCTTGGCGCCCGGGTAGGCGTGGAAGAAGGGCTTCTTCTCGACCGGGTCGAGCTGCAGCGCCGCCACGTAGCCGAAGGGCACGCGCAGCGTACCGCCTTCGTTGAAGCGCACGCGGCAGATCCCGTCGCGGCCCGGCGGGATCAGGCAGCGGTGGCCGCAGGCGACGCAGCGGACACGGCCGTTCTCGAGCCGCTCGTAGAGTTGCCCCTCGCGCGTATGACGCGCGAGGAGCTCCGCCAGTGTCGGGCCGGCACTCGACATTGCCTTCCCCTCTCCCATTATCCTCCCGAAGCGCGGCTCTGCGATCCGGGCGGGATGGCTCACCCGCTATACTGGATTCCGGGGATTCGCCGCATGAGCGGAGTCCGCATCGAGAAAGAGGGACGCCTCGCCGTGCTGCGCCTCGACAAGGCGCGCGGCAACGCCATCGACGAGCCGCTCGCCGTGGCTCTCGCCGAGGCCGCCGCGGAGCTGGCGCAGGACGACTCGGTCTACGGCGTGCTGCTCGCCTCCGCGCACCCCAAGCTCTTCTGCCCCGGGCTCGATCTCGTAGCGCTCGCGGAGTACGACCGCGCCGCGATGGAGCGCTTCATGACCGCGTTCGGGGTGACGGTCTGGGCGCTCTATGGGCTGGCGAAGCCCGTGGTGGCCGCGGTCTCGGGCGCCGCGGTCGCGGGCGGCTGCATCCTGGCGCTCTGCGCGGACTACCGCGTGCTGCGGCGAGGTGCGCCGATCGGCCTCAACGAGGTCAAGCTGGGCGTGCCGCTGCCGTGGTCGGTGACGCGCCTGTTGCGCGCGAGCGTGCCGCCGCAGGCGTTCGCCCGCATCGCGCTCCTCGGCCGCAACTTCGCGGACGAGGAGGCGCTCGGCGCCGGCCTCGCGGACGAGCTCGCGGAAAGCGAGGGCTTCGAGGCGGCGTGCCGCGCGCGGCTTCAGGAGTTCATGGACAAGGACCCGCGGGCTCTCGCCACGACCAAGGCCTGGCTGCGCGAAGGAGTGCTCGCCGAGATGATGGCGCACGAGCGCGAGCGCCTCCCGGCTTTCCTCGACGGCTGGTTCGCTCCGAGCACGCAGGAGCGGATCCGAGCCACGGTGGCAAGCCTCCGGGCACGGAGCTAGGCGAGTCGCCGGGCAGGCCCGGCACTCGAGATCCGTTGGCCCGCACGAGCAAGAACGGGCCTAAACTAGGCCCTTCGCGGGAGGTGTCACATGAAATGCGCTCTCGTCTGGACCCTCGGCCTCGCGGCGACGGCGTCCTTCGCCCAGACGACCACGCACAAGCACTACGAGCAGTCGGAGGCCGCGACGAAGCCAGCCCCGGGCGGTGAGCTGGCGCCTCGGCTCCAGAACCTCGGCCGCCACAGCTTCAAGGTCACGACGAAATCGAAGCAGGCCCAGGCGTTCGTCAACCAGGGCGTCAACCTCGCCTACGGCTTCAACCACGCGGAGGCGGGGCGCGCGTTCCGCGAGGCGGCGCGCCTCGACCCGAACTGCGCGATGGCCTGGTGGGGCCAGGCCCTCGTCCTGGGCCCGAACATCAACGCCCCGATGACGCCGGACGACGAGCCCAAGGCCCACGCCGCCGCGCAGAAGGCCGTCTCGCTCCAGTCGAAGGCGTCGCCACGCGAGCGGGCCTACATCGCGGCCGTGGCCCAGCGCTACTCGGGCGATGCCAAGGACCGCACCGCGAGGGACCGCGCCTACGCAGACGCCATGCGCGACGTGGCGCGGCGCTACTCCGACGACCTCGACGCGGCCACGTTCTTCGCGGAGGCGCTCATGGACCTGCGCCCGTGGAACTACTGGCTCCGCGACGGGAGACCCTACGCGGAGACTCCGGAGATCGTCGCGAACCTCGAGCAGGTCCTCGCCCGGAACCCCGACCATCCGGGCGCGAACCACCTCTACATCCACGCCCTGGAAGCCAACACGCCGGAGAAGGCGGAAGCCGCTGCCGATCGCCTGCTGAAGCTGATGCCGGGGGCCGGCCACATGGTGCACATGCCATCGCACATCTACCAGCGCGTGGGCCGCTACGCCGACGCCGCCGACGCCAACCAGGCGGCGATCCTGGCCGACGAGGACTACATCAGCCAGTGCCGCGCCCAGGGCCTCTACCCGATGGCCTACTACCCGCACAACGTCCACTTCCTCTGGTTCGCCGCGACCGCCGACGGGCAGAGCCAGCTCTCGATCGATTCGGCCCGCAAGACCGCCTCGAAGGTGAGCGACGAGCTGCTCGAGACGCTGCCGCTCCTGGGCAGCTTCCGCATCGTGCCCTGGTATGCGCTCACCCGCTTCGGACGCTGGGACGAGATGCTCCGCGAGCCCGCTCCTGTCGACAAGTTCCCGTACCTGAGGGGAATGTGGCACTACTCGCGCGGTCTCGCCTTCCTGGGCAAAGGCGAGCTCGAGGAGGCCGAGAAGGAGCTGGCCGAGGTGCGCGCCATCGCCGCCAACCCGGCGCTCAACTACCCGATGTTCTCGCCCAACACGGCGGCGGCGATCCTCTCGGTCGCGCCCGAGGTGCTGGCCGGCGAGATCCTGGCTCGACGCAAGCACTACGACAAGGCGGTCGCGCACCTGGACCGCGCGGTGCGCCTCGAGGAGAGCCTCGTCTACACCGAGCCGTCGGAGTGGCACTACCCGCCGCGGCTCGCGCTCGGCGCGGTGCTGCTCGCCGCGGGACGCGCGAAGGAAGCGGAGACGGTTTACTGGGAGGACCTGAGGCGCAACCGCGACAACGGCTGGGCGCTCTTCGGGCTCACGCAGGCGCTGCGCGACCAGGGCCGGTCGGACGAGGCGGCCGCCACCCAGGCCCGCTTCGAGAAGGCCTGGGCACGGGCAGACGTCAAGCTCACCGGCTCGCGCTTTTGAGAGCGACGCCAATGAAGCGCCATTCATCGCTTGCGCTCATCGCCGTTTGCGCCCTCGCGGTGCTTGCCGCGCCGCGCTGGTCGCAGGACAACAAGAAGGGCGGCGGCCGCGCCCGGATCACGATCTACCGGATCGCGCCCGGCAAGCATCTCGAGTTCCTCAAGTGGCTCGCGATCCAGGACGAGGTAGCCAAGGAGGCGGGCGTGCCCGGCGTGGAGCTCTACGCCCACCTCGACGGCGACAGCTGGGACTACGTCGGGATCGGGCCCGTGACGACACCGGAACTGGACAAGAAGCTGGACGAGATCATGGCTCGCAAGGGCTTCAAGACCGGCTTCCCGGCCGCGCTCGAGTTCCGCCAATTCCTCGCCTGGCATACGGACACGTTCGCCGTGGGGCCGACGAGCGCCGCCGAGCTCGTGGCCCAGGCGGCGAACTAGCGCGCCGCCCTACTGCCGACGCCGCGATCTGCGCCACAGCCAGACGACGACTGCTGTCGTGGCCGCGATGGCCGCGATCCCCAGCGCCCGGTTCGCGTCCGCGACGAGCGACTTCACGGCTTCCCAGTTCGCGGCGAGCTGGTAGCCGGTCGTCGCGAGAAAGGCATACCAGATCAGGGAGGCGATCGCGGCGGGCAGGAGTGCCTTGGCGGCCGGCAGGCCGGCAACCCCGGCGAACGGCGGCACCGCCGCCCGCAGCCCGGGCAGGAAGCGGCTCATGAAGATGCCGGCGGTACCCCAGCGTGCGTAGGCCTCTTCGAGCGCCGTGAGCACCTCGGGCGACATGATCCTCCGCCCCCAGCCATCCTGGAAGAAGGCGCGCCCGTGACGGCGGCCGAGCAGGTACGTCCCGCAGGCGGACGCGAGGTTCGCGAGCCAGCACAGCACCGCGAGCGGCACGACCGAGATCTCGCCGCGCCGGGCCAGGAAGGCTCCGAGCGCCACCGCCGTGTCCGCGGGAACGGGCGGGAAGACGTTCTCGAGCGCCGAGAGCGCCATCAGCACCAGGTAGGTCGGCACGAGCGGCAGCGACGCGAGCGCGTCGAGCAGGCGCTCAAGCACGCGTGACGGCCTCGTGCACGAGCGCGTGGAGCGATCGGTACGGGCGGCCGACGGCGCGCGCCATGCCGATCTCGCAGGTGCGGCAGGTCGAGTAGCAGGCCGCCTGCGGCTCGCGCTCCAGCAGCTCCTTCACCTCGGCGGCCTCGACGGCGGTCGCGCTCGCCGTGAGCTCGGGCAGGGCGAAGCCCTTGTCGCCGGCGAAACCGCAGCACTCGGCGAACCGCGGGACGCTCACCGTCTCGGCGTGTGCGCGGGCGACCGCCAGCAAGTCCGGAAGGCCGCCCCCCTTCACGAGCGTGCACGTGGGATGAAGGATCACGGCTCCGGGACGGCGCGGCGGCGCGTCCAGCCTGGGCAGCACCTCACGCGCCCAGAAGGCCGGGAAGTCGAAGCTCCGGAGCTCGCGTCCGTTCTCGCGCAGGAGCCGCTGCGCCGTCTCGGCCAGGGTTCCCGCGCAGGGCGAGGCGTCGGTCACGACCGGCAGCCGCCCGCCGCTCGTCGTGCGCCAGAGCGCCTCGGCCGTGAGCCGTGCCGCAGCGGCCGCGGCCTCCGTGTAGCCCTTGCTCGCGAACGCCATGCCGCAGCACAGGCTCGAGGCGCCCTCGGGCACGCGCACGGAGTAGCCGGCCCAGCGCAGCACCTCGCGCATCGCGCGCGCCGGAGGCAGGCCGTTCTCGCCGGGAAGCGGGCCCACGATCCGGGTGAGGCAGCTCGGGAAGTACACGACACCGCCGCGACCCTCGCCCCCCGCCGCCGACGGCAACAGCGGCGGAGGCTCTTCGGGTGCCAGGCGGCGCGCCGGGCGCGGCAGGGCGAGCGAGGGCGGCAGCCGCGGCACGAGCCCGGGCAGGAGGGCGTGGGCGCCCTCCGCCACGGCCTCTACCAGGCGGGCTCCGAGCGGCAGCGCGCGCACGGCGGCCGCCGCGCCGAGCCCCCCCCGCGCCAGCGCCGCGACGAGCCCGAAGTGCTCGGCCGCGCCCGTCGCGAGCCCCAAGGCAGCGGGCCCGTGCGCGGCGGCCCGCAGCTCCTTCATGAGCGCGCCCGTGTCGATCGTCACCGGACACGCCGCCTGGCACATCGAGTCCCCGGCGCAGGTCAGAACGCCCTCGTATGCGAAGTCCTCGCGCAACGACTCGGCCCACTCGCGGTCGGCCGGAGCCGGGCTCGCCAGAAGCCGCGTGATCTCGCGCGTGACCACGATCCTCTGCCGCGGCGTCAGGCTGAGGTCGCGCGAAGGGCAGCGCGGCTCGCAGTAGCCGCACTCGATGCAGCGGTCCGCGAGCGGGGAGATCGTCGGGCAGGGCTTGAGGTTCTCCAGGTGGCAGCGCGGGTTCGCGTTCAGCAGCACGCCCGGGCTCAGGATGCCCTCGGGGTCGAGCAGGCGCTTGACGCGCTCCATGACGGCGTAGGCCCGCTCGCCCCACTCGCGCTTCACGAACGGCGCCATGTTGCGGCCCGAGCCGTGCTCGGCCTTGATGGCGCCGTCGTACTTGTCCACCACCAGCTCGACGAGGCCGTGGAGGAAGGCGCCGTAGCGCTCGACCGCCTCCGGGCTCCTGACGTCCTCGGCCAGCACGAAATGCAGGTTGCCGTCCTTGGCGTGGCCCAGGATCGCCGTGTCGGGAACGCCGTGGCGCGCGAAGAGCGCGTGGAAGTCGCGGATCGCCTCGGCGAGCCGCGCGACGGGAACGGCGACGTCCTCGGTCAGGAACGCGGTCCCGGTCGGGCGCATCGCGCCCATGCGGGCCGCGAGCCCCTTGCGCAGGTGCCACAGCGCCGCGCGCTCGGCCTCGCCGGTCGTGAAACGCGGCGGCTCGATCAGCCGGTGCCGCTTCAGGATCCCCTCCACGTCGGCCACCGCCGAGGCGAGCGTCGCCGCGTCGGACCGCCGCAGCTCCACCAGCAGCGCCGCGTGCTGCCTCTCGACCTCGAAGGGGAGCGGGTGCTCCGAGGCGATCGAGCGCAGCGAGCCGGCGTCGAGGATCTCGAGCGCGTCGGACCCCGCCCGGGCCAGCGGGAGAACGGCGCGGCCGGCCTCCTCGAGCTCGGCGAAGAAGACGAGCGCGGTCGCGCGCGCGGGCGGCTCGTCGACCGTGCGCAGCGTCATCTCCGCCACGAACCCGAGCGTGCCCTCGGAGCCGACCATCAAGTGGGCCAGGATCTGGGCGGGGTCGTCGAAGTCGAGGAACGCATTCAGGCTGTAGCCGCTCGTGTTCTTGGTCTCGAACTTGCGGCGCAGCAGGCCCGCGAGCGCCGGGTCGTGCCGCAGCTCGTCGCGCAGCGCCACGAGCTCGGCGTGGAGCGCCGGCCGCGCGCGGCGCAGCTCGGAGTCCGCGTCCGGCTCGCGCGTGTCGACGAGCGCGCCGTCCGCGAGCATCACGACCAGGCTGTCGAGCGTGTGGTAGCTGTTCTGCGCGACGCCGCAGCACATGCCGGAGGAGTTGTTGGCCAGGATGCCGCCGAGCATCGCGGTGTCGATCGAGGCGGGGTCGGGGCCGATGCGTCGCTCGTGGGCCGCGAGCAGCCGGTTGAGGTGGCCGCCCACGACGCCGGGCTGCGCCATCACGCGCGCCCCGTCGTCGAGCACGCGCGCCTGCCTGAAGTACGGACCGAGCTCGACCAGCACGTCGTCGGTGACCGCCTGCCCCGAGAGCGACGTCCCGGCGGTGCGGAACGTCAGGTGGCGCCGCTTGCGCCGCGCCCACGCGAAGAGCTCGCGCACTTCGGCGGTGCCGCGCGGGCGCACGATCGCCTCGGGGATCAGCCGGTAGATCGACGCATCCGCGGAGCGGCCCAGGCGGTCGATCGGCCGCGTCAGCACCCGCTCCGGCGCGAGGATGCGGGCGAGGTCTTCGAGCGTGGCCGGGTCGGCGGGCCGCAGCGCCGGTCCGCTCACGGGGCGCCCTCCGCCACGGGCACCTGGAAGCGGTAGCGAGTGCCGCCGGCGTTGAGCGTGATCGTCGCGGTCTTCTTCGTCGTGAGCCGGTCGCGCGTCATGCCCGAGGCGTCCGTGACCAGCACCCCACCCGACGAGAAGAGCGAGCCCGCGGAGCTGCGCAAGCGCACCTCGACACCGGGGAAGCGCCGGCCGCCCCGCTTCTGGATGCGCACCAGGATCTGCGCCTGGCCGCCTCCGGCCGGCAGCTCTTTCGGCTCGGCCCAGGCCGCGACGACGATCGGCTCGCTGACCGGGGTCACCGGGAGCGGCTCGTCGTCGGCCGGCGCCTGCGACTCGGGTGTGAGCGCCGTGCCCGGCGGGACGGGCGGAGGCGCCGGCTGCTCCTTGCGCAGGCCGAGCGTCGTACACGCGCCACAGACGAGCGCGCACAGCAGGAGCCGGAGGGCGAGCGAGGCCTGACGTGGGGGCATGGAGGGCGCCCGCGTGGGGGCGGGCTTACGGCCTATCGTACAACGCCCTTCGCTCGGCCCGGCCCGGGCTCCGGCCGCAGGACATGGCTCGCTGAGCTACAACCAGGAATAATCGCAGCCGGCCGCCCGTTTCACCGACCACCTCGTGTCGATCGGACGCGAGCGGTACGAACGGAGGAACCACGCATGCTGAACCTGGAATCGCTGCGGCACGGCCGCGCGCGCGGCTTGAGGCTCGCGGCCGCGCTCGCCTTTCTCGCCCCGCTCGCGACGCGCCTCGTCATGGGCCAGGCGTTCTACGAGACCGGCTCCGGCAAGATCGCGAACTTCGCGAACACCGTGGGCTTCTTCAGCGAGCTCGGGATCCCGCTCCCGGAGGCGAACGCGTTCCTCGTCTCGCGGCTCGAGTTCTGGGGCGGGCTGCTGCTGGTCGTCGGGCTCGCCACGCGCTTCGTGGCCCTGGGCCTCGCCTCGACCATGGCCGTGGCGCTCGCGACGGCGGATCGCGCGGCGTTCCTGGGCGCGCTACGGGGGACGGGCGACGCCGGGCTCACGGACGTCGTGCCCTTCGTGTACCTGCTGTTTCTCGTCTGGCTGGTGCTGTTCGGCCCCGGCGCCGTGAGCCTCGACACGCTCGTCGCGCGCCGGCTGCAGCGCGCCACCTGACGGCGAGTTGGCTTCGCCCCCCGGCTACGGGAGTAGAATCGCTCTTATCGCAGCCCGGCCCCACGAGCGGTTCGGCCCGATCAGCATCGACCGGGGAGGAGGGGGAATGACCACGATCCGGCAGATCCTCGCCGGCAAGCCGGAGATCTACTCGATCGACCCGGAGGCCACGGTTTTCGAGGCACTCGGGCTCATGGAAGAGAAGAACGTGGGCGCGCTCCTCGTGATGAAGGGCGGGCGGGAGCTCGTCGGGATCTTCTCCGAGCGCGACTACGCCCGGCGCATGATCCTGCAGGGCCGCACCTCGCGCGAGACGCCGGTGCGCGAGGTGATGACGTCGAAGGTGTTCGT
>Ga0326597_10013479_pt1 | contig 10745 bp, 6 predicted proteins | sample RVTome_12_FD_203789 | JGI IMG/M metagenome (GOLD analysis project Ga0326597, IMG submission 203789) | Soil microbial communities from uranium-contaminated site in the Upper Colorado River Basin, Wyoming, United States - RVT100D185 | ecosystem: Environmental > Terrestrial > Soil > Contaminated >... | reverse complement strand
CGCCGACGGGACACACTTTCACGCAGGGCGGGTCGGCGCACTGGTAGCACTGCGTGCCCAGATAGAAGTGATCTTCGGCGGGCACCTGATGTTCGTACTCCGCGTCGGCGTGGTCGAGGTCAATCTCCCCGTTGGGCATTTCGAAGATGCGGATGTACTGCGTCGCCGCCTTGCGGTCGAGGTTGTTCTCGTTGATGCACGCCTCGACGCAACTCCGGAATCCCTTGCACTTCGAGATGTTGAACGCGTAGCCGAACTCCACGCCGGGCTGCGCGCCGGTCGACTGGATCGTGATGTCGACGTTCTGTTTGAGCTTTGCCCGCCGCTCGAGGCGCGCAATCGTGTCCGCGCGCTCATCCTCGGTCATGGACCGGTAGTTGCCCTTGATGTACTCGTGCCAGGCCAGGAGCTTGAGCTCGCGCTCTTCGTCGGTCTGCGCGCTGACGGGAGAGCACGCGCTGACCGCCTGCGTGCCCGCGACGGCGCCGCCGAACAACACGGCGAGCGCGCGGCGCCTGCCGAGCTTCTTCTGCATGACCGATCCCTCGTCGCTGCTCCGGGGCGCGGCGTTCGTGCGATCAGTCATCGTCGTGTCCTCGGGTGCGTTCGATCTGCGGAGCGCGGAACGGCAGACGCGTGCGCGTCGCCGGCTGGTGCGGGTCGTGGCAATCAGTGCAACTCATCAGGACGCGGCGTCCCTGCCACCCATCCAGCCGTTTGCCGTGCGCGCCGCCCGCCCACGAGTCGGCCTGCGAGAAGTGGCATTGCGCGCAGAGCTGGTAAGCGCGATCGAGCGACGGACGCTCGCCGGTTTTGAGTGCGAGCGTCTCGACGTTTTCCGCGGCGTGGCAGTTGGAGCACACCGCACCCGCGCGGTCGGGGTGCACGGGCTGGATGTTCTGGTGCGCGTCGCCGATGCGTTGGTCACTCATCTCGACCCGGCGGCCGAAGTGGCACGACGTACACGGATATTGTCCGAGCACGGTGGCCGTTGCGCGCAGCGATGTCGGGAGCGTGATCATACCGAAGCGGCGCGTGTGTCCCGTGGCCGGTTCGCCGCTGCGCACGGCGACTTCGAACGGCGCGCCGCCAGGTCCCTCGAAACCCACGACAGGTGCACTCGTGACAATCGAGAGCGCGCCGGGTTCAAGCGACGCATTCCGCGCGGCCTGCGCAATCGCTGCAGCCACGAGTGCGCTGTCGTCCCACCGCGCAGTACCGCCGCCTGCTTCGTTCGCTTCGCCGCCATCGGTGCGCGCGCAAGCGGTCACGACAGCGGAGAACATTGCCACGGCGGCGTACGTACGGCACGCGCGGATCATTGCGGACCTTCCGCGGTTCCGTCGCCAGCGGCCGCGCGCGTGAAACGACCGGCGTCAGGGTCGACCGTCACGTGGCATTGCCGGCAGCTCGGCCGCTCGGGATGGGGCGTGCGAATCTCCGCGACGGCGGCGGGCCCGGCGTGACACGCCAGGCACGAGCCGCGGAAATCCAGGTCGTGGGGAATCGGCGGCGGGCCGCGGTCTGGAGTTCTCGCGGCGAGTCGCGGCCATTCCGTCGTTCGCCAATCGAGCCCTGGGCTCGTGCCCCGTTGCCCGCTGAGCGCGTGGCACTGACGGCACCGTGCGCTCGGGTCGAACGTCGGGAGCGTGACGCCCGTGACCGCGTCGTTGCCAACGTGACATTGCAGGCAGGCGGTCATCTCAGGGTGCGGCGTCACGGGTACGTACGCGCCGAACCGCGGGGAAAAGCCGCCTCGTTCGTGGCAGGTCTTGCATGCGCCCGTGCGGAACTCGTCGGAGGTGAACCCGTGCGGGATGCGCGGCGGCGCTCCCGGGTACGCGCGCAGCGAACGGTAGGTTGTCAGTGTGCGCGGGTGCGCCGCGCGCTCACGGTCCGCTGCGGGGTCGATCGCATACATCGCGAACCGCGCGCGAAACACGTCCGCCTCGGCGGCGATTGGCGGGCCGGCCGGCTGAATGAATCCATCAGGTGCTGGCGCCTGCGCGTCGCGGCGCTTCGGCACGCGCTCGACGCCCACGATGAACGCCACAATCGCCGTGGCGAACGAAACGATGAGCACGATGCGCAGCGGCATCTCGCTCGCGTGGCGGTCGCCGGGTTTCACGCGTCGCTCGTCCCGCCAAGCCGTTCGACGCGCACGGCGCACGCGCCGGCTCCCACCTGTCCGGAGACCGGACACTGCGTATCGAGGATAAGCCGGTTGACTGGATGCGTTTCGTCGAATCCGGGCACGAACACGTGGCCGCGCGGCGGTTGCGCCCGGTAGTCGATGCGGGCTTCGATCTCAAGCGTGCCTCGCCGGCTCGCGATGCGCACCCTGTCGCCGCTGCGAACGCCGAGCCGCGCGGCGTCGTCCCGGTGCAATTCGACATATGCGTGAGGTACGGAGCGGTGCAGGGTTGGCACGCGTTGCGTCATCGCGCCACCACCCCAATGTTCGAGCACCGGGCCGGTATCCAGCCATAGCGGGTATGCGCGGTCCGGTGACTCGGCCGGTGGCTGCGCGGGGCGGAGCCAGATCCACGCGCGCGCGTCGTCGTGGCCGTAGAAGTCGAACTCGCCGTGCGCGGCATTCGCGGCGGGATCCTGCGCCGTAAACCGGCGCGCCGTCTCGCGGTTTCCCGCGACCGGCCATTGCACGCCTGGGCGGCTGCGGAGCGTCGCCAGCGACGGAAGAGCCGTGCGCGGTTGGTCGTGAAACCGGCGGTATTCCTCCCAGATCGCCTCGATGTGCGTGCGCCGGTCCCATGGAAAGAGCTCCGCGAAGCCGAGGCGCCGCGCAACCTCGATCATCAGCCACGCGTCGCTCGTTGCGTCACCCGGCGGCGACACCACGTTGGCCACGTGCTGGAGTCGGCGCTCCGTGTTCACAATGACGCCTTCGCGTTCTACCCAGAGCGCCGCGGGGAGTACGACGTCCGCAATATCCGTCGTAGGCGTCGGGTAGACTTCTGACACCACGATGAACCGGTCATTATTCGCCGCCGCACGCCTGTACCGGTTCACATTGGGCAGGCTGATCATCGGATTGGTCGCCTGGATCCACATGAAGCGGATGTCGCCACGCTCGAGGGCACGAAACATCGAAAGGGCCGGCAGGGAAGGGCGCGCGTCTATTCGGTCGACAGGCACACCCCAGATGCTGGCCGCTCTCCGCCGGTCCGCGTCGTTTCGCACGTCGCCGCGCGGCAGTGCGTTCGCGCGCGCACCCGCTTCGTGAACAGCGGCGCCACCGCCCGGCTGTCCGCTGAGCGCGAGTGCGGTGTTGCCCGGCGTTCCGAGCTTTCCGACGAGCAAATGGATGTTGTAGAGCGCGTTGTTGAGCCACGTGCCTCGCGCGCTTCTGTGCACGCCGGCTCCCCACACCGACACCACGCGGCGTGACCGGTCGCCGTATACTGACGCCAGCCAGCGCAGTGTGGCCGTCGGCACGCCGACAGCGGATGCCACGCGATCGGGTGCGTAGTCGGCCAGGAAGGCGGCGAATTGCTCGAGCGTCGCGTCGAGCGGCTGCTCATCGACAAGCGGCCCGTCCCCGAGTTCGGAACCCGGGTCGGCCGCGGCGCGCTTGAACGCGACGTACCGATCGACGAACTCGTGGTTCACCAAGCGGCGCGCCAGTACTTCATTACATATGGCATTGGCGATCGCGAGGCCCGCGTGGTGCGCGTGCAGGATCGAGCGGTCGACAGCGTAGCTCGTTCGCGTGGTGCGCGTAGTCAGGTCGACGATTCGTACGGCTGGGTCCGTGCGCCGCCGGTCGAGCATGCGCGAAAAAAGAACCGGGTCAGTTTCGGCCAGATTGGTATCCCACAGGACGAACACATCGGCGTGGTCGATGTCTTCGTAGCACCCGGGCGCTCCGTCGACGCCGAACGTGCTATCGAGTCCGCTCGATGCGGCCGCCGAGTAGAGGCGGGCACTGGTTTCGACGTTGTTCGTGCCGAGCGCCCCCTTGAAGAGCTTCGTTGCAACGTAGGCATCGGGAATCGTCCACTGGGCCGAACCGTACATCGCCACGCTGTCTTTTCCGTGGCGCTGCACCGTGTCGCGGAGCGCGGTAGCGACGGCATCGATGGCTTCGCGCAATGGGACGTCGACCAGCTGGCCGTCGCGACGGATCTTTGCGCGCACGATCCGATCGTCACCGTAGAGAGTCTGGACAGCGTGGTATCCTTTAACACACGCCATTCCCTTGCTCGCTGGGCTGGATTGATCGCCCTTTATCGCGACGGCGCGACCGTTCTCGATTCCCACCAGCAGACCGCATCCGACGCCGCACAGCCGGCAGGGCACACGGGTCCACGCCGGGGCAAGTGCGGCCTCCGGCGTTGCAGCGGCGACGGCGCCGTGAGCCAGGGGCAGGTGCCCCGAGCCCGCGGCGGCCGACAGCGCGGCCATTTCCTTGAGGAACGATCTCCGGTCAACAGGCTGCACAGGTGTTTCGTTCGACGACGCATACCACGACAAATACCACTCGACCCCGACGTCCGGAATTGGCCGCCCGGGTGGCACGATGTCAGGAATAACTCTCGCCGTTGAGGCCGGAAGTCGCGGATTGCCCGTAACACAGGGCGAAAACCCCCTCCGCGCCCGAGGGGGAATCCCTGACTGCTGGCTCTCTTCGCCGTTGGCATTATTCAAACGCCAGGTCCGGTCCGTATTTTTACGGCCGGAGGCGTACGCCCTCGTACGGAGTGCAACCTTATGCGTTCAACGCTGGTTTCCGGTCTGCGTCGTCGAGTCCCCCGATGGCTTCCAGCCGCGCTCGTGATTGGCGTCGCACTTACCGCGTGCTCTGACGACAAGATCGTCTACCGCGATCGCGCGCTATTCAATCAGCCGGCTGATTCCGTTTCCGGATTCCTCGGCTACTACGACACAACCACGAAGCAGACCACGTGCGGGAACTGTCACGCCGATTTCCAGGGTAACTGGCGGACGTCGAAGCATGCGAATGCGTATGCGGCCGTGGCCGCCAGCAGCTCGGCGCAGGAGTTCTGCTACAGTTGCCACAGCGTCACCGGCAACGGCAACAAAGCGACCGGCACGGTTGCCGGTCACGACGCCGTACCGCATGCCACCTACAACGACGTTCAGTGCGAGAGCTGCCACGGACCCGGGCTCGAGCACGTTTCGAGCGTTGGTCAGGGGCAGGTGATCCGGCCGCTCGCGAAGCTGACGATGACAGGCCCCGGGACGTGCGGCGACTGCCATTCGGGTACGCACCAGCCGTTTGCCGAGGAGTGGGCGCAGTCAGGTCACGCCAACGTCAGTGCCTCTCGGGCGTCGAACATTTCGTCGGGATGTGCGACTTGCCACGACGGACGCAAGGCGCTCGAAGCGTGGGGGGTCGACGAGAATTACGTCGAAAGGAACGATCCGACCGCGTACCAGGCGACGACGTGTGCAGTATGCCATAACCCGCACGGCTCGCCGAACAGCGCGCAGCTCCGCTTCTCGATTTCGTCGCAGGATCCCACGCAAAACCTGTGCATGCAGTGCCACTTCCGCCGGTTCGAGCCGACGGTGACATTTTCGTCGCCGCACGCACCGCAGGGCGCGGTGCTGCTTGGGCTCGCGGGCTACCGGCCGCCGGGGTTCGTATACGACACGGCGCGCATCTACGGTTCGCACGCAACGTCTCGCAACCCCAGGCTTTGCGCCGGCTGCCACGTCGGTCGCTTCACCGTGACCGATGCGGCAACGGGCGCGTTCACGTTCCAGGCAACGGGTCACCTGATGCGCCCGGTGCCGTGCCTCGACGCTGAGGGCAAGCCGACGCCCGACAAGACCTGCGCGTACACGACCGCCGCACGGTCCTGGCGGACGTGTGCAGCGTCTGGTTGCCACGGGACGGGCGCAACTGACGGGATCGATCTCGCCGGCCAGCAGGTGGCGGCAAACCTGTTTGCCACGGTTCGTGCCCGCATGAAGTTCCTCACTGATCAGTTGTGGGTCGACACCGACGGGAGCCGGTCGATGCAGGCGGCCCCGACGGACGCGGGGTTGCTCCCGACGCTCAGAGCTGCGAACCCCACGCAGTGGAGCAATTCTGACAACACGATCACGGCCGCCGAAGGCGCGGAGTTCAATGCACGCCTGTGCGGGGAGTACGGGCAGTCGAACAGCGACAATTCGAAGGGTGTACACAACCCGTTCTTGTGCGAAGCGCTGCTCATCGCCACCATTGAGTACGTGCGCGACTTCTACGGTCTCCCGGCACCGCCGCCAGAGGTGCAACAGCAGCTGAGGACGCCTTTCGGCCGGTCGATCCCCGGCTCGATGCACGTGTCCCGCACTACGCTGGGGCAGTGAGTATTGAACCTGCGGCGACGTGACAGGGGGGCCTGAGCTTGACGCCGCCGCGGAACCAACGGGTTCCGCGGCGGCGCTTCAGCAAATAGCGACGGCCATCGACACGGCGGTGGTTGAGTCGCCGCTGCCCGGCGGCGTGGCCGAACTGGTGCGCTTTCTGATGAACACGGTGCCGACGTGGGTTCAGGTCGGCGGCGTGATTCTCGGCGCTATCGTTGCCGTGATCGCGCTCGTGTCTCTCGTCCGGAACCGTGGCCCACTGGCGGCGTGGTTCGCGTCGCGCGATCGCGGATTCAGAATTGCCCTCGGCGCCGTCGCATTCCTGATTCTTGCCGGCGCTGCCGGTGCCGGCGCCGCGACGTGGAACTACACGCAGCATTCGAACGAATTCTGCGTCAGTTGCCACGTGATGAACCCGGCGTTCCACAAGTTCTCGAATGCCGAGAACAAGCACGCCGAGCTCTCGTGCCACGATTGCCACCAGCAGTCGATGTACGCGAGCGCCCGCCAGGTGTACCTGTGGGTCGCCGAGCGGCCCGAGGAGATCGGCGAACACGCGAAGATCCGGAACGAGATCTGTGCGACGTGCCACATCACGGGTGACACGGCGCGCTGGCAGCGCGTTGCCTCAACCGCGGGCCACCGCGTGCACCTGGAGAGTGATTCGACGGCGCTTGCCAACCTTCAGTGCGTAACGTGCCACGGTGTCGAGGTGCATCGCTTCCGACCGGTGGCGGAAACGTGCGGTCAAAGCGGATGCCACAGTCCCGACTCCACGCGGCTCACGCTCGGCAAGATGGCAGGCCAGACTGTGCGCCATTGCACCAGTTGTCACGGGTTCACTATCGACGTTCCAGCCCTCGCGACGCGCGACTCGGCAGTTGGCACCCTCGTGCCGGGACGCGCGCAATGCCTGGGCTGCCACGAGATGCGCGCGGTGCTCGCCGATTTTGATGAACGGCGGGACCCACACGGCGGCAAATGCGGCTCGTGCCACAATCCGCATACACAGGAGACGCCCGCCGCCGCAGCGTCATCGTGCGCGACGTCGGGGTGTCACGCCAACTGGCGAGACGAGCCGTTCCACGTCGGCGCGAGCCACCGTGCGGTGGGCAGCCAGTGCCTCACGTGCCACGTACCGCATGCCGCGACCGTCGACGCCAGCGACTGCCAGGCGTGCCACGAGGCGGTGAGGGCGCGCGGCGTTCGCCGTCCACCACTGCGATTCGATACGAGCGCGGCGCTGCGCCGCGGTGACACGCTGTCGGCACCACCGCCTTCGGCACACGCGCCGGAGGGGCTCAGCTCCTGGCACAGCCCGCCACACCGCGGCGATCCGTTCCCGCGCGATGCCGGCGACGATGAGGCGCCGATCGCAGCCGATGAATGGACGCCGGAGCCGCATGCCTCCGGCGTTCTTGACTTGCAGGCCCCGGCCGCCGCCGCGGACACATTTCCGCACGCCCGCCACGAGAAGCTGGCGTGCCTGGTGTGTCACCAGACCGGCTCTGGCCACGGCCGGCTCACATTCGAGGCGCCGCGCGGCTGCGCCATCTGCCATCACCAGGACCCGGTGCGCGCGCAGTGCGAGACGTGTCACCGGAGCGAGGACTACGGAACGCCGAAGCCGAAGACCATCACGATTACCGTACCCGGAAGCGACTCGCGCCTACGGCCCGTGGACTTTCTGCACGCGACACACTCCGCGCGCGTATGCACCGAATGCCATACCACGCCGGTGACGCTCGCGCTGGCGCCTGTGAAGTCGGAGTGCCGCGACTGCCATGCGGAGCACCACGCAGTGGAGCGGCAATGCTCAGCGTGCCACCAGATTGCCGATCCGAAGCTCGCGCATACGTCGCCGCAAATCGCGCATCAGCGGTGCGATGCGTGCCACACACGGACCACCATTGAACGCCTGACACCGAACCGGAACTTCTGCGGCACGTGTCACGCAGCGAATCGCTCGAACCACTACGAGCCGCGCGAATGCACGGTCTGCCATTTCCTGGCGGAGCCGTCCGCATACCGTGCGCACCTGATTACCCGGGCGCCGGGATGAGGCGCGTCCGCGCGGCAGTGACCGCGGCTCTTGTCATCGCGTCGCCCTTCACCGGCGCTGCGCAGCAGTATCGCGCCCGAGTCGATGCGAGTGCGCAGGGCGTGACGTTCCGCGGCTTGATGGCCGACAGCATCGCCGCTGACCAGGTGGTGGCCGGTGCGAACGGAGGGCTGGAAACTCCGGACGGGCACGCGGTGCGCTGTGGCACGAGTAACTACTGCTTCTACTTCCGGCCGGGTGCGAGTGTGCACGCCGTGCCCCTCTTCGCGAGCGGCAGCGTGATTCTCTGGGGTCTCGGCATCGAGGGCCTCAGTGTCCGGGCCACGGGGCGTCTCACCGCCGATGCCGGGCGCGACAACGCGTGGCCCGGAACCGAACCCGCGGGCCAGCTACTCGAAGGGTATGCCGAATACGAGCGCGGATCACTCACCGTTCGCGGTGGCCGGCAGCTCGTTGCGTCGAGACTCGAAGCGATCGGGATCGATGGCGGCTGGCTGCGTTCTCGATGGGATGCCGCGTCGGTGGACGTGATTGCGTATGCCGGATGGGGGCTCGGCCGCGCGGCAGCGGTGACGGCGTCGAACCCCGCGCTGAATCCGCTGGACGAGTGGCGCCCGCGCGACAGGCAGCACGTCGCCGGCGCCGAGGCAGCGTGGTGGAGTGGGGATACAGATGTGCGCGCCGAGTACCGGCGCGAAATCGATCCGTACGATGGTGGTTTCGTGTCCGAGCGCGCGGCGCTCTCGCTTGGCGCGCGCATTGACGCGCTCCGCGCGGTCGCTGGGCTCGACTACAACATCGCGGAAGGCCAACTCGGGAGCGCCGACGTCAACCTGACGTACGCGCGGCCGCGCTACGTCGCGACCGCCGGCGCACGCCGGTATCGTCCGTTCTTCAGCTTGTGGACGCTGTGGGGCGCGTTCAGTCCCGTGCCGTACAATGCTGTGCACGGATCGGTGCACGTACGCGCGACAAGCCGCGTATCGGTTATGGCGCGCGCGGAGCGGTACTGGTACGACGACGCGGAGGTATCCACCGCACTCGTATCCGGACTCGAAGACCGGGGTTGGCGCGTGAGTTCAGGCGTGACCGCAACGCTAAGCGACGCCATCACACTCGATGCGAATTATGCCGCCGAGTTCGGGCCCGGTGCGGCTGGGCGGTTTGCCGACGCGGGGCTCGATTACGCGCCCGATGCCCGGTACTCGTTCGGAATCTACGGCGGCGTGCTCCAGCGTCCGCTCGAGTTCCGGTTCTATGACGCGGAGAGTCGCTGGCTTGGCGGCCGCGGCGAATGGAACATCACCGAACGGCGGCGCGTGTGGGCGGAGATGTCGGTCGTCGGCGACGATCGTGAACGCCCTGATGCCGGTGGGTCGTCGTTGTCGCACGTCAGGTTGCGTACCGGTCTGAGCCTTGCGTTCGGCTCGGCGGCCGATCGCGCGCCGTTGCCGCCCGCGCGCCGGTCTCGCCAATGACGCGCGGACTGACGCTCCCGCGCTTCGCGACCGCAGTGCTCGCCATTGGCGCATTCGCCGCGCTGCCCTTGTGCGCTGGCGCGCAGCAACAGCAGCCGTTCCCGCACCCCCGTCACGCCAACGTGTTTCCGCTCTGCACCACGTGCCACGCCGGCGTGGTGGAACCGGGGCAGTCACTGTGGCCGAGCGCAGCGCAGTGCGCCGCGTGCCACGACGGAACGGTGGAACAGCGCGTGCCGTGGACTCCCCGCGAGGGGCCACGCGCCGGCAACCGCCGATTCACGCACGACGCGCACGACCGCGCCGTTACCGCGCGCAATCCAGCCGACAGCGCGCTCATCGCAAACTGCTCGTCGTGTCATAACACGGCTGGCGCACCGCGCATGACCGTGCAGCACGCAGTCGTCGGCAATTGCCTCGACTGTCACGGACTGCGCGAGCCGCACGTTGACGTCGCTCCCGCCGCGTGCGCGACGTGCCACGTCCGGCTGACCGATGCGCCGAGCCTGACACGTGCGAACATCGCGGCGTTCCCTACGCCGTCATCGCACTCCGCTCCCGGGTTCCTGCTTGGCGGTCACGGCCGTGCGGCAACGGTCACGGCCGCCGGAGGTGGGCGCACGATCGCGGCGAACTGCGCCACGTGTCACGCCCGAAACCTGTGCCTCCAGTGTCACGTGAACGCGCCCGAGTCACCGGTGATTCGGGCGCTGGCGCTCGATGCGAGATCGCCGGAGTACTCGCTGGAGCAGCCGGTCCCCGCGGGTCATTCGGCGTCAGGGTTCGTGCGCTCGCACGGCAAAGACGCCGCGCGCTCTGAAGCGACGTGCGCCAACTGTCACACCAGGGAGAGCTGCGGCGCC
>Ga0326597_10013478_pt1 | contig 10745 bp, 7 predicted proteins | sample RVTome_12_FD_203789 | JGI IMG/M metagenome (GOLD analysis project Ga0326597, IMG submission 203789) | Soil microbial communities from uranium-contaminated site in the Upper Colorado River Basin, Wyoming, United States - RVT100D185 | ecosystem: Environmental > Terrestrial > Soil > Contaminated >... | reverse complement strand
GCCCTGAGCAGGCCGTTCGGCTCGCGCGCGACCGCTGTCACGCGGCCCGCCGACCAGGCCGGCCACAGCGTCACGTCATGTCCACGGCGCTGGAGCTCCGCGACCGTTCGAGAGTCGAACCGGGACTCGAGCGCCAGCGACTTCGGCACGAATCCGCGCGGGAAGAAGGACGAGATCAAGTGGTCTGTGTGGAACTCCGGTGCGTCGATCGCCTCCTGCAGGTTCATCCCGAGATCAACGTGACGAAGAAAGGCATGCAGCGCCCACTGCTCCTGTTGATCCCCGCCCGGTGTTCCCCACGCGAGGTACGGCTCGCCCTGGCGGAGCGCGAGCCCCGGACAGAGCGTCGTGCGAGGACGTGTCCCGGGGCGAAGAGACGACGCGAGACCTTCCTCGAGCCAGAACATCTGCGCTCGCGTGCCCAGCGGCCAACCGAGCGCCGGGATGACCGGGGAGCTCTGTAGCCAGCCACCGCTGGGCGTCGCAGAGAAGACGTTGCCGAACCGATCTGCGACGTCGAGATGGACGGTGCCCCGGCCAGGCTCGCCCGAGCCGGGCGTCGCGACCGCCTCGCGCACCCGCGGAAGGTGACCGCGACCCGGCCGATAGTCGGCCGACGCGTCCTCGCCGACGAGCGCGCGGCGCTCGTCGTTGTACTCCTTCGAAAGCAGCGTCTCGAGCGGAACGTCGGCGGCGTCGCCATACAGCGCGTCGCGGTCGGCGAACGCGAGCTTCGCGCACTCGGTGACCACGTGCACGAGCTCGGCGTGCGAAAGCTCGGCGAGGTCGAACTCCTGAAGCAACGCGAGCTGCTGCAGTCCCACGACTCCGGCCGCCCAGGGCCGCGTCTTGCACACTGTGAGCCCGCGGTAATCGAACGAGACGACGGGCTCGAGCGTGGCCTCCCACACCGCCATGTCCGCTCCCGTGAGGAGGCCGCCTTTCGCGGCGCTGAAGCGATCGATCTCCTCGGCGACGAAACCTTCGTAGAACGCGAGCCGCGCGCGCTCGATCTCCTCCTCGCGCGAGCCGCCGCCGCTCTCCTGGAGAATTCGCCGGTACGTCTCCGCGAGCGCGGGGTTGCGGAAGAGCGCTCCGGCTTCGGGCGCCGGGAGGTACAGGTCGCTCGATCCGGGCCAGCCGCGGATGAGCTCCTCGTTGAGCTCGATCGTCGCGCGGATCCGCTCGTGGAGCGGATACCCGTGCTCGGCGTAGCCGATCGCGAACTCGAGCACGTCCGCCAGGCGCCACGTGCCGAACTCGCGCAGCAACAGCAGCCAACCGCCGAACGCGCCCGACACACACGCGGCGAGCAAACCTGTGCCGGGAATCACCTCGTGTCCGAGCTCGTGGAACCGCGCGATGGTCGCAGCTGCCGGAGCGACCCCTTGGCCGCAGAGCGCGAGCGGCTCGCCGCGATCGGCCGACCAGAACACCGCGGGCAGCTCTCCCCCGGGGCCGTTCAGGTGCGGCTCGACGACCTGAAGCACGAAGCCGGTCGCGACCGCGGCATCGAACGCGTTCCCGCCGCGTTCGAGCACCGCCATCCCGGTCTGCGATGCCAGCCAGTGGGTGGACGCGACCATCCCGAAAGTGCCGCGCAGCTCCGGGCGCGTCGTGAACGTCAGGGGCGCACCACGAAGTACGCGTTGAACGGGTCGTGCTCGAGCAGCTGGACGTCGACCGATGCGAACCCCGCCTCTGCAAGCAACTCGCGCGCCTTCTGCTCGCCCCACATCGCGCCGAGCCCGTCCCCGCCCTGCGCAAGCGACACGGTCATGCAGTGCATGCACGAGATCATGTAGAGCAGCGGCCCTCCCGGGTGATCCATGTTCTCGTGCACGTGGCTCGACCCCTGGATGTCCTGCATGAGGTAGACGCCGTCAGCCGTGAGTGAGCGGCGAATGCCCTTGAGCATCGCGAGGGGGCGCGCCTGGTCATGCACGGCGTCGAAGGTCATGACGAGCTCGAACGACTCGGGCTCGGCGTCGACGTCGAACGTGCTGAGGTCGCGAGCCTCGAACCGAACGTTGTCGAGCGCGCGCGTTGTGGCCTGTTCGCTCGCGTAAGAGACGGCTTCGGTCGAGAGGTCGTAGCCGAGGAACGTGCTCGCGGGAAATCGCTCCGCCAGCATGAGCAGCGCGCGGCCGCGGCCGCAGCCGAGATCGAGCGCAGAGATGCCTGACTCCAGCATCTCCTCGGCACCCGCTACGAGCGGGAGAATTTGCGAGAACAGCACCGAGAGCACGGTCTGGGCGCTCTCCTCGGCCATTACCTCGTGGAAGCGATCGAAGCGCTCGTAGGGGACGCCGCCACCTCGTTGGAAGCACTCGACGATCTCGTCCTCGACCGTCGCGAGTGTCGGAATCCACTGCGCCGTAACCGCGAGATTGTCCGGCGACGCAGCGCGAGTGAGCCAGCTCGCATGCTCCGGCGGCAGCCGGTACCTCCCGGCTGCGAGGTCGTACTCGACGACGCGTCCCGTCGTCATCGTGCCCAGCCATTCGCGCACGTAGCGCTCGTTCAATCCGGAGGCGTCGGCCAGCTCGTGGCTCGTCGCCGGGTCCAGCTCAGCGAGCGCGTCGAAGAGTCCCGTCCGATGACCGACGGAGATCATGACGGCGATCGCGGCACTGTTGAGCGTGTCCAGCATGCGTCCGGCGAATGCTTCGGCCCGGTTCGCGTCATATGCAGTCGTGGCCATCGATGCCTCCTTCCGATCGCGTGCAGCGGCAAACCTATATTGACCCGCCTGCCCGCCCACCAACGTGACTCTAGTCTTCATCGTTGTGGCGACCTGTGGCGGATGTGGGCAAGGGAACCGCGAGGACGCCAAGTTCTGCAACGCGTGCGGCTCGGTACTCACGAAGCCGGGGAAAAGCGGAGAGGAGCGGCGGATCGTCTCCGTGCTCTTCGTGGACCTCGTTGGCTTCACCTCTCGCGCCGAGAAGCTCGACCCCGAGGACGTTCGGGACATCCTCAGGCCGTACTACGAGCAGGTGCGCGCTGAGCTCGAGCAGTTCGGAGGAGCCGTGGAGAAGTTCATCGGCGACGCAGTCATGGGTGTCTTCGGGGCGCCGATCGCGTACGGAGACGACCCAGAGCGTGCCGTTCGGGCCGCGTTCGCCGTTCGTGATTGGGCAGACCAGAATGACCTGCAAGTTCGGATCGCCGTCAACACCGGTGAGGCGATCGTCGAGCTCGAAGCGCGTCCGGGCCACGGCGAGGCGATGATCGCTGGTGACGTCGTGAACACGGCAGCGCGACTCCAATCCGCCGCGCCAGTCGGAGCCGTTCTCGTCGGCGAGGAGACCTACACGAGCACGCGCGGCTCCATCGAGTACCGCCCGTCCCAGCCGGTCACGGCGAAGGGCAAGGAAGCCCCGGTTCGGGCGTGGCTCGCATTGCGAGCGACGGCTGCGATCGGAGAGCGCCCGGTGACCCCCGTCCCGATGATCGGGCGCGACCGCGAGCTCGAAGCACTCATCGCGAGTTGGGAGCGCGTCGCCGACGAGGGTCGCGCACACCTCGTAACCGTCTTCGGCCCCGCCGGCATCGGGAAGTCACGACTTGCGCTCGAGCTTTGCCAGCTCGTCGCAGCTCAAGGCGGCCGCGTCATCCGCGGTCGCTCGACGCCGTATGGAGAGAGCACCCCGTACAGCGCCTTCAGTCAACAGGTCAAGCAGGTCGCAGGCATCTTCGACAGCGACGACCCGGCGGAGGCGCATACCAAGCTCGTCGCCGCTGTTGCCGAGCTCGCGGGGCCCGCCGCCGCAGAGGAGCACGCTCCGCACATCGCGACGCTCGTGGGGATGGAAGGCGGGAGCGACGTCCACGATCGCGAGACGCTGTTCTTCTCCGCGCGCGTGCTCGTCGAGTCACTCGCACTCGACGGCCCGATGCTGCTCCTCTACGAGGACATCCATTGGGCGGACGCGAGCCTCCTCGACCTTCTCCAGACCCTCGCGACTCGCGTTCGCGAGGTCCCGGTCTTGTTCGTGGCGCTCGCACGACCGGAGCTCCTCACCGACCGGCCGGGCTGGGGCGGCGGGCTCCCGGCGTACACCGCACTTCCGCTCGATCCGCTCACCGACAGCTCGGGTCGGGAGCTCGCCGAGCAACTCCTCGCGCAGTCCGGCCTCCCGGGCGAGCGGGCAGCCGCGGTTGCCGAGACTGCGGAGGGCAACCCGCTCTTCATCGAGGAGCTGTCGGCCTCTCTCGCCGAGAAGTCGACCGCGGGTCAGCTCCCGACGAGCGTTCGCGCCATCATCGGTGCACGGCTCGACTCACTCCCGGCCGACGAGCGGAGCGTGCTGGTCGACGCGTCGGTGGTCGGCCGCGTCTTCTGGCGAGGAGCGCTCGCGGAGATCGCGCCGCGTACCGAGCTCCCCGCGCTGCTGGGTTCGCTCGAGGCCCGTGACCTGATTCGCCGCGAGGCCGTGTCTCGCATCAAGGGAGACCAGCAGTTCGGGTTCAAGCACGGGCTCATCCACGACGTTGCCTACGCGACTCTGCCGCGGGCTGCGCGTCGAGAGCGACACGCCGCCGTCGCTCGCTACCTTGCCTCCTCGACGGCAGACGCCCAGTCTCACGAGGCGCTCGCGCACCACTGGCGTGAGGCGGGCGAAGCCGAGCGGGCTGTCGAACACCTAGTCGCCGCTGCCGACCAAGCCGGTCGCGGGTGGGCGAAGGAGCGCGCCGCCAAGCTCTACCGGGAAGCGCTCGACCTCGTTCCCGAAGCGGACCGCGATCGCCGACGCGCGATTCAGATGCGTCTGGCGGTGAGCCTCCAGGCGCTATTCCAGATCCCCGACGCCGAGCGGCTGCGTGGGGCTAGACCGGATCCGCAATGAGCGGAAAGTCGTCGGGCGTGACGTCGCCTGCGATCTCGTAGATTGTCTCGACGAAGTGGTCACCGAGCATCCTCGAGTGCTCCAGGACCATCTCCTCGTTCGGCGCGTCGTAGACGCAGAAGGACTTCGGAGTACCGTCTGCTCCAACCACAACATGGCTGTGCTCCCAGACGATCTCTGGGTAGTGGTAGTGACGTATGGCTTTCGACCGTGTGGCGACGGTCGGGAGCGTGTCCATGTCAACCGTGTACGTCCTCTCGACCAGAAACCGCGGCATAGGACGATCCTAACAACGGCGCGCCCCGCGATAGTCAATCGCGATGCGCGCTACTCCGGTGAGATGTTCCAGTTCACGCGGAAGAGGTTGTCGGGGTCGTACTTGCGCTTGAGCTCGACGAGCCGGTGGTAGTTCTCGCGGTACGTCGAGCGCACGCGCTCCTGACCTTCGTCGTCCATGAGCATGTTCACATAGCCCCCACCCAGCGAATGAGGGTGAAGCGCGTCCCAGTAGTCCCGAGCCCACTCCTTGGCGGGCTCTACCTTTGCTGGGTCGGGATCGACACCGACGGTGACCTGCACCCACCCGGCGTCCCGGTAGCTGAACGCCGTCGCGTCCTTCGCGACTCGCGTTGCCGCGCCGGCGACCGGATAAAGGTGCATCGTGGACTTGAGCGTCGGCAGCCGCTCGGCAAAGTCCGCGTGGATTGCAACCGCTTCGTCCGGAATCTCTGCGACGTAGTCCGAGCGCCAGTACCACTGGTCGCCGGGGGGATAGAGACCGTCGAAGGCCGAGTTGAGCGCGGGGAAGGGCATCTCCATCAGGCCGGGCAAATCAGGTTCGAGCTCGCGAACCGGTCGGTACACCTCTTCGGCCTCCTTCGCGTCGCCTGTGTAGCACCAGACGACTCCGCACATCTTTTGAAAGTGGAACTGCTCAGGGAAGGGCGGCGCCGGTGGAATCGTGTGGAACGCGAAGAAGCCGTTCAGCTCCTCCGGTGCGTTCGGCAGGAACTCGCGATACCAGGAGAGGATTTCTTCGGTGCGGTCTAGGGACCAGAAGGTCGGGCCGCCGACGATCTTCGACACCTGGCTCAAGCGGAAAGTGAAGGCCGTGACGACACCGAAGTTGCCGCCGCCGCCGCGGAGGGCCCAGAAGAGGTCTTCGTTGCGATCCTCGGTCGCAGTCACAAAGCTGCCGTCAGCCAACACGACGTCTGCCGCGACGAGGTTATCGACCGACAAGCCAAGGGTCCGCGTCAGGTTGCCGACGCCGCCGCCCAGAGTCAGGCCTCCGACACCGGTCGTCGAGATGATCCCGAATGGAGCAGCAAGACCGAACGCGTGCGTTACGTGATCGACCTCGCCGAGCACCGTGCCCCCTAGCACTCGTGCGAGCCGCTGGTCGGGATCAACGAGCACGCCCCGCATGAGAGACAAGTCGATGACGAGCCCGTCGTCGACGCTCCCGAGGCCCGCGCCGCTGTGGCCACCCCCGCGAACGGCGATCTCGAGGCCGCTCCTTCGACCGAAGCGCACCGCTTCGATCACGTCGGCGACATCCACGCACTGCGCGATCAGGCGTGGCCGCTTGTCGATCATCGCGTTGTGGAGCGTGCGAGCCACATCGTATTCAGGATGACTCGCATCGAGAACACTGCCCCGAAGCGCGCCTGAAAGCTCCTGTGGAGCCACGAAATCCGTCATGAGCTCTCCTCCTCGGCAGCAGTCTATGCCGATGAGCCGTCGAGCCCAAGCCAGTGCGAGTCGAGGCGCTCTAGGCGGACTCTTCGGCGAGCTCGTCGAGCTCGTCGACGATGCCCTCGGCGCTCGTGACGAGCGTCGGCTTCTGTCTCTTGGAGATCGTCTCCTTCGTGATCACGCACTTGATTACGTCGGTGCGCGACGGGAGCTCGAACATGACGTCGAGAAGTGCCTGCTCGATGATCGAGCGCAATCCGCGGGCGCCGGTCTCGCGCGCAAGCGCGTGATCGGAGATCTCCCACAGCGAGTCCTCGGTGAACACGAGCTCGATCGAGTCGTAGCCGAAAAAGCGCTGGTACTGGCGCACGAGCGCGTTCTTGGGCTCGGTGAGGATCTCGACCAGGTCTTCTTTCGTGAGCTGGTGCACTGCGGAGACCACCGGAAGCCGTCCGACGAACTCTGGGATGAGCCCGAACACCATCAAGTCCTCGGGCATGACCTGCGTGAGGAGCTCGGCGCTCTCGGCGGAGTTGCGCGAGCGAATGTCCGCGCCGAAGCCGATGGTGTTCTTCCCGACGCGCCGCTCGATGATCTTGTCGAGGCCGGCGAACGCGCCGCCGCAGATGAAGAGGATGTTCGTCGTGTCGATCGAGAGGAACTCCTGGTGCGGGTGCTTGCGCCCGCCCTGGGGAGGCACCGATGCGATCGTGCCCTCGAGGATCTTGAGCAGCGCCTGCTGAACGCCCTCACCCGAGACGTCGCGCGTGATCGACGGGTTGTCCGCCTTGCGCGCGATCTTGTCGACCTCGTCGATGTAGATGATCCCGGTCTCTGCCTTCTTGATGTCGAAGTCGGCCGCCTGGATGAGCTTGAGCAGGATGTTCTCGACGTCCTCGCCGACGTAACCGGCCTCGGTCAGCGCCGTGGCGTCGGCAATGGCGAACGGCACATTGAGGATACGAGCGAGAGTCTGCGCGAGCAGTGTCTTGCCACAGCCCGTCGGGCCGAGCAGGAGGATGTTCGACTTTTGGAGCTCGACCTCACCTGCGTCCTCGAGGCCCATGCGCACGCGCTTGTAGTGGTTGTAGACCGCCACGGCGAGTGTGCGCTTCGACTCCTCCTGCGATACGACGTAGTCGTTCAGGACCGAGTAGATGTCGAGCGGCTTGGGGAGATTGTCGAGGTCGAGCTGGGCGGGAGACGTCAGCTCCTCGTCGATGATCTCGTTGCAGAGATCGATGCACTCGTCGCAGATGTAGACGCCGGGTCCAGCGATCAGTTTCTTGACCTGACGCTGACTTTTCCCGCAGAAGCTGCAAAGCAGCTGCTCGTTACCCTCGCTCGCCCGAGCCACGTGTCTCCTTTTACTCCGATTTCAAGGTTAGGGGAAGGGGATCTTTATGACCGGTGCTCGATCACCGTGTCGATGAGCCCGTACTCCTTGGCCTCGGGGGCCGTCATGTAGAAGTCCCGATCCATGTCCTTGGCCACCTTCTCGACCGTTTGACCCGTGTGCTTGGCCATGATCTCCTCCATTAGCCGCTTGATGTTGATTACCTCCCGCGCGTAGATCTCGATCTCGGTCGGCTGGCCCGAGAAGCCGCCCGAGCCCTGGTGGATGAGGATCTTGGCGTTAGGCAGCGCGCGGCGCTTTCCGGGCGTGCCGCCGGCGAGGACGATCGCCCCCATCGACATCGCCATCCCGACACAGATCGTCTGCACGTCGGGCTTGATGAACTGCATCGTGTCGTAGATCGCGAGGCCCGCGTAGACGATCCCGCCGGGCGAGTTGATGTAGATCGAGATCTCCTTGTCCGGATCCTCGGACTCGAGGTGGAGGAGCTGGGCGACGACGAGGTTCGCGATCTGGTCATCGATCGGCGTGCCCAGGAAGATGATCCGCTCGTTGAGCAGACGCGAGTAGATGTCGAACGAGCGCTCGCCGCGCGAGGTCTGCTCGATGACCATTGGAATCAGGGGACTCATGAAGGCTCCTTGCTGCCGGGGGTCCACAACTTCGTGTCCCCCTCGGCTTTTTCCTTGTCGGGTGTCCACAGCTTGTCTCGTGCCGCTGCGAGGTCCGGTGCGATGGGCTTCACGTCGGCGACGAGTCGGTCGAGCGCCGCGCGCAGGCGGAGGTCCTCCCGAATCGACTCCTGCTGCCCGTGCGCCCACACGTCCTCGATGAGACCGTCGGGATCGTCCTCTCCCGACGATTCGGCCTCTTCCCGCAGGTACGTCTTCACCTCGTCGTCGGAGATCTCGATTCCGGCGCGCTCGGCGAGCGCCTCGAGCGCGAGCTCACGTGCGATCGAGACCGCGGCCTCGAGCACCATCTGGCGCTGGAGCTCCTCGCCACTGCCGCCGCTGGCCGCGAGATACGTCTCGAGCGAGACGCCGCGGCGCTCGAGCGAACGGACGAATCCGGTGAGGAGGTCTGCGGCGCGCGTGCGTATGAGCGAGAGTGCAGGCTGCACCTCGGATGCACGGACGAGCTCGTCGACGGCCGAGACCCGAAACGCTGCGTCGATCTCCGCATCGAGTTGGTCGCGCAGGCTTCCCTCGATGCTTGCGCGAAGCTCGGCGAGAGTGTCGAACTCGCTCGCCGCGCGCGCAAGCTCGTCGTCGAGCGGCAGCAGGACCTTCTCCTGCACCTCGCGCACGGTGATCTCGACCGTCGACGCCGTTCCGTCGCCGAGCGCGAACGAGACTTCTTTCGTCTCGCCGGCAGTAGCACCGAGGAGCGCCGACTCGAGCTCGCCGGCCATGCGGCCGGCACCGAGCTCGACGACCGTGTCGCGCTGCGCGTCTCCCTTCGAGTCGAGGAGATCGACGACGAGCGTGTCTCCCTCGCGTGCGGGGCGGCCGTCGGCCGGCACGAGCTCCGCGACGGATTCCCGCAGCGCCTCGAGCTCGGCGTCCACCGACTCCTGCGGGACCTCGACCTCGGCGCGCGCAACCTCGAGCCCCGTCCAGTCGACGATCTCAGGGAGCGCCTGGACCTCGACCGTCGCAGTGAAGCTCCACGCCTCGTCGGCGGTGCCAGGGAGCTCGAAATCGTACTGGGGCTCCGCGATCGGTCGGACGCGATTCCGGGAAGCCGCGCTCCAGAACCAGCCGCCGATGTGGCTGTCGACCGCCTCCGCGTAGATCCGGTCCTTGCCCAGGCGCGACACGAGGACCGGCTGTGGGATCTTCCCCTTGCGGAAGCCGGGAATCTTGACGCTCTCCGAGAGATCGGACATCGCGTGCTCGACCGCGTGCTGCACCTGGTCGGGCGAGACGTCGACGGTGAGGCGGACGCGATTCTCGCCGAGCTGTTCGACAGCGGTGCTCACCAGGCCATTCAACCAGCACGGGATAGGGTCACGCGGAATGGAACGGTACGACGTCGTCGTGGTCGGAGTGGGCGGAATGGGGAGTGCCGCCCTGTACCACCTCTCGCGCCGAGGCAAGCGCGTGCTCGGGCTCGAGCGCTACGACGTGCCCAACGACATGGGCTCGTCGCACGGGATCACCCGGATCATCAGGCTCGCCTACTTCGAGGACTCGAGCTACGTCCCGCTCGTCCGCCGCGCGTACGAGCTCTGGCGCAAGCTCGAGGCGGAGGCTGGCGAGCAGCTTCTCCACATCACGGGGATCGTGGAGGCCGGCGAGCGGATCTACGAAGGCGCGCTTCGCTCCAGCACCGACCACGGCATCCCTCACGAGACGATCGATGGGCGCGAGCTCGGCCGACGCCACCCCGCGTTCCGCCTCCCGCCGGATCTCGCCGTGTTCTGGCAGGCCGACGGCGGCTTCCTCCTCCCCGAGCGCTGCATCGTCGCTCATGTGAGCGGAGCGCTCGCCCACGGTGCAGTCGTGCGAGCGCGCGAACGCGTTCTCGAGTGGACCGAGATCGAGAACGGTGTGCGGGTGCAGACGGACCGCCGAGTCGTGGAGGCCGAGCGCCTGGTGTTGACCGCTGGCGCGTGGTCGCAGGACGTCGCCCGGCTACCAGCGGGGCTGGCCGGTGCCCTGCGCCAGGCGGTTGCGTGGTTCCAACCCGAGCGGCCCGAGCTCTTCACACCCGGTCGGCTGCCCGTGTTCAATCTGGCACTGGACGGGGAGCACTTCTACGGGTTCCCGGTGTTCGGCGTGCCGGGGTTCAAGGTCGGTCGCTTCGACCACTTCGGACAGGGCGGCGACCCG